>Ga0180218_1001868_pt1 | contig 11901 bp, 8 predicted proteins | sample eDN3rd37CKraftBY_FD_151334 | JGI IMG/M metagenome (GOLD analysis project Ga0180218, IMG submission 151334) | Enriched backyard soil microbial communities from Emeryville, California, USA - eDNA 3rd pass 37_C Kraft BY (version 2) (version 2) | ecosystem: Environmental > Terrestrial > Soil >... | reverse complement strand
CGGGACGACGACGGCCGGCCGCCCCGTGCGGGGCGACCGGCCGTCGGTCAGGACCTGCGAGCCTCCGGGGTGTCAGCCCTGGAAGCGCGGGAAGGCCGAACGGCCGGCGTAGCGACCGGCGTCGTCCAGCGCCTCCTCGATGCGCAGGAGCTGGTTGTACTTGTTGATGCGCTCGCCGCGCGCGGTGGCGCCGGTCTTGATCTGGCCGGCGTTGGTCGCCACGGACAGGTCGGCGATGGTGGTGTCCTCGGTCTCGCCGGAGCGGTGCGAGGTCATCGTCGTGAAGCCGTTGCGCTGCGCGAGCGTGACCGCGTCGAGCGTCTCGGTGAGCGTGCCGATCTGGTTGAGCTTGACCAGCAGCGAGTTGGCGGCCTTCTCCTCGATGCCGCGGGCGAGGCGCTCGGGGTTGGTGACGAACAGGTCGTCGCCGACGACCTGCACCTTGTCGCCGACCTCGGAGACGAACTGCGACCAGGCGCCCCACTCGTCCTCGGACAGCGGGTCCTCGATGGAGACGATCGGGTAGCTCGAGATCAGGCCCTCGTAGAGCTTGATCATGTCCTCGGTCGAGTGCACCTCGCCGTTCTTGAAGTGGTACGCCCCGTCCTTGAAGAACTCGGTCGCGGCGACGTCCATCGCGATGGCGACGTCGGAGCCCGGCGTGAAGCCCGCCTTCTCGATCGCCTCGACGATGAGGTCCAGGGCGGCGGAGTTCGACGGCAGGTCGGGGGCGAAGCCGCCCTCGTCGCCGAGGCCCGTGGAGAAGCCCTTGCCCTTCAGCACGCTCTTGAGGGCGTGGTAGACCTCGGTGCCCGTGCGCAGGGCCTCCTTGAACGTGGGCGCGCCGATCGGCGCGATCATGAACTCCTGGAAGTCCACCGTCGAGTCGGCGTGCGACCCGCCGTTGATGATGTTCATCATCGGCACGGGCAGCACGTGCGCGTTCGGGCCGCCGACGTAGCGGAACAGGTCGAGGCCGGCCGACTTCGCGGCGGCCTTCGCGACGGCGAGCGAGACGCCGAGGATCGCGTTGGCGCCCAGCTTGCCCTTGTTCGGGGTGCCGTCCAGCTCGATGAGGGTCTGGTCGATGATGCGCTGCTCCTCGGCGTCGTAGCCGATGAGCTCGGGGGCGATGTCGTCGATGACGGCGTTGACCGCACCCTCGACGCCCTTGCCCAGGTAGCGCCCCTTGTCGCCGTCACGACGCTCGACGGCCTCGAACGCGCCGGTCGAGGCGCCCGACGGGACCGCCGCGCGGGCGAAGGTGCCGTCGTCCAGCGCGATCTCCACCTCGACGGTGGGGTTGCCGCGCGAGTCGAGGATCTCGCGTGCTCCAACGGCTTCGATGCTTGCCACGGGTGCTCCTTCAGACGGGGACCGCGGGCGACCGCGCGGCAAGGCCCAGGCGGAGGTGCCCGGGGCCGCTGACGCCCGCGACGGTGCTGGGTTGACGCCCCCAGCCTAGACCGGCGCCTGGCCCCGGGCGCCCCCGACCACGGAGCGGTCACCCCCGCTAGCGTGGGAGGGTGCACGGCATGTGGGACTTCCTCGGTTCCTACTGGTGGCTCGTCTTCCCGCTGAGCGGCATCGTCGGCGGGTGGATCCGCGGTGCGCAGGTGTGGGACGAGCGGCGGCGGCGCGACAAGATCGAGATGTACCGGATCAAGCACGCCGGCGAACAGGCGGCGCAGGCGGACGACGAGGCGCTGACCCGCGAGATCGAGCGCACCGTGGCCGCGCACGACGAGACCCAGCACCGCTGGCTGGAGTACGAGCTCGACGCCGTGAAGGCGGTCGAGTACCCCCTGATGTCCGACATGCGGGAGCAGGTCACGGTCGACTTCCACCGCGCCCGGCGCGAGGCGGAGGACCTGCGCCCCGAGAACCTGGACGCGCTGCGCGACCGGCGCCGCCTCGACCGGTACCGCGACGCCGTCCGCGAGATGCAGGTGCGGTTCGACGTCGCCGAGCGGGAGGCCCGACGGCGGCGGGCGTCGGACTTCTCCCCGGCGGAGCGCCAGGCGCTCGACCGCGCCAAGAAGCTCCTCGCCCTGGCCGACGACGAGGGCTCCTCGCAGGCGGAGCGGCAGTCGGCCTACCGGCGCGCGACGAAGGAGCTGGAGGGCATCCTCGCCCTGCCGGACGCCGCCACCGACGCCCTCGAACGTCGCATCGCCGGCCAGCTCGGCCGGGCCGCCGGCGAGGGAGGCGCCTGACCCCGGGTCGCGGGACGGCGGGCAGGTTCTGCCGCGTCTCGTGTCGATGCCGTCGTGCCGGTCGAGGGAGGTGCGGTACCGCTCCTCCCGCTCGGCGTCCGTGACGCGGGGGCGCCGGACGGCGAAGTCGTGCACACAGAACGCGGCCAGCCGGGGCTCGTCCGCGGGCTCGTCGAGCAGGCGGCGGGTCACCAGTTGGTGAACGACCCGTCGAGCGCGCGCAGGGCGGGTCGCTCGTCGGCGGTGGCGCGCATCCGGCGCGCGGCGTCCCGGTCCAGGTCGACGCCGAGGCCGGGCGTGTCGTCCGTCTCCACCCAGCCGGGGACGATGTCGGGGCGCGCGGAGAACAGCGCGGCCACGGCCGGCTCGGGCTCGGTCTGGTGCTCCTGGACACCGACCGCCGGGCTGGCGAGGTTGAGGTGCAGCGACGCGGCCGCGGTGACGGGGCCGAGCGGGTTGTGGGTGGCGAGCTTGACGTGGTGCACCTCGCACAGGGCGGCGATCTTGCGCGCCTCGGTGAGGCCGCCGGCCACGGCGACGTCGACGCGCGCGTAGTCGATCAGGTCGCGCTCGACGAGGCGCGCGAAGTCCCACTTGGACGCGAACTGCTCGCCCGCGGCGAGGGGGACGCCCGTGGCGGCCCGCAGCCGCGCGTACGAGTCGAGGTTCTCGCAGCGCAGCGGGTCCTCGACGAAGTACGGCCGGGCGCTCTCGATCTCCCGGCACAGCGTCACCGCCTCGGGCGGGTCGAGGCGGGTGTGCACGTCGAGGATCAGCTCGACGTCGTCCCCCACGGCCTCGCGCATGCGGTGGAAGAGCTCGATGCCGTCCCGCATGCTCTGCCGCTGGTCGAGGACGCCGGGCGGGTGCGGCAGCGCGAAGCGCAGGTGCCGCCACCCGTCGGCGGCCAGACCGCGGGCCCGGTCGTAGAACGCCTCGCGGTCCTCGTAGTCGTCGCCGAGATGCACGTAGCAGGCCACGCGGTCGCGCACCGGTCCGCCGAGGAGCGTGTGGACCGGCACCCCGAGCGCCTTGCCCCGGAGGTCCCACAGGGCGGTGTCGATCGCGCCGATCGCGGCGCCGACGATCCGGTCGGCCGGGAAGAAGCCGCGCCGGGCCATCACCTGCCACAGGTGCTCGACGGCCATGGCGTCCTCGCCCAGGACCAGGTCGGTCAGGTGCTCGACGGCGCCGGCGACGGCGCGCTGACGGGAGCGGATGCCGACCTCGCCGATGCCGTGCAGGCCCTCGTCGGTGTCGACGACGACCAGCATCATCGAGTCGCCGTGGTCCGGGAGGGTGAGCACCTCTACGCCAGTGATCTTCATCGAACACTCCTCGGTGAAACTTCCACCATCGTTTCCAGCAGGAATTGCGGCGATCCTAGCCACAGTCACGCCTCGGGACCAGACCTGTTCCACAACCCTTGACGTGTTCCACAACCGTTTGTCATGATCCGTGGCACCACCGAAGGAGGTGATTCCCGTGGCAGCCACGATCACGGAGGTCGCACGACGGGCCCAGGTGTCCGCGTCGACGGTCTCCCGGGCGATCAACAGCCCGGACCTCGTCAGCGACGAGACCCGGCGACGGGTCCTCGAGGCCGCGAACGCCCTCGGCTACACGGCCAGCCCCGCCGCCCGCTCGCTGCGGGACCGCCGCACCGGCTCGCTGGGGCTCGTCGTCACCGACATGGCCAACCCGTTCTTCCCGCCGATCCTCAAGGCCATGCAGGCCCGGGTCCGCCGCCAGGGGTACACCCTGCTCGTGGCCGACTCGGACGAGCACGAGGCCGACGAGGCCGAGACCATCGGCACCCTGTCGAAGCAGGTCGACGGCCTGATCCTGTGGGCGTCCACGCTGTCCGACGACGCGCTGGCCAGCCTCGCCGCCGAGATCCCGCTCGTGCTCGTCAACCGCGAGGTGCCGGGCGTCGCGGAGGTGCGGATCGCCCTCGGCGGCGGCCTGCACCAGGCGGCCGAGCACCTTCGCGCCCTGGGCCACGAACGCTGCGCGTTCATCAACTGCGCCCGCCCGGAGCTGCAGCGCGGCAAGTCGATCCACGAGGCCTTCGACGACGTCGGCCTCACGCTCGTCGAGCTCGGCCCCTACAAGCCGCAGTTCGAGACCGGCCTGCACGCCGCGCCGCTCGTCACGGCCCACGGCGCGACGGCCGTCATCGCCCACAACGACCTCGTGGCCATGGGCGTGCTCCACCAGTTCCACGCGCTGGGCGTCGACGTCCCGCGCGACGTGTCCGTCGTCGGCATCGACGACACGCTCCTGTCCCGGGTCGCGACGCCGTCCCTGACGACGATCGCGATCCCGGCCGACGAGCTCGCCGCCCGCGCGCTCGACACCCTGACCGACCTCGTGCACGACCACGACCGACCCGCCGCCCTCGTCGAGGTCGGCACCCACCTGGTCCCCCGACGCTCGACCGGCCCGGCTCCCCGGGACTGATCGGCGCGGGACGACCCACCGCTCCTGTGGAGGGACGACGATGACTCACCACCCGACCCGGCGGCGCGCCGCGCGCGCGACCGCCGCCGTCACCGCACTCGGCCTGGCCGCCACGCTCTCGGCGTGCGGCGGCTCCGACGACGACCCCGGCGCCACCGCCGGGCCCGTCACCCTGCGGGTGCAGGGCATGCCCCCGGCGACGGACGCCGCGGGGCAGGAGGCCTTCCAGGCCACGATCGACGAGTTCGAGGCCGCGAACCCCGACATCACGATCGAGGCGACGACCAACGAGTACGACCCGCTGACGTTCTCCGCCCAGCTCGCGGGCGGCAGCATCGAGGACGTCATCCGCGTGCCGCTGACCGAGCCGCAGGGCCTCATCCAGCGCGCGCAGGTCGCGGACCTCACCGAGCACCTCGCCGCGTGGCCGCACTACGAGGAGCTCAACCCGCAGGTCCTCGAGCCCCTGTCGGACGAGGCCGGGAACGTGTACGGCGTCCCGCGCTCCCCGTTCGCGATGGGCCTGGCCTACAACCGGGCGCTGTTCGAGAAGGCCGGGCTGGACCCGGACGACCCGCCGGAGACCTGGGACGAGGTCCGCGCGGCGGCGAAGGCGATCGCCGAGAAGACCGACGCGGCGGGCTTCGTGCACGAGTCGAAGGACAACCAGGGCGGCTGGCAGCTGACCATGCTGACGTACGCGTTCGGCGGCGCGCTCGAGTCGCGGGACGGCGACACGGTGACGCCCACCCTCCAGACGCCCGAGATCAAGGCGGCCCTGGACCAGCTGCACGAGATGCGGTGGACCGACGACTCGATGGGCAGCCAGCAGCTGCTCAACCAGGACGACGTGGTCCGTGACTTCGCCGCGGGCCAGGTCGGCATGTTCATGGGCACGCCGGGCACGTACAAGCTCGCCAAGCAGAACTTCGGCATGAAGGACACCGAGAACTTCGGGATGGCCGCCATGCCCCAGGCGGGCGGCGACGCGACGATGTCCGGCGGTGAGGTGTTCATGGTGCCGGCCAACGTCGACGCCGCGAAGCAGGCTGCCGCCGTGAAGTGGATGCTCTTCGCCTACGCCCAGCCGCAGTACGACCCGGAGGTCGCGGCGTCGCAGGCCGAGACCCTCGCGAAGGACCCGACGGCCGCCGTCGGCGTCCCGACCCTGCCCATGTTCGACGCGGAGCACCAGGCGACGATCGACGCGGCGATCGAGCCGTGGGTCAACGTCGAGCTCGAGCACTTCACGCACTACACCGAGGGCACCCCGCAGCTCACGCTGCAGCCGGAGCCCACCGCCGGCGCGCAGGCGATCTACGCGGTGCTCGACACGGTGGTGCAGGCCGTGCTCACCGAGGAGGACGCCGACGTCGACGCGCTCCTCGCCGAGGCCCAGGCGCAGGCCGAGGCCCAGCTGGCGTCGAGCTGAGGACCACCGTGGCGACGATGACGACGACCGTCCCGGTGGCGCGTCCCGACGAGGACGCGCCACCGGCGCCCCGGCCGACCCGGCGGCGCGCCCTGCGCACCGACCTGGTGGCCGCGGCGCTGCTGCTGCCCGCCCTGCTGATCTTCGGCCTCTTCGCGTGGTGGCCCATGGTCCAGGGGCTGCTGCTGAGCTTCCAGAAGACCAATCTGGTGACGCCCGCGGTGTGGGTGGGCCTGGACAACTTCCGCGCGCTGCTCGCCGACCCGCTGCTCGGGACGGCGGTGCTGAACACCCTGCAGTTCGTGGGCCTGGGCCTGCTCATCGGCTTCCCGCTGCCGATCATCATGGCGGCGGTGATGTCGACGGTGCGGCGCTACGGCGGCGTGTACCGCGTGCTGGTCTACCTGCCCGTCGTCGTCCCGCCCGTCGTGTCCGTGCTGCTGTGGAAGTGGTTCTACGACCCGGGCCCCGGCCTGTTCAACTCGCTCCTGGCACAGGTCGGGCTCGGGCCCTACCCGTGGCTGGAGTCCCCGGACACGGCGATGCTCTCCCTCGTCCTGGAGTCCACGTGGGCCGGCATGGGCGGGTCGGTGCTCATCTACCTGGCCGCCATCACCGGCGTCCCGCAGGAGCTGTACGAGGCCGCGGAGCTCGACGGCGCGGGGCTGTGGCGCCGCATCGGGCACGTCATGCTGCCGCACCTGCGCCCCACCATCGGCCTGCTGCTCCTGTGGCAGCTCATCACCACGGTCCAGGTGTTCACGGAGCCGTACGTCTTCACCGGCGGCGGGCCCAAGAACGCGACCGTCACGGTGCTGCTGCTGATCTTCCGCAAGGGCTTCCAGCAGGGGCAGTACGGGCAGGCCGCGGCCCTCGCGTTCCTCCTGGCCCTCGCCCTCGCCGCCCTGTCGTTCGTCTACCTGCGCGCCACCCGGCGCTGGAGCCAGTCATGAGCACCTTCGTCTCGGTCGCCGCCCGGCGCCGTCCGGCCGGCCGCGCCGCGCTGCTCACCGTCACGGGGATCGCCCTCGCGCTCCTCGTCATCGCCGGCGTCGGCCCCCTCTACTGGGCCTTCAAGGGCGCGATCTCCTCCCCCACGGAGCTGGTCACCGACCCGCTCGCCCTGTGGCCGGCGGACCCGCGCTGGGAGAACTTCGCCCTGGTGTGGACCCGCCTGGACATCGGCCACTACCTGCTGAACTCGCTGTGGGTGGTGGTCGGGTCGTGGGCCGTGCAGCTGTTCGTCGCGGTCACGGCGGGCTACGCCCTGTCGGTGCTGCGCCCGCGCTTCGGCCCCGCGGTGTACGCGGCGATCCTCGCCACCATGTTCGTGCCGTACACGGTGTCGATGGTGTCCCTGTTCCTCACGATCATCGACGTGCCGCTGATCCACCTGAACCTGGCGAACACCTACTGGGCGATCTGGCTGCCCGCCGGCGCCAACGCGTTCAACGTGCTCATCGCCAAGCGGTTCTTCGACGCCCTGCCGCACGAGCTCTTCGACGCCGCGAAGGTGGACGGCGCCAACGTGTGGCAGGTCATGGTGCGCATCGTCATGCCGATGAGCCGCCCCATCCTCGCCGTGATCTCGCTGCTCGCGGTGATGCACGCCTGGAAGGACTTCATCTGGCCGCTCGTCGCGATCACCGACCCGGCCAAGCAGCCGATCGCCGTGGCGCTGTCCGTGCTGGCGAAGCAGGCACCCCAGGACCAGCTCATCGCCGCCTGCTTCCTCGCCCTCCTCCCGCCCGTCCTGCTCTTCCTCGTCTTCCAGCGCTACATGGTCGACGGGCTCGGCTTCACCGGCGTCAAGGGCTGACCCGCCACCCCGCTCTTCCCCGCTCGTCCCGTACGTGCCCCCGTCACCGTCGACGAAGGACCCACCATGACCGCTCGCGAGCTCCCCGCCCCCGTGACCCGCCGGACGTTCGTCGCCGGCGCCCTCGCCACGACCGGCGCCGCCGCCGTGGCGACCGTCGCCGCACCGCCCGGCACCGCGCACGCGGCCGCCCTCCCCTCCCTCAGCGCCCCCGGCATCCGCGTCGACGCGCTGGCCGACGGCACGATCGTCGTGCGCGACGACGCCGGCAGCGAGCGGGTGCGCCTCACCCACTTCATGGTGAAGGACATGGTGGTGGGCCAGCAGCGCACGTACGGCGGCACGCCGAGCGCCGTCACGCTGCCCGACGGCCGGCCCGCGATCCAGGTCGAGTACCGGCTCACGGCAGCGGCCGACGGCATCACCGTGCGGGGCGTCTTCGACGTCTCGCCGCACCGCGCGCACCTGCGCTGGGACGCGACCAGCCCGCGCGGGCTGAGCCTCAACTCCCAGCTCGCGCGCGTGCCCGCCGGGTCGACCGGCCCGTACACGACCACCGCGCTGGTGCGCTGGCAGCGCGACGCCGGCGGCGGCGTCCCGTTCGAGACCAACGACGGCATCGTCTACACCGAGCCCCTCGCCGGCACGGCGGCGCACTTCCGGTTCGGCACCACCAACCCCGCCTGGTCGAGCGCCACGTGGCTGCACGTCGAGGGCGTGCCCGGCGACGACGGCGTGCTGGTGCACGAGGGCGACCTCGTGCTCGGCGACCTGTCGCCCACCGCCGCGGGGACGGTCGCCACGGGGCGGCCGGTCGGCGTCGAGCTCGTCCACGACCGCGCCTTCGGGCTGTCCACGGACGCGTCCGCGCCGCTCATCGTGCGGGCGCACGTCGTGCAGGGCGCGCCGACGGCCGGCCCCGTGACCCTCGCGTGGGAGGCCCGCGACTTCGACGGCGACGTCGTCGCGCAGGGCACCGGGACCCGCACGCTGGAGCCCGGCGCCTCCTGGCAGGAGGCGGTCGAGGTGCCCGCGCCCGAGCACGGCATCGTGTTCGTCGAGGTCCGCGCCACGAGCGCCGGCGGCGAGGACTTCGCCCGCACCACGCTCACCGTGCTGCCGCGGCACGACTACGCGGGCACCGGCCGCATCGGCATCGCCAACTACCCCTGGCTGCTGGAGCCGTCGAAGCAGGACGTCGCGGAGCTGCTCACCCTGCTGGGCGTCGCGTCGGTGCGGATCGCCTACGAGGGCGCGCCCGGCATCCCGCCCGCCGAGCTGGAGGCGATGGGCATCATGCCGAACATCCAGCACGGCGACGTGGTCTTCGGCGCCACGCCCGAGGAGGCGCAGCAGTGGGCCGCCGAGCTGGTCGACGTCGTCGTCGGGGCACGGGCCCGGTACTTCGAGGTCGACAACGAGCGCAACCAGCCCTGGATGTCGGGCCGCTACACGCTGGAGTACGTGCGCGACGGGCTGCGGCCCGCCGTCGAGCGGCTGCGCGAGGTGGGCGGCACGGCGAAGGTGATGAACTGCGGGCTCGGCGGCATGGACGTGAACTGGGTGGACGGCTTCCACGCGGCGGGCGGCTGGGACCTCATCGACGCGTTCGCGTTCCACCCCGGGCGCGGCAACTTCGTGCCCGACTACGCCCCCACCCCCGACGAGTGGGTCACGGGCGACACCGGCTCGTACTGGAACTTCCTCGGCGCGCTGCGGGAGGCCCGGCGCCGGGTGGACCTGTACGGCGGGGACAAGGAGCTGTGGCTCACGGAGGCGTACGCCTGCACGCGGCCGAACCGCTGGTGGAACGACACGATGCGGCAGGCGGCGGAGAACACGCTGCTCCAGCTCGCGCTCGCGATGTCGGAGGGGGTGGACGGCGTGAACTGGTACCAGCTCCACGACTCGATCATCCACCGCCCGCAGCAGGCGATGCCCACGAACGCGGAGTACCACTTCGGCCTCATGAACCGGGACACGAGCGCCAAGCCGTCGCTGCTGGCGTTCGCCACCGCGACGCGCCTGCTCGAGGGCGCGACGTTCGTCCGCTGGCTCGACCTGTCGGCGCAGGACCCGGACCTGCGTGGCCTGCTCTTCGACACCCCCGAGGGCCCGATGTCGGTGCTGTGGTCGCGCGCCGACGGGTACCTGCTCAACGCGGACCACGGCGCCGACGCCTACCACCCGCACCCCGAGGCGTGGGAGGACGGCTGGCCCACGAAGACCGACGTCTCCTTCCAGGGGTCCCGCGAGGTGGTGGAGGTCGACTGCATCGGCCGGCGGCGCACGATCACCGGGTCGGGCGGCACGGTCACGGTGCGGCTCGACGGCGCGCCCCGCGTGTACCTCGGGCTGTCGGCCCGGCCCGAGAAGAACGTCGCCGCGTGCCGTCGCGCCGGCGCCACCGACGAGAGCTAGATCGGAGCACGATGCGTGAGCAGGACCTGACGTACGACGTCGTCGTGGTGGGCGGCGGGCTGGCCGGCGTGTGCGCCGCGATCGCCGCCGCCCGCCTCGGCGCCCGCGTGGCGCTGGTGACGAACCGGACCGTGCTGGGCGGCAACTCGTCCAGCGAGATCCGGGTCTGGGTGGTGGGCGCCACCGCCCACGGCCGCAACCACTTCGCCCGCGAGACGGGGATCATGGGCGAGCTGTTCGTCGAGAACCAGTACCGCAACCCCGAGGGCAACCCCTACCTGTGGGACGCCGTCGTCCTCGACGCCGTCCGCGCCGAGCCGTCGCTCGACCTCTTCCTCGACGCGGACGTGCGCGAGGTGGAGGCCGAGGGGTCCGCGACCGCACGTCGGGTGGTGTCCGTGACGGCGTGGAGCCCGGGGAGCGAGACCCGGACGCGCTTCACGGGGCGCGTGTTCCTGGACTGCACCGGCGACGGGTTCGTCGGGCACCTGGCCGGGGCGGCGTCGCGGCTCGGCCGCGAGTCTCGCGCCGAGCTCGGCGAGCCGTGGGCGCCCGAGGAGGCGGACGCGATCACGCTCGGCTCGTCGCTGCTCTTCTACTCCAAGGACGCCGGCCGGCCCGTGCGGTACGTGGCGCCGGACTTCGCGAAGGACATCACGACCACGTCCATCCCGTCGCGCCGGGTGATCCGCGCCGAGGACTCCGGGTGCGCGTACTGGTGGATCGAGTTCGGCGGCGAGCTGGACGTGGTGCACGACAACGGCCGGATCCGCGACGAGCTGTGGTCGGTGGTGCACGGCATCTGGGACCACATCAAGAACTCCGGCGAGTACGACGCCGAGAACCTCACCCTGGAGTGGGTGGGCTCGGTGCCGGGGCGGCGCGAGTACCGCCGCTTCGTGGGCGAGCGGACGCTGACGCAGCTCGACGTCCTCGCCCAGCGGGAGTTCGACGACCGCATCGGCTACGGCGGATGGTCGATCGACCTGCACCCGCCCGGCGGCATGTACGCGACCGAGGAGGGGGCGCGGCAGCGGTACGCGGACGGCGTCTACCACCTGCCGTTCGGCATGCTGCACTCCCGCGCGCTGCCGAACCTCCTGTTCGCCGGGCGGGACGCCTCCGCGTCGCACGTCGCCTTCGGCACGACGCGCGTCATGGCGACCTGCGCCGTGATGGGCGAGGCCGCGGGCACCGCCGCCGCGCTGTGCGTGCGGCAGGGCGTGGCGCCCCACGAGCTGGACGTGCCCGCGCTGCAACGCACGCTGCTGCGCCAGGACGCGGCGATCGTCGGCCTGCGCAGCGGCGATCCCGACGACCTCGCCCTGCGGGCCGAGGCGACGGCGTCGGGCACCCTGCGCGAGATCGACGTCTCCGACCCCGTCGAGAGGTGGCCGCTCGACGACGACGCCGGCCTGGTGCTGCCCGTCGACCCGTCGCTCGACGGGCTCGAGCTGTTGGTCGACGCCCGTGCCGCGACGCGGCTCGAGGTGGAGCTGTCCGACCCGGGCAAGGGGCAGAACTACGTGCCCGGGGAGGTGGTGGCGACC
>Ga0180218_1001866_pt1 | contig 11913 bp, 11 predicted proteins | sample eDN3rd37CKraftBY_FD_151334 | JGI IMG/M metagenome (GOLD analysis project Ga0180218, IMG submission 151334) | Enriched backyard soil microbial communities from Emeryville, California, USA - eDNA 3rd pass 37_C Kraft BY (version 2) (version 2) | ecosystem: Environmental > Terrestrial > Soil >... | reverse complement strand
GGATGCTCCGGGCAAGGCGGACGTATCGGGCGCCGAGGCGCTGCTGAAGTCGCTGTGATCTTTCTTACCCTATCCCCTTGAGGGAGAGGGTGGCGCGTTGCGAACGTCAGCGAGCAACGCGCCTACATCTTCCCCTGCAGCCGCAGTTCCGCGATCCCGGCGCGCGCAAGTTCATCGGCGCGCTCGTTGAGATCGTGTCCGGCATGGCCCTTAACCCAGTGCCACTTCACCTCGTGCCGCGCGAGCGCCGCATCGAGGCGCTGCCACAGATCGACATTCTTCACCGGCTTCTTGTCGGCCGTGCGCCACCCATTCCTCTTCCAGCCGTGAATCCAGGCCGAGATCCCGTTCCGGACATACTGACTGTCGGTATAGAGATCGACGTGGCACGGCTTGGTCAGCGCCTCGAGCGCGGAGATCGCCGCCATCAATTCCATGCGGTTGTTGGTGGTGTGCGCCTCACCGCCCTTCAATTCCTTGACGCGTTCCCCGAATTGCAGGATCGCACCCCAGCCGCCGGGGCCGGGATTGCCTGAACAGGCGCCATCGGTGTGGACGACAACGTGCGGCAGGCTCACGCGAGTTCTCGCGCCTCGATGCCGTAATCATGCACGCTCTTCGCGTGCTGATGAAAACGCAGCTTGCGGAAATATTCCTGCGGCGATTTCGGCCGCACCAGCGCGCCCGGCGGCACGTTCAGCCAGTCAACAAGTCGCGTCAGCAGGAAACGCATCGCCGCGCCCCGCGCGAGCAGCGGCATGGCGTCGAGCTCGGCATCAGTGAGCGGACGCACCTTCGCATAGTTCTGCAACAGCGCCCGGCCCTTGGTGACATTGTAGGAAAAATCCGCCTCGAAGCACCAGGCATTCAGGCAGATCACGACGTCATAGGCGAGCATGTCGTTGCAGGCGAAATAGAAATCGATCAGGCCGGAGAGCCGGTCGCCGAGAAAGAAAACATTGTCCGGAAACAGGTCGGCATGGATCACGCCGGACGGCAATCCGCTCGGCCACGACGCCTCCAGCGCATCGAGCTCATGGCGGATGGTGTCCTGCAGTCCGTGATGCACACCGTCGACGCGATCGGCGCAGGAGTCGAACAGCGGCCGCCATCCGCGAACCGATAGCGCATTGGCGCGCCGGAGCGTGAAGCCCTCGCCGGCGAGATGCAGCTTCGCCAGCGCCTCGCCGACCGCCGCGCAATGCTTGGCATCGATGCGCCGCATCCACATGCCTTCGAGGAAGGTGACGAGGGCCGCCGGGCGTCCACACAAGGTACCGAGGATCTCCCCGCTGCGCGCCTTCACCGGTTGCGGACAGGTGATGCCACGCGCGGCGAGATGTTCCATCAGTCCAAGGAAGAACGGCAGGTCGGCGGCCGCGACCCGCTTCTCGTAGAGCGTGAGGATGAAATAGCCGCGCTCGGTGTGCAGGAGATAGTTGGAATTCTCCACGCCCTCGGCGATGCCCTTGTAGGAGAGCACGCGGCCGACGTCATAGCCTGCGATGAAGGCGTTCAGTTCTTCGGCCGGGACATCGGTATAGACCGCCACGGATCACTCCGCAGCTTCTGATGTGCGCAACGGGCGCGGCAGCGGAAAGAACATGTTCTCTTCGGTCGCGGCCATGGTCTCGACATGCAGCTCATAGCGCTGCGCAAAGGCGTCGAGCACTTCCTCGACCAGCACCTCGGGTGCCGAAGCGCCAGCCGTCACGCCGAGCGAGGTGATCCCGTCAAGCCTGGTCCAGTCGATATCGGCGGCGCGCTGCACCAGCACGGCATAGCCGCAACCGGCGCGTTCGGCGACTTCCTTCAGACGCTGCGAGTTTGAGGAATTCGGCGCACCGACCACGACCATCGCGTCCACCAGCGGCGCCACGAGCTTCACCGCTTCCTGGCGGTTGGTCGTGGCGTAACAGATGTCTTCCTTGTGCGGACCGACGATCGCCGGGAAACGCGCGCGCAGCACGGCCACGATCTCCGAGGTATCGGAGACGGACAATGTGGTCTGCGTCACGAAGGCGAGATTTCCCGCATCTCTCGGAATGAAGGTCTGCGCTTCCTCGATCGTCTGGATCAGGGTGATCGCGCCTTCGGGCAATTGTCCCATGGTGCCGACGACTTCAGGGTGACCGGCATGACCGATCAGCACGATCTCGCGTCCGCGGCGGAAATGAATTTCAGCTTCGCGATGGACCTTGGTGACCAGCGGGCAGGTCGCATCCAGCGTGATGAAGTTGCGGACCCTGGCATCCTCGGGGACAGATTTCGGCACGCCATGAGCGGAGAACACCACCGGCGCATCGGTTTCCGGAATCTCGTCCAGTTCTTCGACGAAGATCGCGCCCTTGGCCTTCAGGCTGTCGACCACATAGCGGTTATGGACAATCTCGTGCCGGACATAGACCGGTGCACCGTGGATCGCGAGCGCCCGCTCCACCGAATCAATGGCTCGCACCACACCGGCGCAGAAACCACGCGGAGAACAGAGAATGACTCGAAGCGGCGGTTTTCCCCCGCCGGGCATGCCCGCAAGGACAGTCATTGGCGCAATTGTCATCGGAACGCTAACCGCGACATGGGGTCGGGAGCGGGGGGAAGTCAAGGCGCACCATTCGACTTAACTCCTCGGAAAAGCTATAGTGATCTTATGGTGCGACGGGGCGGATCGGGGCACTGGGGCATGAACGCAATCCACACCAAACTTCTGGCCGCCGCGGCCTGCGCCGTTGCGCTGTCAGGCTGCGCCGGAACTGGCGAAAGCGCCTATCAGGTCGAAAACGCGACCGGCCGCGCCCTCCCGCGCCACGCGGTCGCCGACGAGGTCTATCTCGATGGAACCGGGCCGAGCGCCCGCCGCCTGGCGCAGTCGCCCTCGTCCAGCGTCGTCGAACGGCGGTATGCCGAGCCGGTCGACCCCAGCGCGCCGACCCGCGCCATCGCCCGGACGCGGCCGACCGCGATCGAGCGCGCGGACAATTTGTCGTCGATCACCACCGGCTCCCGGAACTCGGTCCAGAACGACGCCAACAAGCCCTTTTCCGAGCAATGGTGGGACAAGGAAAAGCGCGAAGACGCCCGGCTGAAGCGCGTCATGGATATCTGCCGGGGCTGCTGACGCCCAGCTTTCAGCCGCTATTCGGTTGCTCCTGAGGTCCCCAAGGCCTATATTCGCGTTATCCCTGTCATCCCCGATGACGACTGCTTCGCCTTCCAAATACGCCCCGACGGGCGGGCGGAGCGCGAAGGAGATTTTGCCATGCAGGAAGCGCCGCTGATGCCGAAGGCCACCGCCGTGTGGCTGGTCGAGAACACCGCGCTGTCGTTCGATCAGATCGCCGAATTCTGCAAGCTGCACCCGCTTGAGGTGAAGGCGATTGCCGACGGCGATTCCGCGCAGGGCATCAAGGGTCTCGACCCGATCCAGACCGGCCAGCTCACCCGCGACGAGATCGAGCGCGCCGAAAACGACAAAAATCGCCGTCTGCATCTCGCCGACCGCAAAGTTCGCGTCCCCGAGCAGAAGACCAAGCGCGGCCCGCGCTACACCCCGGTCTCGCGCCGCCAGGACCGCCCGAATGCGATCCTCTGGCTGATCCGCAATCATCCGGAACTCAAGGACAGCCAGATCATGCGGCTGGTCGGCACCACCAAGTCGACGATCCAGAGCATCCGCGAGCGTTCGCACTGGAACGCCGCAAATCTGACGCCGCTCGATCCGGTGACGCTCGGCCTGTGCTCGCAGATCGATCTGGACATGCAGGTGGCCAAGGCCGCCAAGGAAAAGCCCGCTCCGTCCGATCACGATCGCGTCACGCTGTTGCCGGCGTCGGTCACGACCGCACCCGAGCAGGAGCCGATCGAGGATGCGCGGACCGCGGCCGCTCACGCCAAATCGCAGGAAGACGCCGACGTCGCCTCGGTCTTCGCGAAGCTGAAGAAGATCGGCGGGACGAAGACCGAAGAAGACTGATCGCAGCGGCGGTCTGACGGCTTTCTCGATCGAGGGACGGCACAGGGCTTGCTTTGCGTCGCCCTGCGCCATTCCGGCGGCAATTTCGCTGTCCGCGGTAATGAGGGCCACGCCATGCGATTTCGGCCAAGTCGTCGCCAGGTATTCGGCCTCGCGGGCGGGCTCGCCTGCACGATGCTGGCCGCTCCGGCACGCGCACAACCGAAGCCAAAAATCGCGGCGTTGTTTGCCGGCAGCATAACGGATGGCGGCTTCATGGAGTCCGGCTATCGCGGGCTCGTCGCAGCGCGTGACAAGCTCGGCGTCGAAATCGGTTGGCGCGACGGCGTGCGGCCGGAACGCGAATTGCTCGCTACGGCGTTACGCGAATTGGCGCGCAGCGGAGCGGCGCTGGTGATCGCTCACGGCGGCCAGAATAACGAAGCCGCCAGGCTGGTTGCGCCGGAGTTTCCGGAGACCAGGTTCGTCGTCACGCAGGGCAATGTCACCGGCGACAATCTTGCGAGCTACGAGGTCCTGCAGGAAGACTCAGCCTTTCTGGCTGGTGCCCTGGCCGCGTGGAGCACAAGGACCGGCGTCGTCGGGCACATGTCCGGCATTCGCGTTGTCCCCGGCCTGAAGGGCCGCGCGGCCTATGCGCATGGTATTGCTCACGCCAATCCGCAGGTCCGGCTGCTCACCAATTTCTCCGGCAATCAGGATGACAATCCGCTGTCGAAGCGGATTGCGGCCGCGATGATCGCCGACAAGGCCGATGTTATCTTCACGATGCTCAATGCCGGCCGGTCCGGCGCGATCGACGCCTGCCGCGAAGGCGGAGCGAGGCAGATCGGCAATGTCCGCGACTGGACCACCGTGATGCCGGACGTGTTCATCGCCTCGGCCATTGCGGATTCCGGAATTGCGCTCCTGCGTGCCGCGGAGGATCTGACCGCAGGCACGCTGAAAACCAATTCCGTGGAAAAGATCGGCCTCGCGCGGCCCGACGCCGTGCGGCTCGCAATGTCGCCGGCGGTCGGCGACGATATTCGCAAGAAGATCGAGGCGCTGGCGGCCGACATCAAGGACGGCCGCGTCCGTGTCCCGACCGACTGGAGCGGTCCGGAATTTCAGACTCCCGCCTGATCGGTTCATCGGCCGCGCCCGGCGACACGTGCCGCACTCATTCGACGCCGCCTTCGTCCGCATCCGGGAACCTGCGCCCACCGCAGGAAGGCTGTGGATAATTTCCCGCGACTCAGTTGGTATCCCGCTGCACCTAACGGTCGCAGCCGTTCAGCATCGGTTGTGGCCTCCGTGCACTAGTGCGTTGCAGCGAGGTGGCTAATGTCCGCCCCTCATCGGCGGGGGCGTCGAGGGAAAATATCCATGAGATGTCACGCTGTTCTGACCTTTTCTTTGCTTGCTCTCGCGACCTCGCAAGTCTCCGCCCAGACCACAGAAACGCAAGTTGCCGCGGCAACCCCATCGGTTAGCGCACCGGAACCCGCCGCGGCCGCAAGACCTGCGGCTCCGGTACCGGCGACCGCCGCCGTAGCGCCCGCGAGCGATGCAGCCCCTCGCGCACGCCAGGTCCGACGCCCCGTCGCGCGGCAGCAGCAGCCCGAGCAGCCGCAGCAGCCGACATGGCAGGAGCGGATGCGCAGCATGTGGGGTGTGAACAATCCGCAGATTGACCCGCGGCAAGCCGATCCCCGTCAGGCGGATCCGCGGCGCGGCGCGGGCGCGCCGACGCAATATCCGGCGACGCCGGCTTATTCGACACGGCCGAACAATCGCCTGATCTTCGGCATGTTCTACACCAAGATCCCGCGCCAGACGGTCCCGTTCGCCGGCAATTACGCGCCGGGCACCATCATCGTGCGCCACCACGAGAAGCGCCTCTATTACGTGCTCGGCAACGGACAGGCGATCCAGTACGGCGTTGCTGTCGGCCGCGAAGGCGCGGCCTGGTCGGGCACCAGCGTCGTCTCCAACAAGCGCGAATGGCCGAGCTGGACGCCGACGCCGGAAATCCTGCGCCGCCAGCCGAACCTGCCGCGCTTCATGGAAGGCGGCCCGCAGAATCCGATGGGCGCGCGCGCGCTCTATCTCGGCGACACGCTGTATCGCATCCACGGCACCAACGAGCCATGGATGATCGGCGAGGAAGTGTCGTCCGGCTGCATCCGCATGACCAACGAGGACGTGATCGATCTCTATAACCGCACGCGCATGGGCGCGACGGTGATCGTGCAGCGCTAGGAAAAGCGAGAATTACTGGGGGCTACGCAACGGCATCGTTGCGGGGACCAAGCGGCCGGGCGAAAGCCCGGCCACCGCATTCTGCGAATGATCGCACGTTATCGGATAATCTCGATCACGCGCCGCTCGGACGGATCGACGACATACACGTCCCGATCACGCACGACGTAACGATAGCTCCGGATTTCCGGGACCTCGGTATAGATGGTCTCAGGGAAGCTCTCGAACTCGATCGATTCCGGAAGATCGTCACCGATCACGTATTCGCGGTCGATGGTCGTTGTCGCAGTGGCACTGCCCGTCGTGCGGCGCTCGATCGCCGAACGGCGGATCACGTCGCGCTGCTTGTCCGACAGCGTGAGCTTGCCACGCGACCGCGCGGCCGCACGCCCGCTGCCGCCTTCGTCGATCACCGTGACAATCTTCCGCGAGCGCGGCTCGACGATCACGATGTCATCTTCAACCAGCACGAACTGGTATCCGCGATACTGCGGATAAACCTCAACGATCGCCGGCGTCACCGGATAGAAGCGCACGCTCGCCGGCAGGACGGTTCCCACCGAAAGCGAGAAGTTCACGTTGCGAACCGGCTGCACATTGACCTTTTGGATCGACGTGGAAATCCGTGTCCGCTGCTGCTCGGTCGGCTGCGCCGCGCGGCGTTCGTTGGTGCGCGCCGCGTCGCGATCCTGACCGCGGTCGTTATCTCTGACCTGATCCCGGTTGCGTGCCCGATCGCTGTCACGGTCGCGGGCCTGATCGCGATCGCGTCTGCGGTCTCGATCCTGCGCCTGATTGCGGCCTCGGTCCGCATCCCGGTCCTGCGCCTGATTGCGGTTGCGGTCGGCATCGCGATCACGGGCCTGACTGCGATTTCGCTCCGCATCACGCGGCTGCGCCTGATTATCGCGTGCGCGGTCGCCGTCGCGCGACTGGGTGCGATCGCCCTTCGAGGGCTTCGCCTCGCCATCACGCTCCTGCGCGCGCGGCGTTGCCTGGTCCGGCTGCGAAACGGACGGGCTTGCCTGTCCGGTGGTTCCGCGCTCCTGTGCCCGTGGCGCCTGCTGGGAACGATTTTCGCGCGGCGATGGCCGAGCGTCCGGTTGCGCGGATGGGCTCTGTGCAGACGGCGCGCGATCAAGCTGACCGCGCTCCTGCGAGATGGACGGTTGCAGTCCCAAAGTAACGAGTGTGGCGCTGCCGAGCAGAAGCGCCTTCAGCGCGCGCGTATTCGTTGCGTGTATCATCTTGCCTCCGAAGGTTGATTTACAGCGCAGGTGATGCGCTCAGGGGGTCAAACCTCCTGCGGAAATCAACGTTCCATGGCATGTACATTCGACACGGAACTATTGTTCCGTCTCGAAAGCAATCAAACACGCGCCGACGCAGCCTTTCGCCACGAACGGCAGCATCACGCTCCCCGCCCTCTCACCGCCTCGCCGATCTCGTCGAGCACCTTCGGATCCTCGATCGTCGCGGGCATCGTCCAGGATTCGCCATCGGCAATCTTCTTCATGGTGCCGCGGAGAATTTTTCCGGAGCGCGTCTTCGGCAGCCGCGACACGGTGATCGCAAGCTTGAACGCAGCGACCGGACCGATCCGCTCGCGCACGAGACCGACGACCTCCTTTTCAATCGTGGCGTGATCGCGCGTGACGCCCGCCTTCAGCACCACGAAGCCGCAGGGCACCTCGCCCTTCAGCGTATCGGCCATGCCGATCACGGCGCATTCGGCGACATCTGGATGCGACGCGAGCACCTCTTCCATGCCACCGGTAGACAGACGATGGCCCGCGACGTTGATGATGTCGTCGGTGCGGCCCATGACGTTGACGTAGCCGTCCTCGTCGAGGAAGCCGGCATCCGCGGTCTTGTAGTAACCGGGAAACTCCGCGAGATAGGCTTCCTTGAAGCGCTCGTCCTGTTGCCACAGTGTCGGAAACGCGCCGGGCGGCATCGGCAGCTTTGCGACGATCGAGCCGATCGTGCCCGCCGGCACTTCCTTGCAGCTCTCGTCCACTACGCGGATGTCCCAGCCCGGCATCGGCACCGTGGCCGAGCCGTGCTTCACGGGCAGCATGCCAAGGCCGACCGGATTGCCTGCAATGCACCAGCCGGTTTCGGTCTGCCACCAGTGATCGATCACCGGCCGGTTCAGCTTCTGCTCCGCCCATTCCACGGTCGGCGGATCGGCACGCTCCCCGGCGAGGAACAGCGTGCGGAATTTCGACAGATCGTATTTCGGCAGGAATGTGCCGTTCGGATCTTCCTTCTTGATCGCGCGAAACGCGGTCGGCGCCGTGAAGAACGCGACCGCCTTGTGCTGCGAGATCACGCGCCAGTACGCACCCGCGTCCGGCGTGCCGACCGGCTTGCCCTCATACATGATCGAGGTCGCGCCATGCAGAAGCGGCCCGTAGACGATGTAGGAATGCCCGACCACCCAGCCGATATCGGAGCCGCACCACCACACTTCGCCGGGATCGACGCCGTAGAGGTTCTTCATCGACCATTTCAGCGCGACGGCATGTCCGCCATTGTCGCGCACCACCCCCTTCGGGATGCCGGTCGTGCCAGACGTATAGAGGATATAGAGCGGATCGGTCGCGAGCACCGGAACGCAATCGGCGGTCTTCTTTGCGGCGATCGCGGCGTCGCGCAGCGTCGCCCAGTCGTGATCGCGGCCTTCGACCAGTGTGGCCTGTTCCTGCGGACGCTGCAGGATCACGCAGGCCGATGGCTTGGACTGCGCCATTTCCAACGCCTCATCGAGCAGCGGCTTGTACTTGACGATACGTCCCGGCTCGATGCCGCAGCTGGCGGACAGGATGAGCTTGGGTTCCGCATCGTCGATGCGTTTCGCCAGTTCGCTCGCCGCGAAGCCGCCGAACACCACGGAATGGACCGCACCGATGCGCGCGCAGGCGAGCATCGCAAACACCGCCTCCGGCACAAGCGGCATGTAGATGATGACGCGGTCGCCCTTGCCGACGCCGAAGTCCTTCAGAACGGCGGCGAGCGTGGCGACCTCGAACAGCATCTCCTCATAGGAGAACGAACATAATCTGCTCGTGACGGGCGAATCGTAGATCAGGGCGGTCTGGTTAGCGCGTCCGTTCAGGACATGCCGGTCAAGCGCGTTGTAGCAGGTGTTCAGCACACCACCCGCAAACCAGCGACCATAGACGCCCATGGACGGATCGAAGACCTTCCTGGCCGGCTCGATCCAGTCGATCTCCGTCGCGGCCTTGGCCCAGAAGCCCTCCGGGTCCCGCTTCCACTGCGCATAGACCTCAGGGTACCGGCTTGTTGTCTTGGCATCCATCTCGCACGCGCCTCCCTGTATCGCGCTCCCTTTGTCCTGCGTCCCGACGAGGCCATGCAGCCATCGACAGAGAGGAGAGCGGAATTTTCGGCAATTGTCGGATTGTGGCCCGCAATTGCAAGCGCCGCACAGATGCAGGCCGGAACATGCACCACGCAGGCGCGCCATTCGCAATTTGCAGTAGCGGTCGCCCGGGCGCTCGTATTTGATCCGCCGCAAAATGAGACCCTCCGCTTGAGCCTCCCTACCGACCCGCTGTTCTGGATCGTCGCCGCAATCGGCGTGACGCTGCTTGGCCTCGCCAAGGGCGGCTTCACCGGCGTGGGCATGGTTGCGACGCCGCTCCTGGCGCTGATCGTCCCGCCGCTGCAGGCGGTGGCGATCATGCTGCCGATCCTGCTCCTTCAGGACGTGATCTCGGTCTGGGCCTACCGGCACCACTGGGATGCCTGGAATCTGAAAGTTCTGATCCCGGGCGGCCTGATCGGGGTCGCGGCCGGCGGACTCCTCGCGGCCTACGTGCCGGACGCGGCGGTGCGCCTCGCGGTTGGCGTCATCGGCGTGACCTTCGTCCTGTGGCGCTGGTTCGGTCCGGCCGGAGGCGACATCGGGATTCGCCCGAGTGCGGCGAGCGGGGTGTTCTGGGGCTCGCTTTCAGGGTTCACATCGACGCTGGCCAACGCCGGCGCTCCGCCCTGGCAGGTCCACATGATGCCGCAGCACCTGCCGAAGCTGATCTTCGCGGGGACCGCCACCATGTATTTCGCGGCGACCAACCTCGCGAAGGTCATTCCTTATTTCGCGCTAGGGCAGTTCACCACCGACACGCTCTGGATCTCGGCTGCGCTGTTTCCGCTTGCGATCGCCACGAATTATCTCGGGATCTGGCTGGTCCGCGTCACGCCGCAGGAAAGGTTCTACAGGATCGTGTATGTCATCACGTTCCTGATTTCGCTTGAACTGATCCGCAACGGCGTGACCGCATTCGCGGCCTGACAGATGTCCATCATCACCGATCCGCTCTTCTACATGGTCGCGATCCCGGCCCTGATCGCGCTTGGATTGTCGAAAGGCGGCTTTGCCGGCGTCGGCGTGATCGCGACGCCGCTGACGGCGCTGTATTTGCCGCCGCTGGAAGCTGCGGCGCTGATCCTGCCGGTGTTGATCGTGCAGGATGCCATCTCGGTCTGGTGGTACCGGCGCGATTTCGATCCCTGGAATCTGAAGGTAATGCTGCCCGGCGCACTCGTCGGCATGGCGCTCGCATGGGCCTTCGCGGCCTATGTCAGCAACGATGCGCTGCGCATCTCGGTCGGCGTCATCGGCATCGTCTTCGTGATCTATTCGCTGTTCACCAAAATTCCGGCGGAAGGCCACAAGAAGACGGCGCTCGGCGGCGCGTTCTGGGGAAGCGTCTCGGGCTTCACCTCGTTCCTGTCGCAGGCCGGCGGCCCGCCCTATCAGGTCCATGTCCTGCCGCAGCGACTGCCGAAACTCACGCTGGTCGGCACCACCACGATCTTCTTTGCGATCGTGAATTTCCTGAAGATCGGTCCCTATTTCGCGCTCGGGCAATTCTCCACGGTGAACTTCGCGACCTCCATGGTGCTGCTGCCGGTCGCGGTCGCCGCCAACGCACTCGGCATCTATCTGGTGCGGGTGACGCCGGTGGAGGTGTTCTATCGCATCGCCTATACGCTGGTGTTCTGCGTGTCGGTGATGTTGCTGTGGCAGGGCATTACCGGCTTGATGCGGGGCTGAGAGCACGTCACCGTGCTGACACAGGCGATTTCTAGCCTGCCTGCATCAGGCCTATCGGACCCGTCATCGTTTCTGTTGTAGCGTTCGCCGTCATGACCTCACCCGCAAAGGCGTTCGATCTTCAGGGGCATCGTGGCGCCCGCGGGCTGGCACCGGAAAACACCATTCCCGCTTTCGAGACCGCGCTGAGGATCGGTGTCACCACGCTTGAACTCGATGTGGCAATGACAAAGGACGATGTCCTGGTCGTCAGCCACGATTCCTATCTCAATCCCGAACACACGCGCGGCCCCGACGGCGAATTCCTGAAGAAGCAAGGTCCGGCGATCCGTTCGCTCGGCTTCGACGAATTGCAGCGCTATGATGTCGGCCGCATCCAGCCCGGCACCGCCTATGCCGCACGCTTCCCGACGCAGCGGGGCGCAGACAATGTCCGCATTCCGAAGCTCACCGACGTCTTCGATCTCGTGCAGCGTAACGGCGCCGACCATATCCGCTTCAATATCGAGACCAAGCTGACGCCGACCTCCGGAGCCGATGCGCCCGACCCCGAAACTTTCGCGACCGCGCTTACCAAAGCAATCCAGGACGCCGGGCTCACCTCACGCGC
>Ga0180218_1001864_pt1 | contig 11944 bp, 8 predicted proteins | sample eDN3rd37CKraftBY_FD_151334 | JGI IMG/M metagenome (GOLD analysis project Ga0180218, IMG submission 151334) | Enriched backyard soil microbial communities from Emeryville, California, USA - eDNA 3rd pass 37_C Kraft BY (version 2) (version 2) | ecosystem: Environmental > Terrestrial > Soil >... | reverse complement strand
CACCGCTCAACGCAGGCGTCGCTTCCTGCTCGGCTTCGTCCTGCCCCGCCGTGGTCTCGATGGCGCGCTGGATCAGGCTGACCGCCTCGTTGATGTCGAAAGGCTTGGCCAGATAGTCGAAGGCCCCTTTCTGGAAGGCGGCGACCGTGCTGCTAAGATCGGTGTAGGCCGTCATGACGATGACGGCCAGGCCGGGATGTCCCTGCTTGATCTCCTGCAGCAGCGCCAGCCCGTCCTTGCCCGGCATGCGTATGTCGGTAATCAATACGGCGGGAGTGGCGGTTTCCAGGGCGCGCAGCATCTCGTCCGCCGAAACAAAGCTGCGTGCGGGCAGATTGGCGCGCTGCAGCGCCTTCTCGAGCACCCAGCGTATGCTCTGATCATCGTCGACTATCCAGACGGCCTTCATGGCAACTCCAAAGAGAAATCGAGCGCACCCGCTGCGCGGATCGAGGGTTCGAATTCGTCGGTCCACGCCGGCTTCATGGCGACTCCAGCGGCAGTATCAGGCGAAACTCCGTACAACCGGGGCAGGAATCGAATTCAATGATGCCGCCATGCTGCTGCACGAACTCCTGAGCAAGGCTCAGACCCAGGCCGGTTCCGCTTGCGCGCCCCGTTACCAGCGGATGAAAGACCTTCTCGCGCAGCGCTTCGGGTACGCCCGGCCCGTTGTCGATGACGGATATCACCACCCCCATGCGGACGGGGCGGCTGGCCAGCACCAGCTGGCGCCCGATGCGGGTGCGCAGGGTAAGCACCGGCTTCGATTCCGACCCATGCTCGAGCAGCGCCTGCGCGCCGTTGCGGGCGACGTTCAGCAAGGCCTGGACAAGCCTTTCGCGATCGCCGGTCAGATCCGGAACCGAGGCGTCGTAGTCGCGCCGCACTTCGACGGCCGGTGAAAACTCGGCGCGCACCAGGGTGAATACGCGTTCGCAGATTTCGTGAATATTGAAGCGCAGCATTTTCAGGCTGTCGCCTTGCGGCGCGATAAGCCGGTCGATCAGCGCCCGGAGTCGGTCAGCCTCGCCGACGATGACGCTGGTGTATTCGCGCAGGTCGCCTTGGTCCAGTTCGGCCTCGAGCAACTGGGCCGCCCCGCGGATGCCGCCCAAGGGGTTCTTGACCTCGTGAGCCAGATTGCGCAGAGATTCCCTTTGCACCTGCAGTTCTTTGCTCAACTGCTGAGTGCGGTCGGGCGCGCCCTGGTGCTCCAGGCTGCGAACCTCGAGCAATGCGGCCCAGTCGGGGTGGTCGACGGGCGCCACGGTAACGCCCACCGGCAAGTCGGCCGCCGAAGTCCTGGCCATGGTGGCCAGCCGCAGAACGCCGTAGTGCCCGCGCACCGCGTCCACAAAGCGCGACTCGAGCGCCGAGTCGCGGGCAAACAAGGCCAGTGCATCCATGCCGGCCAGCTGGCGCTGAGACAAGCCGAACAGCTCTTGCGCCGCCACGTTGGCCTGCAGCACCAGGCCGTCATCGTCCAGCGCCAGTATTGCGGTGGCAAGCAGGTCGAAGTGATCGAATGATGTCATCGCTTCGCCCGCCTGCCCGAGTTCATGCCTACAGGCTGTAGTACATGTCGAACTCGACCGGATGGGTGGTCATGCGCAGGCGCGTGACCTCGGCCATCTTGAGTTCGAGATAGGCGTCGAGCATGTCGTTGCTGAAGACGCCGCCGCGCGTCAGGAACTCGCGATCCGCATCCAGCGACTCGATGGCCTGCTCGAGCGAAGCACATACCGTCGGAATCTTGGCGTCTTCTTCGGGCGGCAGGTCGTACAGGTTCTTGTCGGCCGGATCGCCCGGGTGGATCTTGTTCTGCACGCCGTCCAGGCCGGCCATCATCATGGCCGAGAAAGCCAGGTAGGGATTGGCCAGGGGATCGGGGAAACGCGCCTCGACCCGCCGCGCCTTGGGGCTGCTGACATAAGGAATGCGGATGGACGCGGAACGATTGCGCGCCGAGTACGCCAGCTTGACCGGGGCCTCGAAGTGAGGCACCAGGCGCTTGTACGAGTTGGTCGAGGGATTGGTGAGCGCATTCAGCGCCCGCGCATGCTTGATGATGCCGCCGATGTAGAACAGGGCGAACTCGGACAGGCCCGCATAGCCGTTGCCGGCGAACAGGTTCTGGCCGTCCTTCCAGATGGACTGGTGCACGTGCATGCCCGAACCGTTGTCGCCCACCACGGGCTTGGGCATGAAGGTGGCCGTCTTGCCATAGACGTGGGCCACGTTATGAATGGTGTACTTCAAGATCTGGTTCCAGTCCGCGCGCTCCACCAGGGTGGAGAAGCGGGTGCCGATCTCCATCTGGCCGGGGCCGGCCACCTCGTGGTGGTGCACCTCGACGGGCACGCCCTGCTGCTCCAGCAGCAGGCACATTTCAGAGCGCATGTCGTGGAAGGAGTCGACCGGGGGCACGGGCACGTAGCCGCCCTTGACCGAAGGCCGGTGGCCCATGTTGCCGCCTTCCAGTTCGAGGCCGCGAGACCAGGAGCCCTCTTCGGACTTGATCTTGACGAAGCAGCCCGAGGCGTCGTCGTTCCAGGTGATGCCGTCGAACACGAAGAACTCGGGCTCGGGGCCGAAGTAGGCGGTGTCGCCCAGGCCGCTGGACTTCAGGTAGGCTTCAGCGCGGCGGGCCAGCGAACGAGGATCGCGGTCGTATCCTTTGAGATCGGAAGGCTCGAGCACGTCGCAGGTAAGAATGAGCGTGCTTTCTTCGCGGAAGGGATCCAGGCGCGCGGTAGAGGGATCGGGCATCAACAGCATGTCCGAGGCTTCGATGCCCTTCCAGCCCGCGATCGACGAACCGTCGAAAGCCTGTCCGGATTCCATTTTTTCTTCGTCGACGGTGCCGCCGGGGACCGTCATGTGGTGCTCGCGGCCGAGCGTGTCGGTAAAACGAAAATCCACGAAGGCGACTTCGCGTTCGGCGATCAGCTTCACAATATCTTCTGCGGTGGACATAGATGCTCCAGGCTGGTGAATGTCAAAAATAGGACGTCGATATGCATTAAGCAACATCCATGCCAGTTTCTTTGGCAGGCCGGGCACGGTAGCGCCTGCCTTGGCTTCGGGAAATATCAGGGGTTTTGAGTATGGTAAACGCCCTGTTTTGGTGCGACGCCCCATATTGGGTCAAATTGTAGTGCAAAGCCGGTGCACGGTATTCCGCCATTATGGAAACCAGTGGTAAGCGGCCAGGGGCTATTAACAGATCTAATCCAGGAACATGGCCTGCAGGTCGTTCAAGAAGCGCCAGCCCAGCGGCGTGGCCTGGATGCGCGAGGGGTCGCTTTGCAGCAGGCCTTTGGCCACCGCCCGGTTCACAACCGGCAAAATGGCGGCCAGGCTCAAGCCCGTGCGCTCTTCGAAGCTGGCGGCGCTTACCCCCTGTTTCAGGCGCAGGGCGTTCAGCATGAACTCGAAGGGCAGCTCCAAAGCCTCTACGCTGCGTTCTTCGGCGATATGGCCGCCTTGACGCTGCAAGGCCGCCGCCATCCACGATTGCGGCTGGCGCAGCCGCGACTGGCGCAGGATGCGGTCGGGAAAGGACAGCTTGCCGTGGGCGCCCGGCCCGATGCCCAGGTAATCGCCGAACTCCCAGTAATTGAGGTTGTGGCGGCTGCGCCCTTGCGGCCGGGCGTAGGCCGACACCTCGTAGCGTTGCCAGCCGCCCTCTTCGGCCAGCTGCGCCACCGTGTCCTGCATGGCTGCAGCCGTGTCGTCGTCGGGCAAGGCCGGCGGCGGATACTTGGCAAAGACCGTGTTGGGTTCGAGGGTAAGGTTGTACAGGGAAAGATGTTCGGTGCCGAAGGCCATGGCCGTTTGCAAATCGGCGCGACAGGCATCGGGGCTCTGGCCGGGCAGCGCGAACATCAGGTCGAGGTTGACGCGGCCGAAAGCCTTTTGCGCAGCCTCGATGGCACGCCTGGCCTGGGCTGAATCGTGTATGCGGCCCAGGGCCGCCAGCGCGGCATCGTCGAAGCTTTGTATGCCCAGCGACACGCGATTGACGCCGCTGCGCGCGTAGTCCTGGAAACGCGCCGCCTCGACCGTGCCCGGGTTGGCTTCCATGGTGATTTCGGCATCGGGCCAGAGGTTCAGGCAGGCGCGGAACATGGCCAGCATTTCGTCCACCGCCGCTGCCGACAGCAGGCTGGGCGTGCCTCCGCCGATGAAGACCGTATGCACCTGCCTGCCCCATATCAGGGGCAGCGCCTGTTCCAGGTCGGCGCGCAGCGCCGAAAGGTACTCCTGCTCGGGCAGCTCGCCCTTCAGTTCGTGCGAATTGAAATCACAGTAAGGGCATTTGCGCACGCACCACGGCACGTGCACGTACAGCGAGAGCGGCGGAAGGCTGGCCAGCCTGATGCCGCCGCCAGGTGCCGAGGCCGGCGCGGCCTTGCCCTCGGGCGCAATGCGTATGACCTTTTGCACTTAGAACTCGTCGTGCCCCGCGAGAGCACGAAGCAATTTGCGCAAGGCGCGCGAACGATGGCTATGGCTGTTTTTTTCTTCGGGGGCCAGTTCGGCCGCCGTCCTGCCCAGGTCGGGCAGGTAGAAGTAAGGGTCGTAGCCGAAGCCATTCGCGCCCGCGGGCTCGAGCGCGATCTGGCCGTGCCATACGCCTTCGGCAATGATGGGCCGGGGGTCGTCCGCGCTGCGCACATAGACCAGCACGGCCACGTAAGACGCGGAACGATCGGCTTGCCCTTCAAGGGTTTGCAGCAGCAGCCTATTGTTGGCCGCATCGGATTTTTCACCGCCGTCCAGGCTGGCGTAGCGCGCCGAATACACGCCGGGCGCACCGCCCAGGCAATCGACGCACAGACCCGAGTCATCGGCCAAGGCCGGCAAGCCCGTATGCCGGCTGGCATGGCGGGCCTTGGTCAGCGCGTTCTCGACGAACGTGGCGTAAGGCTCTTCGGCCTCGCCGACGCCCAGTTCCCCTTGCGGCACCATCCGCATGCCCGCGCCGGCCAGAATGGCTGAAAATTCCTTGAGCTTGCCGGCATTGTTGGAGGCCAGAACGACTTTGGACAGTGCGGATTCGCTGGGAGATTCGGACGAGGGAGCGTAGGAAGACATGGGAATGAAATAAAAAATGAGCGGGGCCCGCACAGTGGCTGCTGCAAGCTATGAGCTGCGCAAGCTGGAAACTTATACGGGGCCGGGCATGAAGGGCGCCCGCATGGGCGGCACCCTTCAACATGGACGATGCCTGCATTTTAACCGACCGGTTCGGGCCGCAGGACGCGCCGGCCCGGACGCCATGGCGGATGGAACCCCGATGCGCCCGGCTTCTGGAAGCGTGCTTCAGGCCTCGCCCGACAGCGCCTGCTTCTGCCATTGCACCAGCTGCCCTATGCCCTGGGCGGCCAGGCCAAGCAAGGCGTCGAGCTGAGAGCGGTCGAACGTCTGGCCTTCGGCCGTACCCTGCACCTCGACGAAACCGCCTTGGCCCGTCATGACGATGTTCATGTCGGCGCCGCAGCCCGAGTCTTCCGGATAGTCGAGGTCGAGCACGGGCTGCCCGCCCACCAGTCCGACCGATACTGCGGCCACGTGATCGCGAAGCGGGTTGTCCGCAAGCTGGCCGCCCTGCACCAGGCCCCGCACGGCCAACGCCGCCGCCAGCCACGCGCCCGTAATGCTGGCGCAGCGTGTGCCGCCATCGGCCTGGATCACATCGCAATCAAGATGAAGCGTGCGTTCGCCCAGCGCCTGAAGATCGAACACGGCGCGCAGGCTGCGCCCGATGAGACGCTGGATTTCCTGCGTGCGGCCGCTTTGCTTGCCCCGCGCCGCCTCGCGATCGGAGCGCGTATGTGTGGAGCGCGGCAGCATGCCGTATTCGGCAGTGACCCAGCCCTGCCCCTTGCCCTTCAGGAAGGGCGGAACCTTGTCGAGCACGCTGGCGTTGCACAGCACATGGGTGTCGCCCATTCTGATTAGCACCGAGCCTTCGGCATGGCGTGTGTAGCCGGTTTCAAGCGAGACTGGGCGCAATTGGTCTGGAAGACGGCCTGAAGGCCTTGGAGCGGGACTGGAAGACAAGAAAACTCCTGATTTGATGAAAGGTGCTGCCCGCATGGGCAATAATAGAGATCACCCATCATTATGCAGGATACCCATTCATGATAAGCAGCATGACCGCCTTTGGCGCCGCCCGCGCCGAATCCACGCTGGGCAGCGTCACCGTCGAAATCCGCACGGTCAACAGCCGCTATCTGGATGTCAGCCTGCGCCTGCCCGACGACCTGCGCCTGGCCGAAGCACCGCTGCGCGAGCAGATAGGCGCGCATCTTCGGCGCGGCAAGGTCGAAGTGCGCGCCTCGTTCGCACGCGCCGCCGACAGCGCCGAACAGGAACTTGCCGACGACTATCTCAAGCGCACGGCCGAACAGCTGGGCCGCGCGCGCGCCTTCATTCCCGATACGCCCGCCCCTACCCTGGCCGAACTCATCAAGGGCGCAAGCGCTTCCGACGAGGCGCCCGACCCCAGGGCCTGGAGCTCCCTGTGCACCGAGGCCAGCGGCCAGGCGCTGCTTGAACTGCAGGCCAACCGCGAGCGCGAAGGCATGCGCCTGGCCGACATGATGCTCGATTGCGCGCGCGGCGTGGCCGATATCGTCGAAACAGTCGAAGGCGAAGTGCCGCGGCTGCTGGCCGAGCATCAGCACAAACTGGCCACCAAGTTGCGGGAAACCCTCGAGGCCGCCAGCCCGGCGGGCCTGTCGATGATCAGCGGCGAAGAACTCTCGGCCCGCATCGCCCAGGAAAGCTCGCTGTTCTCGTTGCGCATCGACGTGGCCGAAGAGCTTTCACGCCTGCGTTCGCACATCAGCGAACTTCAGCACCTGCTGGGCGGCCCAGGCGCCTCTTCCGTCGACTCCGGCGCAACGGCCCCTTCCGGCAGTCCGGCCTCCGCAACCGCTTCGGCCGCCAAGCCCAAAGGCGCCGGCAAGGCGGCCACGGGCAGCATCGGCAAGCGGCTCGATTTCCTCTTCCAGGAAATGAACCGCGAAGCCAATACGCTGGGCTCGAAGGCCAGCGGCATCGAAGTAACCCGCGCCGCCATCGATCTCAAGCTGCTCATCGAGCAGATGCGCGAGCAGGCGCAGAATATAGAGTGACGCGCGAGGTGGGGAAGCCCTGGGCCGGCCGCGCTAAAGTGGGCATGACCCAGGAACAGTTCGCAAAACATTTCTTTTGCCGCTGCGCGGTCTCATCAATGCAGTCGGGCCAATCCACTACAGAGGCTCCTTTGAGGAAACGCTCCCCAAGCACGCACTCGAGCTCGAAATCAGCGTCCGAAGGCGGCTGCACCGCAAACGCCTCTAACCGCGCAGGCGGCGCAGCGCCACAAGCACCCCATATACGATGAAGCCCGCCACGATGCCGGTGGCGGCGCTGATCAAGGCGGGGCCCAGGTAGGACGAAACCGCTTCCAGTATGGAAACGTGTTCGCCGGCGGCGTGATGAAATGCGTGGTGCACCCAGCCTTCCAGCGGCGCAATGCCATGCACGAGCAAGCCGCCGCCCACCAGGAACATGGCGGCCGTGCCGGCGATTGAAAGGCCCCGCATCAGATAGGGCGCGAACGCCAGCACGCCCCGCCCCGTGGCTCGCGCCAGACGGGCGGTCGTATGCTGGCCCTTGCGGCGCAGCAGATAGGCCCCGACGTCGTCCAGCTTTACCACGGTGGCCACCAGGCCATACACGAGAATGGTCAGCAGCACGGCCACGACCGCCACCACCAGGGCGCGGGTGCCGAACGGCGCGTTGGCCACCGTGCCCAGGGTGATGGCCACGATCTCGGCCGACAGAATGAAGTCGGTGCGTATGGCGCCCTTGATCTTCACCTGTTCGTTCGTCCTGAGGGTGGCCGCATCCAGGTCGGCCGTGACAGCAGCCATTTCCTGCCGGGCCTGCGCCGCTTCCTGAGGTTCTGCGTCCGCGACCGCTTCATGGCCGCCTTCCGCGGCGGGCTTATGAGCCCTGTTCGCCTTGTGCGCCTTGCGAGAAAAGGAATGGATGATCTTCTCGGCCCCCTCATAGCATAAGAAGAGGCCCCCGACCATGAGCAGGGGCGTTACCGCTGCGGGCAGGACGGCGCTGATGAGCAGGGCCAGCGGAACGAGTATGAGCTTGTTCAGGAATGAACCCTTGGCCACTGCCCAGACGACCGGAAGCTCGCGCTTTGCCGCCACGCCGCTGACCTGTTCGGCGTTGAGGGCGATGTCGTCGCCCAGCACTCCGGCGGTCTTTCTTCCTGCAAGCTTGGTCATGGCCGCAACATCATCCAGTATCGTGGTGATGTCGTCCAGCAGCATCAACAGCCCGGCTCCAGCCATGTCGTCTCCCTTCCCCTATGTAGGCCGGCGTCGGCGCCGCCGGCCACCGCGGCCGTGCAGCGCTTGGCGCCGTGTCCATTTTTCCATGCCCGGACCGGCCTGATATACTGTTTTTATACACAGCATATCGAATACATGGCGAAGCAGCTCGACAACCCCTTCTACTATCTCGACAACTTCGAGTTCGTGCTGAACTGGGTCGAGCAGCGCTACGCCGACATCCTCAACGGCGTCGAAGCCCGCTTCATTCAGCAATATCGGGGCCTGCCCCGGGCGTCGCGCGCCTTGCTGGCCCGCATGGTCATGCGCCGGGGCGTCCTGTTCCGCCACAGCCGGCTGCACTACCCTGAAATCGGCCCCGTCGCGCCGGCCCTGGCGCCGCTCGTGACGGCGGGCTGGGTCGACGATGCGCCGCTGCTCGGCCTGCGGCAATTGTTCGATCTTTTCACCAAGCCCGAATTGCTTCGGGCATTCGCCGGCCAGGGCCTTCCCTCTACATTATCGAAAGCGGCCATGTATGCCCGGATGGCCCCGGCGTTGCCCCCATGCTTCGCCTCGGCTGAAGCAGGCGCCGTGGCAACGCCACTGTCCGCCACCCACACCAAAGCGGCGCCCTCCGGCGAGCCCCACGGCCACAGCGTACGCATGCCCCCGGGCCATGAGCACCTCGCCCCTCTTTCCGGCTGGTGGGCACAAGCCGGCGACCCGGTTTGCGAACTGCTCGTCATGCCCTTGTGCGAACGCTTCAGACTCATGTTCTTCGGCAATCTTCGCCAGGATTGGAGCGAGTTCGTGCTGGCCGACCTGGGCCTGCTGCGATACGAAACGGTTGCCTTCTCGGCCTCGTGCCGCGCCCTTGAAAGCCGGCGCGACATCGACGACTACCTGCATCTGCATGCCTGTTCGGAACGTCTGCTTGGGGACGAAAACGCCGCGGCCATCATGGCCTGCGTTTCGCCGCAAGCCCATGCCAACCCCTGGATAGAGCGCCGCCGCGCCAAGCTGCTGTTCCGCATCGGCCAGGCTTGCGAGCGGGCCCACGATTGGCAAGGGGCGCTGCGGGCCTACGGCGCAAGCAGCCACGGCGAGGCAAGAATGCGGCACATACGCGTGCTTGAACGGGCCCTGCTCTACGAGCCGGCCCTGCTGGCCGCCGAGGCAGCGCTGAGCGAACCCGCCAGCGAGGCCGAGGCGCAGCAGCTGGCACGCATGCATCCACGGCTGCGGCGCAAGCTGGGTTTGCCCGTCCAGGCCGCGCTCAAGCCGCATCCGCCCGCAACGCTTACCCTGCATGCCCCGCCGGAAGATGCCGCGCACGGCGTCGAGGAACTGGCGCGGCGGCAACTGCACCAGGCCGAGGCGCCGGCCCACTACGTAGAGAACACGCTCGTCAACGCTCTGTTCGGCCTGCTGTGCTGGGAGGCGCTGTTCGCTCCCCTGCCCGGCGCCTTTTTTCATCCCTTCCAGCGGGGGCCGGCCGACCTGGGCGAACCCGATTTCATGCACAGGCGGCGGGCGCGCTTCGATGCCTGCCTGTCGCAGCTTGATTCCGGCCAATACCTGCACACCATTCGGGCCAACTTCGACGCCAAGGCCGGACGCCAATGCTCCTTCGTGCATTGGCCGGCCCTGAACACCCAGCTGCTGCAACATGCCCTGCAATGCATACCGCCTGAACACCTCAAGAAATGGTTCCTGCGCCTGCTGGCCGATATCTCCGCCAACCGTTCGGGCTTTCCCGACCTTATCCAGTTCTGGCCCGAACAGCGCCGCTACCGCATGATCGAGGTCAAGGGCCCGGGCGACCGCCTTCAAGACAACCAGCGTCGCTGGCTGGCCTATTTCGCCGAACACGACATGCCTGTGGCCGTCTGCTTCGTGCAGTGGGCGGACACATGAGCTATGCCGTCTCGGTGCGCACATTATGCGAGTTCGCCGCCCGGCGCGGCGACCTCGACCTGCGTTTCCACCTGGGCCCCAGCGCCCAGGAAGGCATGCTGGGCCACCGCATCGTCACGGCCCGGCGCGCCGATCATTACCTGAAAGAGATCCCGCTTCAGGCCCAGCACGGGGCGCTGACCGTGCGCGGACGCGCCGACGGCTTCGACCCCGAATCCCGCCGCCTCGAAGAAATCAAGACCTATCGGGGCCGATTGCGCGACATGCCGGCCAGCCACAGCGCACTGCACTGGGCGCAAGCTCGCGTCTACGGGCACCTCATGTGCCGCAAGCTGAATCTGGACGCCATCGAGCTGGCACTGGTGTATTTCAACGTAGCCACGGGACGCGAGACCATACGCAGCCAGGAATGCAAGGCCTCCGATCTTGAAGATCACTTCAATGCCCTGTGCGGCCGGTTTCTTGCCTGGGCGCTCCAAGAAATCGAACATCGCCGGCAGCGCGACGCGGCGCTGCAGGCGCTGCAACTGCCCTTCGAGGGCTTTCGCGACGGCCAGCGCACGCTGGCCAAGGCAGTGTATCGCGGCCTGCGCGACGGCACCCATCACGCCATCCAGGCGCCCACCGGCATCGGCAAGACCATGGGCACGCTGTTTCCCGCGCTCAAGGCCATGCCCGGGCAGAACCTGGACAAACTGTTCTTCCTTACGGCCAAGACGCCGGGACGCAAAGTGGCGCTGCATGCCCTGCAAGCCTTGCAAGGCCCGCGGCTCATGCCCTTGCGGGTGCTGGAGCTGGCCGCGCGCGAACATGCTTGCGAGCACCCCGACAAGCAATGCAATGGGCAAAGCTGCCCGCTGGCCAGGGGTTTTTACGACCGTCTTGAAGGGGCGCGAGAGCAGGCGCTGAAAGAAGGCATGCTCGACCGGGCGGCATTGCGCCGGCAGGCACTGCGCCATGACATATGCCCCTATCACCTGGGCGCCGAGCTTGTTCCCTGGTGCGACCTCGTCGTGGGCGACTACAGCTACTATTTCGATGTGGGCGCCACGCTGCACGCCCAGACCGTTGCGCAGGAATGGCGCACGGCTGTTTTGGTCGACGAGGCCCACAACCTGGTCGAACGGGCGCGCGCCATGTACTCAGCCATGCTGCGCCAGCAAGATGTGCAGGCATTGCTGCGGCTCCTGCCCGCTACGGAGTCCCGCGCCGCTTCCCGGCGGCGCCGTACCGGCACCGAAGCGCCGTCATCGGCCAAGCCGGTACCAGAACAGGTGCCGCTTTGGCTCGAGGCGGGCCCGCATGATGTGCAGGCCGACACCGCGCAACCCGCCGGTCTGCGCAATGCGCTGGACAGCCTGGCACGCAATTGGCAGAAGCTCATCGCCGGCCAGGCGGGCGCCCAGCCGGCTCAGGCGGCCCCGCCCGAGCCTCTTCTTCAATCGCTGCGGCAGGCTGCAAGTGCCCTGTCCGACCATCTGGAACAGGCGGACGATTCCACGCACGATGAAGCATTGCGCCTGTACTTCGAGGTCCAGCATTTCCTGCGCATGGCCGAAAGCTTCGGCCCACACTCCCTGTTCGAAACGACGGCACTCCATCAAAGCGCAGGCGGCGACGGATTCCACGAATGCAGCATCCGCAACGTCGTGCCGGCGCCCTTCCTGGAGCCC
>Ga0180218_1001863_pt1 | contig 11944 bp, 13 predicted proteins | sample eDN3rd37CKraftBY_FD_151334 | JGI IMG/M metagenome (GOLD analysis project Ga0180218, IMG submission 151334) | Enriched backyard soil microbial communities from Emeryville, California, USA - eDNA 3rd pass 37_C Kraft BY (version 2) (version 2) | ecosystem: Environmental > Terrestrial > Soil >... | reverse complement strand
GCCAGATCCCGCTCGATGCGGCAACCGGCAAGCTCGTTGAAGGCGATATCGCTGCGCAGGCGAAGCAGTGCCTCGAGAATCTGAAAGCGATCCTCGAAGCGGCAGGCCTCGGCTTCGGCAATGTCGTGAAGACGACGATCTTCCTGATGGACCTCGGCGACTTCCAGGCCGTCAACGGCGTGTATGCGCAGTACATGAGTGAGCCCTATCCGGCGCGGTCGACGATCCAGGTCGCGGGCCTGCCCATGGGCGCACGCGTCGAAATCGAGATGATCGCGTACGCCGGCAAATAATGCCGGCGGCAGCGCGCTACGCCTTGGCGTGGCGCGCCATGGCCGGCCTCTCCTTGAGGCGCGAGGCGTACTTTGTTGCGATTTTCTTCAAGCGCTCGGGCGCGAAATCGAGCTGCGCGAGCGCGAGCGAGCGATCGAAGACCTCGGCGTAGTGCTTGATCTTCCCGCCTTCGAGCGTGAAGCGGCTGATGCCCTCGAAGGCGACGCGCGTGCCCGCAACCTCGGGCAGCGTGGACGTATAGCTGAAATTGTAGCTCGCATAGCCGAGCTTGCCCGCCTCGACGACATCGAAAAAGTCCCAGCGGAAATCCTTCCCGCCCTCGTAGAAGTGCGCGAGCATCTCGACGATGCCCTCGCGCCCCGGCTTGCTCGGACCGAAGAAGTAGTCGTCATAGACGCCGTCGGCCGTGAAGCAATCGGCGAGCGCGTTACCGTCGTTCTTCTCGACGGCGGCGGTGAAGGACGAGAGCAGCGTCGTGAGCGACATGGCGTTCCTCCGGAAGCGTCGTTGGCGGCTTTGCTTCCGTTGAAGTACGACGCGGCGCGCAGGTCAATTATTTTGCCGCTCGATAGTCCTGCTGGCCGGGCCTCATTCGAAGATATTCTTCTTTGGCCGGGCCTGGGACTCTTCCTTTGAGGCGAATGGATTGAGCGACTTCAGGAACTTCACCATCGTCGACGGTTCTACTTCCTTCACTTCCGTCGTCCGCAAGCCCTGGCGGCGTGTGTCCCATTTCGCGCGATCGGAAGACCGGCTTGCCGTCTTGGTTGGGGCGCGCTTCTTGCTGGCGCTCTTCGCTCGCGGCTTTTCGCGCAGGGACCGCTGGTAGGATGTTGAAACCTGCGGACTGCGGACTTTGGCGGGCTTCTTTGGTTCGGTTGGTGGTGCGCTTGTTGTCTTTTCCTTCGGCTCGACTGGTGCCGGCGTCTCGGGGGGCAGAGGAGCTGCCGCGCTTGGTGCCGGAGGCGCGGCTGGCTCGTCATAAATCAGCGCCGCCAGATGCTCGCGGTCGAGCGGAGGGGCCGGAGGTGGCTGTGGCAACGCGAGCGGTATCGCCGGCGGCTCGATGCCGGGTGCCGCCGCCTGCACACCGGCCGGCGGTGGGGCGCCGATCTGGACGGGGACGGTCCGTACGGTCTCGATGACGGGGCCTACCGGTAGCGCAGCTTGGGGGCCGCGCGACATGCCCTCGCGAACCAGCACCGGCGAGTTCATGATGATCGGCTTCAATGCATCGTCGCCCTTGGCGGGGACGAGCGCGCCGGTAATCATCTGCGCGGACGCGGCTGCGTCGGCAGCCGCCTCTGGCGTGTTCGCGACGCGTGGTACGGCGATGGCCAGCAGTCCCGCTGCTGCCGAGATGCCGAACAGCACCGGTGCCATGCGGCTGCGCGGCCGCCGTTCCGCCGGAAGCGGTGTGACGCCGCGCTCCTGACGGTTCGTGACGAGCGCGATCGGTGGCCGGCGCGGGATCTCGGCAGGCGGAATGGGCGGCGGCTCGTTCGGACGCAATGCCGGGTGCGAAGCGTCACGATCGGCGTCGCGCAGCGCACTGATGAGCTGGCGGCGCCAGGAGTCGGATGTTTCGTCCTCATCCTCGGAGAGCACGACGATGCGCGTGGGAGCCTCGTCGCTATCGCAAGGTGCCACAGTCGCTGCTTCTTGATTGCTGGCCTTGATTTCGTTGCCTTCTACCGCGGCGGCCGTCGCGCACGCGGGCGCGCCCTCCCAGATGAACTGCTCCATCGGGACATCGCTCGTGGCGGATGGTTCGGCGGTGATAGCCTCGAGCGCCGATCTGGCGCCGGATGGCGGGCTCATACGCAAACACCCCTCGTTCTACAGTCAGATCGTGCCCCGATCTGATTGCGACGCTGAGCGGTGCCGTCGTCTCACCCCGCAATGAAACGCAAGCCAACGCGGCGCCCCACGCGCCGCCCGTTCAGCACCGTCAGAGTTGGAAACTCCAGTGGCTGAAATGGGGCAGCGAGAGGGCTAATTTTTGTGGAATTATTTCCGCTTATTACAGGGAAAGAAGGGCGCGTGCGAATTAAGCGCGTCGCTTCTCCACGAGTACGCCGGCGGCCATGAGGCGCTCGATGGCGGCCTCGTCGAAGCCGTGCTCGCCGAGCACCTCGCGCGTGTGCTGCGAGAAGCGTGGCGGCGGCGACTTGAGGCTTCCCGGGGTGCGCGAGAGCTTCACCGGCGTGCCGATGCCCTTGTACGAGCCCGACTGCACGATCGCGCCGCGTGCGGCCGCGTGCGGGTGGTTCAGCGCTTCCTCGGAATTGAGAACGGGGCCGCAGGGGAGACCCGCTTTGAGCAGCTTCAGCGAGAAAGCCATGCCGTCCACCTGCGAAAGCCGCTCCGTGATGATGCGGTTGAGCTCGTCGCGATGCTTGATGCGGTCGCCATTGGTGGCAAAGCGCGGATCCTCGGCCATCTCGGGCACGCCGAGCTCCTCGCACACGCGCTTGAAGGCGCGGTTGTTGCCGGCGCCGATCATGACGCGGCATGTCTTGGTCGGGAACATGCCGTAGGGCGCAAGATTACCGTGCGTGTTGCCGGTGAGGCCCGGGATCTTGCCCGAGAGGAAGTAGTTGGCGAAGTGCGGATGCATGAGGCTCAGCGCGCTGTCGTAGAGGGCCATGTCGATGAACTGGCCCTTCCCGGAGCGCTCGCGCTCGTGCATGGCGAGCAGGATGCCGATGACGGAATAGAGGCCCGTTGTGATGTCGACGACCGCGAGGCCCATGCGCATGGGGCCGGATTCCGGGCTGCCGTTGACACTGTAGTGGCCGGCCATGGCACCGACGATCGCGTCGTAGCCAGGGAAACCACCGAGCGGTCCCTCGGCGCCGAAGCCCGAGACCTTGCAGTAGATGAGGCGGGGGAATTTCTTCGCGAGTTCCTCATAGCCGATACCCCACTTTTCCATGGAGCCCGGCTTGAAGTTCTCGATGAGCACGTCGGCGCCCTCGAGCAGGCGCAGCAACACGGCGCGACCTTCCTCTTGGGCGAGGTCGAGGCCGACCGAGCGCTTGTTACGGTTGATGCCGATGAAGTACGAGGCGTCGCCTTCGTTGAAGGGAGGCCCCCAGTCGCGCACCTCGTCGCCCTGCGGCGGTTCGAGCTTGATGACGTCGGCGCCGTGGTCGGACAGAAGCTGAGTGGCGAACGGCCCTCCGAGCACGCGCGAAAGATCGATCACCTTGATGCCGGCAAGGGCGCCGGCGCTGCTCGGGGCGGTCATGAGGACGTTCCTGGGTCGTAAAATGCTCGCTGCAACATAAGAGGGCGGCCGCGCCGGTCTGCCGGCACGGCCGCCCTGGGATTGTCTACAGCCTCGTGCGCCGAGCGCAAGGGGCGGGTACTCACCGTCGCAAGGATCCGGCTTGCGTCAGGCTTCCTTGCGGATCAGCCTGTCGAGGCTGAGGGGGCCGGCGCCGGCCGCCGCCAGATAGAGGAAGACGAAGGCATAGAGGACCGCGAGCTCGCCGCCGTTCAGGATCGGAAAGAAGCTGCGGCCCGCATGGGCGTAGAAGTAGGCGACCGCGCACATGCCCGAGGCGATGAAGGCTGCCGGGCGGGTGAAGAGCCCCACCACCAGCAGTGCGCCGGCAACGAGCTCGATGACACCGGCGGCGCCACTCATGGTCATCGGTGAGGCATTGTTCATGGGGCCGACCGGGATATTGAGATACTTGGTCGTACCGTGCTGAAGGAATAGCAGGCCGGACATGAAGCGCAGCACGCTCAAGAGCTGAGGCGCGTAGGGTCGCAGAAATTCCATTATCGTCCTCTCATTCTGAGTTCCCCGTCTCGGTGCACTGCTCAGCAGACGATTCGCAAGCCCGACGACAGGCAACCATCCGTGATCGTACTGCCACGTGCAACGTGTTCGCCCTGCGAAACACGTGCTATTGAAGATGCGTGATCGCGGACCGGATTTGTGCCGAGGGCGGGGCTCGGCGCCGCCAAATTCGTCGGTTGCAGGGTGGGGTGAATAAGGCTAGATCAGGGGCCTTCAGCGCTGCTTCGCGCCAGTCCGCTGCCGTAGCTCAGTGGTAGAGCACTCCCTTGGTAAGGGAGAGGTCGTGAGTTCAATCCTCACTGGCAGCACCAGTTTTCGCCAAATGCGATCAATAGTTAGCGTCTCTGCGCCTTCGGTCGGCTGCGTCGAGAGCCTGCATGGGCCTGCGCGCGGTCTGCCCCTACAACGCAATGACACGGTTGCGAAGGCGCGCTCATGACAACCAACACGAAGCGCCTCACACGCCCGATGAATGGAGTGCGGGGGAGCCGGGCAGGTAAGCGTCGAAATGGGCGCAGATGCTGCGGAGAAATGGTCGCCCGCGCTCGGTGACGACGAAGCCGTCTGCCGTGCGCTCGACGAAGTCCGCGTTCTCGTCGGCTTCGAGAACCCTGTCGGCATCCCGAAGGATGTCATCCGCTGATGCCCCGCATTTCTCTCTGACTTCGATGGCGGAGAAGCGCAGCTCGCACATGAGCTGCTCGATGACGTAGGCACGCGCCTTGTCCTCGCTGCTGAGCGCGATGCCCTTTGCCGTTGCCAGCCCGTCCTGCCCGATGCGCCGCGCATAATCGGCGACCGCGACGGCATTCTGAACATATCCCTGCGGGAGCCGCCCGATCGCAGAGGCGCCAATTCCGATCAAGGCGCTGCAGCGGTCGGTCGTATAGCCCTGAAAGTTGCGTGCGATATTGCCGGCGGCGAGCCTGTCGGCCGGCTTGGCGTAATGGTCGAAGCCGACCCTGACGTAGCCGCGATCGACAAGAATCTGCCCGATCGTTGCCGATTGCGCGAGCCTCTCGGCGGCGTTCGGCAGTGCCTGCGCGGGCATCAGGCGCTGGTGTTTCATGCGCTGCGGCAGATGAGCATAGCCGAAGACCGCGATGCGGTCCGGTTCGAGCGCGAGCACCTGAGCGGCTGTCTGCTCCACCGACTCCGTCGTCTGGCGCGGGAGCCCATACATGAGGTCGATATTGATCGAGGCCACACCGAGGTCTCGAAAGGCATCGACAGCCCGCCGTGTCATCTCGAAGCTTTGTTCGCGGCCGATCGCGGCCTGAACGGCCTCGTTGAAATCCTGAACGCCGAGCGAGAGCCGGGAGATGCCCGCTCGGCCGAAGGCGCGAATCTGTTCGGGATCGAGGTGGCGCGGATCCATTTCGACGGCGAACTCCGCGTCACGATCGACATTCAAGCGCGCGCGGATTGTGTCAGACAGGGCGCGGATATCGGTCGGAGCGAGCATATTCGGCGATCCACCGCCCCAGTGGATCTGCACGACGCGGTGATCCGGCAGGGGCTCGCCGACTTGGTCGATCTCGGCCTCGAGCGACCTCAGATACCGCGCGACCGGCGCGTAGTGCCGGGTCGCCTTGGTATTGCACCCGCAGTACCAGCAGAGCTGATGACAGAACGGGATGTGGACGTAGAGCGAGAGATCACTTCCGGTTGGCAGCGCCGACAGCCAGCTTGCATATTGGACGTGATCGACCTCCGACGAGAAGTGAGGTGCAGTCGGATAGCTCGTGTATCTCGGAACCGGGGTGCCGTAGGCTGTCATGGGACTGAGCCGCGTTCTGGACTAAGGCGCTCGGGCCGCAAATAGAAGGCGGAGGCCGGCGGCGCCACGATGGCTCCGAGCCCGGCAACCGCCGCCATCACCCGCGCACTGCAGGATCACCGCCAGCCCCTGCCCATGCCCATCCCAGGGCCGCCCATCCCCATCATCGGCAGCACGACCTCATCGGCCTCCTTCTTCTGGCTGTCGGAGAGAACTTGATAAAGATCGGTCCAGGCAGCTTTGATCTGCTTCAGCTCGTCGAGCCGTGCGGTCATGTACTGCTCGTGCGCCTCGAGGCGCTCAATCAGCGTTTTACCGCTGTCATCGCCTGACCACTTGCCGCGCATGCGCTCCGTGCGGGTCGCGACCGATTTGCGGATCGCATCGGCAAGTTTGTTCCATGCCGCCGATTGGGTGTCAGTGATTTTGAGCTCGGCCTTCAAGAAGGCAAGCCGGCCATCGATCCGATCGATCATCATGTCGGGGCCGCCCCAGCGGGGCCCCCAGCCATCCCCCATGTGCCAACCGCGCCCAGGACCGCCCCCATTGCCCATCATGCCGGGGCCTTGGGCCAGAGCCAGAGAGGAAACTGCGAGAGCCGATATCGTAAGAACAGCGAGAACGCCTTTTCTACGATTAGACATTGCGACCTCCTGACGTACATCGAGAGATGTCTGCAGAACTCTTCTGAAGCGCCGATCGAAGGTGGCCCTTGATCCTCGTCAATCATCGCACCGGCTCTACCAAGTCCGATGCCACCTCTTCTGTCGACGCTTCACAGGATAGGAAGTCCGCCAGCCATCCGCTTTGATCTGCATCAGCGAAAGCAGCTCGGACCGCCTAGCTGTCTCAAGGGCATTTCATCCGAGTGCATCCGTCCGCGCGCGCACTCCGGCAATTGCCCGAGCTTTCACTCGAGATAAGGGCAGACGCGGATCTCGCCGGAATAGGCCACGAAGGTCCCGGTCTCGTCATCGAATGACCGGTAGCGCGCCCTGCAACGGGCCATGGCCTCCTCCGTAGCGCGCCCTTCAAGGATGGCAGGCGCGATCAGCACCGTCGCTGTTTCGAGCTCGCTGCACGCATCGACATCCAGATCACACTCCGGCAGCTCTGCGTCGCTGTAGATGGCGACGCCTGCGTCGGCGACGACATCGTACCAGTACCAGTACCAAAGCCCGCCGACGAGATAGGTGTAGTAGTGCCGACGCCAGCGCTTACCGTCGTGCTTGAAGTAGAAGGGCCGATGCCGGTGCGCCCAGCCCGACTTGCCGGCTCGGTGCTTGTCGTTGTGCTGCACGCTCGCCGGCTTGTTCCAGCCCGGGTTCCGGCGCTGCCCCCTGTTGATCAGCGCGGCATTGGCTGGGGCTTTCCTCAATGCGGGAGCTGCCGTGCGTGGGCGCCTCGTAACACGCGGTGCCGCACGCCTGGTGACGGCGGGTCTGGTGACCTGCCTGCGTGGCGTGACAGCGCGCCTGGAGGATCGCGGTGAAGTGAGGGATCTGCTGGAACGTCGCGTGACGGATCGGCTGCCGCGCGAGGAGCGTGCGCTGAAGGACCTGCTCGATCGCGGCGCGACGCTTCGTCTCGAGGAAGAGCTCCTTCCAGAAGAAAAGCTTCTGCCCGAAGAGAAGCTCCGGCTCGAAGGCAGGCTCTGTCTCGCGCTCGACGCGCCACGAGAGCCGTCACGCCTTTGCGCGTAAGCATCCATTGTGAAGAGCGCGAGAACCAGAGCGCAAACCAAACCGAGGCCCGCGAGGCGGACGATACGCATACTCGTCTTCATATTGTGATCCAGTCGATTGTACGTCAGGAAGGGCTATTCGGCTTGGCGCCATTATGCATTTTGACGTCACCTGAGATCTTGCGGACATGGTCCTGAAGCTGCCGGCCGGCCGCGTCGAAGGCGTCCCTGATCGTGACATGCATATCCTCATGGCGGCCGATCGCTGCCGAATCGCGGCTGATGTCGATGTGCGCGCCGCCCGGCACGGCGATATGGATGCGAACGCTGTAGGTATCGCCCTTGGTGTGTCGGTGCTGCGGCCGCCCGAGCACGACCCGCATGGACGTCACCCGCTCATAGAAGCGCTCAAGCCGTGCGGCCTCTCGGCGCACCGCCGCCTCGAGGGCATCGGAATGATCAAGATGCTCGAAAGCTATTTGAAGGGGAACCTGCATTGGGAAGACCTCGTGAACCCGATCTGCGCGCGCGCAGCAGGCGCACCGCGTTGCATGTTGTTGTTTTTAGGTCCGGCAGCCGTCGCGACATTGACCGAGGTCAAGATGCCTGCTGATGCGCCTTCGCGTCGGATTGTGTCAGGAGCGCGCCGTGACAGTCCGCCGCTTGAGGAAATCCGCAACGAGTGCGCTCAGGCGCGGCTCACCTATCTCGGCGAACGAGTAGCGTGCGCGGACGACGGGCTTCTCGAGGCGCATGAGGTGGGTGAGGTCGCTCGGCGTGCCAGCAACGACGACATCGGCGCGGGATCCATTGATCGTGGCCTGCAGCTCCTGAAGCTCCGTTGCCGAGTAGCCCATGGCCGGAAGAACCTTGCCGATATGAGGATGCTGATGGAATACGTCGGCGATCCCGCTTACGGCTGATGACCTCGGATCCACGATTTCGGCGGCCTGCGCCTGGATCGCCGCCACATATCCGGCGCCATAGGCCATGCCGCCGTGCGTGATCGTCGGTCCGTCGTCGACGACGAGAACGCGCTTGCCGGCCACGGCGGCCGGGTCGTCCAGCGTAATGATCGACGCCGCACGGCAGACCGGCGCTCTGGGCGCAAGGCGGTGAGCTGTCTTCGTTACCGCCTGGATATTCGCTTCGGTCGCGGAGTTCGTCTTTGCCACGACGACGATGTCGGCCATGCGGAGGACGGCTTCGCCCGGATGGTGCGTCGTCTCATGTCCCGGGCGCAGCGGATCGACGAGCACGATCTGAAGGTCGGGCCGGATGAAGGGGAAGTCGTTGTTGCCGCCATCCCAAACGATGATGTCCGCCTCGCGCTCGGCAAGCGCTAGAATGCGCGCATAGTCGACTCCGGCAAAGACGGTGTTACCGGCACGGACATGCGGTTCGTACTCCTCGCGCTCCTCGATGGTGCACTCGGCCGCGTCGAGGTCACCGAAAGTCGAGAAGCGCTGCACGTCTTGCCGCTCGAGATCGCCGTAGGGCATGGGATGGCGCATCACGGCGACCCTCAAGCCCCGCTCTTTCAGTAAGCGTGCGAGCCAGCGCGCGGTCTGCGATTTCCCGACGCCTGTGCGGACGGCACAGATGGCAATGACGGGCAGGCGCGAGGAGAGCATGGTCTGCCTCGGACCGAGCAGGACAAAGCTCGCACCTGCCGCGAGCGCAATAGAGGCCTTCTGCATGACCAGCGTGTGCGCGACGTCGCTGTAGGCGAATACGACCTCGTCGACGGAACGATCGCGGCAGATACGCTCGAGGTCCGCTTCATCGAGGATCGGGATACCATTGGGATATCGCGCGCCGGCGAGGGCCGCCGGATAGCGCCGTCCGGAAATGCCCGGAATCTGCGCCGCAGTGAAGGCCACCACGTCGCAATCGGGATCCTCGCGGAAGACGACGTTGAAGTTGTGAAAATCGCGCCCGCCGGCTCCCATGATAAGGATTTTGCGCGTCATGGCGGACTGTTTCGTCCCGTCCGCAATCCGCGAGACGAGGTGTTGTCGGCTTTTCCCGCAAGGAGAGAAATGACCTCATCGTCGCTCATCTGGTGGAAGTCGACATAGTGGACGCCAATGGCGAAGAACGGCTCCGGGGTGTGCAGGCAGACGATATCGTCGACGTCGTTTTTCATCTCATCGAGGGTCTCGATCGGAGCCACGGGAATGGCGAGCACCAGGGCCTTTGGCTTCTTTCTCCTGAGCGCCTTCAAGGCCGCGCGGACGCTGGCGCCGGTCGCGATGCCGTCGTCCACGAGGATGAGCGTGCGTCCTTCGAGCGGCACCCGTTCTTGCCCTTGCAGGTAGACCTCGCGCCGCCGCTCGATCTCTTCGAGCTCCTGCTTGACGTGCGCTTCGATGTAGCCTGGAGGGAGATCGGCGTGCCGCGCCACGTCCTCATTGACGACCACCTCCGGTTGGTCGCCATCGACAACGGCAGCAACGGCGAGCTCGCGCTGATAGGGCACGCCGATCTTGCGCACGAGCACGACGTCGAGCGGCGCGCTGAGGGCTTTCGCAATTTCAGCCGCGACCGGGACGCCGCCCCTCGGCAGTGCAAGCACGACCGGATCGACGAGCTTCTTCGACGCCAGTGCCTTGGCAAGCGCGCGACCGGCCGCGGAACGGTCAACAAAGGGCTTGGAGATCGTCATGGTCGAATACATTCGATGTTTGCCAACGCAATGAGACTCAGAAGCCCTCGCAGGACATCCCGAACATCGCCAAGCCCTCTTCGAGGTAGTCTCCGAGCAGTGGTATGCCGAGAAGATAGTTGGCTGTGTGAGCTGTCCGCTCGCGGTGGGCGCGCGCGGCCTCTTCACGAAGAGATGACCAGTCCTCGAGCGTGTTGTCGTCGCGCCCGAGCCATGCGAGCGTGACGAGGTCCACCTGCTCGTCCTCGCTCAGATCCGAGATGAAGGACGTCAGCTCTTCGGCGACCGGGTCGTCGCCATGGTCCTCCAAAACGGCAATCATGTTGTCGTCTGATGGATTGGAGCCGTCGTCAGGGTCAGTCACGATGTCCTTGGCATCGAATTCGCGCGCCTTGACGATGACGAAGCATACTTTCTCAGCGGAGATGGCGAGAGGCGGGAGCTCATCGGGCGAGATGTCCTCGATACGCTTTGACGTCTTTGGCATGGTATCGACCTCGGTTAAGCATTGCCAAGCTCGGGCTCGAAATTCGCAACCGGAACAGTGTGAGCACCGTCAGAGCGGCACATCACCTCACCGCCAGCCCTCGTTGGTGGGGCCTGCCGCGTTGCTATTGGCAACAACCTTTGTTTGTTTAGGTCGTTCCATCCGCTTTCATCTTGATCGCGGTCAACGGGTCGCTAGCGGCCGCGCCTCTCCGTTCCGATGAAGGCCTCGAGCTCAGGCAGAACGCGCGCCCGCCAGGTATCACCGTGAAAGAGTGAGAAGTGGCCGCATCCCGGCACGATCAATTGCCGTCGGCGTGCAGGCGGCACCGAGGGGCACAGATCGTGTGCCCGGCTTGTCTGACCGGGGGCTGCGATATCGTCGTTCTCGCCTTCGACGGTCATGAGGGCCGTCGACGTGATAGCGGCAAAATCCACGGGCTCGCCGCGTGCTCTCATCCCGCCGTTCCACAGCGTCCGCTCCTGGTAGATGTGGCGGATGATATCGAGGAAGACCTCTGCGGGCAGATCCATGAGCGCCGAGTAGATATCCAGGAAGGGGAACCGATGTGGATCGTAGCCATCATCCCGCAGGATTTTGTGCAGCAGCTCGCCGCCTTGAAGCATGTGGCGCGCGAAGTACGCCTGCAGACCCGATAGCTGCATCGCCGCCGGATACACCAGTCGCCCATTGCCGGGGTAGGTCGCCTCGACGGCCGTAATCGCCTGACGCTCGTACCATGCGCGAGGCCGCGCACGAATGAGGCGGGCAACACGCGTCGGAGGACATGCCGGGTCGATCGGCGCCGCCATGAGCACGAGGCTGCGGGGTGCCGCGCGCGGGCTCTTCTCCGCGAGATGTGCCGTCGCGACCAGAGCCGGCACGGCGGCCTGGCACAGGGCGATCAGGTTCGCTCGGGAACCAACCCGCTCGATCATCTCGATGACCCAGGAGATGTTCGCGGCGAGATCGAACGGCCCGCAGCTCTTGGGGACATAGCGCGCGTTGACCCAGTCGCTGACGTAGACCTCGTAGTGAGGAAGCAGGCCTATGATGAGGTCCCGCAGCAGAATGGGAAAATGACCGGACAGCGGCGCGACCACCAAGACCTTAGGCAGATGCATTCGGTCCGCTCGCGTAAGCCGTGAAAGCGCGCAGAATGGTGTCTGTAGAATGTCTTCCGAAGTGACGGCGATTTTCTGCCCTTGGACCTCGAC
>Ga0180218_1001862_pt1 | contig 11949 bp, 15 predicted proteins | sample eDN3rd37CKraftBY_FD_151334 | JGI IMG/M metagenome (GOLD analysis project Ga0180218, IMG submission 151334) | Enriched backyard soil microbial communities from Emeryville, California, USA - eDNA 3rd pass 37_C Kraft BY (version 2) (version 2) | ecosystem: Environmental > Terrestrial > Soil >... | reverse complement strand
GACGGCAATGGGCCTTCGGGTCTCGACCGACCTTCGCAACGAGAAAATCAACTACAAGGTCCGCGAACACTCGCTCGCCAAGGTCCCTGCTCTTCTCGTCGTCGGCAAGAAGGAAGCCGCCGAACGCACCGTGTCGATCCGCCGTCTCGGCAAGGAAGGCCAGCAGGTGATGCCCCTCGACGAGGCGCTCGCCATGCTTGCCGACGAGGCGCTGCCGCCGGATGTCCGGCGCGCGCACCTCTCAAAGGTGGCGTGACACCGATTTTTCTTTCATCATGTCCGGTGGGGTAATTTCCGCTGGGGGAGCACTGATGTCGGTCGAGCTGTTCAAGCTCGATGGGAAGGTGGCGCTGGTCACGGGCGCGGGTTCCGGGCTTGGCCGCGAGATGGCGATCGGGCTCGCGGCCGCCGGCGCCGAGGTGATCTGTGCCGACCGCGACAAGGGATGGGTGACCGAGACGGTCTCGATCATCCACAGCCGCGGCGGCAAGGCCTCTCGCATCGTTTTTGACGTCACAAAGGAAGACGAGATCGCCCATCTCGGCCGGGCCGTGAAGGGTGCGAACGGCAAGCTTGACGTGCTGGTCAACAATGCAGGTGTCGCGCCCTATCCGAAGCGGCTGCACGAGGTCGACATCGCCGACTGGCGGCGCGTCCTCGATGTGAACCTGACCGGCCCGTTCCTGGTCACGCGCGCGATCATCCCGCTGATGCTCGAGGCCGGCGGCGGCTCGATCATCAATGTTGCATCGCTGATCGGGATCGTCGGCTTCTATCCGGGATGTCCGGTATCGAGCGTGGCCTATGCCGCGACCAAAGCCGGCCTCACGGGCATGACGAAGCAGATCGCGGCCGAATACGGCAAGGACAATATCCGTGCCAACGCGATCGCACCCGGCTGGCAGGGTGCCGGCACGCGCCTTGCCGATCACTTCAAGGCCGACATGAGCACGCAGGACAAGGAGCGTTTCGAACAGGCGATCATTGCCGGCACGCCGATGGGACGGCGCGGCGCCTCGAAGGAATTGCAGGGCCTTGTGATCTACCTCGCGAGCGATGCGTCAAGCTTCGTCACCGGCCAGCTCATCGCCCATGACGGCGGCTGGACTGCCGTTTAGTCAACATGACGGCGGCCGGACCGCGGTCTGAGTATTATTCGCCGGTCAGCGTCTGCAGGAACGCGACGAGATCGTTGCGTTCGTCCTCGGTCAGATCAACCGGGCGCATCATCGGCGAGCGGCTCGGACGGTCGATGCCGCCCTTGACGTAGTGGTCCACGACATCCCGCAGCGTCTTCAGACTGCCGTCATGCATGTAGGGCGGACGCAGCGCCACCGACCGGAGCGTCGGCGTCTTGAAAGCGAACTGTGCGAAGGGGTCATCCTTGCGCTCGCGCCCACGCCCGGGATCCTTGTTGCTGATGCCGATATCGTGGAACTGGTCGTCGGTGAAACGCCAGCCGCGATGGCAGCCGACGCAGTTGCCCTGTTTGTTGAAGACGACAAAGCCGCGCTTCGCTGCATCGGGGATCGCCGTCTCGTCGCCGGCTATCCAGCGATCGAACGGAGCGTCGCCAGGCTCTATGGTGCGCTCGAATGCTGCAAGCGCGATGACGACATTGTCGAGATTGATCGGCTGTCCTGGCATCGCGCGCGCGAATGCCGCGGCATAACTGTCGCTCCGGCGCAGGCGGGCAACAATGTCGTCCACGCGCATTTCGTGCGGCGTCGCGAACATGGACATCGAACCGGTCCCGATGGACGACACCGCCTGCGCTTCGAGCGTGGCGTGGCGCCCATCCCAGTCGAACGGCGGACGCGCGTGGCCGATCCCCAGCAATGTCTGGACCCTGCGCTCCGTCAGGCGACCGGAATCCCCCATGCTGCGCGCGACATCATCCGCCCAGGCGAGCTCGGGTCGGTGACAGCTCGCGCAGGCTGTCTTGCCCGAAGCCGATATGACGGGGTCGAAGAAGAGCGTCCGTCCGAGCGCGACAAGCGCAGGATTGTCGGCAATCCGCGGTGCCGATCGCCGATACTCGGCTTTCATTGCCCGAAGATCATCCGGGCGCGGAACGTCCGATGCGAGGGCGGCGGCGCCGGACGCGATCAGGAGTACCGTAACGAGAAAAGCGAGCGGACGATGCACGATCGACTCCGAGTCGCCTCACCTGCTGGCGCTGGCGGCTTTCCGCTCAGCGCGCGACCACCGAAATTTCCCGATCGACGCCGGGGGAGACATTGAAGTCGTGCTGGAACGAACGCCCCTCGTTGCGGGCGATGACGCGATATTCGCCCTCCGCAAGCACCACACGCGGGAACGCGCCGATCGATTCCTTGATGACGTCGCCACCCGGCGTCAGAACCGACCACTGGGTATTTGCGATCGCTTCGCCGCCGCTGCTGGTCACGAGCTTCAGGGTGATAACCGCCGCGCGATGATTGACCGTTACATCGGTGACGCGCGCCGCCTGAACGCGGATGTCGGAGCGTACCACCGCGTTGCCGTCCCCGTAGTGCGAAACGATGTGATAGGTGCCCTCGGGCACCAGCATCACCTCGCCGGTGACGACATTCTGGCTGATCGGCCGCTTGTCGCCCGGCTCGAACTGGCTGCCCTTGTAGATGTCGAAATGGATCTGTCCGGCGGGAATGCGCGTCTCGCCGACCTTGCCTTCGATGCGAATGCCGCCGGCCGGGATATCGAAGGTCTCGCGCACGGCCTCCGCGCGCAATTGCACCTTCTTCAGCGAATGCGCGTGGCCCAGGGTCGCGTGAACGATGTAACCGCCCGGCGGCAGCATCAGCGTCGGCGCCGCAGTCTTGTCCTCACGGATCGGGCGGATGGCGCCGGTTGCATCGGCGCGGTCCGGGAAGACGCGCCACTGGATGCCGCCCGGGACCTGCGGCAGGTCGCGGCCGAATCGCGCGCTCAGATAAAGCGGAACCTGCCCCGGCGGTACCGCGGGAGCGAGTGCCGGAGCCGGAGGTGGAACAGCAGCCGTTGCGGGCGGCCGCTCGACCTGCGGCGGAGGCGGCAACGGGGCGACCGGAAGCGGGATGGGAGCTGGCGGCCGCAGGACGTCGGAGGCGCCGGGAGCCGCCAGATTGGTTGCCGGCGGCGGCAAGAGGCTTTGCGGCTCGCCTGGCACAGGCGGTGCGGCGCTCGCCGGCGCCGAGTTTCCGATGAACGGCTGCGCCTTCGCGGGCAGACTGCCGCATGCGAGCACCGCGATGGCCAATGCCATGCAAGCTCTTGCCCGCCCCGCCGCAGTTCCCAACTCCCTCATGTGGGCGTTTTCGGAGGAAATCGCGGCGAATTCAAGCCTAGGGGGGGTACCGGTCCGATTTGTGCGGCTTTCGGGCCTGTGGTAGCCGCAGCGCATGACCGACGCACTCTCCCTTCTCTCCACACGCCGCTCAGTGAAGCCGATCGAGCTGAATGGACCTGCCCCCTCGGCCGGCGAGATTGACACGCTGCTGACCATCGCTTCGCGGGTTCCCGATCATGGGAAGCTGGCGCCATGGCGGTTCATCATCTTCGAGGGAGATGCCCGCCTTGCCATCGGCGAAAAGATTGCCGAGGCCTTCAGCTCGGACCGGCCCGACGCAACACCGGAGCAGATCGAGTTCGAGCGCAAGCGCCTCGCCCGCGCACCGCTGGTCATCGCTGTGGTCAGCCGTGCAGGCCCGCACGCAAAGATCCCCGAATGGGAACAGGTGATGTCAGCCGGCGCCGCCACGATGAACCTGATCACCGCAGCCCACGCGATCGGCTACGCCGCGAACTGGATCACGGAATGGTATGCCTACGATCCGCGTGTGCTGAAGGCGATCGGACTCGCCGACAACGAGCGAATCGCAGGCTTCGTGCATATCGGAACCCCGGCGCGGCCGCCGGAAGACCGTCCGCGCCCTCCGCTCTCGGAGATCGTGACGCGCTACGGCGCCTGACACATGTTCTACGACGCGCGAAAGAACGATCACGGACTTCCGCACGATCCGATCAAGGCCATCGTCGCGCCCCGTCCAATCGGCTGGATCACGTCCATGAGCGCGGCGGGCGACATCAATCTCGCGCCCTATTCGTTCTTCAATGCGGTCTCCAGCCGGCCGACGATCGTCACCTTCTCCAGCGAAGGACAGAAGGATTCGCTGGCATTCATTCGCGAGACCCGTGAGTTCGTGTGCAATCTGGCGACGTGGGATCTGCGCGAGGCCATGAACAAGACGTCGGCGCCGATGGCGCGCGGCGTCAATGAGATGGAGGCAGCGGGGCTGGAGGCTGCGCCGTCATGCCTCGTGAAGCCGCCTCGCGTCGCGGCCTCGCCCTGCGCGCTCGAATGCGTGTTGCTGCAAATCCTGCCGCTCAGCGATATTGAAGGTCGCGCGCTCGATGCGTACGTGGTGTTCGGAGAGGTGATCGGCGTGCATATCGATGACCGCTATATCCGCGACGGACTGCTCGACACAGCCGCCATGAAGCCGATCGCACGAAACGGCTACCACAACTATTCCGTCGTCGAACGCGAATTCCGGATGGTGCGGCCCTCGCGCGCATAAGACCGGCCGCCGCTTTCACCATCCGGTCCGATTTTCCATCGCACACCCTTGTCTCTCCGCATCGAAGCCGCAATCATCGGCTTGGAGGATCAGATCGTGCTGCAGGCCTTGATCCGGCGCGCCGTTAACGGTGATCGGGCGGCGGAGGCAATCACCGAAAAAAAGGCGCCGTCCAAACCGAGCGTTGGCCTCGCACTGGGCGGCGGGATTGCGCGTGGCTTCGTCCATATCGGAGTCCTGCAAGTACTCGCCCGGCATGGCATCGAGCCCGATGTCGTGGTCGGTACGTCGATCGGCGCTGTGGTCGGCGCCTGTTATGCCTGCGACAAACTGGACGCGTTCGACACCTGGGCGCGCGGTCTGACGACGCGCGGCGTCCTTGGTTATCTCGACATCAGTCTCGGTGGCTCAGGTCTGATCGGCGGCAATCGCCTGGCGGATCGGCTGGAAGGGACCCTGGCCGACACGATGATCGAGGGATTGCCGAAACGCTACGCGGCGATCGCGACCGAACTTGGAACCGGTCATGAGATCTGGCTGACGCGCGGACGCCTGGTCGATGCAGCACGCGCCTCCTACGCCCTGCCGGGTCTGTTCACTCCCGTCCGCCTCGGCGGCCGCTGGCTCGTTGACGGCGCGCTGGTGAATCCCGTGCCGGTATCCGCCGCGCGGGCGCTCGGTGCGCGGCTGGTGATCGCGATCAATCTCAACTCGGATATGCTCGGACGCGGCGGCACGATCTCAAGTCACGGACCGGACGAGGACGATGCGCGTCTTCTGACCGAAATGCGATCACGCCCCGAAGGACTGCGGCGGATTCTTAGCCCGGAGTTTCTGCTCAAGCGGCAGCTCATCGGCAACAAGCGCAGCCCGAACATCGCCAGCGTCATGGTGGATTCGTTCAACATCATGCAGGATCGCGTGACGCGTTCGCGTCTCGCCGGCGACCCGCCCGATGTGATGATCGCGCCGCGCTGCGGGAAGATCGGCCTGTTCGATTTCCATCGCGCAAAGGAAGCGATCGAGATCGGCGCTCAGGCCGCAGAACGCGCCATTCCCGATATCGAGGATGCGCTCGCTGCCTTGACGTGAGCAACGAGCGCAATTCGTTACCGTTAGGCTGTCTGGATGTAATCCCGCATCGCGCCCTGCTCGAACTCGAGTTCGGTGAGGCGATACTTCACCACGTCGCCGATCGAGATGATCCCGACGAGATTGCCGTCATCCATCACCGGCAGATGCCGGAATTTGCCAGCCGTCATGCGTTCCATGAGCATGGCAACCGTATCGGTGGGCGTGCAGGTCACGACCTTCCGGGTCATGACCTCGCTCAATGGCAGTTGCAGCGCGCTCGCTCCGTAGCGCGCGAATGCGCGCACAATGTCGCGCTCCGAAATAATTCCCGTGATCCGGCCGCCTGCTCCGGTCACGACCAATGCACCGATCTTTCGGTCCGCAAGAATATTTGTAGCTTCTGCCAGCGTCGCCGTGGGCGCGATCGTCATAACATCGCGGCCCTTTGCGGAGAGGATCGACTTCACGATCATTGTTTCGCCTCCCTATGGAGCGCGCGTCCGCAACGCGCAGACTACGCGCATGCTCTCAACCGCTTAGTGAGAAGAGTGTTCCACGCAGCACGCATGTTGGCCAGCACCAAACATGCTGCAACGCATCAGGCCGCGGGACGATCGTCCCGTTCTGGTGCGGATCCAACCGGATCGAACCAGCTGAACAGAAGAAGGCCGGCCAGAAAGCCGCCGACATGCGCCTGCCACGCAACCGGTTGCTCGTTACCCGTGATCGAGATCGAGCCAAGTCCGAACAAAAGGTTGAGACCGAACCATACGGCAAGGAACGCGAGCACACGCGGATCGCGGAACGAGTTGACAAGTGACAAGGCGGGAACGCGATAGGAGTGATGCGCCCCGCCAAACGTGAGCGGACCGCCGCGCTGAAATGCGAACCGCATCGCGCCAGACATCGCGCCCGATATCGCGCCCGATGCGCCGACCATTGGAACCATCTGTCCGAAATGCGTCACCAGATGCGCGAGCGCTCCGGCCGCGGCCGTGACCGCGCAGAAGGCAAGGAAACGCGCCGCCCCGAACCGTCGCGCGAGCGGCGTGCCGAAGGCGAGAAACCACACCGAATTGAACAGAAGGTGCATCCAGTCGGCATGGAGCAGCGCATAGGTGACGAAGGTCCAGATATCGGCAGCGGTTCCGCCAGGCCACGCCGCATTCGCCAGAATATTGGCGTCGTAGCGCGCCGGAATGAACGCGAACAGCAGCAGGACCTCGACCTCGGCCTCCTGCGATAGCAGCGAACGGAGCGCGTGAATGACAACAAGCGCGCCGATCGTGGCGACGAGCACGCCGGGAACGTTGAAGATGGGTTCGCGAGGAGTCGAGGAATTCATGGCGGGAGCTATCCGGTGCCCTAGTCGCCCGCCGGCTCCGCAACTTCAAGTCAAATCGGCCGCAAAACGGAAAATCCCTGAAACCGGCCGCAAAAATGCGAGGGGAGAGCCTTGGCTCTCCCCTCGCCGTCCCTGACGCTGCGACGCAAGTCGCGCCGGTCACGTCCCCTCTGTCTCAACTCTGGCAGGCACCACACAACCTGCCGTCCGGTTCGATGGCGACCCTACCAGCCCCTTCACGCCGGCCAAGTGCAAGCTCCTGTTAACGATAACGGCCGCGCCCGCATGAAGGCACGCGTCCTGCACCATCACGCTCGATCACTTCAGCGCGCGTCAATTCTGTCCCGCATCGGTACAGAAGCCCGACCAGCCCGATACGAACGGCACAACGGAACGATGAAGCAGAGCGTGACACGCGCATTGTTCGCTTACTGGGACGCGTTGCGCGGCACGCGTCCGGCACCCGATCGCGCCGAAATCGATCCGGGCGCCATTCGGTCCTGCCTTGCCCGCACGTTCGTTTTGGCCTTCGACGCCGAGCACGGACACCCGTTCAGGATTGCAGGGACGGCCCTGTGCGAGACATTCGGACGCGAATTGACCGGCACCGCGTTCGAGCGACTTTGGACCCACGACGAGCGGCCGGCGATTTGCGAGCTGATACAGACGGTGACGCAGGAGAGCGAGGGCGTCGTCGTCGGCGTCAGCGGTCTGAACGACGCTGCACCCGACGCCGAACTCGAATTGATCCTGTTGCCGCTTGCGAGCGCCAGCCACGGCGCAGGCCGCGTTCTCGGCGCACTGTCCCCCGTCTCAGCCACTTATTGGCTCGGCGCACGCCCGGTACAGTCGCTGCGCCTCGGCGACATGCGCTTCATCCGCGCCGCCGCGACCGCCAGACCTGCGCCGATCCGCGGGCCGGGCTTCGTGCTCTATCCCGCTGCGCCGTCGGCCATTTCACGAAATTGCCAAGGCTAACCCGTCGTTAACGACGCTTGAATAGGTTTTAACGACCGCGTGCACTCGGGCGCGTGCGGCAACGTCAAGACCCGCATCATGGCAGCTGTTTTCGGCAACCTGGCTCACGCAAACGCCCGCATCCTCCCGCACAGCGAGGAACGCAGGCGCTTTCAGCGCGTGAAGGTCAATCTGCTCGGCCGCTACATGCTGTCGGACCGCCGCGAATATCCGTGCCAGGTGGTCAACATGTCGCCCGGCGGCATGGCGCTGTTCGCACCGGCTTTCGCGCAGGTCGGCGAGCGCGTGATCGCCTATATCGACCATGTCGGTCGGCTGGAAGGCGTTTGCACGCGCGTATTTGATAACGGATTCGCAACCACGATCGCGGCAACCGCGCGCAAGCGCGACAAGCTGGCCGCACAGCTCACCTGGCTTGCAAACCGGCATCTCCTCGCCTCGCCCGAAGACCGGCGTCACGGACGCTTTGCGCCGCGCAATCCGATGACCATGCTGATCCTGCCGAACGGAGCAGCCATCGGCTGCCGGCTGATCGACGTATCGCTCTCCGGCGCGGCTGTCGCGACCGACCAGCGCCCGCCTCTCGGCGCGCTCGTGACCGTCGGAAAGATTCAGGGCCGCGTCGTCCGCCACCTCGACGAAGGCTTTGCAGTCGAGTTCCTGCGGCTGCAGCATCCGGACTTTCTGGAAGAAAGCGTCACCGGCGGGTAAACGCGCAAGGCCGTCCAAAAGACGGAATTCGGCTCGACTAACGCGCGCCGAGACCATCCCCTCGTTCACATTAGTCAGATCCGGACGTGAGCGCCTTCTGCGTGAGACGGAGCATGCGCTCTCTCAATGCAGGAAAATCAGCGCTTTTGCGCATAAGTCCCGCCTCACGGAGCGAAACCGGATTGATTCAATTTTACTCAATTTCGTTTCAAGTGAAATTCGAATTCACCGCTCACTTGATTTTCTTTCGCTTCAAAAGCGCTCGCTCGACTTAGCGGCACGACAAAAGCTTTGTGCGAAGTGTGACCTAACGATAAGGGACGGGGTCACGCGGTGCAACGAGTTCTGCTCAACTTACACGGAAGCGTGCGGATTGCGGCGGCAGCCTGCATAATCGCATTCGGAAGCGCAGCGGCGGCTGGCCCGCGTCCTCTCTTCGTCTCGGTCGGAGAGACATCGCGTCCTCCGATCGGCTGGATCGAGTTCTGCGCAGAAAATCCGCGCGAATGCAATACCGCTTCATCGACACCGCGCGATGTCGTGCTGACCACCAAGGCGTGGAAGGATCTCGCACGCATCAACAAGTGGGTGAACGACAACATCAAGCCGATCACTGACCTCGATCAGTGGGGCGTCGTCGAGAAGTGGTCTTATCCGGACACGGGCCGCGGCGATTGCGAAGATTACGTGCTGCTGAAGCGCCGCATGCTGATGCAGGCCGGCTGGCCGCGCGAGGCGCTGCTGATCACCGTCGTGCGTGAACGCAATGGCGACGGCCACGCGGTCCTCACCGTCAAGACCGACAAGGGCGAGTTCATTCTGGACAATCAGCATCCCGACATCCTGCTTTGGTCAGACACCAATTATCGGTTCGTGAAGCGCCAGTCGCAGCACGACCAGAATGTGTGGATCTCGCTTGGCGATCCGCGGCCGACGATCTCGACCGCAACGTCACGCTAGTTCCGAAGGATTACGAGACAGCGGAAACGCGATCCCGGTCACGTCCCCACCCCTCCCCGTCCCCGACCGGGCTCGTGGCGGCCGGCTCTCCCCCCAAGAGCCGGCCGCATTCTTTTTGCGGCGCGATTAACCTCAAGCAGCGCCCGGCGAGTCAAAACTGCGCGAGCTAGAAGCCCTTACACCGAAGGAATTGCGTATACTGCTTTGCCTGACACGAGGGCAAAGCAATGGGCACACCTGTTGAATTCGACGGTCAGAACTTTGTGCTTCAGCCGCCGCGCGGGGCAGAAAACATCAGACCGCTGCCGATCTTTCGCAACGGAAAGTGTTGCGTTTCATGCTGGGAATTGTCCGACGAGGAGATCGCCGAGATCATGAAGTCTCGGCGCGTTTACTTGTCCGTCGTTCTTGGCGACACGCAGCCGCCGGTGTTCGTCGGAAGCGAGGACCAAGTCCGACGCTTCGTGGCCGATTACGGTGTCTGGAAACGTGCTCCGCAGGCTGGGTAGACACACCGGCACACCCGCAACCACATTCCTCGAATAACAGCTATTCGATTTTTAGGATTTGAGAAAAGCACTGATTAAAGGCTAGCGCCTAGGTTGTCTCGTGCCCGTGTCCAACCGAGAGGGAGATCGTCCTGCATGATTACTAATTTTTTTCGCGATGAATCGGGCGCCACGGCCATCGAATATGGTCTGATCGCTGCCGGCATTTCTGTTGCCATCATCACCGTGGTGGGCACGCTCGGCGGAAAACTCGTTTCCACCTTCACCAGTGTGGAAGGCGCGCTGAAGTAGGCGCGAGGGCGAGGCAGCAAGACACCAGACCTTGCTGTAGCAAATGTCAATGCGAAAGGGGTCGCTTGCCATTGGGTGACCCCTTTCGATTTCGGCGCCGCGCATCTAGGCTCTGGAGCGACTACGCGGTACCGCCAGACATGAAAAACAACGCGTTCTCACCGCTGATCGCGAATTCGAAATCCTTTTTCGCAATCCTCTGGAAGAAATTTCGGCTGGTCTTCCGACCTGGCAGCTTTTCATCGTGCAATTCGATAATGAGCAGGCCGGTTCTGTCGAGCCACTCTGTGTTCGAACGGAACAGCGCGGCCTCCGAACCTTCGATGTCGATCTTCATCACGAGGATCGGCTTGTCGCCCGCGATGTCACCGATCGTGTGAGACTGGACGCCACCGCGCTCGCCGCTCGCCTGATCCACCTGATAGGCCCAAGGCATGACACTGCGGTCGACGATCGACAATTGCGTCTGCTTGTCCCAAACACCGCCCGCTACGATCTCCGTGTTCGGATACGCCGCGAGATTGCGCCTCATGAGATCGATGTTATCGGCGGCGGGTTCGACGGCGACGACTCGCGCCTTCGGAAAAAGGTTCGCGAACCAGAGCGCGCTCAGGCCGATATTGGCGCCGCAATCAACGATAAGAGGCGTCTCTCCGCGCCCGAGCGCAGCGCGGTAATCGTCCCAGACCTTCCGCTGCTGAGGGAAGCGGGCAAAATCGTATTGCCCCTCGGCAAAGACCTGCAGAAATGTCTCGATGTCGCTACTGTTTGCGCGAAGCCATATCGGCGCCTGGAAGCCTTTGAGGTGCACGGCAATCAGATCGTGGTTCTGATAAGGGCGTGAAAACAGCCACGCCAGCCGGATTGCGGTGCGCAGGCCAAGCCGACGCCGCATCCCGAGAACATTCCAGAAGAACGTCTTCGCCCTTGAAATCATGTGCCGACGATAGTCCAGCCGCACGAAGCGGCGCCACGAAGAACGATCAAGCTCTCGAACAATGCGCCGTTAACCTCAACAAGGCGCGTCAACGACCGTCAGCGTCCGCCGGTGAATTCAACGCCGACACGCGGTCCCGATTGCCACGCGACGCGGCAGGATCGCCGGATATATTGCGGCTTGATGACGACCGAGAAGCCTTTCGGCAGGACGGGGCGGAAATCAAACTCCAGGCACGCACCCGCCTGAGACATGTTCAGGACCGTGCAGTCAACAATCGCCGCAACGCCGAAGCTGACCGAGCCCGGCTTGCCGGCATCCTCACGCACTGTCTTTCGCCGCTCCATGTCAGCATTCGCCAACGAATTGAACGCCGACGCGGTATGATGACTGCCAGACAATGCGGCAAGGACGGCTTGCCGATTCCCGGGCGAGGGTAAGCGAGAATTCCTTCGGCAGAGCGGTCTGCCTATGGACAAATACGAGACAGGCGCCGTCCCGCGACACGTTGCGTACGGTGCATTCGATGCCGCGGCCGAAACGCGCCTGCACCGCAGCCGCGCCGGAAGCCTGCACTCTTTC
>Ga0180218_1001860_pt1 | contig 11955 bp, 9 predicted proteins | sample eDN3rd37CKraftBY_FD_151334 | JGI IMG/M metagenome (GOLD analysis project Ga0180218, IMG submission 151334) | Enriched backyard soil microbial communities from Emeryville, California, USA - eDNA 3rd pass 37_C Kraft BY (version 2) (version 2) | ecosystem: Environmental > Terrestrial > Soil >... | reverse complement strand
TCCCGCTCCCAGTCGCTGCTGCCGAGCACCGCGCGCGCCTTTTCGATCAGTTCCGGCGGGAATTCGGCCTCGGCCGCGAAGGCGAGCAGCAGGCTTTCGTCGGTCGACAGGTAATCCAGCACGCCGGCGAGGAAGCCCGGCTCCTTGGCCGCCGCGCGAATCTGGCCGGGGCCGATGCCGGTCACGGCGAGGAAGGCGCCGAGCCGCTCCGGCTCCGCCGCGATGAAGCTAAGCGCCTGAACAGCCACGTGTTCTGCCATGTCCTGGGTCAGCGATCGGGGCCGGTTTTGATGCACCTATTTGCCTTTCCGTAATGAATCGGAACTACGGTGCCGATCATGCACCACGGCGGCGCGCGAAGCGACGGGGCTCGCGAGCCGGGGAATGTCCGTGGCGGGCGTCGCGTCCAGAAAAGGGGCCACGGGGTGGGCAAGACCGTCCTGATCGTCGAGGACAATGAACTCAACATGAAGCTCTTCAACGACCTGTTGGAGGCTCATGGCTATGCGACCGTCGGCACCCGCAACGGCATCGAGGCGCTCGATCTCGCCCGCCAGCACCGGCCGGACCTGATCCTGATGGACATCCAGCTGCCGGAGGTCTCCGGGCTCGAGGTCACCAAGTGGCTCAAGGACGATCCCGAGCTGAAGGCCATCCCGGTGATCGCCGTCACCGCCTTCGCGATGAAGGGCGACGAGGAGCGGATCATCCAGGGCGGCTGCGAGGCCTATCTGTCGAAACCCATCTCGGTCGGCAAGTTCATCGAAACTGTCCGGCATTTTATTGGCAATGCGTGAGTCCCCATGAGCGCCCGTGTTCTCGTCGTCGACGACATTCCGACCAATGTGAAGCTGCTCGAAGCGCGGCTGTCGGCGGAATATTTCGACGTCGTCACCGCCTATAACGGCCCCGACGCGCTGGCGATCTGCGAGCGGGCCGAATGCGACATCGTGCTGCTCGACGTCATGATGCCGAACATGGACGGCTTCGAGGTGTGCCGGCGCATCAAGTCGAACCCGGCGACCCATCACATCCCCGTCGTCATCGTCACCGCGCTCGATCAGCCCTCCGACCGCATCCGCGGCCTCGAGGCGGGGGCGGACGATTTTCTCACCAAGCCGGTGTCCGAGGTCGCGCTGATCTCGCGGGTGCGCTCACTGTCGCGGTTGAAGATGGTCACCGACGAATTGCGCATGCGCGCGGTGACGTCGAAAGAGATCGGCATCCAGAGCCCGGAGATCGAGGCGGTGGCCGATACCGGTCGCAAGGGCCGCATCCTGGTGGTCGACGACCGCGCCGGCTCCTACGAGCGCATCGTCGCCGCGCTGTCGTCGGAACACACCGTCGAGGTCGAGCCCGATCCGAACGAGGCGCTGTTCCACGCCGCCGAAGGCAATTACGACCTCTTCATCGTCTCGCTCGGCTTTGCGAATTTCGACGGCTTGCGGCTGTGCAGCCAGATCCGCTCGCTAGAGCGCACGCGCAGCATTCCGGTGCTCGCGGTCACCGAGGCCGACAACAACGCAAAGCTGGTGCGCGGGCTCGAGATCGGCATCAACGACTATCTGATCCGGCCGATCGACAAGAATGAGATGCTGGCGCGGGTGCGCACCCAGATCAAGAAGAAGCGCTACACCGAGCGGCTGCGCGACAACGTGCAAAGCTCGATCGAGGCCGCGGTCACCGATGTGCTGACCGGCCTCTATAACCGGCGCTACATGGAGACGCATCTGACCACGCTGGTCGAGCAGTCCGCCGCGCGCGGCAAGCCGATCTCGGCGCTGGTGCTCGACATCGACTTCTTCAAGTCGATCAACGACAGCTACGGTCATGACGCCGGCGACGACGTGCTGCGCGAATTCGCGCTGCGGATGCGCAAGTCGATCCGCAACATCGATCTCGCCTGCCGCATCGGCGGCGAGGAGTTTGTCGTCGTGATGCCGGAGACCGACAAGGCGGTGGCGACCATGGTCGCGGAGCGGCTGCGCCGCAAGATCGCCGCCGATCCGTTTCCGATCGAGCAGGGCGCCCGCGCCATCGAGGTGACGATCTCGATCGGCATCGCCGCGCTGAACGGCGTGGAAGACAACGCGGCGGCCATCCTCAAGCGCGCCGACCAGGCGCTCTATCGCGCCAAGCGCGACGGTCGCAACCGCGTGGTGCCGGACGCCGCCTGAGTTCCGACTCAGCCAGGCGGCAGCGGCCGCCGGCGGCGTCCCGGCTCCTTCAAATAGCAGGCTAATTCCAAAGGCTTAGCCGGACGATTTATTCCGCCGGGGCCTTGGTCTAACCTTGCCGCAGCGGCGCGGCTGTGCGCCGCCCAGATTTGCCTTGCCAGTTTCGCCAGTACCCTACGGAGTGCTCAGGTCCGCCGCATCTCCTGGGTCCGTGGGGTTCGGCCGGCCCGGAAGCGGTGCGAGTGGCCTCCTCATGACGCCGCTTCCGGCCGGCCACCTCGGCGGAAGCCGATTTTTCCGAAATCAAAAGTCCGGAATGCGTTGCGCTGCCTAGGGGCGGACGATGGTCCAGCCTTGTTCGGAAAGCTCGATCAGCCGCACCACGCCGGCCTCGACGTGCTGCACGTCCGGCACCAGCACCGGCTCCTTGCCCTCGCTGCGCGCCATCGAGTGCAGGGTGTTGTCGCAGGCGATGAAGCTGACATTCGGCATGCCTTCGCGGAACGACTTCAGCCGCGGCTTCACCGGCGAGGTGTCCTCGCGCAGCATGTGCATGCCGCCGTCGAAGGCGATGATCTGGATTTCGACCTCTTCGCCCTTGCCGGAATAGAATTTCGAGACGTTGGCGGCGACGTTGAGCGCCGCGGTCATCTTGGACGGATCGTTGTCGCTGACCTGCAGCGCGAGCTTGTGGATCTCGGCCGCCGACGCGGAGCCGGCGAGCGGCAGCACGAGCAGAGCGAGGGACGCGAGCGCGGCGCGCAGCAAGAAAGTCATGGCAGTCTCCGGCAAACCAGACGTGCCGCGAGTTTAGCAGGTTTTGCCGGGAGGCCGGACATCACAGCAGCGTGACGCCGGAAATGCGAAGGGCGCCGGAGGCGCCCTGCGTGGAATTATTTGATCTTGGATTCGCGATACTCGACGTGTTTCTTCGCGATCGGATCGTACTTCTTCTTGACCATCTTGTCGGTCATGGTGCGCGAGTTCTTCTTGGTCACGTAGTAGTGGCCGGTATCCGCGCTCGAGACCAGCTTGATTTTCAGACTGACGGCTTTGGCCATTGCTTTTTGAACCTCGACTTGAAATTTGGCCGGAACCTAGCGGCCAATCCCGAAATGTCAAGAAAGGGCCGGAATGCGCGGATTTTACAGGGTTTCCCGCCGGAACTGACCGTCCACCATGAAGTAATAGGGCACCGGCAGGTCGTGCCCCATGCCGGCTTTGACCCGCGCGTCGAGCTCCTCCAGCACCACGCCGGTGATGGTCGGCATGTCGAGCCGGGTCGCCTCGACGATCGGCACCCAGACGAGCTCGACCAGCTCGGAGTCCGGCCCGACCACGCCTTCGACCTTGTCGGCGACGGCGGTCGCGTCCGCGGTGAAAAAGCGGGTGTCGAAGCGCTTCGGGCGGCGCGGCGGCGTCAACGCGCGGGCGATGAAATGGATGTCGACGAGGTCAGGGAACACCGAGGCGGTGGCGAAGCCTTCCCAATCGGGATGAGGAACCGTCGGCGCCGTGGCGCTTTTGACGCCGAGCAGGAGACCGGTCTCCTCGAACATCTCGCGGACTGCGGCGAGCGCGAAGGCGCGGGGCGGCGGCACCAACTCGTCGCGCGGGCGCAGCGCAAGCTTGGCCTCGCAGCGCGGGTCGAGCTCGCTCGCGGCCTGCATCTCGGCGTCCTGCGCCTCGATGCGTCCGCCCGGGAACACGAACTTGCCGGGCATGAACTTGTGGCTGGCGTGACGGCGGCCGAGCAGCACCTTGGGCTCGGAGCCGGAGCGATCGATCAGCATCAGGGTCGCGGCATCGCGCGGCACGCTGTCCGGGAACGACTGGTCGCGCTCCACATTGCTCATGCGGTCGGTGAGCGTCTTGCCGCGGTCCTCGCTCTGATCCGTCATCGTGACTTCCGTTGACCCTTGAATTTCGACTTGTGCTTCTTCGACTTCCGGCCCGCCTTGTGTTTCGATTTGCGGGCCATCGCCTCGTGATGGCCGCGCCGGGCGCGGTCGGTGTCGCGCTCGGTCCGGCCGGGCGTGCGCTGCCGCCCGCCGTCGAACCGGCCTTCCGATAGCAATTCAAACCGCAACGCGCCAGCGACCGGCGCCGCTTCGACCAGCTTCACGGTGACGGGATCGCCGAGCCGGTAGCTTTCGCCGCTGCGGCGGCCGCGCATGGCGCGGCCGGCCTCGTCGAACTGGAAATAGTCGTCGCCGATGAAGCGCGCCGGCACGAAACCGTCGGCGCCGGTTTCGGTCAGCTTGACGAACAGGCCGGCGCGAGTGACGCCGGAGATGCGGCCCTCGAACGTCGCGCCGATGCGGTCGGCGAGGAAATGCGCGATCAGCCGGTCGACCGTCTCGCGCTCGGCCACCATGGCGCGCCGCTCGGCCGCCGAGATCTGCGCGGCGATCTCGGTGAGCGCCTTCACATCCATGTCGTCCGGCAGGCCGTCGGGCCCGAGCCCGAGCGCGCGGATCAGCGCGCGGTGCACGATCAGGTCGGCATAGCGGCGGATCGGCGAGGTGAAGTGGGCGTAGCGGCGCAGGTTGAGGCCGAAGTGGCCGTAGTTCTGCGCGGAATATTCGGCCTGTGCCTGCGAGCGCAGCACCACCTCGTTGACGAGCTGTTCGTTGTCGCGGCCTTTCACGGCGGCCAGGATGCGGTTGAACTGCTGCGGTCGCAGCGCGCCGGATTTCGCTAGCGAAATGTCGAGCGTCTGCAGGAATTCGCGCAGCGCGTGGAGCTTCTCCATCGAGGGCTCGTCGTGCACGCGATAGACCAGCGCCACGCGCGCCTTCTCCAGCGTCTCGGCGGCGGCGACGTTGGCGAGGATCATGAACTCCTCGATCAGCCGGTGCGCATTGAGCCGTTCCGGCACCATGACACGGTCGACCGTGCCGTCGGCCTTGAGCACGATCTTGCGTTCCGGCAGGTCGAGATCGAGCGGCGAGCGCTCGCTGCGGGCGCGCTTCAGGGCGTCATAAGCGTCGTAAAGCGGCTTCAGCACCGGCTCGAGCAGCGTGCCGGTGGTGTCGTCGGGACGCCCGTCGATCGCGGCCTGCGCCTGCGCATAGGCGAGCTTTGCCGCCGACTTCATCATGATGCGGTGGAACGTGTGCGACAGCTTGCGGCCGTCGGCCGCGATCACCATGCGCACGGCTAGCGCGGGCCGGTCCTCGTTCGGGCGCAGCGAGCACAGGTCGTTGGAGATGCGCTCCGGCAGCATCGGCACCACGCGGTCGGGGAAGTAGACCGAGTTGCCGCGCACCAGCGCCTCGCGGTCGAGCGCGCTGCCGGGCGTCACGTAATGCGCAACGTCTGCGATGGCCACGGTGATGACGAAGCCGCCCGGATTGCCTTTGCCGGTGTCGGGCTCGGCATAAACGGCGTCGTCGTGGTCCTTGGCGTCGGGCGGGTCGATGGTGACCAGCGGGATTTTTCGCCAGTCCTCGCGGCCGGCGAGCGTCGCCGGCTTTGCCGCCTCGGCTTGCGCCATCGTGTCGTTGCGGAACACCGACGGAATGCCGTGCGCGGCGATGGCGATCATGCTGACCGCGCGTTCGGTCTTGAGCGAGCCGAGCCGCTCGACGACCTTGCCCGCCGGCGAGCCGAGCCGCACCGCGCGCGCGACCTCGACGGCGACGAGATCGCCGTCCGTCGCGCCGCCTTCGGCGCCTTTGTGAACGAGCAGCTGTTTGCCGATCATCTTCTTGTCGACCGGCTCGATGCGTCCGCCGCCGCCGGGAATGGCGTGGAACACGCCGATCACGCGGTGCTTCGGGTGATCGATGATGCGGATCAGGTGGCCGCGATGGCGGACGCCGTCCTCGTCGTCGGTTGCCTCGACGCGCAGCAGCACGCGATCGCCGACGCCGGCGGCAAGTCCGGCAGGTTGGCCGGGCTTGGCGCGGCGCGAGGTGACGATGCGGATTTTCGGCGCGGCGCCGTGGGCCTCCTCGTCCCATTCGTCGGGCACGGCGATGAGGTCGCCCTCGCTGTCGCGCGCGGTGACGTCGGCCAGCACGGTGTCGGGAAGCGCGCCGGGATGATGGAGTTTCTTGCGGCGCGTTTCGATCGCGCCGTCGTCGGCCATGTCGCGCAGCAGCCGTTTGAGCTCCGCGCGCATGTTGTTTTTCAGGTTGAAGGCGCGGGCGATCTCACGGGTGCCGATCTTGCCGGGCCGGCTGCCGATGAACGCGAGAATGTCTGCTTTGGAGGGAAGGGAGGTCGCTGTTTTGGGTTTCTTGCTCAAAGGAAAATTTCGTTTTCAGAAACGGATCATCGAACCGGCCAAGCGATAAGTCCTGGGAACAGTCGTGGGGCCGCCGGAGCGGCTCCGCCGTGAAGGTAGTGATCGCCGGACGCGATTGCCAGCTATTCGGCGGCGTCGACCTTGGTTGCTTTCGGCTTCGCCGCCTTCTTGGGCGCGGCCTTCTTCTTGGCCGGCGCCCTGGCCTTCTTCGCCTTGGGCGCGTCGGCTTCGCTCGCTTCGCCCGGCTTCTTGCGGCCGGCGGCGCGGCGCTTGGCCGGCTTGCCGCCACCCTTGGCCGCGCGCGCCTCGATCAGCGTCAGCGCCTGTTCGAGCGTGATGGTCTCGGGCGTGAGGTCGCCGGTCAGCGTCGCGTTGACGCCGTCATGGCTGACATAGGGACCGTAGCGGCCGTTCTTGACCACGACATTGCCGCCCTTGTCGGGATGCTCGCCGAGCACCTTGCCGGGATCGGCGCCGAAGCGGCGGCCCTTGCCGGGATTGGCCTTCTTCTCGGCGATCAGTGTCACCGCGCGGTTCAAGCCCACGGTCAGAACGTCGTCGCCCTGTTCGAGGCTCGCATAGGTCTTGCCGTGCTTCACATAAGGACCGAAGCGGCCGATGCCGGCGAGGATCGGCTCGCCGTCTTCCGGCGACAGCCCGACTTCGCGCGGCAGTGAGAGCAGCGCGAGCGCCTTTTCCAGGTCGACGTCGTCGGGCGCGAGGCCTTTCGGCAGGCCGGCGCGTTTCGGCTTCTTGGGCTTGTCGCCCTTCTTCTCGGGCTTGGCCTGTTCGCCGAGCTGGATGTAGGGGCCGAAGCGGCCGGAGCGCAGCGAGACCTCGAGCCCCGTGACCGGGTCTTCGCCGAGCACCTTGGTGCCGCCCATGCCGTCGGCCGACGGCGTCATCTGCCGGGTGAAGCGGCATTCCGGATAGTTCGAGCAGCCGATGAAGGCGCCGAAGCGGCCGACCTTCAGCGACAGCCGGCCATTGCCGCATTGCGGGCACTGGCGCGCATCGGCGCCGTCCTCGCGCGGCGGGAAGATGTGCGGCGCGAGCAGGTCGTTGAGCGCGTCGAGCACCTGCGTGATGCGCAGATCCTTGATCTCGTTCACCGCGCCGATGAAGTCGATCCAGAAGTCCTGCAGCAACTTCTTCCAGTCGATCTCGTTGTTGGAGACGCGGTCGAGCTGCTCTTCCAGATTGGCGGTGAAATCGTATTCGACGTAGCGCGCGAAGAAGCTCTCGAGGAAGCCGATCACGACGCGGCCCTTGTCCTCGGGGATCATGCGCTTCTTGTCGATCCGCACATAGCCGCGGTCCTGCAGCACCTGCAGCACCGAGGCGTAGGTCGAGGGCCGGCCGATGCCGAGCTCTTCCATGCGCTTGACCAGCGAGGCTTCCGAATAGCGCGGCGGCGGCTCGGTGAAATGCTGGGTCGACTCGATCGCCTGCTTGGCGAGCGGCTGGCCCTGCGACATCGCCGGCAGGCGGCGGGATTCCTCGTCGTCGCTCTGCTCGTCCTGGCCTTCCTGATAGAGCGTCAGGAAGCCGTCGAACTTCACCACCTGGCCGGTGGCGCGCAGATCGATGGTGCGGGAGCCGGCCTTGGCGGTGATGTCGACGGTGGTGCGCTCGAGCTCGGCGGATTCCATCTGGCTCGCCACCGCGCGGTTCCAGATCAGTTCGTAGAGGCGGGCCTGGTCGCGGTCGACATATTTGGCGACCTCGGCCGGCGTGCGCGCCGCACCGGTCGGGCGCACGGCTTCGTGCGCCTCCTGCGCGTTCTTCGCCTTGTTCTGGTACTGGCGCGGCGCGGCCGGCACATAGGTCTTGCCGTAGTTGCCGGCGATCATGGTGCGGATGTCGGCGATCGCCTCCGGCGCCATATCGATGCCGTCGGTCCGCATATAAGTAATGAGACCGGTGGTCTCGCCGTTGATCTCGACGCCTTCATAGAGGCGCTGGGCGAGCCGCATGGTGATGGCGGGCGCGAGGCCGAGCTTGCGGCTCGCCTCCTGCTGCATCGTCGAGGTGGTGAAGGGCGGCGGCGGGTTGCGGCGGGCCGGCTTCGCCTCGACCGACGTAACGGTGAAACTCGCGTTTTCGAGATCGCGGGTGAAGGCTTCGGCTTCCGCGCCCGAGCCGATGTCAAGCCGCTGGATCTTCTGGCCGTCGGCGCCGATGAGGCGAGCCTCGAACACATCATTGCGCGGCGTCGCGAGCTTCGCGACGATCGACCAGTATTCCTTGGCGACGAATTTCTCGATCTCAAGCTCGCGGTCGCAGACGAGCCGCAGCGCGACCGACTGCACGCGGCCGGCCGAGCGGGCGCCGGGCAGCTTGCGCCAGAGCACGGGAGAGAGCGTAAAGCCGACGAGATAGTCGAGCGCGCGGCGTGCGAGATAGGCATCGACCAGCGCGGTATCGATCTCGCGCGGGTTCTTCATCGCCTCGGTCACCGCCTGCTTGGTGATGGCGTTGAAGACGACGCGCTCGATCTTCTTCGACTTGAGCGCATTCTTCTCCCGGAGCACTTCGAGCACGTGCCAGGAGATCGCTTCGCCCTCGCGATCCGGGTCGGTGGCGAGGATCAGCTTGTCGGCGCCCTTGAGCGCATTGGCGATGTCGTTGACGCGCTTCTGGGACTGGCTGTCGACCTCCCAGATCATGCGGAAGTCGGCTTCCGGATCGACCGAGCCGTCCTTGGCGGGCAGATCGCGGATGTGTCCGAAGGAGGCGAGGACCTCGTAGTCCGAACCCAGATACTTATTGATCGTCTTCGCCTTGGAAGGCGATTCGACAACGACAATATTCATGTAAATCCAAGGGTTTAGCCGCCAAGCGCCGCAATCAGGCCGGCGGAATCGGCCTCAAGTCGCGACCAGAACATGGGGAAGGACGAACCGCCTGTCAAATCTCAAGAAATTGGCGGTAGGCAAGATATTGATTTTAAAGGAGAAAAAAAGACGATTTGGGACCGAATATACAACTTATAGGAGATTTATTGAATAATTACACTTAAAAGACTATGTTTCGTGATGTCGAAGCCAAGCGCGACGACAGCACGACGCAACCTACGCCAAGACGACAGCACGACGCAACCTACGCCAAAAAGCACCTCGGGGCCTGCATGCCGTCACCGCCCGAAGCCAGCTTTGTCACCGACCCCCACGCGCTGGGCGTGTATATGGCCACCATGACGGCCAGCCTGGCGAGGATCGCCCGCCAGAACGGCTTCGAGGCACTGGGCTATCTCCTGGAGCTCGCCCATCTCGAGGCCGAGACGATCCGCCGGCAGCAGCTGACCGACACCGACGATTAGGTCTTTTGCAAGGGCGTGATCCTGTCCGACGGCTCCCGCTTTTCGGGATCACGCGCCTCAGCGCATCGGGATGCCGAGCTTTTCGAGCAGCTCGGCGGTCGGGTGGCCGTCGGGCACCATGCCGAACTTGACCTGCTCGTCGCGGATATTGTCGCGCAAGTCGAAGTCGATATGCGCGTCGAACTCGTTCACCTTGTAGCCCAGCGAGGCGAGCTTCTTCTGCAGCGCGATGCGGGTCGGGCGCGGCAGTTGCGGGTCGTTCTTCGGCCAGGCCGCCTTGATCGGCTCGCCGCCATGGATGCGGTCGGCGAGGTGGCCGACCGCGATCGCATAGGCGTCGGAGTTGTTGTACTCCTTCAGCACGTCGAAGTTCTTCGTCACGATGAAGGCGGGCCCCTCGGCGCCGCTCGGGAAAAACAGAATGCCGTTGCCCTCCGCCGGGAACGGCTTGCCGTCGGCGCGCCTGACGCCGAGCGCGGTCCACTCCGCGAAGGTCCCCCGGCTCCTGCGATAGTCGAAGCCCTTCGGAACGAAGACCTCGAAGCCCCACGGCATGTCGCGGTTCCATTTCCACTTGGCGAGATAGTTGGCGGTCGAGGCCATGATGTCGGGCACGTCGTTCCACAGATCGGGAATGCCCTTGCCGTCGCTGGTCACCGCATAGTCGACGACGTTCGAGGGCATGAACTGGGTCTGCCCCATCGCGCCGGCCCAGGAGCTCACCATCTTCGGTCGCGGGATCGCGCCGTCCTGCATCAGCTTCATCGCGACGAAGAGCTCGTTGCGGAAATAAGGGTGGCGGTATTTCACGTAAGCGAGCGAGGCCAGCGAGCGGAAGACGTCCCAGCGATCCTTCGCCGCGCCGAACGAGGACTCCATGCCCCAGATCGACAGCAGGATCCAGCGCTCGACGCCGTATTTGCGCTCCACCTGATCGAACGTCTTGTCCCACTCCACCGCCTTGCGCTTGCCTTCGGCGACGCGGTTGGGGCTGACGATGTCGTTGACATAGGCGCCGACCGCCTTGCCGTATTCCGGCTGGCGCTGCGTCGCCTTGATGACGCGCTGGTCCGGCGTCACGCCGCGCATGGCGAGATCGAAATTGGCCCGCGTGATGCCCTTGGCCTTGGCGTCGGGCCACAGCTCCGCGATGAATTTCTGGAACGCTGCGTCCGGCTTTGCCGGCGCGGTTTTTTGCTGGGCGACGGCCGGCACGGCGGCCAGGAGAGCGATGGCAAGAAGGGCAGTCCGCAGCATGAATGACCTTGGATGTTCGTCAGGATGCGAGCGATACCAGTCCGCCGCCATGACGGTCGAGTCGGCCCGCCAATTCAAGTTCGAGCAGCACGGTGCGCACGATTGCCGCAGAGCTTTGCGACAGCCGCACCAGGTCGTCGATCGCGACCGGCGTCGGCCCGAGCAGGTCGACGATGCGGCGGCGCTCGTCGTCGCCGGGTTCCGGTGAGGGCGGCTGCGGCGCGTCGGGCGAAGGCTCGCGGGCCGGTGTTTCGATACCCCGGCCGAGGATCGGCTCCAGCGCATCGATAATGTCGCCGGCGTCGGTGACGAGCGTTGCGCCCTGCTTGAGAAGCCCGTTGGTGCCTTCGCTGCGCGGATCGAGCGGCGAGCCCGGCACCGCGAAGACCTCGCGGCCCTGCTCGCCGGCAAGCCGCGCGGTGATCAGCGAGCCGGAGCGTTTCGCCGCCTCGACGATGACGACGCCGGCCGCGAGACCGGAGATCAGCCGGTTGCGGCGGGGGAAGTCCCGCGCGCGCGGCTCCCAGCCGAACGGCATCTCGGAGATCGCGGCGCCGTGGTCGAGGATTTGCTCCAGCAGCCCGACGTGTTCGGACGGATAGATGCGGTCGTGTCCGCCGGCGAGCACGGCCACGGTGCCGCTCGCGAGACTTCCGCGGTGCGCGGCGGCGTCGATGCCGCGCGCGAGCCCGGAGACGATGGCGAAGCCGGCGCGGCCGAGATCATTGGCGATGCGCTCGGCGAATTTCAGCCCGACCGCCGAGGCGTTGCGCGAGCCGACGATCGCGACCGGCGGGCGCGTGAACACCTCGTCGACGCCACGGATGGCGATGACCGGCGGCGCGTCGTCGAGCGCCTGCAGCCATGGCGGGTAGTCCGGCTCGCCGAGCGCGACGAAACGCGCGCCGCAGGCCTTCGCAGCATGCATCTCGCGTTCGGCGTCG
>Ga0180218_1001854_pt1 | contig 11991 bp, 9 predicted proteins | sample eDN3rd37CKraftBY_FD_151334 | JGI IMG/M metagenome (GOLD analysis project Ga0180218, IMG submission 151334) | Enriched backyard soil microbial communities from Emeryville, California, USA - eDNA 3rd pass 37_C Kraft BY (version 2) (version 2) | ecosystem: Environmental > Terrestrial > Soil >... | reverse complement strand
CCTCGCCGCGGTGGTCCGTACGCGCCCTGGGCGTGGTGCGCCTGCTCTGGATGGCCGGGTTCCTCGTGGGCACGACGACCCACGTGGTCGACCTCGTGCTGGGCGGCCTCGACGTCTACGCCGGGCAGCCCGCCGGCGTCCGCGCGTTCTGGGTGGCCCTCACCGTCGTCGACCCGCTCGTGGTGACGCTGCTCCTCCTGCGGCGGCGGGCCGGGGTGGTGCTGGGCGTCGTGGTGATGGTCGCCGACGTCGCCGTGAACGGGAGCGTGCTCGCCGCCACCGGCCACGGCCTGGCGGCCCTCGTCCCGCAGTCGCTGTTCGGGGCGTTCGTGGTGCTCACCGCGCGTCCGCTCGCCGCGTGGTTCCGGGCGTCGCGCCCGCACGACCGGCGGGACGGCGCCTGATCGGGCCGCCGCGCTCGCCTGGTGACCGGGACGGCGCGGGCCGGGCCCGAGGGAGCACCCTCGGGCCCGGCCCTGCCGGACACGCCACGACCGGTCGTCACGCCACGACCGACGTCACCACCCGCGGGTCGGCACCGGTCACCTCGTAGGTGTCGCCGGTGAGGACGAGCGTCGCGCGCGGCGTCGCCGTCCCCGGCAGGTCGCGCTTCTCCGAGCGTCGGGCGCTGGTGATCGCGCCGCCGGTGGCGTCCTGCACGTCCTCGGCCTCGGCGTCGGGCGTGGCGGCGACGTGCGACCCCACCCACACCTCGACGTCGCCCGGCTCGACGACGCGCACGGCACGGCGGTCGGCGAACGCGAGCCGCGTGGTGGGGACGTCGAACGTCACGAGGGCGGACTCCCCCGGCTCGAGCACCACGCGGCGGTACGCGAGCAGCTGCGCCACGGGCCGGGTCACGGACCCGATCAGGTCGCGCCCGTAGAGCTGGACGACGTCCGACCCGGCGACCGTCCCGGTGTTCGTCACCCGGACGGCGGCGGCGAACGAGCCGCCCGCGGCGACCTCGCCGTCCACGGCCAGGTCGGTGTACGCGAACGTCGTGTACGACAGGCCGAAGCCGAACGGCCGCAGCGGCGTCGAGTCGGTCGACGTCACGTCGGACGGCCCGCCCAGCACGGGGTGCAGGTACGAGTAGGGCTGCGCCCCCGCCGACCGCGGCAGCGACACCGGCAGACGACCCGACGGGTTCACCGCTCCCGCGATCGCCGCGGCGACGGCCGTGCCGCCCTCCTCGCCCGGGAAGAACGCCTGGAGCACCGCGCCCGGGCGCCGGTCGTCGGAGTCGCCCGCGACGTCGAGCGCCCAGTCGATCGCGTACGGCCGGCCCGAGAGCACCACCATGACGACCGGGGTGCCGGTGGCGAGCACGGCCTCGACGAGCCCGCGCTGCACGCCGGGCAGCTCCAGCGACTCGGCGTCGTTGCCCTCGCCCACGGTGCCACGCCCGAACAGGCCGGCGTGGTCGCCCACGACGACGACGGCCACGTCGGCCGACGACGCGGCCGCGACCGCCTCCGCGAAGCCGGACGTGTCCTCGCCCTCGACGTCGCAGCCCGCCGCGTGCACGAGCTCCGGCTGCGGCAGGCCCGCGGTGCGGAACGCGCCCCCGAGAGACTCGAACACCGTGGGGATGTGGAAGCCCATGGGCACGTCGGGGTGGTGCGCCAGGACGTGGTTCGCGAACGAGTAGCAGCCCATGAGCGCGTCGCTGCGGTGCGCGTTGGGGCCGACGACGGCGACGCGCGCCGGGGCGGCGCTCCACCGCGTCAGCGGCAGCACGCCGTCGTTGCTGAGGAGCACGAGCGACTCCTCCGCGAGGCGGCGCGCCACGTCGCGGTGCGCGGGCGAGTCGAGGTCGACCACGGTGGGAGGCTCGCCGGCGAACGCGTCGTCGTCGAGCAGCCCGAGCTCCTCCTTCTGCGCGAGGGCGCGCAGCACGGCGCGGTCCACGTACGCCTCGTCCAGCCCGCCCGCGCGGACCACCTCCGCGAGCGGCTCGAGGTACGCGTCGCCCGACGGCAGCTCGATGTCGAGGCCGGCCTCGAGGGCCTGCGCGGCCGCCTGGCCGCGGTCGGCCGCGATCCGGTGCATCACCTCGAGGAACGCGACGCCGAAGTAGTCCGCGACGACCGTGCCGTCGAAGCCCCACTCGTCGCGCAGGATCCGCGTGAGGTACTCCGTGCTGGCGTGCATCGGCTCGCCGTCCACGTCCACGTAGGTGGCCATCACGGATCGCACCCCGCCGTCGCGCACCGCCATCTCGAACGGCGGCAGGAAGACGTCGGCCATCTCGCGCGGCCCCGCCGACACGGGCGCGTGGTTGCGCCCGGCGCGCGACGCCGAGTACCCGGCGAAGTGCTTGAGCGTGGCGTGCACGCCGGCGTCCTGCAGGCCCCGCACGTACGCGGTGCCGACCGTCCCGACGAGGTACGGGTCCTCGCCGATGCACTCGTCGACGCGGCCCCAGCGCGGGTCGCGCACGACGTCGAGCACGGGCGCGAGGCCCTGGTGGATGCCCAGCTCGCGCATGGACGCGCCGATGACGCCGCCCATCTCCGCCACGAGGTCCGGGTCGAACGACGCGCCCCAGGCGAGCGGCGTCGGGAACGTCGCCGCCTTCCACGCGGACAGGCCGGTGAGGCACTCCTCGTGGACGAGCGCGGGGATGCCGAGCCGCGTCTCGCGGCGCAGCCGCTGCTGCTCCGCCCACAGCCAGGCCGCCCGCTCGGCGGGGTCCACCGGCCGCGTGCCGTACACGCGGGTGTAGTGGCCGATGCCGTGCCGGGTGACCTCCTCGAGGCGGCCGCCGGCGCCGGCGGCCATCTCGCCCTGCATGGGGGCGACGACGTCGCCGCCCTGGTCGAGCCAGTAGCCGACCAGCTGCGCGAGCTTCTCCTCCAGGGTCATGCGGGCGTGCAGCGCGCGGACGCGCTCGGACACCACGGGCAGCTCGGGCAGCCGGCTCGCCGTGGGGACGGGGTGGGTCACGTGCTCTCCTTGGGTCATCCCTTCACGGCTCCCTGCAGGCCGTTCACGATGCGCTTCTGCATCGCGAGGAAGAACACCAGCGCAGGGATCATCGCCAGCGTCGTGAAGGCGAACACGCCCGCGGTGTCGGCCGAGTGCTCCGTGGAGAAGTCGGCGACGCCCAGGGGCAGCGTCCGCATGTCGCCCTGCAGCAGCAGCAGGGGCAGGAGGTAGGCGTTCCAGGAGCCGACGAACGCGAGCACGCCGACCGTCACCATCCCCGGCCCCGACAGGGGCAGCAGGATCCGCCAGAAGAACCCGATGCGGCTGGCGCCGTCGAGCTGCGCGGCCTCCTCGAGCTCGGTGGGCAGCGCCTGGAGGAACGGCCGCAGGATGACGACCGTCATCGGCAGCGCGAACGCCGCCTGCGGCAGCGCCACGCCCCACCACGTGTTGCCCATGTGGTAGTTCTGCGTGATCAGGATGAACAGCGGGATGATCGCCACCGTCGCGGGGAACAGCAGGCCGATCACGAACACCATGAACAGCGCCTCGCGGCCCTTGAAGCGGTACCGCGCGAGGGGATAGGCGGCCATGATGCCGAACACCACGACGACGGCGGTCGTGACGACGGCGATGATCGTGGAGTTGAGGAAGTAGCCCCAGAACGGCGAGTCGGCCGAGAGCACGCCGGCGTAGTTGTCCCACACCCACGGGCTGGGCAGGCCGGCCGGGTCCTCCGCGAGCTGGGCGTTGGTGCGGAACCCGCCCAGCACGCCGTACAGCACGGGCCCGAGCGTCACCGCCACCACCACGAGGGCGATCGCGTAGACCAGGGGGCTCCCGCCGGAGAACGACTTCTTCCGGGCCCCGCGGTCCGCCGTGCGGGCGGACGGGCGGGCGGGCGTCGTGACGGCGCTCATCGGCCCTCCTCCTTGCTGTCGCGGCTCAGGATGAACTTCTGGTACGCGAGCGCGAGCACCAGGGCGATGACGAACAGGACGACGGAGGCGGCGCCGGCGATGCCGAAGTTCTGCCGCTTGGTGCCCTCGTTGACGAGGAACGTGGCCATCGTCGTCGTGGCGTTCGCGGGGCCGCCGCCGGTGAGGATCCAGACCATGTCGAAGAGCTGGAGCGAGCCGATCATCGACAGGAAGCCCCAGGTGCGCATGGTCGGGCCGAGCAGCGGGATCGTGATGCGCCGCTGCACCTGCCACCAGGAGGCGCCGTCGAGCTGGGCGGCCTCGTACAGCTCGTCGGGCACGCCCTGCAGGCCGGCGAGGAAGAGGATCACGGCGAGGCCGAGGTACTTCCAGGTGAGCACCACGAGCACGGTCCACAGCGCGTACTCGGGCGTGCCGAGGAAGCCCTGGTCCGGACCGTGCAGGCCGACGGCGGCGAGCATCGTGTCGATGACGCCGTACTGCGGCTGCAGCAGCTGGAACCACACGACGCCGGCGATGACCTCCGCCAGCACGTACGGCACGAAGATGATGGTGCGCAGCAGGCCCTGGCCCCACATCTTGCGGTTGAGCAGCAGCGCGATCGCGAGCCCGAGGGGCAGCTGCAGCACGATCGAGCCCACCACGATGATGAGGTTGTGCACGACGGCGTCCGTGAAGACCTCGTTGGTCAGCACCGACACGTAGTTGCGGAGGCCGACGAAGTCGACCATCGGGCCGAAGCCCTTCCACTTGTACAGCGACATCTGCACGGCGGTGGCCACGGGGACCACGACGAACGCGACGAGCAGCGCGAGGGCCGGCGTCACGAACAGGGCGATCTCCGCCCGCTTGCGCCACGTCGCGGCGCGGCCGCGGCGCTCCGGACGGCGGTCCGCCGACCGTGCCGGGGCACGGTCGGCGGACCGGACTGCGGTGTCCGTCATCGGACCGTCACTGGTCCGCTTCCGCGGCGGACTGCACCGCGTCGACCACGTCCTGCGGGGTCGCCTTGCCGGCGAACTGCAGGGCGATCGCGTCGTTCATCGCGCCACCCACGGACGCGCCGAGCAGCGTGTCGAGGTACAGCTGGATCTCCGGGGCGCCGTCCCGCACCTCGAGCAGCTCCGCCAGGGCCGGGTCCGAGACCTTCTCCGAGGCCGTCGGGTTGGTCGGCAGACCCATGTCGAGCTCGGCGAAGCCCTGCTGGACCTCGTCGCTCAGGAGGTACTGGGCGAACTCGACCGCGACGTCGGGCGCGTCCTTCGACACGGCCCAGGCGTCGCCGCCGCCCATCTGCGCGCCCTCGGTGCCCTGCTGGCCGTCGATCGAGGGGTAGGAGAACCAGCCCGTGTCCTCGCCGAGACCGGAGCCGTCCTCCGTCAGGCCCTGCATGACGCCGGGCTCCCAGTGGCCGGCCAGCTCCATCGCGACCTTGCCCGAGGCGAGCAGGCCGGAGGCCGACGTCGCACCGGTCTGGGCCGGGGTGGTGAGGAAGCCCTTGTTGAACGGCTCGGTGGCGAGCAGCTCGTCGAGGGTCTCGCCCGCCTTGACGAAGCACGGGTCGGAGTAGTCGACCGACGTGACCGCGGTGTCCAGGGTGTCGGCCGAGCACTGGCGGATCACGTTGTAGTACCAGTAGTGCGCGGCGGGCCACTTGTCGCCCGCGCCGACCGACGCGGGCGTGATGCCGGCGGCCTTGAGCTTGTCGAAGACGTCGTACAGCTCGTCCATCGTGGTCGGGGTCTCGGTGATCCCGGCCTTCTCGAACAGCGACTTGTTGTACCAGAAGCCGACGACGCCCATGGAGAACGGCAGGGCGTACGACGCGCCGTCCACCTGGAAGCCGGACATGTACGGCTCGATGGTGCTGATCGTGTCGGCGGCGGGCTCCGACAGGTCCTTGAGCAGCCCGGCCTCGACGTGGTCGGCGAGCTCGCCGCCGCCACGCTCCATGAACACGTCGGGCGCGTCGCCCGCCTGGAAGGCGGCGTCGAGCTTCGTGAGCATGTCCTCGTGGGCCATGGCGCTGACCTCGACGGTCGTGCCGGGGTGGTCCTTCTCGAAGTCGGCGGCGACCTTGTCGTAGTACTCCTTGCCGTCACCGGTGTTGGAGTTGTGCCACCACGTGATGGTGCTGGCGTCGGCGCTGCTGCCGCCGTCGTCGTCGCCCTGCGAGCCGGTGCCCTGGCCCGCGCAGGCAGCGCCCAGGAGCGCCACGGTGGTCCCGAGCGCGACCGCGGTGGCGCCTCGCATGAACCTCGTCCTCGTCATCTTCGATCCCTTGTCCTCGTCGACGGGCACGGCAGCGACGCTGCCGCGAGGTAGGTGTTGTGCCTGACACGAGAGTGACAGGCGGACGGCCCGGTCGTCAATCGTTGTCGATAACGATTTCGACACCTCGCCCGCCCGCCGTGCCCGACGGCGTCGAGAACACGTGACCGCCGCGCGCATGGCGCATACTGTCGACTCGTGAGCACCGCCGCCGACCCGTCACGAGGTCCCTCAGCCCCCGCCGCCGGGCGCGTCACCATCTCCGACGTCGCCCGCGTCGCCGGCGTCTCGGTCGCCACCGTGTCGAAGGTCGTCAACAACCGGTACGGCGTCGCCGCCGGCACGTCCGAGCGGGTGCTCGCCGTGGTCGAGGAGCTCGGCTACGAGTCCTCCCTGGTCGCCCGCAGCCTGCGCCGTACCAGCACGAACGTCATCGGGGTGCTCGTCGCGGAGTTCGAGCCCTACTCCACCGAGCTGCTCAAGGGCATCTCGTCGGCCGTCGACGGCACCGGCTACGAGCTCCTCGCCTACGCGGGCCGCACCGACGGCGGCGCGCGCACCGGCTGGGAGCGACGGTCGCTGTCGCGGCTGGCCGGCACGCTGGTCGACGCGGCGATCGTCGTGACGCCGACGATGGTGATGTCGTCCGACTCCCCCGTGCCCGTCGTCGCCGTCGACCCGCACACGGGGCCCGAGGGCACGCCCACGGTCGACTCCGACAACACCACCGGCGCCCGCGAGGCCGTCGAGCACCTCATCGGGCTCGGCCACCGGCGCATCGCGCACCTGGGCGGCCGCGCCGACCTCGAGTCCGCCCGCCTGCGCGAGCTCGGCTACCGGCAGGCGCTCGAGGGCGCGGGCATCGCCGTCGACCCCCTGCTCATCAAGGTGGGCGGCTACCGTCCCGACCTGGCCGACGCGCCCGTGCGCACGCTGCTCGACCGGCCGGACCGCCCCACCGCCGTGTTCGCCGCCAACGACCTCTCCGCCATCCACGTCATCGAGGTGGCCGCCGAGCTCGGCCTGCGCGTCCCCGAGGACCTGTCCGTGGTCGGCTTCGACAACATCCCCGAGTCGTGGGGCAGCGCTCCCCCGCTGACCACCGTCGCGCAGCCCCTGCACCGCATGGGCGCCGAGGCGCTGCGCATGGTGCTCGACCTCCTCGAGGGCACCGCCCGCGAGCGCCACCTGCGCCTGCCGACGTCGCTCGTCGTCCGCGCCTCGACGGCACCCCCGCCGAGGTAGTCCAGACCCCCGCGAGGTAGTCGAGGTCTCGGCGAGGTAGTTCGTCCGACGTCGAACGACGCCCGTGGCGGTGAAGGTGTCCCGTGCCGTCCGGCCAGAAGACGACGTGGTCCACGCCGTCGATCGCGGCGACCTGTGGGGCGCCGTCACCGACGGCGTCGTCGAGCGCCCCGCAGGCGGCGACGAGCGCCACCGACGACAGGGCCGCGCCTCGCCACCACCCGCTGCGGGGCCGCATGCCCGGAGCGCATCTGCTCGCACCTACCTCGGAGCCGAACTACCTCACGGTGACCCGAACTACCTCGCGAGATCTGGGGCTACCTCGCCGAGACCTCGACTACCTCGCGGGGGCCCGAACTACCTCGGCACGGCTCGGACTACCTCTTGGGGCGGTCAGCGCGGGCGACGGTGCCGGTGCTCGGGCTCGCGCGGGCCGCGACGCTCGAGGTAGCGCTGCCGCAGCCGCACGACGACGAACCACAGCACGAGCAGCCCGATGACCACGAGAACGGCGTCGGAGATGATGCCGCTCCACTGCTCCAGCACGGGCTCGATGGCGGGGCCGAAGGCGTAGCCGAGCCCCACCCAGATCCCGTTCCACACGCCGGAGCCGATGGCCGTGTAGAGCGTGAACGACCAGAACGGCATGCGCTCGATGCCGGCGGGGATGGAGATGAAGCTGCGCACCAGCGGCACGCAGCGACCCACGAGCACGGCCACGCGACCCCACTTCGCGAAGAACGCCTCGGCCTTGTCGAAGTCCGAGCCGTCCATGAGCGGGATGGCGTCGACGATCGCGCGGGTGCGGTCGCGGCCGAGCAGCCGGCCGAGGTACCACCAGATCCAGGCGCCGACGACGGCGCCGATCGTGGCGGCGAGGATCGCGAGCCAGGCGTTCATCTGCCCGTCGTACGCGAGGAAGCCGGCCGCCGGCAGCACGGCCTCGGACGGGATGGGCGGCACGAACGTCTCGATGAGGACGGCGGCGCCGACGCCGATCTCGCCGAGCGTGGTCATGAGGCCCAGCACCCAGCCGATGAAGCCGTCGTACTCGGCGGACGGGTCCGTCGCCGAGGCGGCGACGGCGGCGGCGTGGACGACGCCGGTCACGCGCCCGCCCCGGCGTCGGGCGTCGCCGCGAGCGCGGCGTCGAGGGCGGTGCGGGTCGCGGCGACCACGCCGGGGTCGGTGACGTCGTAGCCGCTGCTGCCGCCGCCCCCGGGGCCGCCGTCGGCGACCACGGTGCGCTTGGCGGAGAGGTGGACGGCGTGCACGCCCGCACCGACGATGGCGGGCACGTCCTCGACGCGGACGCCGCCGCCGGCCATGACCTCGACACCCAGCTCGCGGCCGCGCGCGGCGAGCGCCGCCAGCACGTCGAGGGCCTCGCCGGCCCGCGGGGCGCCCCCGGAGGTCAGCACGCGGCGCACGCCCGCGCGGGCGAGGACGTCGAGGACGGCGACCGGGTCCGCCACCTGGTCGATGGCGCGGTGGAACGTGACGTCCGCGCCGCCGGCCGCGGCCACGAACGCGGCGAGCGCGGGGGCGTCCACCTCGCCGTCCGCGGTCATGGCGCCGACGACGACGCCGTCCGCCCCGGCGTCGAGCACCGCACGCACGTCGCGCACCTGCACGTCGACCTCGTCGGCCGCGAACACGAAGCCCCCGGCCCGCGGGCGCACCAGCACGTGCACGCCGACGCCGGAGCCGCGCAGCGCGTCGGCCACGGCGGCGACCATCCCCGCCGACGGGGTGAGCCCGCCCGTGCCGGCGAGCGCGGCGCACAGCTCGAGGCGGTCCGCGCCGCCGTCGGCCGCGACGCGCGCGCCCGCGACGTCCTGCACGGCGATCTCCAGGGCGACGCCCCGAGGGGCGGGGGCCTGGCCGGTGGAGAGCATGGGCACGGGGTCTGTCGAGGGTTCGGCAGTCACGGCGGCGAGTCTACGGGGGCGCAGGTGTCCGGGACCGGGGCGACCTGTGACGGGACGGTGCTCGTCGGAGGCGCGTGCCCTGGGGTGGCAGGATCGCCGGGTGCCCTCCTACCGCGTGAGCCTCGCCGTCGGTCTGCTGCAACCGGGGGTCGACCCCGCCGACGTGCTGCCCGCCGCGGCGGCCGCGGCGCGCGAGCTCGTCACGGTGGAGTCGCACGACGTCGGGGTGGTGCGGGGCCGGGCGCGCATCACGGTCCGCTTCACGGCGGAGGACGACGCCGCCGCGCACCGCGTGGCGGACGCCGTCCACGACCGTGTCGACGCGCTGGCCGACACCTTCGGCGGCACGCTCACCCGCCGGTGGGGCGGCCGCTGGCAGCCCGCCTGACGGGCCGCCAGCCTCACTGGCCGAAGGCCTCCAGCAGGTTCCGGCGCTCCGCGTCGGTGAGGTTGGTGCTCACCAGGGTCGCGTCGATGCCATGCAGCCGCTCCGCCAGCCGGTCGGGGTCGATCGGCTCGGTCACGATGAAGAGGGCGGACGTGCCGGGCACGATCTCCTTCTTCATCTGCTCGATGTCCTTCGCGGTGATCCCGACGTCGGACAGCGACCGGGTGATGCCGGCGATCGCCGCGCCGGCCGCGGCCCCGAGGACCGGCAGGAAGAACAGCGCGCCGAGCAGCAGGCCCCAGACGGCGCCCCAGCCGGACGCCTTCGCCGTGTCGTCGTGCGAGCCGTGGGTGTCGGGCTTCTTCGCGCCTTCCGGCCAGCTCACCACGGCGTGGTCGACGACCTTCACCAGGCCGTCCCTCTCGCCGCCCTTGACGGCCGTGAAGGCGCGGTCGGCCGCGCCCGGGTCGTCGAACTTCCAGACCGTGAAATTCGCCATGCGTGCCTCCGTTGCGCCAGGCCGGGTCCGTCCCCGGCAGTGGTCATCCTGGCAGCGTGAACAGGCCGCGCAACCGGGCCGGGCGGTCAGTACGGTTGGCCTCATGACCTCCTCCCCCGTCGATCCCACCACCACGACCTCCTGGGGCGACCTGTACGCCCACTACCAGGAGTTCCGGGGCGACCTGCGCGGCTGGTTCGCCGCCGACCCCGGCCGCGCCGCGCGCATGACCCACGTCGCGGGCGACCTGCACGTGGACCTCTCCAAGAACCTCGCGACGGACGAGACGCTGGACCTGCTGGTCCGCCTGGCGCACGACGTGCACCTGCCCGAGCGCATCGAGGCGATGTTCACCGGGGAGCACATCAACGTCACCGAGGACCGCGCCGTCCTGCACACCGCGCTGCGCCGCGCGCCGGGCACGCAGCCGCCGCTGGTCGTGGACGGCCAGGACGTCGACGCGGACGTGCAGGCCGTGCTCGACAAGGTGAGCGCGTTCGCCGACCAGGTCCGGGACGGGTCGTGGACGGGCGTCACGGGCAAGCCGGTGCGCACGGTGGTCAACATCGGCATCGGCGGCTCCGACCTCGGGCCGGTCATGGTCTACGAGGCGCTCAAGCCGTACGGCCGCACCGGCGACGACGCCATCGAGGCCCGGTTCGTCTCCAACATCGACCCCACCGACGTCGCGCAGAAGACGGCGGACCTCGACCCGGAGACCACGCTGTTCATCGTGGCGTCCAAGACGTTCGGGACCCTGGAGACGCTCACCAACGCACGGCTCGCCCGCGCCTGGCTGTGGGAGCGCCTCATCGCGGCGGGCGTCATCGAGGACGACCCCGACGCGAAGCAGGCGGCCGTCAAGGCGCACTTCGTCGCCGTCTCGACCGCCCTCGACAAGGTGGCCGACTTCGGCATCGACCCGGCCAACGCGTTCGGCTTCTGGGACTGGGTGGGCGGCCGCTACTCGGTGGACTCCGCCATCGGCACGTCCCTGGCGATCGCGTTCGGCCCCGACGTCTTCCGCGACCTCCTCGCCGGCTTCCGCGCCGTCGACGAGCACTTCCGCACCACGCCGTTCGAGGCCAACGTGCCGGTCCTCATGGGCATGCTGAACGTCTGGTACGGCAACTTCCTCGGCGCCCACACGCACGCCGTCCTGCCGTACGCGCAGCAGCTGCACCGCTTCCCCGCGTACCTGCAGCAGCTCACGATGGAGTCCAACGGCAAGTCGGTGCGCTGGGACGGGTCGCCCGTCACCACGCAGACCGGCGAGATCTTCTGGGGCGAGCCGGGCACCAACGGCCAGCACGCCTTCTACCAGCTCATCCACCAGGGCACGCGCCTCATCCCGGCCGACTTCATCGCCGTCGCCACCCCCGCCTACCCCCTCAAGGACGACGAGGGCGACGGCAAGGCCGTGGCTGCGGGCGCCGACGTGCACGAGCTGTTCCTCGCCAACTTCTTCGCCCAGACCAAGGCGCTCGCGTTCGGCAAGACGGCGGACGAGGTGCGCGCCGAGGGCACCCCCGAGGAGATCGTCGCGGCCCGCGTGTTCTCCGGGAACCGGCCCACGACGTCGATCGTCGCGCCCGCGCTCACGCCGTCGGTGCTGGGCCAGCTCGTCGCGCTGTACGAGCACATCACCTTCGTGCAGGGCGTCGTGTGGGGCATCGACAGCTTCGACCAGTGGGGCGTGGAGCTCGGCAAGAAGCTGGCGCTGGAGATCGCGCCCGCCGTGTCGGGCGACGACGCCGCCCTGGCCGCGCAGGACTCCTCGAC
>Ga0180218_1001852_pt1 | contig 12018 bp, 12 predicted proteins | sample eDN3rd37CKraftBY_FD_151334 | JGI IMG/M metagenome (GOLD analysis project Ga0180218, IMG submission 151334) | Enriched backyard soil microbial communities from Emeryville, California, USA - eDNA 3rd pass 37_C Kraft BY (version 2) (version 2) | ecosystem: Environmental > Terrestrial > Soil >... | reverse complement strand
CCATCGGCGGCGTCATCGTCGACGGCGGCACGTTCGACTACGCCGCGCAGCCCGAGCGCTTCCCCGGCTTCAACCAGCCGGACGACAGCTACCACGGGCTCGTCTACGCCCGCGACCTCGGCGTGGGCTCCGCGCTCGGCGCCAACCTCGCGTTCGTGCTCAAGGCGCGCGTCCAGCTGCTGCGCGACCTGGGCCCCGCCGTCGCGCCCTTCAACGCCTTCCTGCTCGCCCAGGGTCTCGAGACGCTGTCGCTGCGCGTCGAGCGGCACGTCGCCAACGCGCAGCACGTGGCCGAGTGGCTCGAGGAGCGCGCCGACGTGCGCCTCGTGCACTACGCCGGACTGCCGTCGTCGCCGTGGCACGAGAACGCCCGGAGGTACGCACCGAAGGGCGCCGGCGCGGTCGTCGCGTTCGAGCTCGACGTCGCCGACCCGGAGCTCGCGAACGCCGCGGGCCGCGCGTTCGTCTCCGCGCTCGAGCTGCACTCGCACGTGGCGAACATCGGCGACGTGCGGTCGCTGGTCATCCACCCCGCGTCGACCACGCACTCGCAGCTCACCCCGGAGGCGCAGGCGCAGTCCGGCGTGACGCCGGCCCTGGTGCGGCTGGCGGTCGGCCTCGAGGGGATCCAGGACATCCTCGCCGACCTCGAGCTCGGCTTCGCCGCGGCGGCGGACGTCGTCGCGGCCGGCACGACGTCGGACGACGAGGCCGCCGCGTGACCGCGGTGCCCGGCCCGTCCGCGCGGTGCGGCGGCGGCGTCGCGGCCACCGTGCCGTCGGTGGGCGGGCGCCACCAGACCGCCCCCACCGTTCGCCCGACGCCGGTCTCGCGGGACCGGGTCAAGCCGCCGGTGCCCGCCACCGGCGCGTGGCGCGAGGGCGACCCCGCCGCCGACCGGAAGTTCGTCGACGTCGGCGCGGTCGAGCTCGAGGCGGGCGGCGTGCTGCCCGACGTGCGCGTCGCGTACGAGACGTGGGGCGAGCTCGCCCCCGACGGCTCCAACGCCGTCCTCGTGCTGCACGCGCTCACCGGCGACGCGCACGTCACCGGCCCCGCCGGGCCCGGCCAGCCCACCGCCGGCTGGTGGGCCGACATGATCGGCCCCGGCGCCCCCATCGACACCGACCGGTACTTCGTCGTCGCGCCCAACGTGCTGGGCGGCTGCCAGGGCACGACCGGCCCGGCGTCCGCGGCCCCCGACGGACGGCCCTGGGGCGCCCGCTTCCCCCGCATCACGACGCGCGACCAGGTGGCCGCCGAGATCGAGCTGGCCCGGCAGCTCGGCGTCGAGCGCTGGTCGCTCGTCGTCGGGGCGTCGATGGGCGGCCTGCGCGTGCTGGAGTGGGCGCTGCTCGGCCCCGAGGCCGGGATCGGGGTGGACGGCATCGCCGCCATCGCGACGACGGCGCAGACGTCGGGCGACCAGATCGCCTGGGCGCACCCGCAGCTCCGCGCGATCCGGGCCGACCCGCGCTGGCGCGGCGGCGACTACTACGACGCGGCCGACGGCGACGGGCCGGACACCGGGCTCGCCATCGCGCGGCAGATCGCACACACCACCTACCGCACGGCGGCCGAGCTCGACGTGCGGTTCGGTCGGCTGCCGCAGGGTGGCGAGGACCCGCTGGCCGACGGGCGGTACGCCGTGCAGTCGTACCTCGACCACCACGGGGACAAGCTCGCGCGGCGCTTCGACGCCAACTCCTACCTCGTGCTCACCGAGTCGATGCTGAGCCACGACCTGGGCCGCGACCGCGGCGGCGTCGAGTCGGCGCTGTCGCAGATCACGGCCCGTGCGCTGGTCGTGGCGGTGGACTCCGACCGGCTGTTCCCGCCGGAGCAGGCGGGCCGCATCGCCGCCTGGGTGCCCGGCGCGGAGCCGCTGCGGATCGTCACGTCCGACTTCGGGCACGACGGTTTCCTCATCGAGTTCGACCAGCTCGGGCCGATCGTCGCCGACTTCCTCGCCGGGGCGAGCGTCGAGGAGGACGAGGCCGAGGCATGATCGGCGCATGAGCACCACGGTCACGCTGCCCGACGGTCGCGCCGTGCCCGCGCTGGGCCAGGGCACCTGGTACCTCGGGGAGACGCCGTCGCGTCGCGCCGACGAGCTCGACGCGCTGCGCACCGGCCTCGACCTGGGCCTCTCCCTGATCGACACCGCCGAGATGTACGGCGAGGGCGCGGCCGAGGAGCTGGTGGGCGAGGCCGTCGCCGGACGTCGCGACGACGTCGTGCTGGTCAGCAAGGTGTACCCGTGGCACGCGGACGCGCGCGGCACGGTCGAGGCGTGCCGGGCCAGCCTGCGCCGGCTCGGCACCGACCGGCTCGACCTCTACCTGCTGCACTGGCGCGGCGGGGTGCCGCTGGCGGAGACGGCGGCTGCCCTCGACGCGCTGGTGCAGGCGGGCGACGTGCTCGGCTGGGGCGTCAGCAACCTCGACGTCGACGACCTGCGGGAGCTCGACGGCGTCGCGGGCGGGCTGGGCAGCGCGTGCCAGACCGACCAGGTGCTGTACAACCTCTCCCGCCGCGGCCCGGAGCACGACCTGCTCCCGTTCCTGCGGGAGCGCGGCGTCGCGACCATGGCCTACTCCCCGGTGGAGCAGGGCCGCATCCTCGGCGACCCCGCCCTGCGGAAGGTCGCCCGGCGGCACGGCGCCACCCCGGCGCAGGTCGCGCTCGCGTGGGTGCTGGCGGGCGAGGGCGTCGTCGCGATCCCGCGGTCCGGGTCCGCGGAGCACGTGCGCGAGAACGCCGCGGCGCGCGACCTGCGCCTGGGCGCCGAGGACCTCGCCGAGCTCGACGCCGCCTTCCCGCCGCCCGCCGGCCCCGTGCCGCTGGAGATGCTCTGAGGGCCGGCGCCCGCGCGTGTGCGGGAGGCCGTGCCTAGCGTGGGTCGTGGCCGCCGACCCGCGCGGCCAGCCACCCCGCAGCGCTGCTGGAGGCGCCCCATGGTCCGGCTCAACCCGTATCTCAGCTTCAAGAACCAGGCCGCCGAGGCCCTCGAGTTCTACCGGTCCGTGCTCGGCGGCGAGCTCGACGTCAGCACGTTCGGCAGCATGCCGGCGGACTCCGGCATGCCGATCGAGGACGCCGACAAGGACCTCGTCATGCACGGCCAGCTCGAGACGCCGCACGGGCTCACCCTCATGGCCGCCGACACCGGCTCGATGATGCCCTACGTGGCGCCCACCAGCGGCGTCACCGTGGCGCTGACCGGCGGGCCGGAGGACTACGACTACGTCGCGGGCGCGTACGCGAAGCTGGCCGAGGGCGGCACGGACGCGATGCCGTTCGACAAGGCGCCGTGGGGCGACTTCTACGGCCAGGTGACCGACCGGTACGGCATCACCTGGATGTTCGACGTCGGCGCGCCCTGACCGTCAGCCCACCAGCAGCGACTCGCGGCGGGCGGCGAGCGCGGCCAGCTCGGCGTCGACGGCGGCCGACCGCTCCGCGAGGCGCTGCCGGACGTCGTCGACGGCGCGCTCCGCGGCGGCGACACGGTCGCGCGCCTCGGTGATCCGGTTCCGCACCGACCAGTCGGTGAAGATGTTGTCGAACCAGACGTCGAGCGTGCGGGTGAGCCCGTCGACGCCGACCCCGCCGACGCCCTGCTCGCCGAGGTCGCCCAGCTCGACGGTGAGGTGCCGCAGCGCCCCGTCCGCCTCGCGCAGCAGGCCCGCGGCCCGGTCCAGCTTGTCGTGCTTGACCATGCTCGCGACCATGCCGCCGTCGAAGAACGTGTCGTAGGTGGACCAGCCGTCGGCGCTGCGCAGCTCGTCCGCGGCCGCGCCGAGGGCGCCTGCGGCGTGCTCCGCCGCGGCCCGCGCCTCGGCGACCTCCGTCTGCTGGGCACGCCACGCGCCCGCCTGCTCGGCCACCGCGGCGAGCTCGGCCGCACCCGGGCCCCCGGCGCCGCGCACCCACTGCTCCTTCGCCGCGAGGGCGGCCCGCCACCGGGCCTGCACGTCGCCGAGGGCGTCGAGGCCGGCCTCGACGGCCCGCACCTCGCGCTCGGCGGCGTCCCGGCGCGCCTGCGCCGTCGCCGCGACGTACTCGGCGGCCTGCTGCTCGGCGCGCTCCGCGTCGAGGCGCTGGGCACGGTCGCCGCGCAGCCCCGCCCACACCCGCGCGAGGCTCAGGGACTCCAGGCGCGCGACGTCGGCCGCCTCGTCGGCGAGCGAGGCCTTCGCCGTCGCCAGGGCCTCGTCCGCCGCGGCGAGCTCCCGGCCCGCGACCTGACGGCGCGCCGTCTGCTGCGCGTGCTCGACCACGGCCGCGCGCGCCGCGGCCAGCTCGTCCTCGACCCCACCGGTGGGTCCGTCGATAGGCATGGCCGACAACCTAGGGCATCGTCGGTCCGGCCTCCAGGCTCACCGGCGAGGGCGACCAGTAGGTTGGGACGCATGCTCGCCGCCACCGTCGCCCGGTTCTCGCCCGACTCCCCCCTCGACGGCCTGGAGGTGGGCGAGCGCCCCGAACCCGAGCCGCGGGAGAACTGGACCACGGTGCGCGTGCGCGCCGCGACGCTCAACCATCACGACCTGTGGTCGCTGCGCGGCGTGGGCCTGCGGCCCGAGCAGCTCCCGATGATCCTGGGCACCGACGCCGCGGGCACCGCCGCGGACGGGACGCCGGTGCTCCTGCACGGCGTCATCGGCGCGGACGGGCACGGCGTCGGGCCGCTGGAGCGGCGCACGCTGCTGTCGGAGCACTACCCGGGCACGCTGGCGGAGTACGTCTCCGTGCCGATCCACAACCTGGTGCCCCTACCCGACGGGATGTCGCTCGAGGAGGCCGCGTGCCTCCCCACCGCCTGGCTCACCGCCTACCGGATGCTGTTCGGCGCGGCCGGCCTCGCGCCGGGCGACCGGGTGCTGGTGCAGGGCGCGGGCGGCGGCGTCGCCACCGCGGCGACCGTGCTCGGGGCCGCCGCCGGCCTGGAGGTGACGGTGACCTCGCGCTCCGCGGAGCGCCGGGAGCGCGCCCTGGGGCTGGGCGCGGCGCACGCCGTCGAGACGGGCGCCCGCGTGCCCGAGCGCGTGGACGCGGTGATCGAGTCCGTCGGCCAGGCCACCTGGGCGCACTCCGTGCGCTCGGTGCGGCCCGGCGGCACGATCGTCGTCTGCGGCGCGACGTCGGGCGACGCCCCGCCCGCCGAGCTCACCCGCGTCTTCTTCAACGAGATCCGCGTGCAGGGCGTGACGATGGGCTCGCGGGACGATCTCGCCGCCCTCGTGCGGTTCGTCGACCGCACCGGCGTGCGGCCCGTCATCGACTCGGTCGTGCCGCTCGCACGCGTCGGCGAGGGCCTCGCCCGCCTCGCCGCCGGCGAGCAGACGGGCAAGATCGTCGTCCTGCCCTGACCCGCCCGTGGTGGGTGGTCAGGCGAAGCGGTGCCTGAAGGCGTCCAGGAGCGTCGGACCCTCGGCGCCGAGGCGCCACACGCTCCAGCCGTCCGCGGTGGGCGAGCCCGACGCGGCCGACGCCGCGTGGTCGGGGTGCCAGTAGCGGGAGCCGTCGGCGAGCTGGATGGCGCCGTCCTGGTGCAGCACCGCCTCGAAGTACTGACGGCGTCGGGGGCGCGACCACACGATCGTCGTCGGGTGCACCAGCGTGCGCGCCAGGGCGACGAGATCGGGGTCGACCTCGTCGTCGCCGGCGGCGGGCGGCGCCGCCCACGGCGCCGGGTCCGGCGGCGGCACGGGCGAGGTGAGCGGGTCGTAGCCGTGGTCGTGCGGCGCGGGCGTCCAGCTGTGCTCCAGCGGGTCCGACGGCGGCGTGCGCAGGCGCGGCGGCTCGAGCGGCGGCACCTGCAGCCGGGGCAGGTCGTCCTCGACGCCGGACCAGCGCGGCTCCGGCACCGGCAGGTCGAACGCGGGGGCCGCGACCTCGGCGAACGCCTCACCGAGGTCGGGGCGTCGCGCGCCGAGGTCGCCCAGGCCCGGGCGGCCGAGCGCCTCCGGCTCGTCCGGCTCCGGTCGCGACGAGAAGCGGTCCGCGCGCGAACGCCGGCGTGGCGCCGCGCTCGGGAGCGGCGGTCGCTCGCGGGTGATGTCGAGGTCGTCGCCGAGGCCCGGGGCGGGGCTCGGCAGCGGGACGGGCGCGGGGGCCGGCACCGGGGGCGGCGGCACCGGGGCGGCCGGCGCCTCCTCCGGGCCGACCGCCGCCGGACCGTCCTCGCCGGTCCGTGCCCGGGCGGCACGGCGCCGGGTCCGCGACGGCGGCGCCGACTCCGCCCGGTCGCGGTGCGCCTGCACCGAGGCGGGCATCTTGCCGCCGAGCGCGAGGCCGACGGCGACGCCCTCCGCGAAGGTCTCGGGGTCCACGCCGTCGCGCGCCGCGCCCGCACGCGGGCTCTCGTCGGCGGCGATCGTGTCGCGCGGCAGCGCCGCGGGGGTGGGCGCGGAGGCGGGCGCGGACAGGCTCGGGGCCGACGGCGCGGACGCCGGGTGGATCACCAGCGGCGACACGTCCACGAAGCGGCGCCCGTCGGCGCTGTGCACGACGCCCATCTTCAGCACCTCGACGGGCATGGTGGGCTGGCGCAGGAAGTCGACGGCGTTGAGGATCTCCTCGCTCGCCTCCTGGCAGATGACGATGAGCCGCGCGCTGCTGCGCCCCGGCTGCGAGCGGGTGATCGGCACGCTGTCGTAGAAGGCGGCGACGTCGCGGTGGAACGCCGACGGGCCACCGTGGTACCGCTCGGCCAGCGCGCCGCGGGTCAGCCGCCCGGCCGCGCCGGCGTGGTCGAGGGCCCGCGTGAGGGCGGCGCGGTCGAGGTCGGCGACGAGCTCGACGACGACGGGCGAACCGGTCGCGTCCAGGGCGAGCAGGTGCGGCTCGTCCGGGCCCGCGCCGGGACTCACCGGGAAGATCTGCTCGCCGAGCAGACCGTCGATGTGACTGTCCACCACCCGGTGGGCGGTGGTCCCGACGCCCTGGGCGCTTGCCGCAGGCGACCGGTCGGACTGGACGAGGAGGGGCCGTTGGGCATCGACCTCGAACAGGGGCATGGCACACCACTCCTGGATCGGACCCGACCCCGGCGGCCGGATCCCGGGGCAAGCCTAAGGCCCCCGCGGCGTGGCATGTACCACAGCGGGCTCCCAGGCGCGCGTCGGCGCCAGCCGCCCGCAGGGAGGTGCGGCGAGGTCCCCCGAGACGCCGCCGGGGCTACGCGTGCCCCGTGCCGCCGTCGTCGGCGAGCCGCTCCTCGACGCGCGCGACCTTCGCGTCGAGCTGGCCGGTGTACCCCGGGCGGATGTCCGCCTTGAGCACCAGCGACACCCGGTGCCCGCCCGCGCCGACGGCCTCCGTGGCGCGCTGGATCACCGGCATCACCTCGTCCCAGTCCCCCTCGATCTCGGTGAACATCGCGGTGGTGCGGGTGGGGAGCCCGGACTCGCGGACGATGCGGACGGCGGCGGCGACGGAGTCCGCCACGGACTCGCCCGCGCCGAGCGGGGCGACGGAGAAAGCGAAGACGGCCATGCCCCCATCCTGCACGTCCACGACCGCCCGCGTCGGTCCGCGAGGACCGTAGGCTCGTCGGGTGAGCACACGCGTCACCCTTCTCGCCGGCGGGGTCGGCGGCGCCCGCCTGGCGCACGGCTTCGCCCTCGCGCTGCCCGACGCCGGCGCCCCGACGCCGGACGGCGGCCTGACGGTCGTCGTCAACGTCGGCGACGACACCGAGCGGCACGGGCTGCTCGTCTCCCCCGACCTCGACACGGTGATGTACACGCTCGCCGGGCTGAACGACGAGACCCGCGGCTGGGGGCTGACCGACGAGACGTACACGACCCTCGACCAGCTCGCGCGCCTCGGCGAGGACACGTGGTTCACCCTCGGCGACCGCGACCTCGCGACCCATGTCGTGCGCACGGCCGCGCTGCGCGAGGGACGGCCGCTGCACGCGGTGACGGCGCGGCTGGCCGCGTCGCTGGGCGTGCGGGCGCGGTTGCTGCCGGTGACCGACGACCGCCTGCGCACGCTCGTCGACACGCCGTCCGGCCGGGTCGCCTTCCAGGAGTACTTCGTGCGCCGGCAGCACGCCGACGCGGTGCTCGGCATCGAGCTGGACGGCGTCGCCGCGGCGCGGCCCGCGCCCGGCGTGCTGGACGCCGTCGCGGGCGCGGACCTGCTGGTCGTCGCGCCGTCCAACCCGTTCCTGTCCGTGGAGCCGGTGCTGGCCGTGGCCGGCGTGCGGGACGCCGTCCTGGCCTCGCCCGCGCGGCGCGTGGCCGTGAGCCCGATCGTCGGCGGGCAGGCGATCAAGGGCCCGGCCGCGCAGATCCTCGAGACGCTGGGGCACGAGGTGTCCGCGCTGGGCGTGGCCCGGCTGTACGCCGGCCGGCTCGACGGCATCGTGGACGTCATGGTGATCGACGACGCGGACGCCGCACTCGCCGGGCCGATCCGCGACCTCGGCGTCGAGGTCGTCGTCACCGACACGATCATGGGCGGGCCTGCCGGCCGCGAGCGCCTGGCCCGCGACCTGCTCGCCCTCGGATGAGCGCACCGGACGCCCCGGCCCCGGTCGACGGCACGGTCGCGCTGGTGCCGCTGCGCGACGGCGTCTCCGGCAAGTCGCGGCTGGCGTCCTCGCTCGACCCGGCCGCGCGACGCCGGCTGGTCGCGGCGCTGGCCCGCCACGTCGTCGCCGTCCTGCGGGCCTCCGACGAGGTCGACCGGGTGCTGGTGGTCACCGCCGACGTCCCGTTCGTCGACCAGGCCCTCGGTGCTCACGGCGGCAGTTCGGTGTCGGCGCGGCAGCTCGGGCTGCCGCGCCGAGCGGAGACTGCCGCGCCGAGCGTCGAGGTGGTCCCCCAGCCCGCGGGCCGGCCGGGCTTGAACGCGGCGCTGGACGTCGGACGCGAGGCCGCCGTCGCGCGCGGCGCGGGCCGGCTGCTCGTCGCGCACGCGGACCTGCCGCTGCTCGCGCCCCACGACGTCGCGGCGCTGCTGGCCGCGGGCGGGACGGACGACGACCCGCCGCCCGTCGTCGTCGCCACGGACCGGCACCTCGCCGGCACGAACCTGCTGGTGCTGCCCGCGACGACGCCCGGGGATGCGGCGTTCCGGTTCCGCTTCGGCGAGGGGTCCCGGGCGGCGCACGTCGCCGAGGCCGAGCGCGTCGGGCTGCGGCCCGTCGTCGTGCGCCGCGCGGGCACCGCCGTCGACCTCGACACGATCGACGACTGGGGCGAGCTGCCCCGCGCCGCCCGCGACCGGCTGCGGCACGGGCTCGACCTGCCGCTGCCCTGACGCGCGCCCCGCACTCCCGGCGGTTTATCGACCGGGCGCGCGACCGGCCGTGTCGAGGACCTCCCGGAGCCACTGCGCGTAGGCGCGCGGGTGGGTGGTGTTGCCGTTGTGCCCGCCAGGCGCTTCCTGCAGCGGGCGCTCGAGCAGGGTCGCCAGCGCTGCCGCGGCCAGGTGGTCGAAGACGGACCGTGGTGTGGCGCGCCCGGTCGCGGGCACGATGCGCGTGCCGGCGCCCCTCAGCGCCTCGAGATCCAGGGGGTCACGGAGGATCGCGGTGAAGTCGTGGCGGATGAAGTGGTCGAAGTTGCGCACGCGCTGCGCGGTCATCGGCTGCGGCGTCAGGTCGGGTTCGCGGTCCGCGCCCGCGGGGTCGATGCCCAGGGTCGTCGCGATCTCGGGGAGGGTCGCGGCGAGCCCTGCGCGGGAGTAGAGGTCCTGGAGCTCGGCGAGCTCGCGCTCGTGACGGGCGCGCCGGTCGTCGGGCAGGAGGCGCGGGGCGACGGGCTCGTGCGCGACCAGCGTCCGGAGCTGCTCGGGGTGCTCGACGGCGACGTGCAGGCCGATGACGGCGCCGAGGCTGCAGCCGAGCATGAGCGCGGGCACGTCGGTGAGCGCGGCCAGCAGGCGATGGACGTCGTCGGCGTGCTCGGCCATGGTCGCACCCCGGCCGGGGTCGTCCAGCCGGCTGCGGGACAGCCCGCGACGGTCGTACGTGACCACGGTCCACGAGTCGACGAGCCGCGCGACGAGGTCGTTGCTGCGGTCGGCGTCGCCCTCGCCGCTCTGGGAGATCAGCAGCACCGGCCCCGTCCCGCAGACCTGGTAGTGCAGCGTCGCGCCGGGGACGTCGAGCGTGCCGGTGGTGACGGACATGGTGGCTCCCTTCGATCGCGGCCGGTTGCCGCGGCTCTCCGTGGCTCACTATATCTATTTCGATACATCTATCAAGATGTATCGGTCTGGATGTACGCTCGCGGGGTGAACGGAGTCGAGCTGTTCCTGCTGGGACGAGCCCTGATGAAGATCGGCGAAGAGGCCCTGCCGCCCCCTCCGGGCGGCACCGGGCGCCACCCGGGCGGTGCCCGGACGGTGCTCGTCGTGGCCAGCGACGTCGCCGACCACCCCGACACCACGGTGAGCGAGATCGTCGCCCGCACCGCGCTGCCGCAGAGCCAGGTGTCGTCGGCCGTGGCCCGCCTCAGGGAGGCCGGGTCGGTCGAGACCGCCCCCGATCCGGGCGACCGGCGCCGGGTCCTCGTCCGGCAGGCCGCCGAGGCGTCCGCGAGGGTGGCCCAGGTGCGTGCCGCCGGGATCGACGAGGCTCTGCTTGCCGCGCTCGGGCCGGACGGCGCACCCCGGCTGACCGAGGTCACGCAGGCCCTCGACGTGCTCGCCCGGAACCTCCGGCACGCCCGCTAGCGATCCGGCGCCGCACGGGGCCGCTCAGTTCCGCACCCGGCCCCGGTCCACCCCCGCATGAGCACCGAGTCGAGCATCGAGCTGATCGAGCAGGCCACGCTGCCGGACGCCGACTTCGAGGGGTACCTGCACGGGTCGACCGTGTCGGTGATGTTCGAGCGGATCTCCCGCGACGGCGCGGGCCCGCGCCTGCACCGCCACCCCTACACGGAGACGTTCATCCTGCGGTCGGGGCGCGCGTTGTTCCGGGTGGGGGACGACGAGGTGGTCGCCGTGGGCGGCCAGATCCTCGTCGCCCCCGCCGGGGCGCCGCACAGGTTCACCGTGATCGGCCCCGAGGTGTACGAGGCCGTGCACGTGCACGCCAACGACCGGTTCGTCACCGAGTGGCTGGAGTGACTTCGTCACCGGGTGGCTGGAGTGACGCACCGGTCACCGACGACGCCGGTCAGACGGCGTCGAGGCGGGCGCGCACGTCGTCGTCGAGGTCGAGCTCGGCGGCACCGAGGATCTCCTCGAGCTGCGCCAGGCTGCCGGCCCCGACGATCGGGACCACCGGCACCGGGCCGCCCAGCAGCCAGGCGAGCACCACCTGGTTCGGCGTGGCGCCGATCTCGTCCGCGACCTCGCGCAGCACCCGCAGCCGCTCGTGCGTGGTCGGGTGGTCGAAGCCGTCCCACAGCGGCCTGTCGTCGCGCACCAGCGCCCCCTGCATGAGCGGGGAGTAGGCGACGACGGTGAGCGGGCTGCCCGCCTCGGACGACGCCCGGGCGTAGTCGAGCAGCTCGTACGACGCCCAGTTGTGCCGGCCGACGTCGGGCCGCGGGTAGGGGTAGGTGAGCTGCTGCTGCACCAGGCCGTAGGGGGCGACGCCCTGGCGGCGGGCCTCCTCGCGCGCCTCGACGACGCGGTGCAGCGCGACGTTGGAGATGCCGGTGATCCCGACGAGGCCCTCGGCCTGGAGCTTGCCGAACGCGCCGACGGTCTCGGCGAGCGGGGTGTCGTAGTCGTCGACGTGGCCGTAGTAGGCGTCGAGGTGGTCGACGCCGAGGTGGCGGAGGCTCTCGCGCGCCTCCCGGGCGATCGTCTCGGCCCCGAGGCCCTGGTAGTTGCGCGGCTCCTCCATCTGGAGCGGCAGGTTCGGGTCCTTCTTGGCCGCCCCCACCTTGGTGGCGAGGCGCACCTGGTCGCGGCTGCCCCGCGAGGCGAGCCAGCGGCCGAGCACGTCCTCGCTGTCGCGGCCGTAGCCCAGGCCCCAGGCGTTGTAGTTGTTCGCGGTGTCGAGGAAGGTGCCGCCGGCCTCGACGAACCGGTCGAGGA
>Ga0180218_1001850_pt1 | contig 12028 bp, 10 predicted proteins | sample eDN3rd37CKraftBY_FD_151334 | JGI IMG/M metagenome (GOLD analysis project Ga0180218, IMG submission 151334) | Enriched backyard soil microbial communities from Emeryville, California, USA - eDNA 3rd pass 37_C Kraft BY (version 2) (version 2) | ecosystem: Environmental > Terrestrial > Soil >... | reverse complement strand
CGGGGGCCGGAAACCGAGCTCGCGGAGCGCTATCGCGACCGCGCGGCGAAAGCCGGCCGCGCGCTCGGCCTGCGCGACATCGACATCATCGAAATCCGGGAAAGCCGGGCGCAGGACACAGCTACGCGGATGCTCGAGGAATCGATCGCGCTCGCCAATGTGATCCCGGACGGCGCGGCGGTCGTGCTGCTGGACGAGCGCGGCGACAACATCGACAGCGCAAGGTTCGCCACGCTGATCTCGCAGTGGCGGGCCGCCAACCGGCCGGCCACCGTCTTCATCATCGGCGGCGCCGACGGCCTTAGCCCCGCCCTCACCGACAAGGCCGACCTGCGGATCGCCTTCGGAACCGCGACCTGGCCGCACCAGCTGGTGCGCGTGCTGCTGCTCGAGCAGGTCTACCGGGCGGTCACGATCCTGTCAGGGCACCCCTACCACCGTGGTTGAACCGCGGTTTGGACTTAATTTGGCGGCATTCCTGCTGGCAGGTGTCCGCCGGATGCTTGCCGCCTGTGACCATTGGCGTAATTTCGCAGGAATGATCGAGACACGGACGATTCGGCCGGCGACCCGCCGGCGCCGGGCCGATGCCGTCTGGACGGCGTCGGCGATCGTCGGACTGTCGATCGCCGTCATCCATCCCGGGCTCGCGCAGACCGCCAAACCGGCCGACAAGACCGGCGCGCTCGAACAGCTCAAGCAGCGCGATCAGGACCTCGAAAAGCTCCGCGACGAGCAGCGCAAGGCCCATGAAGCCGAAGCCGCGCTCAAGCGGGAGATCGAGAACCTCGGCACCGACCGCCGCAAGCTCAATCAGGATCTGGTCGACACCGCCGCGCGGCTGCGCAAGCTCGAAAACGCGATCGCGGCCACCGAGGCGCGGCTGAAGCCGCTCGACCAGAAAGAGACCGCGATCCGCAAGTCGCTCGACGGGCGGCGCGCCGTGATCTCGCAGGTGCTGGCCGCGCTCCAGCGCATGGGCCGCCGGCCGCCGCCGGCGCTGATCGCGACGCCGGAGGACGCGCTGCAGTCGGTGCGCACCGCGATGCTGCTCGGCGCGGTGCTGCCGGAGATGCGCTCCGAGGTGACGGCGCTGGCGAGCGATCTGTCGTCGCTGGTCGCGGTGCGCAAGGACATCGCCGCCGAACGCACGCGGCTCGACGGCGAGGTCGCTGCGCTCGACAAGGACCGCAAGCGCATCGCCGCGCTGGTCGAGGAGCGGCAGAAGCAGCAGGCCGATCGCGAGAAATCGCTCGACGCCGAGCGCGCCCGCGCGGCGCAGCTCGCCCGCGACGCCGACAATCTGAAAGACCTGATCGCGAAGCTCGAAAAGAACCTCGACAGCGCGGCGCGGGCGGCCCGCGAGGCGGCGCGAACGAATTCCAACCCGGCGCTCGCGGTATCCCGCGACCCCGGCCGGCTGGCGCCCGCGGTGTCGTTTGCCTCACTGCGCGGCCACATTCCGATACCGGTCAACGGCGTCAAGATTCGCGATTTCGGCGCGCCCGACGCCGCCGGCGGCACTGAAAAGGGCCTTTCCATCGCAACCAGGGCGGGCGCCCAGGTGACCGCCCCGGCCGATGGATGGGTGGTCTATGCGGGTCCGTTCCGCTCCTACGGCCAACTCTTGATCCTCAACGCCGGCGGCGGGTATCATGTGTTGCTCGCCGGAATGGAACGGATATCAGTTGATCTCGGACAGTTTGTGCTGGCCGGAGAACCGGTTGCGGCGATGGGAAACAGCTCACACATCGCAGCTATTCTGGCGACGGGAGCCTCGCAACCGGTGTTGTATGTCGAGTTCCGCAAAGACGGAACGCCGTTCGATCCAGGCCCATGGTGGGCAGCAGGCGAAGTAGAAAAGGTTCGCGGATGATGCGCAAGACATCTCTTATTCTTCTCGGTGCGGTCGCAGGCGCCGCGGTGACGGTGCTCGCCACCCAGCCGCGGCTGATGCTCGTCGGCGCGAGCGCCAATGCCGCCGCCGCCGACACCTACCGGCAGCTCAATCTGTTCGGCGACGTCTTCGAGCGCGTGCGCGCCGACTACGTCGAGAAGCCGAACGATTCGAAGCTGATCGAAACCGCGATCAACGGCATGCTGGCCGGGCTCGACCCGCATTCGAGCTACATGGACCCGAAGAACTTCCGCGACATGCAGGTGCAGACCCGCGGCGAGTTCGGCGGCCTCGGCATCGAGGTGACGATGGAAGACGGCCTGATCAAGGTCGTCGCGCCGATCGACGACACGCCCGCCGCGAAGGCCGGCGTGCTCGCCAACGACCTCATCATCAAGCTCGACGACGAGCAGGTGCAGGGCCTGACGCTGCAGCAGGCGGTCGAGAAGATGCGCGGCCGCGAAGGCACCACGATCAAGCTGACGATCCGCCGCAAGGACGTCGACAAGCCGGTCGAGGTCACGCTGACCCGCGCCCGCATTCACGTCCGCTCGGTGCGCTCGCGCGTCGAGGGCGACGACATCGGCTACGTGCGCATCACCCAGTTCAACGAGCAGACCACGGAAGGGCTGAAGAAGGCGATCACCGACATCACCGCCAAGGTCGCCAAGGACAAGCTGAAGGGCTACATCCTCGACCTGCGCAACAACCCCGGCGGCCTGCTCGACCAGGCGATCGCGGTGTCGGACGCCTTCCTGCAGAAGGGCGAGATCGTCTCGACGCGCGGCCGCAACCTCGAGGAGACGCAGCGCTATAACGCCCGCGCCGGCGACCTCACCGGCGGCAAGCCGGTGATCGTGCTGATCAACGGCGGCTCCGCCTCGGCCTCGGAGATCGTGGCCGGCGCCCTGCAGGACCACAAGCGCGCGACCGTGCTCGGAACGCGCTCGTTCGGCAAGGGCTCGGTGCAGACCATCATCCCGCTCGGCTCCGGCAACGGCGCGCTGCGGCTGACCACGGCGCGCTACTACACGCCGTCCGGCAAGTCGATCCAGGCCAAGGGCATCGTGCCCGACATCGAAGTGCTGCAGGACGTGCCGGACGACATGAAGACGCGCTCCGACACCAAGGGCGAGGCTTCGCTGCGCGGCCATCTGAAGGCGGACGGCCAGGAGCAGACCGGCTCGCAGGCCTACATCCCGCCGGACGCCAAGAACGACAAGGCGCTCAACACCGCCTACGACCTGTTGCGCGGCACCCAGAAGAACTCGGCGTTCCCGCCGAACCCCAGCGCGGCGGTCCCGAACTGATCGCCCGAGGATTGCGATTGAAGGGGCGGCCGCAACGGCCGCCCCTTTTTCATTGTCGCGGTTTCTTGACGCGAAGCGGTACCCACTTCGCCTGAAAACCCTCTAGAATCCGCCGATGATTCGCGAGGAACAGGGTCGTGGCCGTGGATGAATTCGACGCCCCCCTCGGCAAGAAGACGACCTCGAAGCGGCTGAAACTGCCGGTCACGCCGCCGCAAATTCTGGCCGGCGTGCTCGCGACGTCGGTCGCGGTGGTCGGACTGTGGACGCTGTTCGCCAGCGATCCTTATGGCGGTGAGCCGGTGGCCGTGGTGCCCGCCGGCTCCAAGGACCTCGCCCAGCAGAAGGACCGCTCCGTCGCCGCCGCGGTTCAGGCCGGACCGGGACAACCCTACCCGGCCGGAACCGGAATGGCGGTGCCGGCCGCCAAGTCGGAGCAGCCGCCGCCCCCGGGCAGCAAGACGGTGACGATCATCGACGGCTCGAGCGGCAAGCGCGAGGAAGTGGTGCTGCCGCCGCACGGCGCCGGCACCGCGCGGGCGCCGCTGGAAAAGGGCACGCCGCAGACCATCTCGCAAGGCATCGCGGTCGATCCGAAGCTGCTGGAACCGACCCGGCACGGCGAGATTCCGCGCATCGCGGCCGACGGCACGCGGCCGTCGACCGCCTTCGCCAAGCCGGTGCCGATCGACGCCGCCCGCAAGGACTTCCCCCGCGTTGCCATCATCGTCGGCAGCCTCGGCGTCAGCGCCTCCGGCACCGCCGATGCGCTCTCCCGCCTTCCCGGCCCGGTAACGCTGGCGCTCTCGCCCTACGGCGCGGACGTCAACCGCCTCGCCGGCCAGGCCGCCGCGCGCGGACATGAGGTTCTGCTGCAGGTTCCGATGGAGCCGTTCGACTATCCCGACAACGATCCCGGCCCGCAGACGCTGCTGACCTCGCTTGGCGTCGATCAGAATCTCGATCGCCTGCACTGGCAGATGAGCCGCATGAAGGGCTATGTCGGCATCGTCAGCTTCATGGGCGCGCGGTTCTCCGCCTCCGAGCAGGCGCTATCGCCGATCATGCGCGAGACAGCCAAGCGCGGGCTGATCTATGTCGACAACGGCGCCTCGCAACGCAGCGTCGCCAACCAGATTTCCGGTAGCCAGAACCTGCCGTTCGCCCGCGCCGATATCGTCATCGACGCGGTGCCGACTACGGCGGAGATCGAGGCCGCGCTGAGCCGGCTCGAAGCCGCCGCGCGCCGCCACGGCAGCGCGGTCGGCATCGCCGCGGCGCTGCCGGCCGCGGTTAACCACATCGCCGAATGGGCGAAGAAGGCCGAGACGCGCGGCATCCTGCTGGTGCCGATCAGCATGGTCGCCAACAAAGCGAAGCAGAGCTGAACTCAGAAAGTCATGGCCGGGCTTGACCCGGCCATCCACGTCTTATTCAACACTCAAGACGTGGATGCCCGGCACAAGGCCAGGCATGACAGGTGTTTCCAATGGCGCCCTACGAATCCCTGCCCTATCGTCCCTGCGCCGGCATCATGGTGCTGAACCGCGACGGCCTCGTCTTCATCGGCCGCCGCTCCGGCGGGCCGGAGCATGTCGACGACCTGCACGCCTGGCAGATGCCGCAGGGCGGCATCGACGAGGACGAAGATCCCTACAAGGCGGCGCTGCGCGAGCTCTACGAGGAAACCAGCATCACCTCGGTCGAGAAGCTCGGCGAGATTCCCGGCTGGCTGCACTATGACATCCCGCCCGACATCGCCGGGCGGGCCTGGAAAGGCAAATATCGCGGCCAGAAGCAGAAATGGTACGCGCTGCGCTTCACCGGCGACGACAGCGAAATCGACGTCGAACACCCCGGCGGCGGCCACGAGCCGGAATTCATCGCCTGGCGCTGGGAGCGCATCGAGAACGTCCCGGCGCTGGTGGTGCCGTTCAAGCGGCCGCTCTACGACAGAATCGTAGCGGAGTTCAGGACGTTCGCCGGCTGACACCGGGCGTCATTGCCAGGGCATTTCGCCACGTCGACATGCCGCGAAGCCGCCACCGGCGTCCCTTAGGTCACTCCCGCATCATTGGGAGAACCTGACGCAATGTTCGACGCAAAGAATCTTCTCGACCAGTTCCTCGGCGCCAATGCCGGCAACGCGCCAGGCGCGCCCAGCCAATCGCAACAAGGCGCGGCGGGCGGCCCAATGGGCGGCCTCGTTAACGGACTCGGCGGCATGCTCGGCAACAATCTCGGCGGCATCGGCGGCGGCGCCGTCGCGGGCGGCCTTGCCGCGTTGCTGCTCGGTTCGAAAGGCGGCCGCAAGGTCGCCGGCACCGCGCTGCAGCTCGGCGGCATGGCCGTGGTCGGCGCGCTCGCCTACAAGGCCTATCAGAATTGGCAGACCGGCAAGTCTGCCGCGCAATCGGCCACAGCGGCATCGAACCCGGCCGGCCTGCTGCCACCGCCCGCCGACACGCCCTTCGCGCCAACAGAGGCCGACGCACAGCAATCGCTCGGCCGTCATCTGTTGCGCGCGATGATCGCCGCCGCGAAGTCCGACGGTCATGTCGACGCCGCCGAGCAGAATGCGATCTTCGCCGAGATGGACAAGCTGCCGCTGTCGGCCGACGACAAGGCCTTCGTAATGGACGAATTGCGCAAGCCGCTCGACATCGACGCGGTGGCGCGCGGGGCGCGCACGCCGGAGGAAGCCGCCAGCATCTACACGGCATCGCTGCTGGCGATCGACGTCGATAACGCCTCCGAGCGCGGCTATCTGTCGATGCTCGCGGCAAGGCTCAATCTCGACGACGTGCTGGTGAAGCACCTCCACGCCACTGTCGAAGGCGCGACGGAGCCGGCACCGGGAAAACCGACGGCGCTGGCGGGCTGACACTGCCGCATCCCTGAAAAGCAAAATGCCCGGCTCATCGCCGGGCATTTTCAATTCGTTCCACCGTGGCGATCAGTGCATCGCCGTGCCGGTGAGGTGACGGTTCACGTCCTTGAAGTGGTCGAGCCGGGTGATGAGCTTGTCGAGTTCGGAGCCCTGCTCCATCTTCGCCGCCCGCTCCTGCAGCTCGCTGATGCGCTGTGCGATCATCTGCGGGTCGATGGCCTCCACCGCGTCGGCGGTGTCGGCAACGACGGTGAGGCCGGACGGCGACACTTCGGCGAAGCCGCCGAGCACCACGATCCTCTTCGGCCCGCCGTCGCCATGGACGGTGAGAATGCCCGGACGCAGCGTCGCCACCATCGGGGCATGACCGGCGAGCACGCCGAAGTCGCCCTCGATGCCCGGCACATCGACCTGGGTGACGTCACCGGAGAACAGCAGCTTCTCCGGCGAGACCAGCTCGAACTTGAAAGTGGCCATGTGGACTCTCACCCTTCTCCCTCATCCTGAGGAGCGCCCGCAGGGCGCGTCTCGAAGGATGAGGCTCAGTTTTCCGTGCCCGCCCTTCGAGATGCCGCGCTCCGCGCGGCTCCTCAGGGCGAGGCTCTTTGCCGTTACGCCGCTTCCGCCGCGAGCTTGCGGCCCTTCTCGACGGCTTCCTCGATGGTGCCGACCATGTAGAAGGCGGCTTCCGGCAGATGGTCGTACTTGCCTTCAACGAGGCCCTTGAAGCCCTTGATGGTGTCTTCGAGGCTGACGAGCTTGCCCGGCGCGCCGGTGAACACTTCAGCGACGTGGAACGGCTGCGACAGGAAGCGCTCGATCTTGCGGGCGCGCGCCACCGTCAGCTTGTCGTCTTCGGAGAGTTCGTCCATGCCCAGGATGGCGATGATGTCCTGCAGCGCCTTGTAACGCTGCAGCACCTGCTGCACCTGACGGGCGACCGCGTAGTGCTCCTCGCCGACGACGAGCGGCGACAGCATGCGCGAGGTCGAGTCGAGCGGGTCCACCGCCGGATAGATGCCCTTGGCGGCGATGTCGCGCGACAGCACCGTGGTCGCGTCCAGGTGGGCGAACGAGGTGGCCGGCGCCGGGTCGGTCAGGTCGTCGGCCGGCACGTAAATCGCCTGCACCGAGGTGATCGAACCCTTGGTCGTGGTGGTGATGCGCTCCTGCAGCGCGCCCATGTCGGTCGCGAGCGTCGGCTGATAGCCCACCGCCGAAGGAATACGGCCGAGCAGCGCCGACACTTCCGAACCCGCCTGCGTGAAGCGGAAGATGTTGTCGACGAAGAACAGCACGTCCTGGCCCTGGTCGCGGAAATATTCCGACAGCGTCAGGCCGGTGAGGCCGACGCGGGCGCGGGCGCCCGGCGGCTCGTTCATCTGGCCGAACACCAGCGCGCACTTGGAGCCTTCGCCGCCGCCCTTCTTGTTGACGCCGGATTCGATGAACTCGTGATAGAGGTCGTTGCCTTCGCGGGTGCGCTCGCCGACGCCGGCGAACACCGAATAGCCGCCGTGCGCCTTGGCGACGTTGTTGATCAGCTCCTGAATCAGCACGGTCTTGCCGACGCCGGCGCCGCCGAACAGGCCGATCTTGCCGCCCTTGGCGTAAGGCGCGAGCAGGTCGACGACCTTGATGCCGGTGACGAGAATCTGCGCCTCGGTCGACTGGTCGGTGTATTTCGGCGCTTCCGCGTGGATCGGCCGCTTCTCCTCGGACTTCACCGGACCGGCTTCGTCGATCGGCTCGCCGATCACGTTGATGATGCGGCCCAGGAGGCCGAGGCCGACCGGCACCGCGATCGGCAGGCCGGTATCGGTGACCTGCTGGCCGCGCACCAGGCCCTCGGTGACGTCCATCGCGATGGTGCGCACCGTCGATTCGCCGAGATGCTGGGCGACTTCGAGCACCAGCCGGTTGCCGCCGTTGTCGGTTTCCAGCGAGTTCAGGATCGCCGGCAAGGCGCCCTCGAACTGCACGTCGACGACCGCGCCGATGACCTGCGTGATCTTGCCCGTCCGGTTGGAAGTTGCCTGTGTGGCCATGTTCGTCCTCGTTACTCTCTTTTATCTGTGCGCCTAGAGCGCCTCGGCGCCGGAGATGATCTCGATCAGTTCCTTGGTGATCATCGCCTGCCGTGTGCGGTTATACGTGATGGTCTGCTTGCGGATCATGTCGCCGGCGTTGCGGGTCGCGTTGTCCATCGCGGACATCTGCGAGCCGTAGAACGACGCGTTGTTTTCCAGGAGCGCGCGGAAAATCTGCGTCGCCACGTAACGCGGCAGCAATTCGCCGAGGATCTCGTCTTCCTCGGGCTCGTATTCGTGGGCCGCCGTGCCGGCGGACTCGGCGCCCTCGAACTTCGGCGGGATGATCTGTTGCGCGGTCGGCACCTGCGAGATCACCGACTTGAACTGCGCGTAGAACAGCGTCGCGACGTCGAACTCGCCGCGCTCGAACATCGCCAGCACCTTGTCGGCGATGTCGGCGGCGTTGCCGTAGCCGAGCACGCGCACGCTGCGCAGCTCGACGCGGTCGACGATCAGCTTCTCGTAGTTACGGCGGAGCTGCTCGTAGCCCTTCTTGCCGACGGTGAGGATTTTCACCTCTTTGCCTTCGGCCACCAGACGATTGATGTGCTCGCGGGCGAGCCGCACGATCGAGGAGTTGAAGGCGCCGGCAAGGCCGCGCTCGCCGGTCGCGACCACCAGCAGGTGGACCCGGTCGCTGCCGGTGCCAGCCAGAAGCTTCGGCGCGCCGTCGGCGCCGGCCATGCCGCTCGCGATATTGGCGAGCACGCGCTCCATGCGTTCGGCATAGGGGCGCGCCGCCTCGGCGGCGACCTGCGCACGGCGCAGCTTGGATGCCGCCACCATCTGCATGGCTTTGGTGATCTTCTGCGTCGCCTTGGTCGCGGCGATGCGGACCCGCATGTCCTTGAGTGAAGCCATTTCAGATTTCTCCCGTCATCCTGAGGTGGCCGCGCACAGCGCGGCCCTCGAAGGATGACAAGCCCGGGCCGTCGCCCTTCGAGGCTCGCTTCGCTCGCTCCTCAGGGTGCGGATCATCACGCGAAGCTCGCGGCGTATTTGTCGACTTCGGCCTTGAGCTTCTTCTCGGTGTCCGCCGTCAGGTCGTTGGTCTTGCGGATGTCCTCGAGGATGCTCTTTTCGTTGCGCAGCAGCGACAACAGGCCGTTCTCGAACTTGCGCACCTGCGCGACGTCGATCTTGTCGAGGTAGCCGTTGACGCCGGCATAGATCACCGCGACCTGCTCTTCCATCTTCAGCGGCGAGAACTGCGCCTGCTTCAGGAGCTCGGTCAGCCGCGCGCCGCGCGCCAAGAGGCGCTGCGTCGTCGCGTCGAGGTCGGAGCCGAACTGCGCGAAGGCCGCCATTTCGCGGTACTGCGCGAGCTCGCCCTTGATCTTGCCGGCGACCTTCTTCATCGCCTTGGTCTGCGCCGAGGAGCCGACGCGCGACACCGAGAGGCCGACGTTCACCGCCGGGCGGATGCCCTGATAGAACAAATCGGTCTCGAGGAAGATCTGGCCGTCGGTGATCGAGATCACGTTGGTCGGAATATAGGCCGACACGTCGTTGGCCTGCGTCTCGATGACCGGCAGCGCGGTCAGCGAGCCGTTGCCGGCGGCGTCGCCCATCTTCGCGGCGCGCTCCAGGAGGCGCGAGTGCAGATAGAACACGTCGCCGGGATAGGCTTCGCGACCCGGCGGGCGGCGCAGCAGCAGCGACATCTGGCGATAGGCGACGGCCTGCTTGGACAGATCGTCATAGATGATGACGGCGTGCATGCCGTTGTCGCGGAAGAACTCGCCCATGGTGCAGCCGGCGAACGGCGCCAGGAACTGCATCGGGGCCGGATCGGAGGCGGTCGCGGCGACGACGATGGAGTATTCCATCGCGCCCTGCTCCTCGAGCACCTTCACGAACTGCGCGACGGTCGAGCGCTTCTGGCCGACCGCGACATAGACGCAGTACAGCTTGATCTTCTCGTCCGGCTGCGCGTTGAGCGGCTTCTGGTTGAGGATGGTGTCGAGCGCGACGGCGGTCTTGCCGGTCTGGCGGTCGCCGATAATCAGCTCGCGCTGGCCGCGGCCGATCGGGATCAGGGCGTCGATCGCCTTGAGGCCGGTCGCCATCGGCTCATGCACCGACTTGCGCGGAATGATGCCCGGCGCCTTGACGTCCACGCGCATGCGCTTGTCGGCCTGGATCGGGCCCTTGCCGTCGATCGGATTACCGAGCGCATCGACCACGCGGCCCAGGAGGCCCTTGCCGACCGGCACGTCGACGATGGCGCCGGTGCGCTTCGCAGTCTGGCCTTCCTTGATCTCGCGGTCGTTGCCGAAGATCACGATGCCGACGTTGTCGGTTTCGAGGTTCAACGCCATGCCGCGCACGCCGTTCTCGAACTCGACCATCTCGCCGGCCTGGACCTTGTCCAGACCGTAAACGCGGGCGATGCCGTCACCGACGGACAGCACCTGTCCGACTTCGGAGACTTCGGCTTCCTGGCCGAAATTCTTGATCTGGTCTTTCAGAATGGCGGAGATTTCTGCGGCGCGGATATCCATCAGCGTGCCTCTTTCATCGCAATCTTGATCGCATTGAGTTTGGTGCGCAGCGAGGTGTCGACCATCCTGGAGCCCACCTTGACGATGAGGCCGCCGATGATGGCCGGATCGACATTCACGTTGAAGTCGATGTCCTTGCCGCCGGTGACGTTTTTGATCGCGCTCTTGAGCGCGTCGAGATTGGCGTCGCTCAGCTTCTCGGCGACCGTCACCTCGGCGGTGACCTCGCCCCTGTGCCTGGCGACCAGCGCGCGGAACGCGCGGATCATGCCGCGCACCGCGAACAGCCGGCGGTTGCGCGCGATGACCTGAAGGAACTTGGCGGCGAGGCCCTTGATGCCGGCCTTGTCGAGCACGGCGGCGAGCGCCTTGGCCTGCTCGTCGGCGCCGAACACCGGGCTGCGGACCAGCCGATCGAGATCGGGACTGCCGGCCACCAGCGCGTCGAAGCTGTCGAGATCCTTGCGGACCTGGTCGACCGCCTTGTCCTCGAGGGCCAGTTCGAAAAGGGCGGTGGCGTAACGGCCAGCCATGCCGGAGATCGTCGGGTCTTCGCCTGCCACTGTGACGCTCGTCTCTCTCACATAACCACAAGCGCGGCACCGTCGCGGAAGGCGGCGCAAGCCTATGGAATCCAAACGGGAATTCTGACTGCGAGGGACCATCGCGGGGAGCGCGGAAACCTCGCAAAATCGCGGGTTTTGCTATCACACGGTCTATCGCCGTGCAACACGATCCGCCCTCATGAAAAGGTCGAAAACACGGAAGGCCGCCGCGGCAAAAAAGCCCGCCGCATAGCCGCCATGTGGCCGGCATGCCTCGCGAAGCGGGGGCGGCAAGGCTAGGCTCCCCGGCCGCAAGGAGGGCTGCCCGGCCGCAAGAAGGGGCCGCGACCGCAAGCCCTGCCGGCCCCGATCAACCCCGGATCCTTCACTCCCAAGCCCTTTCATTCCCAGGCTCTTACACCCCAATCCCGTCCATTCCCTTGAGCAAGACCCACCAGGCCGACACCAGCGCCGCGAGCTCCAGCACCTCGATTCGAGGCGCCCGCCTGCTCGTCCTGCTTCTGGCGCTCGCCTGGGGCGTCAACTGGCCGATGTCGCGGCTGACGCTGGCCGAGCTGCCGCCGTGGGGCACGCGCTTCCTGAGCCTGGGGCTCGGCACCGCGATCCTGTTCCTGCTCGCGCTGGCCGGCCGCCGCCGGCTGCGCATTCCGCGAAGCCAGTGGCTGCATGTCGCGGTGGCGGGCTTCTTCAATGTGGCGGCGTTCAATATCCTCAATATCGAGGCGATTGCGCTCGGAAACGCCTCGCGCGCGGTGGTGATCGCCTATT
>Ga0180218_1001849_pt1 | contig 12030 bp, 7 predicted proteins | sample eDN3rd37CKraftBY_FD_151334 | JGI IMG/M metagenome (GOLD analysis project Ga0180218, IMG submission 151334) | Enriched backyard soil microbial communities from Emeryville, California, USA - eDNA 3rd pass 37_C Kraft BY (version 2) (version 2) | ecosystem: Environmental > Terrestrial > Soil >... | reverse complement strand
GTCGGTGACGACGACGAGGTAGCCCTCCGGCAGCTCCGGCTCGCGCCCCCCGAGCGCGGGCCGCTCGGTGACCGTGAGCTCCACGCGCCGCCGGGTGCCGTCGGGGAGCACCACCTCCCAGTCGTCGACCTGCGTCTCCCCCTCCACGGCACGCCCGAGGACCGCACGGTTCGCCGCGTGGTCCCAGCGCGACGGCCCGGAGGCGGCCAGCCGCTCGGCGAGCGCGTCGGGCGCGACGAGGCCCGCGACGTCGGTGCCCAGGAGCTCCCGCTCCGGGCGGCCGAACAGCCGCTCCGCGCCGGGGTTCACCGAGACGATCCGGCCCGCGAAGTCCGTGGCGACGAAGCCCTGCTCCGTCGCGGCGTCGAGGATGCTCTTGAGCGTGTCCCGCGAGTCGCGGAGCCTGCGCGCGCCGACGGCGAGCTCGTCCCGGGCACGGCCGAGCTGTCGTGCCTGACGGCGCGACAGGCTGACGATCCCGTGCGCACCCACGGCGACGAAGCCGAGGATGAGGAGATCGACGAACGCGTGCACCACGGGCGGCACGCGCCCCGGGACGTCGATCGGAAAGATCGCCGGCGCGAGCAGCACCACGGCGGCTCCGCCGAGCCCCACCAGCAGTCCCCAGACGCCCGGCTGCAGCGCCAGGCTGACCACCGGCATGAACAGGAGCACGTCGAACGCGGTCAGGCTGTAGCCCGAGCCGAGCTCGAGCATGCCGATCGCGAAGATCTGCACCAGGGGGAGGACCAGCTGCCAGGACCTGGGCCACCGCTCCCACCGTCCCAGGCTGCCGACCAGCTGGACCAGAGCCACGAGCACGGTCGAGGTGACGAGGAGGACCGGGTCCGACGGGTCCGGCTGCCAGAGAGCGCTCCCCCCGGCCGGACCCCAGATCAGGAAGGCGAGCACGACCGAGAACGCGACCGTGACCGGAAGCTGACGCAACCCGACGGCGTCGTCGGCGAACCAGGCGTCGACCGCGCGGCGGTACACCGCGTCCGTGCGCCGGACGAGCCCGCCGAGCATCAGGGCCCGCTCCCGTGCGCGACCGTCTCCTGACCCTCGACGGCGCCCGTCTCGCGCAACGTGCTCGCGGTCGCGACCGTCTCGCTGGCGCGGACCGTCTCCAGGGGCTCGACCTCGCGCGCCGGGCTGAACCGCGCCCAGTACATCGCGGTCGCGCGCACCGTGTCCGGCTGCATGTACTCGCGGTGCGCCTGCGACACGTACGCCGCGAGCATCCGCAGCTTCGTCTCGACGAACCCGTCGACGTCCACGAACCGGTTCGGGGCGAACGCGACCGTCGCGGACGGGCTCTGGAAGCACCACAGGCTCGGCACCTGGCGGGCCGCGATCTGCACCGCCTCGTTCACCGCCCGGTGGTCCTGGTGCCGGTCGTGCACGCTGTGCGTGTACACGCGGTGCGGGGACAGCTCCGCCACGACCTCCTCGATCGCCGAGATCGGCCCCTCGGCGGGGTCGAGGTGGGTGTCGGGGAAGTCGAGGTGCACGAGGCGCGCGCCGATCACCGCCGCGGCGGCGAGCGCCTCCTCGTGCCGCGCGGCCGCCGGTCCGCCCACCGCGCCGCCCGAGAGCGTGAGGATCACGACCTCGTCGCCGGCGGCCGCGTGCGCGGCCAGGGTGGCCCCGACGCCGATCTCGACGTCGTCGGGGTGGGCGCCGACGGCCAGCACGCGCAGACGGCCCGCGCCCCGCTCCTGGCGGGCGCGCTGAGCCAGCTCCGTGGCGCGCTCCACCACGGTGGACGCGGTCACGGGCTTGACGAGGAAGTCGTCGGCGGCCTCCCGAAGCGCCGTCACGGCGTGGGTCACCGTGGGGAACGCGGTGACGATCATGATCGGCAGCGTCGGGTCGATCGCCCGCACCTCGGGGAGGATGTCGAGCCCCGAACGGCCCGGGAGCTGGATGTCGCTCACGAGGACGTCGTAGGTGGAGCGCCGCAGCGCCGAGAGCGCCGCCTCGGCGTCCAAGGCGAGGTCGACGTGCATGCCCCCGTACCGGGCCAGCGCGATGCGGACGAACTCCGCCGAGTCAGGGTCGTCCTCGAGCACCAGCGCCCGGAATGCCTCGTCGGACACGGTGCTCCCCTCGTCGCCTCGCTCGTACCGTACGCGCCGGGCGCCGTCGCCGCGCGAGGACGGAGGACGACGGCAAGCACGGGCGAGGACCCGTCCGTGGCGTCCTCGTGCGATGAGCAGCCCCCTCGTGGACGACATCAAGGCCGTGCGTCTCAGCGCCACGAAGTTCCGCCCCGGGTACGACGTCGCCGAGGTGGACGACTTCCTCGACACCGTGGTCGAGCGCGCCGCGCAGGAGCGCCGGCCGGCCGCGCGTGACGACCTCCGGCCGGCGCTCCCCTCCCCCACGCTGCCGAACGGCACCGGCGGCCTCCTCGGCTGGCTCCACCGATGCTGAGCGGCCGCCCGGGCGGTCACCCCGCCGCGACCACCTGCCACGGCCCGTGCTTCGACGCGCCCGGCTCCTGGTCGCGGGTCCACCACCGCGCCTCGTACCGCACGCCGTCGTGCACCACGACGTCACCGTCGTCGAAGATCCGCGACGCCGTCCACACCGCCGTGCCGTCGCCGGCGCGGACGAGCTCCTGCCACGACCCCGTGGCCGACGTGCCCGGCTCCTGGCCGCGCGTCCACCAGGTGGCGGCGAACTGCCCACCCTCGTGGAAGACGACGTCGCCGTCGTCGTAGGTCGCCTTCGCGTCCCACGCGGGCACGGCGTCGCCCGGCACCTTCGCCAGCACCTCGACCTCGCTGACGATCAGGTGCGTGTCCGGGTGCGCCGTCATCACCACGCGCACCGCGTCCGCGCGCACGTCCGCAGGGACCTCGGCCACGAGGGTCCCGTCGTCGGTCGACGCCTCGCCGACGGCCTTCCAGGCGCCGTCGACGCGCGCCTCGACGGCGACGCCGGTCGCCCAGCTCCGGTGCGAGCCGTCCCGGTAGAACCGCGTCACCACGCCGGTGACGTCGCGAGCGCCGGGCAGCGTCACGGTGAGCGTGTCCTCGGGGTTCTTGGCGTCGGAGCGCCAGTTGGACCAGCCCTTGTCGGAGATATCGCCGTTGATCACACGCGACGCCGGGTAGCCGGGCTCGGTGTACGTGGCGGACGCGGTGGTGCCCTCGGCCAGCGCGGCGTTCGCCTCCCCCGGCGCGGTGACCAACACCCGCACCGTGGCGGGCAGCGTGCCGCCGGCGCCGTCGTCGGCCACGCCCGTCAGCTCGACCACGCTGAGGTCGTCGAACGCACCCGCGGGCACGTCGTCCCAGGTCACGGGGCGCTGCACCTCGCCACCGCCGGTGGCGACCGCGGTGACCGTGGCGGGCAGCCCGACCTCGGCCGCCGCCTCGCCCGCGTACGCCTCGGCGCGGGCCGTCGAGGTGCGCTCGAGGGTGTCGACCAGCACGGTGGCCGTCGCCTCGACCGTGCCCCCGGCCGGGACCTGCACCGTGCCGGTGACCTCGACCGTGCCGGCCTGCGCCCACGCGTCGTCGCCGGGGACGTCCCACGTCACCGGCAGCTCGCCGCGCGCGCCGCCCGGGTAGACCGGGGTGACGACGTCGGGCAGCCGGGGCGCGACTCCGGGCGTGGTGAACACGTCCACGGGCTCGGTACTCAGCACGGTCTCGTCGACCAGGGCCCAGCGCTGGTTGGCCCCGGAGGTCGCCCGGTACGTCCCGACCGGCGAGCCGTCGGCCGTGGCCTCGCCGCCCACCTCGAGCAGGGTGCGCGACGACGCGTTGACCAGCGTGTACGTCCCGTCGCCGGTCGTGGACAGGATCCAGCGGGCGGCGGCGGGGGTGTCGGCTGGATCCGCCGGGGCGTCGGCGAGCACCGCTGAGGTGTCCTCGCCCACCGCGAGCTGCTGCCCCGTGGCCACGTTGGTCACGGCGTACCGCGTGCGGTGCGAGCCCGAGCCCTCGGGGGCGCCGAGGTCCTCGAGCGACCACAGCTGCTCGGCCGCGGCCGCGTCGTCCGTCGCGATCTGCAGGCCGTCGCCGTCGGGCGCCAGCGAGCGGTCCGACTGCGCGCCGTCGATCCGGAGCACGTGGCCGTCCTGGGCCAGCCGCGCGTCGTCCGCGACGCCCGAGACGCCGTCGACGACGAACGTCGTCACCGACTCCGCGGGCACCGTGAGGGTGGCCGACGCGTCCTGGACCGCCACCGGCTCGCCCTCCACGAGGTACCCGTCGGTGCTGGTCGTCACCGGCGTGACGGTCGCGCCCGCCGTGGCGGCGAAGCCGGACAGGTCGAGCGTGACGTCGCGCGCCGCCGCCGTGTCGTTGACGTGCACGACCGTCGCGGCGTCGCCCGCGGCCGAGACCGCGGCGGTGCTGTCTGCGTCGTCCACCCCGACCAGCCGGTCGCCGGGCGCGATGTAGTGCGTGAAGTTCTGGGTGACCCAGTACTTGGTGTTGGTGTGGATCGGGCAGGTCTCGAGCGTGTCGTCCGCGGTGCAGGAGAACGAGAGCTGGATCTCGCCCCAGTTGCCGCCCTCGGGGCTCTCTCCGCCGGGCGCCATGTTGTCGTAGTCCTCCACGGGCTGCCAGAACACCCAGGCCGACGGCTCCAGCTCGCGCAGGTCGTCGACGATCTGGTGCGCGCTGCCCAGGCCTGACTCCATGGACTCGAAGTCCTGGCCCGTGCTGGACCAGGAGCCGCCGACCTCGCTCATCCACAGCGGCTTGTCCTCGCCCTTGGCGATGTCACGGACCGTGGTCCGCTGGCCCGTGCCGTACGTGTGGACGTTGAGCTGCGACACGTGGTCGCGCACCGCGTCGGGGTACGAGTTCCAGTTGGTGGCGAAGCGGCCCGGGTTGGTCTCGTCCATCGCCGAGATCACCGCGCCCGTGCCGGAGCCGTCGAGGGCGTCCGCGAGCGCCGGGATCACCTGCTGCTGCAGCTCCGGGCCGATGTGCGCGCCCTCCTGCCGGCCCCCGGTCGGGTTGCCGTCGGCGCCGAGCTGGGTGCCCCAGTAGTTGGTGTTCGGCTCGTTGAACGGGTCGATGGTGTCGACGTCGATGCCGTGCGCGTCCTCGAGGCGTTCGACGGCGCCCACGAGGTACCGCGCGAAGTCGTCGACGCTCTCGGCCTTGAGCTGGTCCGCGTTCGCGTCGAAGTTCCCCGACACGTAGCCGGACTCGGTCATGAACCACGGCGGGGAGTTGCTGAACGCCTCCCAGTGCGTGACGTCGTCCTTGATGCGGTCCACCCACCAGCGCTGCGTGGCGTCGGCGTCCGCGTCCCAGTGGTCCGGGTCCGCCGGGTCCCACCAGTCCACGTCCTCGCGGGTGGTGCCCTCCGGCGCCTTCCACCAGCCGTCGACGGCGCCGCCCGCGCGCAGGTAGTCGGGCACGTCGGGGGCGTTGCCGCCGCCCACGTTGTAGCGCGCGATGTTGAGGTTCAGCCCCTCGTCGCCGAAGACCATGTCGGCGAGCCGGTCGCGGATCTCGTCCGGGTAGCCGCCGGTCGCGTTGGCGAACCACACGAGGCTCGTGCCCCAGCCCTCGAACGGCTCCCCCGCGTACGACGGGTCGGGGCGGACCGTCACGCCGTCGGCGGCGGTCGCGGTCCCCGTCCCGACCGCCGCCGCCGTGGGCTGCGCGTGCGCCGGGACCAGGCCGGTGGCCAGCAGCGCACCCGCCGCCCCGGCGACGACGGCGATCCGTCGTCGGTCGTGCCTTCTCGTCGGGCTCATCGGTGAACCTCTCTCTCGCGTCGGTGCGATGGGTGGGGTCGTGCGCCGGGTCGTGCGGGCTGTCGTGCGGGCTGTCGTGCCGGCTGTCGTACGGAGCGGTCAGGCCTCCGTCGGGCCGAGGTCGGGGGCCTCGACGAACCGCGCCCGCGGCGCGGCGGCGCCGTGCAGCTCGAGCAGGAGCAGGTCGTTGCCCGCGGCGCGGACCAACGGGCCGGGCACGTAGAGCGTGCCCGTGGGCCCCTGGCTGGAGTACCGGCCGAGCAGCTCGCCGTTGACCCACACGAGGCCGCGGGTCCAGCCGTCCAGGCGCAGGAAGTGGTCGGTGCCCGCGACGGAGTCGAACGTGCCGCGGTGGAACGACGGCCCGGCGACCGGCCCTGCGCCCCCCGTGGCGTCGTCGCCCGCCGCCACCCACTCGGCGCCGCCCAGGAGCGCCGGCGCGTCGTCGAGCCGCAGGGGCACGGCCTCCCAGTCGGTGAGGTCGCGCGTGGCGGTGCGCACCGTGCCGACGAGCCCCTTGGGCTCGCCGATCCGGGGGCCGTAGTTGACGCGGCCGCGGTCCTCGACGAGCAGGGTCAGGGTGCCGGCCCGCCGCGGCAGGGGCAGCGACCAGGCGTGGGTGGTGCGGTCGAGCACGCCCACCGGGTCGCCGTCGAGCGCGACGATCGCCCGGTCGCGCACCTCGTCCACCACGAGGACCTCGTCGTCGGCGGTGACCCGCGTGCCGTACAGCACGAAGCCGGACCACTGGCGCAGGTCGTCCGTCGTCGGAGGGTGCGGGGCCGACGTCCGCGTCCTGCGCCCGGACACCCGGTCCAGGACGGCGTCGAGCGGCACCCGCCGGTCGAGGACGACGTCGAGCTCCGGCGCCGGGGCCGGCTCGAGCGGCACCTCGTCGGGCACCGGGGCGTGCTTGGCGATCACCGCGCGCAGGGCGTGGAACTTCGCGGTGGGCGCGCCGTGCTCGGACAGCGGGGCGTCGTAGTCGTACGACGTGGTGATGGGCAGGTAGGTGCCCTTGTCGTTGGCCCCGCTGGTCAGCCCGAGGTTGGTGCCGCCGTGGAACATGTAGAGGTTGACCGACGCGCCCGCGCCGAGCAGGTCGTCGAGGTCGGCCGCGGTGGTCTCCGGGGCGGTGACGTGGTGCTCCAGGCCCCACGAGTCGAACCACCCGTCCCAGAACTCCATGCACATCAGCGGCCCCGTGGGCTGGTGCCGGCGCAGCACGGCGAGCCGCTCCAGGGAGCGGGAGCCGAAGTTCGCCGTCTTGTGCAGCTCGGGCAGGCCGCCGAGCGACAGGTGCTCGTCGTCGGCCTGGTCGCAGGTGAACAGCGGGACGTCGATGCCCTGCGCCCGCGTGAGGTCGACGAGGGCGCGCAGGTAGCGCGCGCGCTCGTCGGCCGGCACGCCCGGGTAGGCGCCGTACTCGTTCTCCACCTGCACCATGAGCACCGGGCCGCCGCGCGTCACCTGCCGCTCGGCGACCACGGGCAGCAGGTGCCCGTAGTACGTGCCGATCGCCTCGAGGAACGCCGGGTCGTGCCGGCGCACCCCCGTGCCGCGGCCGTCCGGCCCTCCGGCGAACAACCAGGCGGGCAGGCCGCCGCCGTCCCACTCCGCGCAGATGTACGGCCCGGGGCGCACGATCGCGTGCAGGCCCTCCGCCGCGACCAGGTCCAGGAAGCGGCCCAGGTCGCGGCGGCCGGTGAGGTCGAACGCGTCGGGCTCCGGCGCGTGGAAGTTCCACGGCACGTAGGTCTCGATCGTGTTCAGCCCCATGAGCCGCGCCTTGCGGACCCGGTCGGCCCACTGGTCGGGGTGCACGCGGAAGTAGTGCAGCGCCCCGCTGATCACCTGGTAGGGGCGGCCGTCGAGCAGGAAGTCCCGCTCGCCGATCTCGAACGTGGGCATGGGGCGGGCAACCTCTCGGGTGGGTGGGGTGCGAACGTCGGGCACGTGCGTCCCTGCAGGGGGTCGACCGGGACCTGGTCGACCACCCGCAGGGACGCAGGTCGGGCTACTTGTTGACGGTGAAGCCCTGGCTGTTGCCGTACGTGGCGGACTGCTCCTGCCACGTCGCCAGGCCGTCCGTCAGCGTGGTGCCCGAGACGTACGCCTGGCCCACGGTGTCGTTGAAGATCGAGTTCGCGTAGACCTGGAAGGGCAGGTACTGCCAGCCCTCCACGACGTTGGCGGCGGAGTCGGCGAGCACCTCGTTGATCTTCTGGCCGCCGAAGTACTCGGACTCGGCGCCGCGGAACTCGTCCGACTCGAGGTCGGCCGTGGTGGCCGGGAACGCACCGCCGTCGAGGCGCGCCTGCACGCCGTCGCCGTTCGTGGCGTAGTCGACGAAGGCGTACGCCAGCTCGGCGTTCTCGCTGGCGGCGGGCACGGTCAGCGACGAGCCGCCGTTCTCCGACGTGGCGTGCTGCCCCGCCTCCCACTGCGGCATCTCGGCGACGCGCCACTTGCCCTTGCCCTGCGGGACGCCGGACTCGAGGTTGGCGGGCATCCACGCGCCGATGGTCAGCGTGGCGATGGTGCCGTTGCCGAGGCCCTGGTACCACTCGTCGCTCCACGAGCCGACGGGGGCCAGCAGGTCCTCGTCGATGAGCTGCTGCCACACCTCGGTGAACTTCTGCGTGCCCTCGTCACCGGCGAAGTCGATCGACACGTCCGTGCCGTCCACCTGGTACGGGTGGCCGCCCGCCTGCCAGATCATGCTGGTGGTGAAGCCGGCGTCGCCGATGTCGTTGGCGATGTAGGCCTTCGGGTCCTTCTCGTGGATGGTCCGAGCCGCCTCGAGGTACTCGTCCCACGTGGTCGGCACGTCGACGCCGTACTTGTCGAAGACCTCCTCGTTGTAGAAGAGGGCCATCGGGCCGGAGTCCATGGGCAGGCCGTAGACGCCGTCGCCGCTGTGCACGGAGTTCCACGGGCCGGTGCTGAACGTGCCGTCCAGGTCGTCCGCGCCGAGCGGGCCGAGGTTCGTCAGGGCCTCGGAGATGGCGAACTGCGGCACCGCGAAGTACTCGATCTGCGCGACGTCGGGCACGCCGTCGCCGGCGGCGATCGCGTTCTGCAGCGCGGTGTACTGGTCGTTGGACGTGCCGACGTTCTCCAGGTTCACCGTGACGTTCGGGTACGTCTCCTCGAAGTCCTTCACGACGTCCTCGAGGGTGGGCTCCCACGCCCAGACGGTGATCTCGCCGCCCTTCTCCAGGACGGCGGCGGTGTCGACCGGCGCGGCGTCGCCGCCGCCGGGGCCGGCGTCGTCGCCGGAGCCGCAGGCGGCCAGGCCGAGGGCGAGCACGCCGGCGAGGGCGGTGCCGCGTGCCACGTGGCGGGATCGTGCGTTCATGGGGTCCTCACTTCATCGTCAGACGCGGGGGTGGTGCGGGGAAAGGTGCGGGTGGAGGGTGCGGGTCATTCCTTGACGGACCCGGCGGCGAGGCCGGACTGCCAGTAGCGCTGCAGCAGCAGGAAGGCGGCGACGAGCGGCAGGATCGTCAGCAGCGCGCCGGTGATCACGAGGTTGAAGATCGCCTCGCCGCCGGCGGTGGCGGCCTGCGCGTTCCAGGCGTTGAGGCCCAGCGTCAGGGGGTACCAGGACGAGTCGCGCAGCATGATCAGCGGCAGGAAGTAGTTGTTCCAGGTGGCGACCATCGTGAACAGCAGCACGGTGACGATCCCGGGCGCGAGCAGCGGCAGGCTCACGCGGAAGAAGGTGCGGAACTCCCCCGCCCCGTCGATCCGGGCGGCCTCGAGCAGCTCGCCGGGGATGGCCTCCGCCGCGAACGTCCACATGAGGTACAGGCCGAACGGCGAGATCAGCGACGGGATGATCACGGCCCACGGCGTGTTCGTCAGGCCGAGCTGGCTGAACATGAGGAAGGTCGGGACGGCGAGCGCCGTGCCCGGCACGGCCACCGCGCCGATGACGAGCGCGAAGACCCCGCGCTTGCCCGGGAAGTCGAACTTCGCGAGGGCGTAGCCGCCCAGGATGGCGAGGAACGTCGCGCCGCCGGCGCCCACGACCACGTACAGCACGGTGTTGCCGAACCACCGCACGAAGACGCCGTCGTCGTAGGTCAGCGTGGTGACGATGTTGTCCCACAGCGAGAACGAGTCGCCGAACCAGAGGCCGAACGAGGAGAACAGGTCCGCCTGCGTCTTGGTCGCGTTGATCAGCAGCCAGGCCAGCGGCACCAGGGAGTACACGAGCACGACGGCGGTGAGCACCGTGAGCAGAGGACTGCGGCGCGGCCGGGCCACCGAGTGGTGGCGCGGGGTGCGCAGCCGCGGGGCGGGTCGGGCGGGGGCGGTCAGCGTCGACACGGGTCACGCCTCCTTGCGCATGCCGCGCAGCTGCACCACGTAGGCGATCACCATGGTGATCAGGCCCATGATGATGGCCACGGTCGCGGAGTAGTTGTACTGCTGGCCCGAGAACGACAGCGAGTAGGCGTACAGGTTGGGCGTGTACGACGTCGTGATGGCGTTCGGGGCGAGCGACTGCAGGATGCTGGGCTCGTTGAACAGCTGGAAGCTGCCGATGATCGAGAAGATCGTCGCGATGACGAGCGCGCCGCGGATGGCGGGCAGCTTGATGGCGCCGATGACGCGCCACTGGCCGGCGCCGTCGATCTCCGCCGCCTCGTACAGCGAGTGCGGCACGACGCGCAGCGCGGAGTAGAAGATCAGCATGTTGTAGCCGACGAACTCCCAGGTCACGATGTTGCCGATCGACGCCAGGACGAGGTCGGGCGACAGCGGGTTGGGCAGGCTGACCCCGAAGGCCTCGTTGATGTTGCCCACCAGGCCGAAGCGCGTGCCGTACATGAAGCCCCACATGAGGGCCGCGACCACGGCCGGCACCGCGTAAGGCATGAAGATCGAGATCCGGAAGAAGCTCTTGCCGTACAGGCGGCCGCTGTCGATCGCGAGCGCGACGAGCAGCGCGATGCCGAGCATGATCGGCACCTGCACCACGAGGAACAGGCTGACGCGGCCCAGGCCCTCCCAGAACTGCGGGTCGGCGAGCGCCTGCGCGTAGTTCTCGAGCCCGACGAACGTGGTGCCGCCCACCATCTGCGTGCGGAACACCGACAGGTACAGCGAGTAGGCGATCGGGGCCAGGAACACCAGCGCGAACACCAGCATGAACGGGCCGACGAACATCCACCCCGTCCAGCGCCGACGGCTGCGGCGCACGCCGGGCACGACGGGCACAGGGGTCGGGGCGGGCGGCGAGGATGCCGGAGCGTCTGCGGTCACGAAGCAACTCCCAGGAGGACGGGCCAGATGTTTACGTAAACATCGCGGCCGGACTAGAGTGTCGCGAGGTGCCGGGGATGTCAAGCCCCGGGCGCCGGCAGAGTCACGCGACGCAGCACGACCGGCAGCACGAGAAGCGGCACGAGAAACGGCACGAGAGGCGGCGATGGTGGAGACGAACGGCGCGCCCGGCGTGCAGTCCCGCGGGCGAGGACGCCCCCGGACGGCGCCCTCGATGGCCGAGGTCGCAGCGCTCGCGGGCGTCTCCTCGCAGACCGTCTCCCGCGTGTCGATGGGCCTCGACAACGTCAGGCCCGCGACGCGCGACCGCGTGCTCGCCGCCATGGCCGAGCTCGGCTACGCACCCAACAACGCGGCCCGCGCGCTGCGTTACGGCAGCTTCCGCACCCTCGGGGTCATCGCGCACCAGCTGGCCCGCACGGGCGAGTCGCGCACGGTCGAGGCCGTCGTCGAGGCCGCCCGGGCCGAGGGCTACACCGTCACGATCGTCGACGTCGAGAGCCCGTCGCCCGACGACGTCTCCGCGGCCGTCACCCGCCTCTCCCACCAGGCGATCGACGGGCTCGTCATCGTGCGTGCCGAGTCGGCGACCCCGGACACGCTCGCCCTGCCGGCGCAGCTGCCCGTCGTCGTCTCCGACTCGCGCTTCGTCGGCACGCACCCCGCCGTGCGCGCCGACCAGACCGAGGGCGCCCGGCTCGCCGTGCAGCACCTGCTCGACCTGGGGCACCGCACCGTGCACCACGTCGCCGGCCCGGACGACTCGCTGCCCGCCCGCAGCCGCATCGACGCCTGGCGCGCCACGCTCGAGGCGGCCGGCCGGCCCGTCCCCGAGCCCCTGCACGGCGACTGGACCGCGCGGACCGGCTACGCCGTCGGGCGCGAGCTGGCCGCCGACCCCGACGTCACCGCCGTGTTCTGCGCCAACGACGAGACCGCCGCCGGCGTGCTGCACGCCCTGCACGAGGCCGGGCGCCGCGTGCCCGACGACGTGT
>Ga0180218_1001848_pt1 | contig 12035 bp, 8 predicted proteins | sample eDN3rd37CKraftBY_FD_151334 | JGI IMG/M metagenome (GOLD analysis project Ga0180218, IMG submission 151334) | Enriched backyard soil microbial communities from Emeryville, California, USA - eDNA 3rd pass 37_C Kraft BY (version 2) (version 2) | ecosystem: Environmental > Terrestrial > Soil >... | reverse complement strand
AAGCAGATCGGTGAGCGCCGGCGCCGATCCGCGATACGGCACATGCGTCATCTTCACGCCGGTCATCGACATGAAGAGCATACCGGAGAGATGGATCGACGTGCCGTTGCCCGACGACGCCATGTTGACCTTTCCGGGATTGGCTTTCGCGTAAGCGATGAACTCGCCGACCGTCTTCGCCGGGACCGACGGATGCACCTCCATCACATTCGGCACACGCGCGAAGCCTGCCACCGGATCGGTGTCCTTGAGGAAATTGAACGTGAGCTTCTTGTAGAGCGACGCATTCACCGCGTTGGCGGGATTTGTCAGGATGATCGTGTAGCCGTCCGCGGGCGACTTGATCACCGCTTCGGTCGCGAGATTGTTGCCGGCGCCCGGCTTGTTCTCGATGATGAATTGCTGACCCAGCCGCTTCGACATCCAGTCGCCGAACAGCCGTGCGAGAATGTCTGTTGCGCCTCCAGGCGGATAACCGACGACAATGCGTGGGTTGCGGTTCGGATAGTTACCGGTCTGGGCATCTGCCGGAACGGCCGGCAGCAACAACAGTCCAACAACAAGCCAGGCGTGGCGCACGCGCAAATCCATGGTGTCTCCGTCCCTTGTGATCCCTGCTTCGAGGCAGGATTGATGTTGTGGCGCCGAGGATAGGGGGCTGGTTGCAATCCGACAATATGCCCGCAGGCGAATAGGTAGGCGTGAGCAGGACAAACGATGACAGTTCAGTCCCCGATATTGGGCGGCAGCCGGATCAGAAACTCGGTGCCTTTCTCAAGCCGCACGATCTCGACCGACCCGCCGAGCTGCTTTGCGGTCCCCTGGATAACCTTGATTCCGAGCGACTTCGATCTGGACGGATCGAAATTGGGCGGCAGGCCCTTGCCCCGATCGGAGAACTTCAATTCGTAGGACCCGTTGGCCGCCTTCTTCAGACTGACGAAAATCGGACCGGTCTCGTCAGCCGCATAAGCATGCTTCAGCACGTTGGTAATCAGCTCATGCGTCAGCACGGCGAGTGCGACCGCCTTGCTGCCGGAGAGTTGCAACGGCTCGGCATCGACCTCGATGCGATGCCGGTATCCGCCATAGGCATTCTGGCTATCCTCACAAAGCTTCTTCAGGAATTCGGCAAACTCCACCCGCCCCGCATGATCCGCCTGGTAAAGCTGACGGTAGACCGCCCCGATCGAGATGACGCGATCGCGCGCACGCGCCAGCTGGTCGCGCGCGTCGGGATCGGCGGTATGCCGGCGCTGCAGGTCGAGCACGCTCGACAGCAGATTGAGACTGTTCATCACGCGATGCTGCAACTCGCGCAGAAGGAATGTCTTCTGCTCGAGCAATCCGTTGATGGAATCCGACATGCGCGACAACGCGGCGCTGAGCTGCCCAAGATCGCTTCGCGGATCGAGGTTCGGGAATTTCACGTCGATATCGCCGCGCTCACGACGATTGACCACCGCGACAATCGCCTTCACCGGGCGACGGATCAGCTCATTCGCCGCCCACATCATGCCGGTGACCGCGAGAATCACGGCCGCGAGCCCGAACAGGATGCTGCGCCGTGCGGTGTCGCGAACCTCGGCGAGAGCGATATCGCGGCCAACGCTGACTGCGGTGATCAGTCCGCTCGGCGTCTCCTCCAGCGGAGAAAAGCCGACTATCTGCGGGCGACCGTGTGCATCCGTCGCCTGTGTGACGCCGCCCCTGGTGATGCGCACTGTCGGATAGACGGCTTTCGCGATCTCGCGCGCGTCTTCCTCCCCCGTCTGCGGGATGGTGAACACCAGGCTCCCGTTCCGATCCATCACGGTTACGCGATGGTTCGTGCGCCAGGGCCGCGAGGACAAATCCTGCGCGAGCCGTTCCGGATTGAGGATCAGGACGATGACACCGCGGTTGACGCCGTCGCCCTTGTTGAGGGGCATCGAGATATGGATCGAGGTCGAGCGCGTGACACGGCCCTGCACCAGCGTACCGATGGTGAGTTCGCCGGTCTTGATCGGTCCATCGAAATACAGACGGTCACGCACGTCGAGTGTCGGCGGGATCTCGATCGTGGAACAGATGAACTTGCCGTTCTCGTCGATCACCGCGGCTTCGCGATAGATCGCAAGTCCTGCGATCACTGCCTTGAAATATGACACGCACTCCGCGACGTTGTCCGGCACCGCCGGATGACGGCCCATCGCGATCATGAGCTGGCGGCTGCCTTCCACGATCTGCGCGAGTTCGGCAGCGACAAGGCGCGCCGCCGCCAGCACCTCCTCACGCGAATCCCGCTCCAGGAAATATTGCCAGCGCAGCGTGTTGTAAGCCGTGATCGCGAGCGGCGGCACAAGCGCGACCAACATCAGGATTGCCAGCCGGTAGCGCAGACTCATACGAGGCCCACCATTCCGCCGCCGTAAGGAGCCTAGCAGAACTCGCGTGAAACTTTGCTATCCGCGATATTGCCGCACCGCGCCATAACCCTTCACAATACCGTATCGTCTCAAATTTTCATGTTTTCGGGTTGTTTCAACTTTGCGCGGTCGCGCCATCGCCTACGGCACGAGCACGGCTGCGCCAGCGAAGCGTCCCGCTCTCAGATCCGCGAGCGCCTCGTTGGCGCGCGCCAGCGGATAAACCGTCGTCGTGGTTCTGACGCCCGCCTGTGGTGCAATCGACAGAAACTCCACCGCATCGCGCCGCGTCAGATTGGCAACGGAGACGATCTGCCGCTCCTCCCACAACAGGCGATACGAAAATTGCGGGATGTCGCTCATATGGATTCCGCCGCACACGACACGGCCACCTTTGCGGACGGCTTTCAGCGCCAGCGGCACCATCGATCCGACCGGCGCGAAGATGATCGCGGCGTCGAGCGGCTCCGGCGGCAATTCTTCGGACGCGCCGGCCCAACGCGCGCCGAGGGACAGAGCGTGCGACTGCGCCATCACATCGCCCTTGCGCGTGAAGGCATAGACCTCGCGACCCTGCCAGCGGCAGACCTGCGCGAGGATGTGCGCCGCGGCGCCGAAGCCGTAAAGGCCAATCCGGCGTCCCTCTCCGGCCATGCGGAGCGAGCGCCAGCCGATCAACCCCGCGCACATCAGCGGCGCCGCCGCGGCCGGATCGCCGAAACCGGCCAGCGGGAACGCGAAGGCCGCATCCGCGACTACATGCGTCGCAAAACCGCCATCGCGCTGATAGCCGGTGAACACCGCGTGATCGCAGAGATTTTCCTGATCCGCCGCACAATATGCGCAATGCCCGCAGGTATGCCCAAGCCAGGGAATACCGACACGGGTACCGGGCGGCGGCGCACTGACGCCCTCGCCGCATTGCTCGACGATGCCGACAATCTCGTGGCCCGGGACGATCGGCAGCTTAGGGTCCGGCAATTCTCCATCGACGACATGCAGGTCGGTGCGGCAGACCGCGCAGGCCTCGACGCGGACCAGCACCTCGCCCGCGGCCGGTCGCGGCGTCGGGCGCTCCTCCAGCCTCAGGGGCTTGCCGATGGCCTGGAGTACCATCGCTCGCATGGCGGAACCCTTTCGTCGTCACCCGGAACCATCGGCCGAAATGCAAGGGTTGCCAAGATTCCGCCAAAGCATTCCAATACCGAGACGGGCGGACCGGGGGGGACAATTCCATGATCAGATCGCACCGGTTTCTGACGGCCGTCATTGCGGCCGCAGGCGTGTGTCTTGCGGGCGTTCTTTCGGACGCACGCGCGCAGACCGGCGGCTGCGAGGATGCGGCCGATCTGGCGGTGCTGCCCTCCCCGCTCGCGCCCTGGAAGGGCGCGCCGCTGCGCGTCATCTTCGCCACCGAAAAAGCGCTGGACGGCGAGCTTTCGCTGATCGCGCCAAACGGACAGGTCGCGACAGCCTCGCGGGAGCGCCGCGGCGGTCCGCCCTATTTCTGGCTTGCCGAGGTCGCGTCGCCTCAGCCGGGCAAATGGCAGGCGCAGCTCACCCGCGCCGGCGCGCCCGCAGAGTGCCGCACCATTGCGCGTGAGATCGTCGTCGCGGCGACACAACCGCCACGACCGTCGGGTTCAAAGACCAGCGTCTGGCCGATCCGCAACGGCTGGAATCGCGCGACCGAGAACCTTTACTCGGCCTGGATCGAGAAACTGTTCGAGGCGCCTTTGGACGCGTCCCCGTCCTGGCCGGCGCTCCACGTCGTCCTTCGCGATCCTGCGCGCAATGTCCTGCACAATCATCTCGGTCTGCGCGAAGACTCGATCAATCTGTATATCCGTCCCGATTGCGCCGACCTTCCCTACTTCCTGCGGGCCTATTTCGCTTTCAAGATGGGCCTGCCCTACGGCTACGCGAAGTGCACGCGCGGCGGCGGCGGTAATCCTCCACGCTGTCCGGTCTGGTGGAATATCGAGAAGGAAGAGCCACGACCGGAAGCGCCGGAAGACATCGTCGCGGCCGAAGAGGCGCAGGCGACGGGAGCAACGCCGCAGCGATCCGGCGGCGGGCTGTTCGATCTGTTCAAGCCGCAGCAACAGGCACCAAGGACTGCCGACGCAAAGGCTACGCAACCCGCGCAGAGGACGGCGGCACGTCCGACGCCCGGCTTTGCCATCCCGCCGCCGCCCGGAGGCGCAGCACCCGCGGCGAAGCCCGCAGCGCCCGTGCGTCCGCAGCGGCCGGCTGGCCTCGCGCTCGGGTTCGGGCATTACCTGCAATACAGCGTCGCCGACGGGGTGCATTCCGGTGCGGGACGAACGCGCGCAGCCGATGAAGGCTCCGATTTCTACACCGTGCCCTTGACCGAAGATAATCTTCGGCCCGGCACCGTTTACGCTGATCCGTACGGGCATCTCCTCATCATCGCAAAGCGCGTGCCGCAGACCGATGGCAATGCCGGCGTCTTCCTCGCCGTCGACGCACAGCCCGACGGCACGGTCTCACGCAAGCGCTTCTGGCGCGGTAACTTCCTGTTCGCGCAGGATCCGGCGCTCGGCGATCCGGGCTTCAAGCGCTTCCGCCCGATTGTGCGCGACAAGAACGGCGCCTTGCGCCGTCTCACCGTCGCGGAAATCTCCAAGAACCCGAACTATTCGGATTTTTCGCTGGAGCAGACGAAACTTTCGGTCGAGGGCTTCTACGACAAGATGGACGACGTGATGTCGCCCAACCCGCTCGACCCGCTGCGTGCAATGAAAGAGGCCATCACCTCGCTTGAGGAGCAGGTGAAGGCGCGCGTCACGTCGGTCGAGAACGGACGCAAGTATCAGCTGAGCGGCAAGGGCGATGCCTCGATGCCCGACGGCGCCGCGATCTTCGAGACCACCGGCGCGTGGGAAGACTTCGCAACTCCGTCCCGCGATTTGCGCCTCCTGATCGCAATGGACGTTGTGCGCAGTTTCCCCGACCGTGTCGCGCGACGTCCCGAGCGCTACGCGATGCCGCACAACAAGAATGTCGATCAGGTGAAGGCAGAGTTGAAGGCTGTGCTGGCGCAGGAACTGTCGTCTCGCAAATTCTCCTATCCGCGCACGGACGGCTCGCAATGGACGCTGTCGCTGAAGGATGTGATCGACCGCATCGGCGATCTCGAAATGGCGTACAACGTCAACGATTGCGTCGAACTGCGCTGGGGCGCCAAGGAAGGAACCGAGGAGTTCGCGACCTGCAAGCGCAGGGCGCCGCAGGGCCAGCGCGCGAAGATGGTCGATTATCGCGCATGGTTCAGCGAGCGGCGGCGTCCGCCGCGGACCTGAGCCATTCACGTCGGCAATGTGGGGCGGATCGTGCGAGCGTCTCCGCCCCGAACTTCATCATGCGGCCAGCTCCTGCGGAGCTGGAGCTGCAAGATCGAGCACAAGCTCCGGTTCTGAAGCGGCGAAGATTTCGGCGCGATCGGCGCGCGGCGGATAGATCCAGACGGTGTTGATATCGCGCTTGAGCGACTTGGCCTGCGTGCCTGTCAGCTTCAGCTTCGCATTCCATCCGCGCGCGAAGATCGCACCGGCCGCGCCGAGATCGAGACACGTGACATAGGCAGCCTGCTCGTAGGGCTTGGGCGGCAGGCCGAGCAAGTCGGCGGCGGCGTTGTGGCCGGCGAACGCTCCAAGCCGCTTCGCGAATTGGCACGACATCGTTGCGACATTGCCGAGGTCGTCGCTTTCGGCCCTCGCGGTGTCGCCGGTGGCAAACACGTGGCCGACGCCCTGGACGCGCAGGTCGCGGTCAACCTGCAAGCGGCCGAGATTGTCGCGTGGCGCTGCGATTTGCGCGGTCAGCACCGACGCGCGCATCCCGGCCGTCCAGATCACGGTCGCGCTGTCGATGCGATCGCCGTTGGAGAGAACGGCGCCGGTTTCGTCCACTGATGTCACGCCGATACCAAGCATGGTTTCGACGCCAAGTTCGCCCAGCGCCTTCATGATCGCCGGGCGCGGATCGTCGCCGATCTGCTTCGCGATCGCCTCGCCGCGCTCGACGATCACAACCCGGATATCGGCGTCCTTGCCCAGAATGGTGCGCAGACGTTCGGGCATCTCGGTGGCGGTCTCGATGCCGGTGAAGCCGCCGCCCGCAACGACAACCGTGTTGCGCGCTTTTGACGCCGGACGGTCAGGCAACGCATGAAGATGCCGGTCGAGGCGGATCGCTTCCTCGATCATGTCCACGCCGAAACCGTATTCCGCCAGCCCTTGAATGTTCGGGCGGAAGCCGGTGCTTCCGGCGGCCAGCACTAGCCGGTCATACGGAAGGATGTTGCTCCCGCCGCCGGGCGCAGTGAAGACCACCGAGCCTGAGCCGGTGTTGATCGTCTCGACACTGCCCTGCACGTAACGGATGTCACAAACCGCGAACACCTCCGAGAGCGGCGCCTTCATCGTCTCCGGGTTTGCTTCGTAAAGGCGCGGACGGATCACGAGGAAGGGCTCGGGCGAAATCAGCGCGATTTCGAGTTCGCCCGGGCGGACTCCCTGCAGATCGCGAAGACGTGCGGCGGACAGAGCTGCGTGCATTCCGGCAAATCCGGCGCCGATGATGAGAAGCCGTTTCATGATCGAAAATTCCTTGTGATGTGTGGCGAGCACACGCGCGCGCAGGCACAGCGCTGCTCCTGCTGGCGCCTTCATCAGAAATGAAGGCGCCAGTTGTTCAACAGATGCAGTCGTTTTGGTTCAGCCGACGGTCAGTAGTCCCAGACAACCGGCACGCAGCGGAAGTGATCGCCGACGACCGCGACATGGCAGATGGACGGGAACGGCAGATGCGTGGCCACCAGCGGCTCGCGGGTCGCCGCCAGTTCCCGCATCAGCTTGATGCGGACGTGCGCAGACTCCTCCGGGTCGTGTTCGAAACCATTGTGCCAGTCGGGGTGATCGAACCCGACCTGAAACACGAGGTCGCCGGCGAAGGTCAGCCGGTCAGCGCCGGATGCGAGGCGCACGATGCTGTGTCCGGGCGTATGACCGCCGGTGCGGCGGACGATAACGCCCGGCGCCACTTCATATTCCTCTTCGAACGGCCGCAGGTTGTTGCGATAATCCTTCACGAACTGCTTCGCTGCACGACGAAGTGCGTCCGGGAATCCCTGCGGCATCACGGCGCGGGAGAAATCGGGCGATTCCCAGAATTTGAGTTCGGCGGCTGCCACGTGAATCCGCAGGTCCGGACGTAGCTGTTCCCTGATCCCGTCCACGAGCAGCCCGCCGATATGGTCCATGTGCATGTGGGTCAGCACCACATCGGTCACGGATGCGAGATCAATACCGGCGGCCTCCAGCCGCTGGACCAGCCGACCGGCTTGCGGCAGGTGCAGGTTCGGGTCCGCCCCGAGCCCGGCGTCGACGAGTATGGTCCGGCCGCCGCTGCGCACCAGCACCACGTTCAGTGGCCAATCGATCATGTCCGGCGACAGGAATTCGTCCTCCAGCCAGGCCGACCGGACGCCCGCGTCGACGTTGTGTGCCAGCGTTTTCGCCGGGATCGGCAACACCCCGTCGCTGATCACCAGTACGTCAATCTCTCCAATCTTCAGCGCGTAGCGCGAGGGAACCAGTTCATCGGGTGCCGGCCTGGCGGCGGGCGAGATGATGTCGAGGCTCATGTCTGTCTCCTGTTGACCGTCCTTACCCGCGGCCGTTGCCGGGGTTGCGATGGAGACGCTTTTGCCTGTCGCTGGCTCGAAAGACTTTGCAGGGACCTTGTCGTGCGCTTGGATTTCCCTTGAATATTCGTCCAAGCGGCGGTGGCCCGATGTGGCAAACGGTCATGCCCAGGCACTGACTGCCGTGCTATCAACGCTCGCCTCTATGACCGGTTCATGCACCGGGGGCGACGGAGCGCCTTAGTGCAATACATTTTCAGCAATTGTGCGCTCGACCTCGACCGGCGCGAATTGACCCGCGCGGCCGAGCCCGTGGCGGTCGGACCACAAGTCTTCGACCTGCTGGCCTATCTCGTGCGAAACCGCGACCGCGTCGTGAGCAAGGACGACCTTCTGGATTCGATATGGGGCGGACGCATCGTGTCCGAATCCACGCTCACCAGTCACATCAATGCGGTGCGCAAGGCGATCGGTGACAGCGGCGAGGAACAGCGCCTGATCCGGACGGTTCCCCGCAAGGGCTTCCGGTTCGTTGGCGACGTGACGGAGACCAGTGCTGCAGACTCTGAAGGTGGTTCGGGTACAGAGGCCTCGCGGGCGAACGAACCGGTGCCCGCGTTGACCCTGCCCGACAGTCCGTCGATTGCCGTCCTGCCGTTTCAGAACTGGAGCGGCGACCCCGAGCAGGACTATTTCGCGGACGGCATGGTGGAGGACATCATCACCGCGCTGTCGCGCATCCGCTGGCTGTTCGTGATCGCACGCAATTCGAGCTTCACCTACAAGGGCCGTGCCGTTGACGTTAAGCAGGTGGGCCGCGATCTCGGCGTGCGGTATGTTCTGGAAGGTAGTGTGCGCAAGGCGGGCACCCGCGTACGCATCACCGGCCAGCTCGTCGATGCTGCGACCGGTACACATCTTTGGGCGGAGCGTTTCGACAGCACGCTCGATGACATCTTTGCGTTGCAGGATCAGGTAGCCGCGAGCGTGGTCGGCGCACTCGCGCCGACGCTCGAGAGCGCAGAGATCGAACGCGCGAAGCGCAAGCCGACCGAAAACCTTCGCGCCTACGACTATTATCTGCGCGGCATGGCAAGCTTTCATCGCAGCACGAAGGAGGCCACCGCCGACGCATTGCAGCTGTTCGGGACCGCGATCGAGTTCGACCCGGATTTTGCGCCGCCCTATGCGATGGCGGCATGGTGCTATTTCTGGCGCAAGATCAACGGCTGGATGATCGATCGACCGTCGGAGATCGCCGAGGGCATCCGGCTGGCGCAGCGCGGGGCGGCGCTCGGCAAGGACGACGCCGTCACTTTGGCGCGTGCCGGGCACGCCCTTTCGCATTTTACTGGCGACGTCGAGAGCGGCGTCGCCTTACTCGACAAGGCGCTGGCGCTCAACCCGAACCTCGCGACAGCCTGGTTCATCAGCGGCTTCCTGAGAATCTGGCGCGGCGACCCTGAGGGCGCGATCGAGCGCTTCGAGCGCGGAATGCGGTTGAGTCCGCTCGACCCCGAAATGTTCCGCATGCAGGCCGGGATGGCGATGGCGCATCTTCTGGCAAAACGTTTTGATGTCGCGTCGTCGTTCGCGGAGAAGGCTATCCGGGAGCTATCGGGCTTCCTGATCGTGGCCGCCGTCATCGCGGCGAGCCATGCGCTCGCGGGCCGGCAGACTGAAGCAGAGAAAGCCATGCATCATGTTCGCAAGCTCGATCCTTCGCTGCGCATCTCCAATATCAAGGATTGGCTGCCGATCCTGCGGCCAGGCGATCTCGTCACCTTCGCCGACGGGTTGCGCAAGGCGGGGCTTCCGGAATGACCGCACTGGCAGCAGGCGGGGCGGCCTGCCGCAAAACCATGCCGCATTGACCCTTTTGCGTGGAGGGGCTAGCCAAAGAGCAACCTTAAAAGCCTCGAGGAAACGCCATGCTCCGCCTGCTTGCCGCTACCGGCCTTGTCCTTTCGTCGCTTGCCGCGGTCCAAAGCCCGGCCCACGCGCAGACACCGGCAAAGGACTGGCCGCAGCGTAACGTCACAATGATCCTGCCGCTTGGCCCCGGCAGCGGCGTCGACATCACGACGCGCCTCCTTGCCGAAAAGCTGTCCGCAAAATGGGGTAAGCCGGTCGTGGTGGAAAACCGGCCCGGCGGCGACGCGATTGTTGCGATCAACGCCTTCGTGTCCGCCAATGACGATCACACATTCCTCATGGCGCCGACCTCGACTTTCACGGCGCATCCGTTGTTGCATCAGAAGCTGCCCTACGAGGCGACCGACCTCGTGCCGGTCGCGCGTGCCACCAACACGCTCATTGCGATCGGCGTGCCGGCTTCGCTCGGCATCAACACGCTCGCCGACTTCGTGAAGCTCGCGAAGGAAAAGCCCGGCCAGCTCAATTATGCCGGCACCACAGGCGCGGTCGACTTCGTCGTGTCGGGCTGGCTGAAGGACGCGGGCATCAATGTCGCCAAAATTCCGTACAAGGACGGCGTGCAGGCGCTGAACGATCTCGCGGAAGGCCGCATCCAGATCTATGGCGCGGCTTACGCGATCATGCGGCCGCAGGTTGCCGCCGGCAAGGTGAAGGTGCTCGCGCTCATGAACGCACAGCGCGCGCCCGCACTTGCGGATGTTCCGACGGCGAAGGAAGCAGGTTTCGATACACTGACGCTCGACGGACTGGTGGGACTGTTCGGCTCGAAGAAGATGTCGCCGGAAATTCGCGACCGCATCGCTGCCGATCTGATCGAGGCGGCGTCCGATCCTGAGGTGGTGAAGAAGCTGACCCCGATGGGTCAGGTGGTTCGGCCGGGGCCTGCCGCGGAATTCGCCGCCGAGATCAACGAGCAGCGCAAGCGCATCGCCGAATCGGCCAAGCTCGCCGCCGGGAAATAACGCGTCGAACGTTCGACAAATCCGCTCCGTGGTCGGGAGGGCTGATGACTGATCTCAGCCCCCCGCTCACGGCCTTTCGGTGGTGAGGGTGGTGGCCCGTTCACGAGTGCCCGCGATGCCCTGCTCGGCGCGCTGCGTGTTAGGGCCGAAGCGTCCATCTCACTGAGAAAACGTGTCACCTGCAGAGTGAGGTCAGAAACCGAGCGCGCCCGAGGCCAAAACCCGGCGAGACCGGGCAGCGTTCCTGATTGGGGTATACTCTCGTGCCGAGCCGCGAAAGGAGCGTGACTGTGTTTGACGGGCTGCTCAATAACAAGGATGGGCTTAGAATGCCCTACTCGGTTGGCGATATGGTGTACTTCTGGACGGGACGGCGTTCACACGGGTACGCGATAATCACAGCGATGACTGAGGAACGTGTATTTCTCGAACCTGAGCCTGACGCCACGAAAGGCTCTGATTATCGTCTCCTTTATTCGGGTAGAGAGTGGTGGGCGCCCCGCAACCGGGGAGTGCTGCACCGTCAGATCGATACGCCCCCGCAGTTTTGGTACTCGAACTTCTAGCGCTGTTGTCCACATACCTCAGCAAAACCTTCCCTTAATGAACGGCCGGGTTCCTCGGGATGACCGTGGAAACTCTGATCGGAATTACGGCCACCACCACCCTGATTACAGGCTGGAAGTAGCGAACGCCCTCTCCATACGGCGGTCAAGACCAGTTGAAACGGACGTATCGGTGGCCGGGAAACAGCGGGGTTCGGGAACCCCTGAATAAATGGTCGGAGTGGCAGGATTTGAACCTGCGACCCCCTCGTCCCGAACGAGGTGCGCTACCAGGCTGCGCTACACTCCGACTTGGAAGGCCGGTCTTATAGCCACCGTCCGCCCGCCCTGCAAGGCACGGAGACGGCCTTATTTTTCATAACGGTGCGGAAAAAACCGGGTAAGACCCTGACATGCAGGTCCTGTCGAAAACCCGCCTCATCAAGGCCGTTCCGGGCGCCGCGCACGCGGCCGCCGAGTGCCTCGAACGGGGCGGCCTGGTCGCGCTGCC
>Ga0180218_1001846_pt1 | contig 12058 bp, 13 predicted proteins | sample eDN3rd37CKraftBY_FD_151334 | JGI IMG/M metagenome (GOLD analysis project Ga0180218, IMG submission 151334) | Enriched backyard soil microbial communities from Emeryville, California, USA - eDNA 3rd pass 37_C Kraft BY (version 2) (version 2) | ecosystem: Environmental > Terrestrial > Soil >... | reverse complement strand
CACGGACCCTCGACCAGTCGGCGTCGAGTTCGTCCGCCACCACCATGGCGATCGAGGTGCGGACCCCCTGGCCCATCTCCTGCCGGTGGCAGGTGACGGTCACAAGGCCGTCCGGGCTGATCGAGACGAAGATCTTCGGATCGTCACGCCATCCGTTCGGCATACCGTCGGCCCCGAACTTCTTTTCCTGCGCATCCACATCGGACGGCAAGCCGATGGCGAGCACGAGTGAGCCGGCTGCGACTCCGGCCAGGAACGCACGCCGGCTGACGTTCGCGACGGCCAATTCACGTTCACTGTGGCCCGTCATGGACGACCTCCCGTGCTGGCCTGCTTGATGGCGGCGCGAATGCGCGGGTATGTTCCACAGCGGCAGATGTTGCCGCTCATGATGGTGTCGATGTCCTCGTCGCTTGGGTTCGGGACGTCCTTGAGGAGGGCCGCGGCCTGCATGATCTGGCCGGGCTGGCAGTAGCCGCACTGCGAAACGTTAAGATCGCGCCAGGCGACCTGGACAGGATGGTTTCCGTCTGGGGACAGACCTTCGATCGTCGTCACTCTGGTTCCCAGAGCAGAAGCCATGGGGGTCACGCAGGCTCGAACCGCCGTGTCATCGAGATGCACGGTACAGGCCCCGCACTGGGCCACGCCGCAGCCGAACTTGGTGCCGGTCAGCCCCAGCTCATCACGCAAATACCACAGGAGCGGCATGTCCTCGTCGCCGTCGAATGATCTTTCGGCGCCGTTTACGACCAGTGTCGCCATGGTCTTCTCCTCTGTCACAATGGATAAATGTATCGATACGGTGACGCACGAACCGCCCAGGCTGCATTGAATCAGCACCCTGGCGCACAAGCCGCTCCCGGCGACACCGATGGTGCTTGCTCGATGACCGGCCCGTGAGAACTTGCTTAAGAACTAGGGCGAGCTGGACGCTCGACGACCCTATTGAGCCGGCCCGAGTTCGCGCCGCGCCTCTTCGACCGCAATGGAGCATCCCGAGGCATCTCCGTCGCGATCGAGAGCCTGTGCGCGATTGAGGGCCACCCGCGCTCTCAGGGCGTTGTCGCCCCCGGCAAGCGGAGTCGCCGCTGCCGTCGCTCCGACGTCATGTTCGGGGAGCTTCTGCACCGGTGAACCGGGTGGGGTCGACTGCTCGTCAGCCTGCATGGCTTGGGACTCGCGAGAGGCAGCAACGGCCTGCCCGCCGGAGGATAGGGCTGCGCTTTTCGATGTCGCTTCATCAACCCGGGGCTCAAGGGCGCGAATGGTATCACCGCAGGGCGATGCCAGCACCGGCCCGGTGCCGAGAATACCGAAAGCGACAATCACAATTGAGCTTAGCTGTTTCATGACCGTTGTCCATGTGGTGACCAGGAGAAACTTCGCGGGAGCCTGAACGGTTTCGATGCGGTAGAGGTCGAATGCGGGTTCCCGCTCTGAATCTTCTTCCGCGGCCATTTTAGACTGTATTCCTCTCAGACATTGAGAGCATCGGCCTACTTCAGAGGGGGGCCAGGGCGAGACGTTTTGAACTATAGGTCGAGCTTGTCACGATGGACCGGCTGTATCTGCGAGGGGGCCTGCGGTGTCGCGAACTGACGATGCCGCGTCCGGTGTGAGCCAACCTGTGGGGCGCTCGATCATGCGGTGGACGCGTGGTTCTCCGGGGCCCTGATGCAGGGCCAGCAATCTTTCCCCGATCGCGGCGTCTGCTTGGGTTCTTCGCTGATTGTGGCGCACATACTCCAGCCAGGTGGGGGTGTGATAACGCTCGAGCCATAGCTTGGGGTTTTCAAGGTCGCGCAGCAGGGTCCAATGACGGGCGCCGTCGCGGCGCCTGACACGCCTACGCTGGGCCATCACGGCTAAGAAGTCGGCAACGTCCTGCTCACGGATGAGATACTCGATCGTCACGACGATTGGGCCACTTCGCGGACGAATATCAAGAGCGACTTCGGGTTCCCTCCATCGACCAAGTGGGTCGAGATCGGGCGACGTCAACTCCGGCAAGGCATAACGCAGCCCGAAAGCGGCACCAGCAATGAGGACGCCTCCTGCAATCAACAGAGCCTCGCTCACGCCATACCGCTCAGCAAGCACTCCCCAGACCCAACTGCCGCAGGCCATGCCGCCGAAGGTAGCCATCTGATAAAGCGCAAGCGCCCGGCCAACGACCCAGCGCGGGGCGGAGAGCTGCACGGTCACGTTGAAGCTCGACAGGCTCACCACCCAGCTCGCGCCTCCGAAGACCATGGCAACCATGGTGAGAACGGCGGATGAGCTCAGGCCCGCACCGATCACGCAAATGGCAAAGCCAATGAAGCCCACGCGCACAATGGCCTCGATCGCCAAGGCTCGCCGGAGGCGGGCGGCCAGCAGAGCACCACAGACAGCTCCCGCGCCAAAGGCGCCGAGCAGGAGTCCAAAGGTAAGCGGCCCACCGTGAATCAGGTCCCGCGCGATGAGCGGCATCAGGGCCTGAACGGCAATCGCAGCCAAGCCGAACATGGCGCCACGAACCAGGACAAGGCTGATATTCGGCGACATGGCGACATAGCGGAGACCCGCCGCCATGGCGGTCCCCAGCGACTCCGGCGGCAGCACCCGAGGAGGCGTCTCCGGCCGCCAGCGGGCGAGCACGGCAATGAGACCAACGTAGCTTACCGCATTGACCGCGAAGGCCCCGAAGGCTCCGGCTGCGGCGACAATCGCGCCCCCGATTGCCGGTCCAACGCTGCGCGCCAGGTTGTACCCCATGCTGTTGAGGACGATGGCGCCGGGAAGATCGGAGCGCGGCACCATCTCCCCGACCAGGGATTGCCATGCCGGACCGTTGAAGGCGGTGCCGCAGCCGACCAGAAAGGTAAAAAGGAGCAGGAGCCAAGGCGTCACGAGGCCGAAATAGACACAGAGGGTGAGGCCAATCGAGACGACCAGCAGGAAAATCTGAGCCGTGAGCATGAGCTTGCGCCGGTCAGAATTATCGGCAATGGCGCCGGCTGCCAGGGAGAACAGCATGATCGGCAATGTGGTGGAGGCCTGCACCAGAGCGATCATGCCCGCCGACGCCCCGAGGGAGGTCATCAGCCATGCAGCGCCGACCGACTCGATCAAACTGCCGAAGTTGGAGGCGAGACTGGCCAACCATACCGCCCGAAAGATTCGATGCCGGAAGGGCGACAGCGCAGACGGATGGTGTTCCAATGGATTGTTTCCTTCCCCGCACCGTGGTTTGACACGTGTAGCCTATGCGCGGTCGACGCGGCTCCGCTACTTTGGGTACATGGTTGGAAGAGAGCCAGCCGCAGGTCGGAGAGCAGTGGCCCGCTCACGGTGCTTTGCCAACCGCGACGTCAAACGATTGAGGCCGCCGAAGAGTTCAGGACGCAGTTCGGCTGAACATCTCTTGATAGGCGAACAATGCAGGGGCGCACCGGTGTGGATGAAAAGCAGTTCATCGTTCGGGCTGAAGCGGCCCGCCCTGATATCGCTTATGACGACCGCCATTGCTTTGGAGGTGTAAACGGGATCGAGCAAGATTCCTTCGTATCGCGCACATAACGCAATCGCCTCGAGGGATGAATGGTTGGGCAGCCCATAGCCCGGAAGGTACATGCTATCGTCGAGGTTGATCGCCGACTTAACGGCGGCAGCATCGGTGTCGAGTAGCTTTGTTACGCCATCCACCAGAGCCTCGATGACCGGGCGCTGCTTCTCGACCGGTCGGGAAATCGTCGCGCCGATCAACTGCGATGTCGATTTTGAGAGGTGAAGGCCTGCAAGCAGCCCCGCATGGGTCCCGCCAGATCCCGAAACAACGATGATGTGCGTGAAGCTCTTCCCGAGCGCACGCTCCTGCTCGGCGATCTCCGAGGCGCAGGCGACGTAGCCCAGACAGCCGATCGCGTTGGAGCCACCCACCGGGATGACGTAGGGCGATTTTCCCAGCTTCTGCAACTGCTCGGCGCAGTGGGTGACCGCCTCCGCAAGGGAGTCGTCTCGCCGGACCAGATGGACTTCGGCCCCAACAAGGTCGTCGATCAGCCTGTTCGCTGAGTTGTAGTATGCCGCAAGCCGATCGGGGACTTCGTCGATCAGGACGATGTGACATTCGAGGCCAAGCTTGGCCGCTGCGGCGGCTGTCAGCCGGGCATGATTGGATTGCAAAGCCCCGGAGGTAACTACGACGTTACATCCCTTTGCCTGCGCGTCGGCCAAAAGATATTCGAGCTTTCGCAGCTTGTTGCCGCCCATGGCGATGCTGCCGAAATCGTCCCGCTTAATAGAAATACGGGGACCGCCGAGGGCGGCCGAAAGTCGATCAAGCGGCTCGATCGGGGTTGGCCACTGGGACAGTCCTATGCGGGGAGAACTCTCGTGCTGCATGGGTTCAAGCGGTTCCCGTCTGACGCTGAAGATCAGCCAAGGTGCTAGCATGCACAGCGAGTGGGAAAAAGAGGTAGGCCGAACCATTAAAGCCACCTTAAATCGCTCGGCCAACACCCATCTCTCGCGGGTTCACCTCCCGAGCACCCCTCATGATCGTCGAGACATGCCTGCTCGGCATGGCGTCCTCGCCAATAAGCGGACCTTTGGGCAGTCTAGGTGACGACCGGCATCTAAAACAAAAGGTTTGCGGCGGATCCCAATCTGTAGCCTGCCCGCGCGACGTAACCGCAACTATATCCTGTGGCTCGATTGGTTAATGCAATCAAGCCGCTATGGCGATGAACCACAAGGGAAAGGTAGCGATCGCACCAGAAAACGACATGAAGGCTCAGAGTGATTTCATCGCGGCTCTCTTCCGCGTTGCTGCCCAACCCGAGCCCTCGCTTGAACTACGTTAGGGGTTGCAACGGAACCAAGTCATGCCGGCGAGCAGTACAGAACTGCTTCGCTCAGATCCTCAACCCGAGAGCAGCCAAGATGGCCTAAGGTCGTCCAGAACTCGCGCTGTAGAAGCTCAAGGGTTCGGCGAACGCCATACTCGCCATCAGCCGCGAGGCCGAGAGCGATCAGGCGGCCGAGCGCAACTGCGTTCGCGCCCAAGGCCAGCGCTGTGACAATGTCGCTGCCACGTCGGATTCCCGAATCGAAGATGATCGGAACCTCTCGCCCCACTGCCCTACGAATAGTCGGCAGGACGTCCAGCGCGGCCGGTGTCCTGTCAACCGTGCGGCCGCCGTAGTTCGAGACATAAAGCCCAACTGCGCCGGCATCCAGTGCCGCGTGAGCGTCTCGGACGCTCGTGACACCTTTGACGATGCACGGAAGAGGTGAACGGGCGATGGCGCGTGCCGCCTGCTGCCAGTGCCAGCGCGGCTGCGTGAATTCCAGCAGTTCGACAAGAGCAGCCGCATCGGACCGTCCCGGTCCGAAGTTGGCATGGCCGTATTCCCCTCGAATGGAGAAGCGGTCTTCCATCATCCGCTCCCGCCATTGCCTGATGGGGGAATATGTGACGCAGATGTACTTGTAGCCGGCGGTCTTGGCACGCTCCATGAGATCCACGACGGCATCTTCGTCACCGACGAACGTCATCTGGAAGATCGATGCGACGGAGGAAGCGGCCGCAATCTCTTCGAGCGGGAATGACGCGGCGACCGGTACCATTTGCTGAATGCCGACCGCTTCAGCCGCACGCCCGATGGCCAGGTGCCCGTCAGGATGGAATGCGGCTTCACCTCCGAAGGGAGCAATGAAGGCGGGAAAGCTCAGATCAAGCCCCAGGACCTTGGTTCGCGTATCGGGATTGTCGATCCCGGCGAAAAGCGGATTGATAAAGCGATACCGGTCGAACGCTGCCGTATTGTCCTTGAGGGTCACCTCATCGCCCGTGCCGCACCAGAGACAATTCCACTCGACCTCCGACAACTGCCGTTGGGCGTCGCGGTGGATCCCGCGCAAGGTGCCATAGATCAGCCTCTTTATCTCCATCTGAATAAAGCACCGCCAAGTTACAAGGACGCGAGATGCGTTTGGATGAGCCTTTTCCTCTGGAAGCTGTTCCACCGCGGTTAAAGACCGTGATCCTAAGAGAGTTTCGGGGGCGCTGTCCCAGCATTGGAGAGGTCGCCCAGATTCCAGACCGTCAGTGGCTATCAACCCCAGATGTCGGCCCGCGATCCGTTGAGGTTATCCACGACATCACCGATGCAATGCAACAGCAGGTGACCTCCCCGCTAAGTGCACGGTGGGCTGATATCGAGCTATTAGAGCGCCTTGAGCGGCTTCAGAAAGAACTCCGATGGCTCAAGAGTTTTGTGAAGGGAGAAATGCTTAAGCAGTGACCCAGCGTATACGGTGTGCCAACTCGCCAAGAGAAGTTCATTCCATCCGTGGACGTCGGGCCTAGAGAATACTAGGCTGCCGCTCTTGGCTGTATTGAATCCGCCCCTTCTGTCGCCTTTTGCAAGGCGAGAAGAAGAACACCAATATCATCGCCGAGTAGCTTAATGGCATTGTGGGCATACTTCCGGAAGCGCTCCTTGCGGACTGCCGGCTCGTCATCCCACCGACACGCGGCTTGATCGGCTTCATGAATCGCCTGAGCCACAAGCTCGATTGTGTAATTCATATTGGCACCAGCGATGAGAACAGATCCTGTTCTCGCTTAAGGAATAAAAGGTTCGCAGCCATCAAATACTGGACAGCAGAACGCCTGTTCCAGTGAAGGAGTTTACAAAAACAACATTGAGGATGAACGCGCGCTGAAGGGATAAACCATGCGTCCCTAGCCAAGTTTATGATGACTGATTTGCCGGATCTTGGCTGTAGCCCGAAAGACACAGTAAGAGACCGGGTTAGATCCGTATTTTGGGTCCTGTATCTCCAGGGGCTGCCCAATGAAAGCGTTCGCCTCCGCCCTCGCCTGCCTCATTCCTCTCTCAGCTTCCGCAGCCGAGGAAGATGCCATGATGCAGAAGGCCTTCCGCATCATCACCCAGCACTGCCTTCTTTCACGGGCAGAGCTGACCTGCTCATCCCTGGTGCTGGATGGTAATAGGCTACTTTGCGTATCAGGCCCTAAACTGGTCTCGCATACTGGTTCAACGGTTATATGGAGGGGGAGTTTTGTTCATCTCATTATCTCGTAGCTCCGAGTGAGCAAACGCTAGCTTTCCCTTGAACGAGCCAAGTCCCTTGCCCTCTGTGCGACGCCTCTCCTCTGCATCGTCGATGCGCTGGAATTCTGTTAGAGCAAATGGCGCCTCTCTTCGAAAATCAGTAAATCGGCCCCAACCATTTGACAGATATTCATCTGCAAATACTAAAACTGCAATACCAGGAGCATCGCCATCGTTTCCATTTTTCGGAATGCTGTCATCGCCGTGCCCCTTGTACATATACATAACGGTCAATTCACTGTGGTAAAACTTCAATACTTCGGAAATTCACTTTCCGACAGGACGGGTGCTGTCGTTCGGGTCAATAGTGGTTCCGACTAGGATCCAATCCTTGCTACGAGCACTGTATTTTATCTCAAAAAACCAAAGTATTCATTACCGCCTCGTAAAAATCTACTTCTGTATTTACCATCAAAGTCTACCAATGGGTCGTAAAATCTACGTAAAATATATATTATCCGCAGCATATGAACGACTGCGGCTAGAATGAGATATATTATTATGAGGAGTGCGACTTGGACGATACCTCTAATGAAATCTTCATCGATGGAAGGCAATGGAGGCAGCTTGTGAATCAGCCATGGAGTTAGCGCGAATGCTGCAATAGCCGCGCCTAAAATCAGAGCATTCGCCCAAACTTCTTTCAAGAGCCTAGACATGTTGTCCCCTCAACAGGGCAAGTGCGTCATTCCCTGGTAGATTTTCGGCAACTGTACTAACGGCAGCCCCTCGCAGCCAAGTAAATCCTAATCCCATACCTCTTAAGGTGAACAGGGGACACCATGTGGTACGAGAAAGCAGTGGCTCGCAGCTATCTTGCTAAGGCGAGAGCACAGGGCATTTCCCGGCTAGGCGATGGCCCTGATCCAAGAGTCGATGCGTGAAACTCTACTGGATGTGAACCTCGGAGGCTTGGCCAGACGATAGCTGGCTGGAGACGCAGGTCACATGCTTCGACGACGACAAGCCGGATCGGGAGAGTGATAGCCAATGGCACACCTCCATCGGTAACGTCCAACAGGTTCTGCACGGTCCCGAGGGCGGTCTTTGGGCATGGCGCGTGACGGCCACCTTCCCCGGCCCCATGATCCTTTTCCTCATTCGGGGCGAGAGCCGATACGGAAGGAGGCCGGCAGGTCGCGGAGACCTATGAGCGAATGCTGAGGGTTACGGCAGAAGTTGCGCTCCATGGGGCCCGTTCAGCGATACTCCCGGCACGTTCGAGACAAGGAAAACGCCCTCACCGAGGGGGCCATTTCTGACCTCCGGCTGAGAGCGCTTGCGAGGGTAAGGTCCTCGCTTTAGTGGGGCTGATACGCAACACGCCCGGTATGTCTGTCCTAGAACGGCCAAGGTAAATAATCCATAGCGCCCTAAAGGGTTCCGTACGAGGTGCTATGCAAAATTCGCGGATTATCTTCTTAGGCACTCATGGGTATGACGGTTCGGACGGAGACCGAAGACACAATACGGCTCATGCGCTGCTACTTTCACCTGGTGAACAGCCACGAGGAGATCCTGGATGATGAAGGGGTCGAGGTCTCGGATCTTGAGCATGCCAAGGCTCAGGCCATGTGGGCCATCGACAGCTTGCGCAATGAGGCGATCGAGGCTGGCGCCTCCTGGCAGGGCTGGCGGCTTGATATCGTTGACCCATCCGGCAGGGTTTTAGCCTCTCTCACGTTGGAACCGACGCGGCACTAAGCGGCGCTAGACCGCCTTGGCAGGCTTGTCTGTGATAGTCGTGACCACCTGCGGCAGGGCCATTTGTCGGACCAAGGTGATGACGGTGTCGGGCAGGTAAGGCTTGGCCAGGAACGCCACCGTGTCCGATAGGTCGTTCGGGCCAGGTCGCTCGCGGCCTGAGGTCACAATAACCCCAATTCCGGGCCAACGTTCCTGGACGGTTCGAGCCAGCTTCAGGCCATTCATAGCCCCGGGCATTTCGATGTCGGTGATCACCACCTGCACGCCAAGACAAGCCCGTAAAACGGTCAGGGCTTCATCGGCGTTGACGGCCTCAAACACCTTGAAGCCGGCTTCCTCCAGGAAGTCGGCCAGGAACATGCGCACGAGAGGCTCGTCCTCGACCACGAGGACCACCATCCGAGGATCTGAACCAGACATACGAACAGGTTCTACAAATAAGCTGAGGCAGATTTCAACCGCGAATAGTCGAGTTTCGTTCCGTGGACGACCTTCTGGAAAATACGACAATCTTCTCACCAGCATGCAATGCCGCTATATACGTTCCATGTAAACGATTTCATGGCCGACCTTGTCCCACCACAATCGCAACCTGGACGAGCACCGCCGCAAGGCTGAGGTGGCCCAAGCACGACTGGTTCGCCATGAGAAATTGAGCCGGGTCGCCCTGCTCTTGGTCCTGCTCCTGGCCCTCGGCCTTCTTGCTCTGGTGGTCAGCTATCTCAGAGGCCAGCCGTAGCCCCTGGAGGGCATCTCAGATGCTGATCCCGTAAAAGGGCTAATCGGAATTATCGCTTCCGTTTCAGCCAGTTACGGATCATCGCAATAGCGGCGGACGAGACCGCGCCAGCCCCTACGAAGATGACTATCCTCATGAGGATATGCTCAATCTCATTTTCGCCGTGAGGCTGGCTCCAGAAAGCATGGACATAGGCGTGTCCGATGCCCACGAGGACGCCGAGCACCGCTCCATAAAAAGCGAGGCCTTTCGCGTCCCACACTTGTCTCGGCCGGGGTCCATCACTCATCCTGCCGTATTAGCGCCCCGATTCATTCAAGGCTAGGCTTGATGCTGGTCTGGGCCGGCTTCGCTGCCCCTGGCTTGTCATCAATGGGCTTTGTACATGTGGCCATGTCCGCTCCAAGGATCCTGACGCGGCCTAGTGGGAACGGGATGACAGGTAGCGAAATGAGGATCGGGACACGGCTGAAGGATTGGGCCCGAGCTATCAAGAGGGACGTCGTCGCTCTCTATATCGCCGGCCGCGACCCTTGGGTGCCGTGGTCCGTGAAAGCCGTTGCGGTGGCGATTGCCGCCTATGCGCTCAGTCCGATTGATCTCATCCCCGACTTCATCCCGGTGCTGGGCTATCTCGATGAGTTGATCCTCCTGCCCATCGCCATCGCTCTCGTGATTAGGATGATACCCGATCCACTCATAGCGGAGTTTCGGGAGGAGGCGCAGAGGCGCTCAGAGCGCCCGGTGAGCCGAGTAGCGGCGGCGGCTATCATTGTGCTTTGGGTTGCGTCCGCAGCGTTCCTGCTCTGGGTCTTGTGGCCTACCCCTGCCCCTTAATAGCGGATGGGGTATAGCCCTTCTTCCTCTTTGCTGCCTGGAGGGCTTGAAGAGTTGCGAGGGCCTCGCCCTCTTCCTTGTGCTCGTCCAAGCGGATCGTGCCGGCGCTGCCGATCCGTCCCCACTGCCTAACGAGGACCACATGCCCGAATAGGTCCCGCTCCACGGCCATGGAATAGAACCGACCCCTAAATCGGCTCGGGATTGTGCTGCCTTGCGGTCGCGTCAGCAAACAATCCCGCCGAACAGGTGCGCCTTGGGTCAATCTCTAACCTTGGGAGATCAGGCATCGGCTAAGATTGCGCACAGTGCTGCCATAACAACCTCTCAGTCGATTGTTCGGTGGTGAGGTCAAGGCGATCTTCGCACGCATCGTCGTTCAGATCCGGATTTCCGGGAGCTCTTGGCTGTCAGGCGGAGTCATGCTGTTTCAAGCGCAAGAGAAGACTGGCAACAAGCTTTCACCAACTCTGTACAAGGAGGCGCCCTGTCGCCTTATAGGAACCTTGGCAATTCATCGACAAGACATTTGGACACTTCCAGCTCCTAGCGTGAGCACCTGGGTTATAGAGCCTGCTATTCCTGTCAAAGTTTTGCAGGTATGGGTGAACTTATAGCATCTGGGGCATTTTAAGTTGCGCAACGTTGTGGAGATCCTGAGCGGGAAACGGGCACTTCTGTGGATTGTCTTTACTCGGGTGGTACTTTGTATCGGAATTGGCCTAGTGGGGTTTGGCGCTTTGCGCCAAACCAAGAACCAGATGGCCGACGAGGCGGCAGCCAATGCGGATCGGGTTGCCCGCCTGTTGCTCGCTAACTTTGAGCGCACCTCCGATTCGATTGACGGTCTCCTGAAGAACTTCGCAACAGGGTTCACGCCGCAATCGACTCCAAGCGAGCTTTTCGAGCGGCTTCGCAGCCTGAACCTGCCAAGTGAGATTGTGCAGCTGACGGTCGTCAGCCCCGACGGCCGAGCGCTGGTGAATAATCTTACTCCTGAGACAGAGCGGGTTGATGTCTCCGACCGAATGCATATCCGTGTCCATCGCGAGAATCGGATAAACGGCCTCTATATCAGCCCCCCTGTTTTAGGACGCATCTCGAATCTCTGGACAATCCAGTTCACGCGAGCGGTTCGCGATGATAAGGGTGCTCTTCAGGCCATCCTGGTGGCCTCCTACGACCTGAGGGACTTCACCTCATTCTATGGTGGCCTCAAGATCGGCGGACACGGAATGGTCGCGCTGGCGGGCCTTGACGGTATTGTGCGGGTCCGCAGCGCGGCAGAGGCGAGCTATGCGCAGGACCTTTCCGCATTGCCCCGGTTCCGAAAGATCCTCGAGGAACGGAACGGCCGCTTCGACGACCTCAGCGCGGTCGATAATGTCGCGCGCGTCGGTTATTTCACCACGTCGGACCGTTACCCGTTCCTTACGATGGTGGCCTTTAATCAGGCTTATCTGGATCGCCGGTTAGCCGCCGTGAGATTGCCTATCATTGCGTCCTTGCTTGGCTTGGCCCTGGTGCTGACGCTTGCCATGATCGGCGCGGTCTGGGTTGTGAGGCGGGAGGCAGCGGCCACAGCACGTCTTCATCACACGCAACGCCTGGAGGCCCTGGGCCGCCTGACCGGCGGCATCGCTCA
>Ga0180218_1001844_pt1 | contig 12068 bp, 8 predicted proteins | sample eDN3rd37CKraftBY_FD_151334 | JGI IMG/M metagenome (GOLD analysis project Ga0180218, IMG submission 151334) | Enriched backyard soil microbial communities from Emeryville, California, USA - eDNA 3rd pass 37_C Kraft BY (version 2) (version 2) | ecosystem: Environmental > Terrestrial > Soil >... | reverse complement strand
GAAGGCGCCGCCGCGCGTGGTGACGAGCACGGTGGGCTTGCCCTCGAGGGCGGGCACGCCGGTGCCGACGCCGACGGTCACGAGGTCGATCCACGCCTTCGCGTGCTGCGAGACCCCGTAGTTGTACAGGGGGAGGGCCAGCACGAGCGCGTCGGCGGCGCGGACCTCGTCGGCCAGGGCCGCGGCGAGGTCGAGGGCCGCCGCCTGCTCGGGCGAGCGCTCCGCCGCGGCGACGACGCCGGCCGAGGTGGCCAGAGCCCAGGCGTCGGCGGGCAGCGGGTCCTGGCCCAGGTGCCGCGTGACGACGGCCGTGCCGGGTCGGGCGGCGGTGAGCTCGGCGACGACGGTGTCCGCCAGCGCGGAGCTGGCGGAGCGGTCGCCCTGGATGCTGGCGTCGATGCGGAGAAGCGTCATGCGGCGGAGGTCCTCGTTCGGTGGCGGAAGATGGTTGCTCGGGGAGCCGAAGCGGACCGTACCCACGGGCGGATTGACCGTTCAAGTCGGCCTACCATGAGGCATGCCGACCGCAGCGACCGACGCCCCGGCCTGGCTCGACGACGACCAGCAGCGCAGCTGGTCGTCCGTGGCCGCGCTCCTCATGACCCTGCCCGCCACGCTCGACGCCCAGCTGCGCGCCGACGCCGGTCTCAACCTCTTCGAGTACCACGTGCTGGTCGCGCTCGGCGACGCCCCGGCGCGCACCCTGAGCATGTCCGACCTGGCCGCGCTGTCCCGCGGCTCCCTGTCGCGCCTGTCGCACGCCGTCGGGCGGCTGGAGCGCTCCGGGCTCGTCGAGCGCACGCCGTGCTCGGTGGGGCGGCGGCGCATGGAGGCCCGGCTCACCGACGCGGGCTGGGACAAGCTCGTGGCCTCCGCCCCCGGCCACGTCGCCGAGGTGCGGCGGCTCGTGGTGGACGCGCTCGACGGCGACCAGCTCGAGGCGTTCGGTGCGGCCGCCGACGTCGTCGTCCGGACGATCGACCCAGCGCTGGCGCGCGGCGAGCGCGTCCGCGGCTGCGCCGAGCCGTCAGCCCAGGCGCCGGCCCGGCCGTCAGCCGAGCAGGGGCGGTGAGCCCGCGCCGGTGCCGGCGATGACGCCCTCGACGGTCTCGCGCAGCACGTCGCGCGGGTCGTGCGTGGGCGCCCAGCGCAGCAGCTCGCGGGCGCGCGTCGCGTCGAGGACGACGTCGGCGCGGGCCATGTCGAACCAGCCCACGTCGATGGGTGCGAGGCGCAGCCGCGAGGCGACCGACAGCCCGGTCCGCGCGACGTCGGGCGAGACCTCGACGCTGCGGCCGCCCGAGAGCGTGTCCGCGAGGTCGGCCGACGTCAGCCAGCCCTCGGGCGCGAGGTTGAACGGCCCGGGGTGCCGGCCGACGACGACCGCGCGGTACGCGTCGGCGGCGTCGTCGACGTGCATCACCTGCAGGCGCAGCCCGTCGAGCGCGGGCACGGCGGGCAGCAGCGCGCCCTCGGGGGCGCGCTTGGCGGCGAGCCGCAGGGCCCGGGTGCCGAGCGGCCCCAGGAAGTAGCGCCCGAGCTCGGCGCCCGCCTCGCGCTGGAGCATGAGCGCGGGCCGGACCCGCGTCACGACCAGCCGCGGGTGCCGCTCGGCGACGTCGTCGAGCATCCGCTCGACGGCGGCCTTCTGCACGGAGTAGGACGACGTGCGCACGCCGCGCCGCGGCCAGTCCTCGCGCACGAGGCCGCCGCCCGCGGGGCCGGGGGAGTAGACGCCGGAGGTCGAGCCGAACACGAGGTGCGGCACGCCGCCGCGCACGACGGCGTCCGCGACCGCCCGCGAGCCGTCGAGGTTGAGGCGCCGGGCCTGCCCGGAGTCGCGGGCGGACGGCGGCGCCCAGGCGAGGTGGATGACGGCGTCGGCCCCGAGGAAGGCCCGGTCGAGGCCGCGCACGACGGCGTCGGCGGTGTCCGTGAGGTCGACGCGCACCCACTCGGCGGTGGAGTGCGGGTAGGCGACGGTGCTGCTGCCGTCGGCGCGTGGCACCCGCCGGGCGACGCCGACGACCGAGGTCACGGCGGGTTCGCGGGCCAGTGCTCCCAGCACGGCGGTCCCGACGTTCCCGCTGGCTCCCACGACGACGACGCGCACGGTCCGACCGTAGCCGCGGTGGCGCCGTGGCGCGCGAGCAACCGGCTACCGGCCGGGTCTCGTGTATCGGGGACACGAGGTGTATGGCCAACACGGTGTGTATGCCGTACGCTCGTGTATGTCATACACACCGACCGGAGGGGAACGGCCATGAACGACCCGATGATCGCGGTGCGGGGCCTGCGCAAGTCCTACGGGCGCACCGCCGTCCTGCGCGGCGTCGACCTCGCCGTCCGACGCGGCGAGATCTTCGCGCTGCTCGGGCCGAACGGCGCGGGCAAGACCACCACCGTCAACATCCTCACCACGCTGATCCGCCCTGACGGCGGCACCGCCACCATCGCGGGGGCGGACGTCGTCAAGGACCCTGCGGCCGTCCGCCGCAGCATCGCCCTGACGGGCCAGTACGCGAGCGTCGACGAGTTCCAGACGGGGGAGGAGAACCTCGTCATGATGGCCGACCTCGCCCACCTGCCGAAGCGGGCCGTGCGCCGACGGGCCCACGACCTCCTGGAGCGCTTCGGCCTCACCGACGCCGCCCGCCGCCGCGTCGGCACCTACTCCGGCGGCATGCGCCGCCGGCTCGACCTGGCGATCAGCCTCGTGGCAGACCCGACGGTGCTGGTGCTCGACGAGCCCACCACGGGCCTCGACCCGGCGTCCCGCTCCCAGCTGTGGGAGGTCGTGCGCGGGCTCGCCTCCGACGGCACCACCATCCTCCTCACCACGCAGTACCTGGAGGAGGCCGACCGGCTCGCCGACACGATCGCCGTCCTCGCCGAGGGCACCATCGCCGCCCGCGGCACCGCCGAGGAGCTCAAGGCCCTCGTCGCCGGGGACCACGTGCGCGTGACCTTCGACGACGCCGCGAGCCTCGCCACCGCGCGCGAGCTCGGCGTCTCCGGCCTCGACGCCGCGGAGGAGGACCTGCGGGCGCTCGCGCTCACCTTCCCGAGCGCCGAGCCCGTCCGCGCCATCCGCGACGTCCTCGACCGGGCCGAGTCCCGCGGCCTCGCCGTCGCCGGTGTGAGCGTGGTCAAGCCCACCCTCGACGACGTCTTCCTGGCGCTCACCGGCAGCACCGCCACCGACCGCACGACCGGCACCACCGACCGGACCGCCCCCGAGGAGGCCCTGCGATGACCAGCACCCTGGCCCCGGCCGCGCGCACCGCGCCCGCCCCCGTCCGCGCCACCCGTGCGCCGCTGCGCGACGTCGCCACCATGGCCCGGCGCGAGGCGCGCCGCTCCCTGCGCTCGATCGACGGCCTCATCACCGCGTTCGCGCTGCCCGTGCTCATCATGTCGGCGTTCGTCATCGTCTTCGGCGGCGCGATCTCCGGCGGCACGGGGGGCGAGTACATCGACTACGTCGTGCCGGGCCTGCTCGTCATGTGCCTGGGCATGAACTCGGCCACCGCCGCGACCGGCGTGGCCCAGGACATGACCACCGGCACCATCGACCGGTTCAAGACCCTGCCGATCTTCTCGTCCTCCGCCCTGTGGGGCCACGTGATCGCGAGCGTGGTGCGCAACCTCGCGTCCGTCGTCGTGGTGCTGCTGGTGGCGCTCGCGTACGGGTTCCGGCCCGACGCCGACCCCGCCCAGTGGCTGGGCTTCGTCGGCATGGTGGTGCTCGCCGTCGTGACGTTCACCTGGATCAGCGTGGTGCTCGGGCTCGTGCTGAGCGTCGAGGCGTCGATGTCGGTGAACATGATCTTCCTGTTCGTGCCCTACCTCAGCTCGGGGTTCGTGCCGGTCGAGACGATGCCCGACTGGCTGCACGGCTTCGCCGAGCACCAGCCGTTCACCCCGATCATCGAGTCCGTCCGGGGGCTGCTCATGGGCAGCCCCGACGCCGGCACCATCCTCACCGCGTGCGCGTGGCTGGTGGGGTTCCTCGCCGCGAGCGTCGCCGCCGGCAGCGTGCTGTACCGCCGTCGGACCGCCCGCTGACCCGCCCGGCTGCCGTGAGCGGGCGATCGGTCCTGTTCTCCCCGGGAGACGGGGCCGACCGCCCGCTCACAGCGGTCCGGGGTCGATCGGGGATGATGAACCCATGACGGACACGCCGGAGACGGACCTGCCGGAGACCGACCCGCCCGGGCCCGACGTGCCGGACCTGCCGCCGCGCCTCGCGCTGGCGTGGGGCGTCGCCGAGCGGCCGGAGCGCGTGCCCCGCCGTGAGCTGAGCATCGAGCGCATCGTCGAGGCGGCCGTCGAGATCGCGGACGCCGAGGGGCTCGCCGGCGTCTCCATGGCGCGCGTGGCCAAGAGCCTCGGCTTCACCACGATGTCGCTGTACCGGTACGTCACCAGCAAGGACGACCTGCTGCTGCTCATGCAGGAGGCCGCCATCGACGTCACGTTCCCGCCCGCGCACGAGCCGCCGGACTGGCGCGCCGAGCTGCGCGAGTGGGCGCTCTTCACGCTCAAGGTCTTCCGCGCGCACGTCTGGGTGCTCGACATCCCCGTCACCGGCGCCCCCATGACGCCTGCCAACCTGCGCGTCCTCGACGCGGGGCTGCGGGCGTTGCGCTCCACCCCGCTGGGCGACGACGAGAAGATCGCCACCATCCTGCTGACCAGCGGGTACGTCCGGAACGCGGCGATCCTCGGTCGCGACCTGGACCGGGCCGTCGCCGAGGCGGGGGGAGACGACGACGCCCTGGGATCCGCGTACCGGGACACCCTGCGCCTCCTCGTGGACGAGGTGCGGTTCCCGTACCTGCGGCCGCTCGTGGAGCGCGGCACCTACGTCCCGCCCAGCGGCGACGGAGGGTTCGACGACATCGACGACGTCGCCTGGGGGCTGGAGCGCACGCTCGACGGGATCGCCGCCTACGTCGCGAGCCGCGAGGCCGTCGGCGCCGCGCCAGGCGTCGGGGAGCCCGCCTACGTCGACGACCCGGAGGTGGACGACGCCGTCGCCGTCGCGGGGGCGTACGCCTCGGACGCCAAGGTCAAGAAGGCCGCCGCGAAGCGCAAGGAGGCCGAGAAGCGGGTGCGCGAGGCGCAGAAGCGGGTGCGCGACCTCCAGAAGGCGGAGCGCGACGCCCGCAAGGCGGAGGCCGAGACCGTGCGCGCGGCGCGGGAGCGGGCCGCGCGCGACTGACCCGTCCAGCGCCCGGATCGCGCGCAGGAAGTGCGGTGGGGTCGGGTGCCGTGGCGTGGACGCGTCGGCGGCGCGCGGGGACGAATGGCAGAATCGGCGCGTGCCAGCCCAGACGCCGACGACCCCGACCCCGGACGGTGACGTGGACCTCGCGCCCACCCGTGACGAGGCGGAGAGCGCGGCCAGGCGGGCGGCCGACGAGGCCCGTGCGGCCGTGGTCTCCGCGCTGCGGACGGTGATCGCGGGCGACGTCGACGCCAGCTCCCGCCGTCGTGCCGAGTACTCCACGGACGCGTCGAACTACCGCGTGGTGCCCGACGTCGTGGCCTTCCCGCGCAGCTCGCGCGACGTGGAGCGCGGCCTGGAGGTGCTGCGCGAGCTGTCCATCCCGGTGACGGCGCGCGGCGCGGGAACATCGGTGGCCGGCAACGCGGTGGGGCCGGGCGTGGTGCTCGACTTCTCCCGCCACCTGAACCAGGTGGTCTCGATCGACCCGGAGGCCGGCACGGCCGTCGTCGAGCCCGGCACGGTGATGTCGACCCTGCAGCGCGCGGGCGCCGCCCACGGCCTGCGCTTCGGCCCGGACCCGTCCACGCAGAACCGCGCGACGCTCGGCGGGATGATCGGCAACAACGCCTGCGGCCCGCACGCCGTGGCCTACGGCCGCACGGCCGACAACGTCGTGGAGCTCGACGTCGTCGACGGGCGCGGTCGCCGCTTCACCGCCGGCCGCGGCGACGCGACGTTCGCCGCCGTGCCGGGCCTGGCGGAGCTGGTGCGCGAGAACCTGGCGCTGATCCGCACGCAGTTCGGCCGGTTCGGGCGCCAGGTGTCGGGGTACTCGCTGGAGCACCTGCTGCCGGAGAACGGCTCCGACCTCGCCAAGGCGCTGGTCGGCACCGAGGGCACCCTGGTCACGGTGCTCGGCGCCACGCTGCGGATGGTGCCCGTGCCGACGGCGCCGACGCTCGTCGTGCTCGGCTACCCGGACATGCCGGCGGCGGCCGACGACGTCCCGCACCTGCTGGGCCACAAGCCCCTCGCGATCGAGGGGCTCGACGCCCGCCTGGTCGACGTCGTGCGCAAGGCCAAGGGCGAGGCGTCCGTGCCCGCCCTGCCCGAGGGCGCCGGCTGGCTGATGATCGAGGTCGGGGGCGCCAGCCAGGACGAGGCGAGCGCGCGGGCCGAGGCCATCGTGACGTCGTCGTCCGCGCTGTCGTCGCTGGTGCTGCCCGCCGGGCCGGACGCCACCAAGATGTGGCAGATCCGGGCCGACGGCGCGGGGCTCGCGGGCCGCACGCCCGCGGGCGAGCAGGCGTGGCCGGGCTGGGAGGACTCCGCCGTCCCGCCCGAGCGCCTGGGCGCGTACCTGCGCGACCTCGAGGACCTCATGGCGCGCTACGGCGTCGACGGGCTGCCCTACGGGCACTTCGGCGACGGCTGCGTGCACCTGCGGATCGACATCCCGATGGAGACGTCGGGCTCGGTGCTGCGCACCTTCATGACCGACGCCGCGCGGCTGGTGGCGTACCACGGCGGGTCCCTGTCGGGGGAGCACGGCGACGGCCGCGCCCGGTCCGAGCTGCTGCCGCTCATGTACTCGCCGGAGGCGATCCGGCTCATGGAGCGGTTCAAGGCGCTGTTCGACCCGGACGACCTGCTCAACCCCGGCGTCGTCGTGCGGCCCGCGGCCGTCGACGCCGACCTGCGCCGCCCGGCGGCGAAGCCCGTGCTCTCGACGCTGCCGGTGGGGGACCGGGGGATGGCGGGCCCGGGCCGGCTGCACGGTATCGCGAAGAAGGCGGGCCACACCGGATTCTCGTTCGCGCACGACCACCACGACCTCACGACGGCGGTGCACCGCTGCGTCGGCGTCGGCAAGTGCCGCGCCGACAACCACGCCTCGGGCGGGTTCATGTGCCCCAGCTACCAGGCCACGAAGGACGAGAAGGACGTGACCCGGGGGCGGGCGCGCGTGCTCCAGGAGGCCGTCAACGGCACCCTCGTGGGCGGCCTCACGGCGCCGGAGGTGCGCGAGTCGCTCGACCTGTGCCTCAGCTGCAAGGCCTGCTCGTCCGACTGCCCGGCCGGCGTCGACATGGCGCAGTACAAGTCCGAGGTGCTGCACCGTACATACAAGGGCAAGCTGCGCCCGGTCGACCACTACGCCCTCGGCTGGCTGCCCCGCTGGGCGCGGCTCGCGGGCGGGATGCCGCGGTTCGTCAACAAGGTGCTCGGCGTGCCGTGGATCGCCAAGGCGGTGCTGTGGGCGGGGGGCATGGACACCCGTCGGCAGGTGCCGCAGTTCGCGGAGATCCCGTTCCGCACCTGGTGGAAGCGCGGCTGGGCGTCGCACGGCGTGCCGGGCCTGGGCGCCGGGAAGACGCCGCACGACCGGCCCGTCGAGGACCGCCCGAAGGTCGTGCTCTGGGCCGACTCGTTCAGCGACGCCCTTGCGCCGTCCGTCCCGCAGGCCGCCGTGAAGGTGCTCACCGCGGCGGGGTACGACGTCGTCGTGCCCGACCAGCAGGCGTGCTGCGGCCTGACCTGGATCTCGACGGGCCAGCTCGACGGCGCCCGGCGGAGGCTGTCGCAGCTGCTGTCCGTGCTCGGGCCGTACGCCGTCAACGGCATCCCGATCCTCGGGCTGGAGCCGTCGTGCACGGCCGTGCTGCGCTCGGACCTGCTGGACCTGTTCCCCGACGACCCGCGCGCCCGGGCCGTCGCGGACGCGACCCGCACCCTGGCGGAGCTGCTCACGTCGCCGGAGACGGCGCCGGCAGCCGGGTCGGGCTGGGAGATGCCCGACCTGTCCGACCTCACCGCCGTCGTGCAGCCGCACTGCCACCAGCACTCCGTCATGGGCTTCGACGCCGACGAGGCGCTGCTGCGCGCCGCGGGCGCCGACATCAAGGTCCTCGCCGGCTGCTGCGGGCTGGCCGGCAACTTCGGCATGCAGAAGGGCCACTACGACGTGTCCGTCGCGGTGGCCGAGAACGCCCTGCTGCCCGCGCTCCGCGAGGCCGCGCCGGGCACCGAGTACGTCGCCGACGGCTTCTCCTGCCGCACCCAGGCCGTGCAGCTCGAGGGCACCCAGGGCAAGGCGCTCGTGGAGGTCATCGCCGAACGGCTCGACCCCGCGAGGTAGGAATCCGCCGAGATCTTGGACTACCTCGGCAGATTCGGGACTACCTCGCGGGGCGGCGGACGAGGGCGAGGACGCCGGAGCGGGCGGGCTCGGGAAGCTCCGGGACGAGGACGACGAGCGACTCGAGCAGCAGTCGCTCCAGCTCGTCGCGGGCGATGCCGCTGCCGCCCAGCCAGGCGGCGGTGACGTTCTCGACCAGCGCCACCCACCCGCGGGCCAGGAGCTGCAGCCGGTCGCTCGGCGTGAAGCCGATGACGCCGGCAGTGGTCGTCATGCGTGCCACCAGCGCCGTACGTACGCGCTGCAGCGCCTCCTCGGTGGCGTCGTCGCCCGCGAGCGCGCCGCGCCAGATGTCCTCCCAGACGCGCCGGTGCGCGGTGACCGAGCCCAGGAACAGCGTCATCGCGTGCGCGGGGCGGTCGGCGAGGGGACGATCGTCGGGTGCCAGCAGCGTCTGCTCCAGGTCGGACACCGCCTCGAGCGCGACCGTGCGGCGCAGCGCCGTCGTCGAGCCGAAGTAGTGGAAGACGAGCGCCTTCGACGCCCCCGCGCGGGCCGCGGCGGTCGCGGGGGTCAGCACGTCCAGCCCCTCCGCCTCCGCCTCGGCGACGGCCGCCTCGAGGAGCTGGCGCCGCCGGTCGGACGGCTCGTGGCGCGTGCGGGGGCGCGGGGTGGCGGACGTCATGGGCACAGTTGTACGGCGTTATTGACCGGCAGTCAACACCGGTCGTAGAGTTGTTGATCGCAAGTCAACAGTGTGTCGGGGGACGGGGAGCAGGGTGCAGATCACGCTGAGCGGGGTGCGGGTCGAGGGGCGTCGGGACCCGATGCTGGAGGCCACGGACCTCGTCTGGTCGACGGGGGAGTGCCTGCTCGTCGCCGGCGAGCCCGGCCACGGGCACACCGCCCTCGCGCTCGTCGCGACCGGGCGGTTCGTCCCGTCGTCCGGCACCGTGCGCCTCGACGGCGTCGCCGTGCCGCCGTCCGCGCTGCGCGCCCGCACCGCCGTCGTCGACGTGCCCGGCATCAGCGAGCCCGACGACGCGCTCTCCCTCGCCGACGTCGTCGCCGAGGGTCTCGCGCTCGCCGGGCGCCGGTCCCTGCCGCGCGACGTGACGCGGTGGCTCGACGAGCGCGCGCTCACCGAGGACCGCGGGCGGCGCGTGGACCAGCTCCCCGGCGTCGTGCGCACCGCCGTCCTGGCGGCGCTGGCGACCGAGAACCCCGACGTCCGGTTCGTCGTGCTGACGCTGCCCGACCGGCACGGCGGCGAGCCGTCCGGCTGGTGGGAGTCGGCGCGCACGCTCGCCGCGTCGGGGCTCGGCGTCCTCGTGCAGTGCACGCGCTCGTCCGCACGCGACCTGGGCGTCGACCTGCCGCCCGCCCGCGGCGCCACGCTGCACGAGCCGCCGCAGGTCGTGCTGCGCGAGGTGCCCGGCGCGCCCGAGGAGCCCGCCGCGACCGCCGTCCTCCCGGCGACCGCGCCCGAGCCGGACGCGCCGGCCGTCGAGCCCGAGCCCGCCGCCGAGCCCGAACCCGAGGTCGAGGACGAGCTGGAGCCGTCCCCCGAGCCGGACGCCCGAGCCGAGGAGGAGCTCGACGAACCGCTCGCCGAGCCGCCCCGCGACGGCACCCCTATCGACGGCACCACGGTCGACACCCTCGTCGACACGCCGATCGAGGAGAGCCCGGTCGAGGAGAGCCCGATCCACGACACCCCGATCCACGACAGCCTGGCCGCGACGCCGGTCGACGACGCGCAGGAGGAGGCCCGATGACCGCGGTCCGGCTCGCTCTCTTGGAGCTCAAGCGGCTCGCCGCCGGGCGCCTGCCGAAGCTCGCCATCCTCGCGATGGCGCTGATCCCGACGCTGTACGCGGGGCTGTACCTGTTCGCCAACCACGACCCCTACGGCCAGCTCGAACAGGTGCCGGCCGCCGTCGTCGTGCAGGACGAGGGCACGACGACGAAGGATGCCGAGACCGGCGAGACGACCGAGCGCGACTTCGGCCGCGACGTCGCGGACCAGCTGCTCGACGACGGAGGGTTCGGCTGGGTCGAGACGTCCCAGGCGGACGCGGAGGCGGGCGTGCGTTCCGGCCGCTACGACGCGGCGCTGATCATCGGCCCGACGTTCTCCGCCGACCTGGCGTCCGCGGGGGAGTTCGAGCCGCAGCAGGCCAGCCTCACGCTCATCACCAACGACGCGAACAACTACCTCGCCGGCACCATCTCGGACACGATCGTGGGGAAGGTGCGCGACTCCATCGCGGAGGAGGTCGGCACGGAGGCGGCCGACACGTTCCTGCGCGGGTTCGCGTCGATCCACACCAACCTCGCGGACGCGGTGGACGGCGCGAAGCAGCTGCTCACGGGCGCCACCCAGCTCGACGACGGCCTCGCCGACGCGGACGACGGCGCGCACACCCTGGCCGACGGCGCGGCGCAGGCCGCGGACGGCGCCGCCACCCTGGACGGCAAGGTCGGCACGCTGGCGTCGGCGGTCGGGCAGCTCGACGACGGCGCGGGTCAGCTCGCGACCGGCCTCGGGACGTTGCAGGACAAGACGGCCGACCTGCCCGCGCAGACCAAGAAGCTCGCCGACGGCGCGGCCCAGGTGGCCGACGGCAACGCGCAGGTGGCGCAATACGGGCAGGAGGCCGCCGACGCGGCCGGGCAGGTGCTGCCGACCCTCGACGGCGCGCGCTCCGACGCGAAGAACGCGTTCGCCGGCGCCCAGGACGACCTCCGGGACCGCATCGACGCCCAGGTGGCCGCGGTGTGCGGCGACGTGCCGGCGGACCAGCAGGAGCAGTGCGAGCAGATCGCGGGGAAGATCACGGCGGAGGTCCGCGCCGGCGTCGACGACCAGCTCGACGCCGTGCAGCAGGACGTGGACAGCGCGCTCGACGCCCAGCGGGAGGACGTGCAGGCGGCGGTGACGAAGGTGGAGGGCGCGTCGAAGCAGCTCGACACGCTCGCCGACGGCTCCCGGCAGGTGGCCGACGGCGCCGCCACCCTCGCGGCCGCGACGCCGCAGCTCACGGCCGGCATCGCGTCGGCCGCGGACGGCGCCGACCGGCTCGCCGACGGCACCGGCCGGCTCGCCGCCGCCACGCCCGCGCTCGTCGACGGCGTGCACCGGCTGGCGGACGGCACCAGCCAGGTCTCCGACGGGGCCACGGAGCTCGCCGCCGGCACGACGAAGCTCGCGGACGGCTCCGGGGAGCTCAAGGGCGGCATCAAGGAGCTGCGCGACGGGCTCGCCGAGGGCCTCGGCCAGATCCCCGACCTGGACGACCAGACGCGCGAGGACACGGCGTCGACCATCGGCAACCCGCTGGAGGTGCGGAACGACGCGCTGTCGTCGGCGGGCACGTACGGCGCCGGACTCGCGCCGTTCTTCCTGTCGCTGGCCACGTGGATCGGCGCGTACGTGCTGTTCCTGCTGGTGCGGCCGCTGTCGACGCGGGCGCTCGCGGCGGGCCGGTCCGGGCTCGCGACGGCGCTGGGCGGCTGGGCCACCCCCGCCGCGATCGGCGTCGTGCAGGTGGCGGCGATGTTCGCCGTGACGAAGTTCGCGCTGGACATCCAGCCCTCCTACGGGCTGTTCACGGCCCTGTTCCTCGTGCTGGTGTCGGGCACGTTCGTCGCGATCCTCCAGGCGCTGAACGTCTGGCTGGGCGCGGCGGG
>Ga0180218_1001843_pt1 | contig 12077 bp, 8 predicted proteins | sample eDN3rd37CKraftBY_FD_151334 | JGI IMG/M metagenome (GOLD analysis project Ga0180218, IMG submission 151334) | Enriched backyard soil microbial communities from Emeryville, California, USA - eDNA 3rd pass 37_C Kraft BY (version 2) (version 2) | ecosystem: Environmental > Terrestrial > Soil >... | reverse complement strand
CTGCCCTTGCCAACATCCCGCGCGGAAATCGCGGCAATCCAGAGTCAGCGCAAGCGCGTCGCCTTCGAGCGCGCCCGCAAGCTGCCCTGGTATCGCGGCAAGCTCGATCACATCAATCCGGACCGGCTGGACGACCCGGAGGTCTGGCAGACGATCCCGATCCTCGACAAGGATGTGCTGCGCACTTTCGATCACGCGAGCTTCATGGAGCAGTTCTGCGCGGTGCCGCAGACCGAAATCGCCGAATATTGGCGTTCGGGCGGCTCCACCGGGAAGCCGGTCTTCTATCCGCGCACATCGGACGACGTGACCTACGGACTGCTGACTTGGGGCCGCTCCTTTCCATGCATGGGCATCGGCAAGGGCGACCTCGTGCATATGTCATTTCCGATCGGCATCCATCCCGCCGGCCAGGTCTGGGCACGCGCCGCGCACTGGTTCGATGTCGGCATGAACTGGGTCGGCGCCGGCAACGCGGTGCCATCGGAGGCGCAGCTCGGACTAATCGAGTCGCTGAAGCCGACGGTGTTCATCGGCATGTCGAGCTTTGCGCTGCATCTCGCCAATCTCGCGGAAGCCAAAGGCATCGACCTGACAGCCTCGACTGTGAAAAAGGTTGTGTGCTCTGCCGAAACGCTGTCGCAGGCCAAGCGCGACAAGATCGGGCGCATGTGGGGCGCCAAGGTCTATGACGTATTCGGCATGAGCGAAGCGGGGCTGATGGGCGCGGAGAACGACGTGCATGACGGCATCCATATCTGGACCGACATGTTCTTCATCGAAGTGGTGGATGCCGAGACCGGAATCGCCGTTCGCGAGGGTGAGGTCGGCACGCTCTGCGTCACGCCGCTCTGGACCAATCACGCGACGCCGTTCCTGCGATGGAATTCCGGCGACATCGTGCATTACATCGAACACTCCAAAGGCACGGGCCAATGGGCCGAGCTGTTTCCGATGATCCGGCACGCCAACCGCACCACCGGCTTTTTCAAGCTGCGCGGCGTCAACATGAATCACGCCGATTTCGAAGACACGATGTTCAGCCAGCCGCAGGTCAATGATTTCCAGGTGGTGCTGGTGACGGAGGACGGCACCGGGCGCGAGGCGATGCGGCTCCTCATCGAGGTGAAGCGCGGCGCGGACGATGACGACGTATGCAGCGAGGTGGAAGCCCTGATCAAGCGCACCTTCGAAGTGACGCCAAATGTCGAAGTGCTGCCGCTCGGCACCCTCGCCGCGGAGTTTGAACGCAGCATCAAGGCGCCTCGGTTCGTGGACAAGCGGACCTAGGGCCGGGCGTACGGCTAGCGCCGCACGTGCCCCCGCCCCAGCACCGAACCGGGGCGTTCGCCGAACCGCGCCGCAAAATCGCGCGCGAACTTGCTCATGTGGGTGAAGCCGCAGGCCATCGCGACTTCCGTAACCGATCGCTCGGCCGGGTCTGCGCGCAATAATTCTTCATGCGCAAGCTCGAGCCGCAGAGCCTTCACGTAGGCCATCGGCGCAACCCCGCGGAAGCGACGGAAGCCGCTGAACAGCGAGCGTATGCTCACATCCGAGGCCGCAACAAGATCCTCGATCGAAATCGGTTCGCGCAGATGCGCGCGGATATAATCTTCCGCGCGATGGACATAGTACGGTGCGCAGGGCTCCGCGGCGCGGTCATAGCGCTCGCTGAACCGGTGCGGGAAGGACGCAAGCATCAGCGCCATCATCGTGGCATCGAGATGCGAGCTCACGCGCGGATGCGACAGTCCGTTTCGCGCATCGGCGGCGTCCTCCCGCACGGCGCGGGCCATCTCGATCATGGTGCGAGGTCCGAGATCGACCGAGACGATATCGAAATCGAAATCCAGCCTGCCTTCGACATCGATGCCGATCTCGCGCGAGGCGAAGCGCTCGAAGCGATCGCGGTCGACTTTCACGATGAGCTGACGGCAATCGCTGTCCCAGGTCTTGGCCAGAGGCTCCGACGGATGCACGACATAACTCTTGCCGCCGCCGACGAGCCGCGTCTGGCCGCGATGGCGGATCTCGCATGAGCCGCCGAGCACGAACTGGAACAGATAGAAGCGCCCCATCTCCGGCGCCGTCATGGTGACCGGCGCACCGTATTTCAGCCAGTGCAACGACACGTGCCCGGCCTTCACCGCCTCGTGCCGCATGCGCAGAGCCTGCTCCTCCCGCGGCAAGACAAGGTCATGCGACCGGAAGACGTCGCTCATGTAGCGACGCGCAGCGCCGACCTTCTGCGTCTCAAACTCCGCAAACGCCCGCGGTGCGGGCGAAGCTGCGAGGCCAGACATCGCGATGCCCCGGAAACATTAGTGACTGCCTCATTATACGCGAGGCCGCCTGTTCCGTAACGGGCGCGCTTGCGAAAATCTTGGCCACTTGCCGCCCAAACGAAAGACGCCAGCGAGCCAGCCGGCCGCTGGCGTCGATCGAGGTTTGGGCGTTGCGTGTTACGCGGCGGCCCGGCGACGCATGGCGGGCTGGTTCACCTCCGCCGCGCGCGCTTCGGCCTCGAAGCGGAAATAGCCGACGCGCTCTGCCATCGCCGTTTGCTGGTCTTCGAGCGTCTTCGCCGTCGAGGCATTTTCCTCGACCAGCGCCGAGTTCTGCTGCGTCACCTCGTCCATCTGGGTCAACGCCTTGTTGACCTGATCGATGCCGGTCGCCTGTTCGGCGCTGGCCGTCGCAATATCGGCCACGATATCGGCGACGTCCTTGATCGACCGCAGGATGTCCTCGAGCGATTGCCCGGCGCGATTGACCAGTTCGACACCCTCCTTCACTTCGTCCGAGGAGCTGGCGATCAGGTCCTTGATGTCCTTGGCCGCCTGCGACGAGCGCTGCGCGAGGCTGCGCACTTCAGATGCCACCACCGCGAAGCCGCGACCGGCCTCCCCCGCGCGCGCCGCCTCGACCGCCGCGTTGAGCGCGAGCAGATTGGTCTGGCGCGCGATCTCGTCGATCACCGAAATGATCTCGGAAATCTTGCGCGAGGATTCCTCGATCCGCGCCATCGCATTGACCGCCTCGGCGACGACGGCGCCGCCGCGTCCGGCGATCTCCTGCGTGCCCTGCGCAAGCTGGTTGGCGTGCTGCGCATTCTCGGCATTCTTCTTCACCGTCGCCGCGATCTCTTCCATCGAGGCCGAGGTTTCCTCCAGGCTCGCCGCCTGCTCCTCGGTACGTTGCGAGAGATCAGTGGTCGACGTCGAGATTTCCGCCGCGGCGTTCGAAACCTCGAGGCTGGACATCGCGATGTTGCGGATGGTGTCCTGCAACTTGCCGATCGCGCCGTTGAAGTCCTCCCGGATCTTCAGATAGTCCGCGGCCCAGTCCTCGTTCACGCGATAGGTCAGATCGCCTTGCGCGAGCCGCTCGAGCCCGCGACCGAGCCCGTCGACCACCTGCGCAACCTGACGGGCTGCTGCCTGCTGCGCCGCCTCGTTGCGTGCGCGCTCGGCCTCGGCCGCGAGCCGCTGCTGTTCGGCGACCTGTTCCAGACGCTGCTTTTCGAGGCCGGCGTCGCGGAACACCAGAACCGCGCGCGCCATCTCGCCGATTTCATCCTTGCGATCGGCGCCAGCCACCTCACTGTCGAGCCTGCCGCGTGCGAGCGCCGACATGACGCCGTTCAGCGAGAGGATCGGGCGCGTAATGCCGCGCGCGATCAGCCAGGAGAGCAGGACACCGATGACGATGGCAAGCGCTGTGACCGCGATGCTCGTCACGATCGTCGTCTGGATGCTGGCTTCGCCCTCCGTCCTGGTCGCCGCGAGGGACTCGTCCTGGCTCTTCTTGAGGTCTGCGCGGCTCTTGATCATTTCGACCGAAAGCTTGTTTTCAGCCGCAAGCAGGCGGGAATGGTCCGCAAGCAGCTTCATCGTCGAGTCGAAGGCGGCGGTGTAGGTCGTGACCAGCGCATTCATCTGCTGCAGCTTCTCGCGCCGTTCGGCGGTGCGCGCGGCGGCTCCGATCTTCTTCAGCGTCTCGCCCATCGCCGCAAATTGCGCGCGCGCGGCTTCCTCGAGTTTCGGGTTACGGGTCTGATTGTGCAGGAGGCCGTTCACCCGACCCCACAGGAACTGCTCGGTGGCGAGGCCGGCGAGCGATGCCAGCATCAGGTCGTTTTCCGTGACCGCGCTCTGCATGAGCTGCTTCAGTTCGCTGTGCAGGCGATTGCCGAGCGGCGTGGTCTCGTCGGCGATCGTCCGCCGGAGTGCGGTCTGGATTTTGACGATGTCTTCGAACAGCGCGAGATACTCATCGACCTGACCTAGGATTGCCTTGGCCATGTCCTGCCGCTGCTTCGAAACTGAATTCTCTACGACGAAAGTGTAACCGTCGCGGACGGACTGAGCGAGTTCGCGGACCCGCGTCAGGATCCGGTCTTCGCCCTTGTCGAAATACATCATCATGTTGAGGCGCAGAGCGACGAAGTCCCGATCGGCCTGCGAGCCGCGGGACGCATTGTCGGAGGTCCGCGTGAAGCTGTCGAAGCTTTCACGCGCGGCCTGAAGGCCGAGATAACCGGTGGCTGCGACCACGACCACAAGCGCGAGGACCGCCACATACCCGGCAGCGATACGCGTGCTGACCTTGAAGCGGGAATTCAGATTCGAGATCCAGAGCATTAATTCTTCTCTCAGGACACGGGCGGCGCGTCCCATGCAGGAAGATAGTTTCGGCGAAGAAGACACTTCGGCTGGCTCGAAACGATCCTGAGAAGCTCAGACCTTTCGAGCGCAATATTCCCCAGCCGCCGTGAGAAAGTCCTGTCCGTCCGATTTGCGCACATTGCGCCGACTAAATCAGTGCGCGCGTTTATGTTCGGTAAAACGTAAGCGCGAGCCATGAACACACGACATGGCTTTCGGCACGAACGAAGCTCAGCCCTCGCGAAAATGCATGATGCCTGATGGCTGTCGTGCGTTTGATGCTCGTTCGCGTCACGCGACGTCGGGCGCAAGGCCACCCCGCGCGATGCTTCGCTCACTGGCGCGCGTAAAAGCCAGCAGTTCCGCATCACGGCCTCTCGCGGCCACCAGCTGAAGGCCGATGGGCAAGCCATCCGCAGATTGCCCGGCCGGCATGCTGAGGGCCGGAAGACCCAGCGCATTCACGAAGGGCGTGAAGATCGCGTGTCCTCGCGGACCGACGCGTTGGCCATCGATCGTCGGCGGATACACCTCCGTCGCCGGCCACGGCATCGCAGCGGCTGCCGGTGTGAGCAGGTAGTCAAAGCGCTGGAACAGCGAGTCGAAATCGCGTGCGACCGCCTTGATGGTGTCGAGAGCCGCAAGATAGTCTGCCGCGCTGTAGCTGCGGCCATTGCGCGCCATCTCGGCAAGTGCCGGACCGATCATGTCGTCGCGGTCGCCGTGGAGCGACATCAACCACGCTGCGCCGGTCTCGCTGATGACCGGCCATATGTCGGCTATCGGAGCGGCAAGGTCGAAATCATGCGCAGTCTCGACGCTGTGGCCACGCTGCGCAAGGCTGACCGCGGCCTCTGCGACGGCGGCGGCAATGACAGGATCGACCGGCGCGCCGGAAAAAGTCGGGATATAAAGAATGCGCGCCGCCCGGGCGTCGGGAGCGCGCGGCCACCACTCCGGGCCGCCGATCACATCCATCGCAAGCAGGATGTCGCCGACATTGCGCGCGATCGGGCCGATCACTTCGAGATCATGCAGGATCGCGGGAAAGCCCTTCCCGCGTGGAACCATGTCCCGTGACGGCTTGAAGCCGACAAGCCCGGTGTGAGCCGCGGGCCTGCGGATTGAGCCGCCCCCGTCCGTGCCGATGGCAATCGGCCCCATGCCGGTCGCGACCGCGGCGACCGCGCCGCCGCTCGAGCCGCCCGGTGTGAGCGCAAGGTCGTAGGGATTTCTCGTCGGACCGAACAACGCGTTGTCGGTGTACCCCTGCAAGGTGAATTCGGGCACGTTGGTCTTGCCGAGGATGATCGCACCGCCCGCGCGGAGCCTGTCGATCGGCGGCTCATCGGCCTCGGGAACGTATTCGGCGTAAAGCCGGCTGCCCCAGGTTGCGCGCAATCCCGCAACCAGAATGTTGTCCTTCACCGTAAGCGGAATGCCGTCGAGCGGACCGAGCGGCGCGCCGTTGCGAAAGCGTTCGGTGCTAGCCCGCGCCTGCTTCGCCGCGCCTTCCTGATCCAGGGTGACAACCGCATTGACCGAAGGATTGACCCGTTCGATCCGCGCGAGAATGGCGGCCAATACGTCCGCCGGCGTCGCCCTACCTTCGCGATATGCACTCGCGAGCTCCGCGGCCGACAGCGCCCAGAGCTCCGCCTTCGGCCCAGTGTGCATCAGGCGTTGCGGCTACTTGCCGCCCCAATGCACGAAGCTCCGCTCCATCAGGAGAAATAACAGATTGAGCGCATAACCGAGCGCACCCGCGGCGAAGATCGCCGCATACATGCGCGGCATGTCGAACAGCTGCTGTGCCTCGAACACGCTATGGCCGAGGCCATCCTGCGAGCCGATGAACATCTCCGCAACCACGATAATGACCAGCGCAAGCGATACGCCGTTGCGCAGGCCCACGAAGGTCTGCGGCAGCGACTCGAGCAGCGTGACGTCGATCAGCACCCGCAAGGGCGAGGCCCCCATGACCTTGGCGGCGAGCAGCCGCGTCTTGCGCGCATTCATGACCCCATAGGCCACGTTGAACAGGATCACGAGGATGGCGCCGAACGCCGCGACGGAGATCTTGGTCTCGTCGCCCACCCCGAAAAGCACGAGAAAGAGCGGGAACATCGCCGAAGCCGGCGTCGACCGGAAGAAGTCGATCACGAATTCCAGCGAGCGGTACAGTCGTTCGGACGAGCCGAGGATGATGCCGAGCGGGATCGCGATGACCGCTGCGATCATCGTGGCCATCACCGTGCGATAGACGGTCTTCATGAAGTCGAAGCCGAGCCGGCCGCCATCCATGCCCTTCCAGAAAGCCTCGAAGGTGGTGGCGGGCGACGGCAGCAGCACCGGGTCCACCCATTTGGCGGCGGTCGCGACCCACCAGACCGCAACCAGCACGGCGACGCCGACGAGCGGCAGCAACGGATCGAATTTGCGCAAGGTCAGGGTCATGAGCGCCTCACCTCGCGCTGGAACACCTCGAGGCAATGCGCCTTGATCCGCACGAAGTCCGGATCGGACAGCGTCGCGTCAGTGCGTGGGCGCTCGCCGTCATAGGCCACGAAATCAGCAACGCGCGCTGGATAGCGCGAGAGCAGCAGCACCCGATCCGCGAGATACACCGCCTCTTCCAGATCGTGCGAGACCAGAACCGTCGTGGTCTTCGTCTCCATGAACAGCCGCTGCAACTGCTCCCGCATGAACAGCGTCATCTCGTAGTCGAGCGCGGAAAACGGTTCATCGAGGAACAGGATTTCCGGCTCCACGATCAGCGCGCGCATGATCGACACCAGCTGCTGCTGTCCGCCGGACATCTGATAGGGATATTTATTCAGATCGAGCTTCACGCCGAGCCGCGTGACCAATGCTTCGGTGCGGCGCTTGCGCTCAACCGCCGGCACTTTCATCAGCTTCAGCGGATAGGCGATGTTGTCGAAGGCGCGCATCCAGGGGAACAGCGCCTCGCGATAATTCTGGAACACATAGCCGAACTTGATTTCCGACAGCAGCATGCCGTCGAACAGGATCTGGCCGGCATCGACCGGGATCAGCCCGGCAATCATGTTGATCAAGGTGCTCTTGCCGCATCCATTCGGCCCGAACACCGAGATCAGTTCACCGCGCGGGATATCGAGATCAAAGTTGTCGTAAATGACCGCCTTGTCGAAGCGCTTGCTCAGACCGCGAATCGTGACATGCGGACGCTTGCCGAAAGCGCCGACGGCCGGCGACGACGGCACGTCGTCCGCGAGCGGACGGATAACGGGCTGTGTCGCGGCCATCGCCATGCCCCTCGGTCCTCTGGATCAGAACGACTTCAGGACGGTCTTGACGTCGATCTTCTGCGGCACGACGCCGATCTCGGTACCGAAGTCCGCAAATTTCTGCAGATAGCCGAGCTGCTCCGGCGACATGTCCTTTGTCATGATGTAACCGAGCATCGGAACGCTATCGACCAGATCGTCCGGCGTCATGGTGTTCTTGGCGAGATACTTGCGGGCCTCGGCCGGGTTCTTCTTGATGAAGTCGACGGCCTTGCCCCAGGCATCCGCAAACCGCTTCGCAACATCCGGACGCTTGGTGATGAAGTCGGTCGTGAATGCGCAGCCCGCGGCAAAGGCGTCGGCCTTGTCGCTGCCGAGGATGTATTTGGAGATCACGCCGGCTTCGAGCGTCTTGGCGACGCCCATCTTTTCCATCATGGTGGCGCCCGGCTCGAGCGTGTAGCCGCCATCGAAGGTGCCGGCCTTCATCGCATTGACGTGCTGGCCCATGTCGAGCTGGTCGATCGAATACTCGCCATCCTTCAGGCCGACTTTCGCAAGGACACCCTTCGCGGTGTTGAGATTGGCCGGCCCGGGCGCCGACATCAGCTTCAGACCCTTCAGGTCCTTGAGCGACTTCACCTTGTCGAGCAGCGCGGTGCGGACGACGAACTGCTCCATCTTGTATTCCGGCGTCTGGCTATGCATCGCGATATACATCGCAACGCCGGGCTTCTTGGTGTTCGCATTCAGCCCTTCGAGCGTGACGAGCACTGCCGAGACGTCGATCTGGTTGGTCATCAGCGCGGCGACATTCGGCGGACCGCCCATGAGACGGATGGTCTCCGGCTCGATGTTGTGGTCCTTGAAGTAGCCCTTCTCTATTGCAACGAAATACGGCAGCGACGACGAGATCGGAAACACGCCGACCTTGACCTTGTCCTGCGCGGCCGCCGCCGTCACCGATGCGGCCAGTGCGATTGCACCTGCCGCGATGGTCGAAAGAAACCGGTTCTGCGTCATTTCAGGCAACTCCCTTGAGCGGGTGAGATGTCGGTTCACGGTCCGGACCGGGGCCGCCGCGATACACACGGCTGAGCTTGGCCAGGAAGTCAGCCTCGGTTTTATGCAAGGATCCTGCCACTGGGTCGGCGCCTTCCATCATCGTGTCGGAGGCGGCGAGCGAGAAATCCATGACGAAACGCACGCGTTCGCTGCGCGCGTGCGAGATCGCCATCAGCCACGCCCGCGGCGAACGGCTGCCATTCAGGTAGGCGCTGACGATGTGGTCGGCGGCGATGCAGGCATCTTCGATCGCCTGGTTCGCGCCCTGCCCGAGCGTCGGCACCATGCCGTGCGCCGCATCGCCGAGATAAAGCACGTTACAGGCGGGGTCGGCATAGAGCACGTCATGCTCCTGCATGCGCGCCCAGTGGTTGTTGGCTGCCTCCCGGCAAATCGTATCAATCAGCCAGACCGACTGATCGCTGGGCTTGCCACTCGCGGGGGAAAACATCGCGCGCAGCGCCGGCGCAGCTTTCATCGCATCGGGGATCGGCTTTTCCGGCGCAATCGGGAATGCGCCCGCGACATAGATGTGCCCCGGCGGCACGCGGAACGCGAGCAGACGGTTCGGTCCGTTGAACCATTGCTCGTAGTCGTCGATCAGTCCGCCGCTGTCGTCCGACACGAGCACGCGCGAAATCGCAATCCCGACATGCTTGATCTCCGGCTCGCCGGATATCGCCCGGCGCACGTTCGAGTAACGGCCATCGGCAGCGATGAGCAGATCGATCCTGTCGAGACGCTTCGCCGCTCCGTTCTGCGTCCATTCGATCGTGCTTTGCGCGGGATTGCTGTCGCTGCGCGCAACTCGGGTGATGTCGCAATCGTAAGCGACGACCGCGCCTGCGCTTTCGCGCAGCACGCGGTAGAGTTCTGACCAGCGGATGCGGCGGCCCGGATTGTCGGCGACCTTCGCCAGCGGCAGATGAAAGAGGACCGTTCCATCGGTCAGGGACGTGCGCCAGCTTTCCCACTTGAAGCTCGTCGCATCCATCTGCGCGAGAAGATCCGGATCGTGCCATTGCAGCGCCCGCACGGAGTTCGGCCCGATATTCAAGCCTGTCCCGGAATCCGACTGATCGTCCGCGGAGACGCGCTCGAGGCAGATCACCTCGGCGCCGGGCAGCTTCGACAGGCTCTTCGCCATGATGCAGCCGGCGACGCCGGCGCCGACGATCACAATGCGCATGACGAACCCCCGCCGCGCGATGTAACTTTCTCCGCTATTGCAGCGATCAGTCCGCCGCCGTCCGGCCCCTGATGTTCGGCGCCGCCCGATACGAAAATGCGCGTGTCGCCGAGAACGCCGGCCACAAGTCCGCCGACGGCACCACGGATGTGGCGCTGCGCGTTGATATCGGTATCGTCGAGCATGGTGTGGCGCTGACCGCGGATCTGGCCGCGCCTGTCAGGCTCGCATTTGACGAATACCGCCTGAACGCGCGACCGATCCTGTACCGAGACCTGGGGGGCCGCGGAAATATCGAGATCGGACAACACCTGCATTACGGCGCCGATGTCGAGCGCGTCGCTCATCGCCCGATGCGCGATCCGCAGGTCGCCGGACCAGTGCGGCGAATTGCCCAGCACGATAACTTCGTTGGCTTCGACCTCGACACCGGACGAAATGCTCGCGCGGTCGGACCGCACGGAGAAATTCTGCAACAGCGCCGTATCGCTGACTTCGGACGCGCCGATCTCCCCGAGTGCAAGGGCAACGCCGAATGCACCAGCCGCACGAGCGAGCGCCATCGAGCGGTTCGGATCGGCGCTCGCGACGGTCTTTCCCGCCGCGCGGGCGGCTTCCGCGCGCGCCGAGGTGACGCAGGGGCATTTCACCTGCACGAAATGGACGTCGTCGGGGTCGGCGATATGGGCCTGCGCCATCGCCTTTCGGACCGCAACCGAAACAGACTCGACATGTGCCGCCCGGCCGATCTCGTGAGCCGGAACCGGGGCGCTCATCGCGGTGCCGATCGCAAAAGCTCCGGACGGCGCCGGTTCGCTCAGCGGCGCACCGCGGCGGGACAACACGACATAATGCGGAGTGAGCACGCCTTCGGTGCCGCCCGAGAGGATGCACGGAATGCGCCGGATGAGGGAGTCGGCGGGCTCATTCAGATGGCGGCTCAGCAGCGCCATCAGGGTCTGGGTGAAGAAGCCCCGCGTGAAATCGTTGACCCCGCCATTGCCTTCGGTCTTGCCGATGACCGCAATGATCTCATCTGCACGAAGCATTTCCTGCGCGATCAGCCCCTCGAGTTCCGAGAGGTCGCCGGGATGCTGCATCGGCAGTCGAAAGACGTTGGCGCGCATGGTGGCTAGTTTGCTGCGGCGCACCGAAAGCGCATAGGACCATGTTTATCTCAGAGCGAGACTATTTTGATCTCACTCGCCGGGGCGGCTGCGCGGGCGCTCCGGCTTCGGACAGGCGGGCCAGGGCCTGCTTCAAGGTTTCCACGAAGCTCGCCGCCGGGATCGGGAGAATGCGCCCGGCGCGGGACGCGAGTACGAGGCGGCCCTTGGCGAGGTCGGGATCGGTCAGGGGGATCGCCACGAGATCACCGTCGCGCGACTCGCGCACGGTTCCGATCTGGTACTGGAAGCAGATCGCGTCAGTGTCGCGTGCGAACACCTTCTGCGGCTGAACGGCGCTCGCCTCCATCGCGACCTTGAGCGTCAAACGAGACTTCGTCAGCAGCGCATCGATCAGCCTCCGGCTGCCGAAGGTCTCGACACCGAGCGCGACCGGATAGGGCTGGCATTCCGCGAGACGGATCGCGGTCCGCTTCGCAAGCGGATGACCCGGCCGCATCATGGCGCAGAGCGGCTGCTTGATGCTCTCGATGATGTTGAGCTGGTCGGAGCTTGGCGGATCGTGCGCGAGCAGCAGGTCGTTTTCGTCGGCCATCAGCGACGCCATCAGCGGCGCGGTCGAGCCGACAAGCAGCTGGAACTGCACGCCAGGATAGCGGTCCTGATACCGCGCGATGGTCTCCGGAATGAGATCGTTCGCCGCCGATTCCGCGCACGCGATCCGCACCGTGCCGCGCACGAGGCCACGCAACTGCTC
>Ga0180218_1001842_pt1 | contig 12093 bp, 8 predicted proteins | sample eDN3rd37CKraftBY_FD_151334 | JGI IMG/M metagenome (GOLD analysis project Ga0180218, IMG submission 151334) | Enriched backyard soil microbial communities from Emeryville, California, USA - eDNA 3rd pass 37_C Kraft BY (version 2) (version 2) | ecosystem: Environmental > Terrestrial > Soil >... | reverse complement strand
CAGCCTGCTGTCGGACCTGCTGCCGGTGCAGGCGGGGCGCGCCCTCGGCCTCGGCCTGCTCGGGCAGATGGCGCCCCTGCGGCGTCTTGTCATGCGCGAGGGGATGGCCCCGACCGAAGGGCAGCCCCGCCTCATGCGCGGCGAGCCGGTTTGACACCGGCGTCGCCCCGCCTGTCGCCCCGCCATTCATCATGCCGGGATGTTGTGGATGGCGTCCGCGCCCCGGACTGGTATCCGGAGCGCAGGTGGACTATTTCGGCGTCATGATGACCAAGATGCATATCGCGAAGTTCAAGCTCGGACAGGTGGTCAAACACCGGCTGTTTTCGTTCCGCGGCGTGGTCTTCGATATCGATCCGGAATTCGACAACACCGAGGAATGGTATCAGGCCATTCCGGCGGAGACGCGCCCGCGCAAGGACCAGCCGTTCTACCATCTGCTCGCGGAAAACGACGAGACGGAATATGTCGCCTATGTTTCCGAGCAGAATCTGATGGCCGACGACACCGGCGCGCCGGTCCGCCATCCTCAGATCAAGGAGCTGTTCATTCGCGGGAAGGACGGCTCCTACCGCCTCCGCCAGTCGGTCATGAACTGAGCATGATCCCGAAAAACGGAGACGGTCTTCGGACAAGACCATGCTTAGACAAAAAGAGCAGCAGCGGGTCTGATCCGAGCCGCCACGGACCGATTTCCGGGAACCGTTTCCAGAACAGCCAAAAAGAAAACGGCGTGTCATGAGACACGCCGTTTTTGATTCATCCCAGCGACGAGGAGAGATCAATCGAACTCCCCTCCCTCGCGCCTGCCCGGCCTACTTGGCGGCGGGGTTCTGCGCGCCGCCGGCGGGCGGGTTGCTTTCGAGCTTCTTGCGCGCTTCCTCCGCGCGCTTCTGCAACTCGTCCTGAAGCTTCTTCTGCTGTTCCTCGAACACCTTCGGGTCGGTCGGCGGGCCGTCATAGGCTTTCGCGAAATCGTCCAGCGGCATGCCGAGCGTGATCGGCTGGCCGGCGCCGTTGATGCCCTGCACGATCAGGCCCTGGCCCTTCTTCATGCGGGAGATGAGATCGTTGCTGGCTTCATAGTCCGCCATGCAGCCGTTGGTGAAGCAGATCACATAGGGGCTCGTCATCGGCTGGCCCTGATCGATGATCACGCGGGTCCCGGGCGCCAGCGACATGCCGAGCGGCAGCGTCACGCGCAGAATCTTCTTCGGGTCGCCTTCCGGCTCGATGATGACCGCGGCAATCACCGGCATGCCGGATTCGACGCGGCCGTCCTTGCCCGTGAAGCAGACCTGCTTGGCGTCGGCTTCCTGCCCCTTGAGGCAGAACTTCGTCCAGGGCGAATAGATCAACTGGGGCTGTTCGGCGGCGGGCGGCTGGGCCTGCTGTTGCTGCTGGGCTCCGGCCTTCGGGGCGGCCTTCTGCTGGCCTTTCGGCGCAGCCTGTTGCGCCACCGCGGCGGTGCCGGCGAGCGCCAGCGCAGCCACCGCAGCCAGGGCGGCTGCGTAAGCCGCGGGGCGACGCGAAGCGCGTGCGGTTGTGTCAGCCATGAATCCGTCCTTTGTCCTGTCCGCAGGCCGCATTCTGCGGCAGCCGCGGTGTGTCGTGAGAAAATACGGCAACAGCGTGACCCTCAAATCCCCGATCTACGGGGATTTCTCCCGACTCGGAACCGGAGTGAGTGCCGTTCGCCCCGTGGATAACGCAGGCGCGGGTTCCGCACAACCGGCCGCCCTGCCATCCCTGTGGGTGCCGTGATAGCCTTGCGCCATGGCGGGAATCGCTTCCATCGCTGCCGCGCGGCTCCGCCGCGGAGCCGCAGCGGCGACACGGACCGGCGCCTGGCTGCTGGCGGCCTGCGGCCTGCTCGTCGCGATCCCGGCCGACAGCGCCGCCGCGGAGCCGCGACACGCCCTCGCCATGCACGGCGAGCCGGCCCTGCCGGAGGGCTTCGCCCATTTTCCCTATGTGAATCCCGACGCGCCGAAGGGCGGGCGCCTGACCATGGGACTGGTCGGCACATTCGACAGTCTCAACCCCTTCGTCGTGCGCGGCCTCGCGGTCCAGCAGATGCGCGGCCATGTCATCGAAAGCCTGCTCGCGCGCGGCTATGACGAGCCGTTCACGCTCTACGGCCTGCTTGCCCGCACCGTGGAAACGGACGAGGGGCGCAGCTTCGTCACTTTCGGCATCGACCCCGATGCCCGCTTCGCGGACGGCAGGCCGGTCACGGCGGAGGACGTCCGGTTCTCCTGGGAACTGCTGCGCGACCACGGCCGGCCGAACCACCGGCTTTATTACGGCAAGGTGCGCAAGGCCGACATCCTCGACGGCAACCGTATCCGGTTCGACCTTGCCGGCAGCGACGACCGCGAACTGCCGCTGATCCTCGGGCTGATGCCGATCTTCGCCCGGCATGCGACCGACCCGAAAGCCTTCGAGGATACGAGTTTCAAGCCGCTGCTCGGTTCGGGCCCCTATCGCGTCGGCGAGGTGCGGCCGGGCCAGAGCGTCACGTTCACGCGAAGGCCGGATTACTGGGGCCGGGATCGCGGCGTGAACCGGGGTCTGTGGAATTTCGACGAGGTGCGGCTCGATTATTATCGCGACACCAACACCCATCTCGAAGCCTTCAAGCGCGGGCTCTATGACTTCCGCGCCGAGAACGATCCCGCGCGCTGGGAAACCGCCTATGACTTTCCCGCCAAGCGGCAGGGCAAGGTCGTGCTGGAGACGCTGCCGACCGGCACGCTGAAGGGCATGCTGGGCTATGTCTTCAACACCCGCCGGCCGATCTTCGCGGACATCCGCGTGCGCGAGGCCATCATGCTGCTGTTCGACTTCGAATGGGCGAACCGCAGCCTGTTCTTCGGCCGCTATCGCCGGCTCGGCAGCTATTTCGAAGCCTCCGAACTCTCGGCGCATGGCCGTCCGGCGGACGCGGCAGAGCGGGCGCTGCTCGCCCCGTTTCCCGACGCCGTCCGCGCGGACGTGATGGACGGCACATGGTCGCCGCCGGTCAGCGACGGCTCCGGCCGCGACCGCGACAATCTGCGGCGGGCGCTCGCGCTGCTGGAAGACGCCGGCTTCGAGCTTCGAGGCAACCGCCTCGTCGCGCGCGCCACGGGCCAGCCGTTCACGTTCGAATTCCTGGTCGCCACGCGCGAGGACGAGCGGCTCGCGATGCTGTTCGCCCGCGACCTGCGCCGGGCCGGCATCGTCATGCGGATCCGCAGCGTCGATGCGGTGCAGTTCGACCGCCGCCGCCTCGCCTATGACTTCGACATGATCCAGAACCGCTGGGACCAGTCGCTGTCACCGGGCAACGAACAGAACTTCTACTGGGGCTCGGCTGCGGCCGGACAGGACGGCACGCGCAATTACATGGGCATGGCGAACCCCGCCGCCGATGCGATGATCGCCGCCATCCTCGCCGCGCGGAGCCGGCAGGATCTCATCGCCGCCGTGCGCGCGCTGGACCGGGTGCTGATCTCCGGCTTCTACGTCGTCCCGCTGTTCTATTCACCGGGCCAGTGGGTCGCACGCTGGACCGATGTTGTCCGGCCGGAGCGCACGCCGCTGTCAGGTTATCTGCCGGAAAGTTGGTGGCGCCGGCCGGCTGGTGTGAAATGACGGCGGCATGATTCTCACCTCCGAAACCAGACCCGGCATAGCGGCCCGTCAGGGCCACGGGCCGACGCTCGATGCCCTGTTCCGCCGCGCGGCCGACGCCCGGCCGACCGCGATCGCCCTTGCCGATCCGCCGAACCGGATTGCGATCGACGGTCAGTCCCCTCAACGGCTGAGCTACCGGGAAGCGGATGCCGCAATCGACGGGATCGCCGCCGCGCTGACGGACCTGCATTTGCAGGCCGACGACATCGTCGCCATCGCGCTCCCCAATGTCACCGACAGCATCATCGCCATTCTGGCCGTGCTGCGGGCCGGGCTGATCGCCGCGCCGGTGCCGCTGCTGTTCGGGCGAGGCGTGGCGGCGGAGGCGCTGTCCCGGGTCGGAGCGAAGGCCCTGATCTCCTGCGCGCGGATCGGCGATGCCGATCAGGGGATGGAGGCGCTGGCGCTCGCGGGCCAGGTGTTCACGATCCGCCATGTCTGCGCCATCCGGCGCGACGGACCTGCCCTGCCGGACGGCATGGTGTCTCTGGACCCGAACATCCTCGCGCTCTCCTTCCCACAGCGCGAGGGCGCTGCCGCCCATGTCGCCGTCATCACTTGGGAGACAGGAAAACACGGCATCGTGCCGGTCGCCCGCAACCATGCGGAACTGATCGCCGGCGGCCTCGCCGTGATGCTGGAATGTCCGGTGCAGCAGGCCGCCACGCATCTCACCACCCTGCCGGCCACCTCCTTTGGCGGACTGGCGACCGGCCTGATGCCCTGGCTGCTCGGCGGCGGCACCCTGGTGCTGCATCACGGCTTCGCGCCGGACGCCTTCGAGGAGCAATGCGACACCGAGCGGCCTTTCCTCCTCACCCTGCCCGGCCCGGCGGCGCACCTGCTCGCTGAAATGCCTTTTCTGGCCTCTGAGAGCGGCATCAGAGCCGCTATCGCGGCATGGCAGGCCCCGGAGCGTCTGCCGAGGGAGGGTGCCTTAGCAGGCTTCTCCGGGGCGCTGGTGGACGTTCAGATATTCGGCGAGATCGGGCTCGTCGCCGGCCGGCGCGATCCGGACGGGCTGCCGCCCGGTATCCCCTTCGGTCTCGTCACCGCGCCCCGCCAGCGCAAGAGTGAGGCCACGCCGGTCATCGAACTGATGCCGAGCATCAACCGTACCCTGACATTGCGCGGCCCCATGGTGCCGGTCGCCTCGTTCAGGCCCGGCGGCCTGCCCGGCCTGAAAAGCGCCCTCGACATCCGCCCCAATGGATTCGTCGACACCGGCTATCCCTGCGGGCGCGACGGTTCTGGCGCGATGATCCTGACCGGCCCGCCGGCGGGGCTCGCCACCATCGGCGGACACCGTTGCCGCGTCGCCGACGCGGCGCAGCGTGTCGCCGCCACGGCCCCGGGCACGGCGCTGCTGGCGCTGCCGGACAGCCTGCTCGGCCACCGGCTGGCGCTCGAAACGGCGGACCGGCCGGCGGCGCTGCGGGCACTTGCGGACGCCGGCGAGGACCCGCTGATCCTCGCCGCACTGGCGGACTGACCGGCAATCCTGACGCATCTCGCCGTTGACCTCGTATTAACGGCGCGCGCGCATGATCGCGCACCTCTGTTCCGCGTCAGTGAGCGTATTTTCCCCATGTCCGTGCTGGGTCCAATGGTCGTCGTCGCCGAAGAACCGGCCGGGGCCCTGATCGATGTTCTGAGCGATGCCGGAGCCTTCCCCATCATCGAGGCCAGTTGGCGCGATACGACCGCCGCCGTCGCAGAAATCGGCCCCGCAGCGCTCGCCATCGCCAGTCCCGCGCCGGCCGGCCTCGACGTCGGCATCATCGCCGACGTGCTGGACGCCGGAGCGCGCTACGGAGTCGCGCCGTTCCTGCCGATTTTCGCCCGCACTACCGGCGACGACGCGACATTTCTTCCCGGCACGCTGCCGGTGGACGCCACGGAGCCGGCCGAACGCATCGTCGGCCGTATCCGCGCCGCGCTGCGCGTGCGCGCCCTTCACGCCGCCGTGATGCGCCGGGCCGAGGCCGCCGGACACGCGCCGCCGGCCGCGCCCGACATCTGGGGAGACGAGATGATGGACGACGCAGCCGTGCTTTGCATCGGCCGCGGGCGGACCTATCCGGCCCTGGCCGTCGCCGTCGGCGAGCGGGTCAATGTCGTCGGCGCGCTGAGCATCGAGGCCGCCGCCCAGAGTCTCAACACCCGCGACCTCGACGGCATCGTCATCGGCGACGGCTTCAGCGCGCGCATTGTCGAAGCGCTGCTGATCGCCCTCTCCGAGGATGCGCGCTTCCGCGACATGCCCATCGCCGTCCACGGCAAAGTGTCGGTCGGCCCCGTGGACGACGCCCTGCCGAACCTGATCCGGCTCGACGAAGACCCGCTTCATCTCGTTCGCCACCTGCTGCCTTATGTGCGGCTGCAAGCTTTCGAGGCGCAGCTCAGGCGGCTGCTGAAATCCCTCGATGCCGAGGGGTTGGTCGATCCCAGCACCGGCCTGCGCCGGCGGGATGCCTTCTGGCAGGAACTCGACCGGATTGCAGCCGAGGCCGCCGACTGCGGCGGCAGCCTTTCGGTGGCGCGCATCACCTTCGGCAGCATGATCGGCCCGCGCTCCGCTCTCGACGCCGCACGGCTGCTGAGCCGGCTGGTGCGCGATGTGGATACCGCCTGTCAGGATGCGGACGGCGCGATGCTGGTCGCTTTCACCAACACGGACCTGCGCGCCGCCCATGTGGTCGCGCGTCGTCTCGCGGCGACGCTGCGCCAGAATGTCGTCATTCCCGGCGGCCGCCGCCGCGAGATCGCGCCGACCGTGACGCTGGCGACTCTGAAGCCGACCGACACGGTCGAGACGATGATGACGCGCATCTCCGCCCTGCCGATGGCGGCTGCCGCCGAATAGTCCCGAACTGCTCCGTCGAATTGGTTCGGCGGCGGTGTTCGCGCCGGCGGAAACGGCTATACTGGCCTTCCGCAACGGAGCGCCGCATGACCGAACCGGAAACCGCCACCACCACGCCGCTGACCATCGATGTCGTGTCGGACGTCGTCTGCCCGTGGTGCTTCATCGGCAAGCGCCGGCTTGAAAAGGCGCTGGCGCTCGTTCCCGAAATTCCGGTTGAGGTGCGGTTCCACCCGTATTTCCTCAATCCCTGGGTGCCGGCCGAAGGCATGACCCGGACCGACTATCTGACCGCCAAATTCGGCTCGGTAGAACAGTACAAGTCCATGGCCCAGCGCGTTGCGGCCATCGCCGCCGAGGAAGGGCTGGTCTATGCCCTGACCAACGACGCCCGCCAGCCCAACACGACGGACTGTCACCGGCTGATCCTGTGGGCTTCCGCCATCGGCAAGGCCGCCGAGATGAAGCAGCGGCTGATGGAACTCTACTTTTCCGAAGGCGCGGACCTAACCGACCGCGACGTGCTGGTGAATGCCGCCGCGCAGATCGGCCTCGATGCCGAGAAGGTGCGCGCCCTGCTTGCGACCGACACCGATCTCGCCCGCGTCTCCGCCGCCGCCGAGAATGCCCGCGACGCCGGCATCCAGGGCGTGCCGACCTTCATCCTCGGCAGCGCCTATGCGCTGTCCGGCGCGCAGGAGCCGGCCGTGCTGGCCGACGCGATCCGGCAGGTCGCGCAGGGGCGCGGCAGCGCCGCGTGAGCGTTTCCCGTTTTCCACATTTCATCACCTCGCAAGGGAGGGCCGCCATGGCCGCAACATCCGTGATTCCGAAACGCCGGCTCGGCCGCAACGGCCCCGAGGTGTCGGCCATCGGCGCCGGCATGATGTCGCTCTCCGGCATCTACGGCGCGTCCTCCGACGAGGACGGCGTCAAGCTGATCCACCATGCGCTCGAACGCGGCGTGAACTTCCTCGACACCGCCGATGTCTATGGTTCCGGGCATAACGAACAACTCGTCGGCCGCGCCATCAAGGACCATCGCGACAAGGTGTTCCTCGCCTCCAAATTCAGCCAGTTGTTCGGCCCCTCCGGTCCCGGCATCGACGGCCGCCCCGAATATGTCGCCAGCGCCTGCGAGGCGAGCCTCAAGCGCCTCGGCGTCGACACCATCGACCTTTACTTCCAGCATCGCGTCGATCCGAAAGTGCCGATCGAGGACACCGTCGGCGCGATGGCGAAGCTCGTGAAGGATGGCAAGGTCCGTTATCTCGGCCTGTCCGAGCCGAGCCCGGAGAGCATCCGCCGCGCTCATGCCACCCACCCCATCACGGCGGTGGAGAGCGAATATTCGCTGATGTACCGCAAGGACGCCGAGGAATCCCTCGTCACCATGCGCGAACTCGGAATCGGCTATGTCGCCTATGCGCCGCTCGGCCGCTCCTTCCTCACCGGCACGCTGAAGAGCGCCGACGAAGTGATGAACGACCGCCGCGCCGACCATCCGCGCTTCAAGGGCGAAAATTTCGCGCACAACCTCAAGGCCGTGAGCCCGCTGGAGGCCATGGCGCAGCAGAAGGGCTGCACGCCGGCGCAGATCGCCCTCGCCTGGGTCCTGGCCCAGGGCGACGACATCGTGCCGATCCCCGGCACGCGGCGCATCGAGCGAATGGAGGAAAATCTCGGCGCGCTGACCGTGAAGCTCTCCGCCGACGATCTCAAAACGCTGTCCGATGCCTTCCCGCCCGGCGTCTCCGCCGGTGCGCGCTATCCGGAAGGGCAGATGAAGTCGATCTATGTGTGATCCGCCTGAGCAGAACTGAAAGTGAAAATGCCCGGCCTTACGCCGGGCATTTTGTTTTATCAGAGACCGACATGTCGTGGGGCAGCGAACAGGTGCCGCAGTCACGCCGCCTTCGGCTTCTTCTCCGCAATGGCGGCGAGCCGGCGCAGGATCGCCATGGTGCCGCTGAGGCGGTCCTTCGGCTCGTCCCATTCGTCGAGGATGACGACCTTCATGTCCGGCCGCACCTTGGCATAGGGCGCCTGCTCACGAATGTAAGCGACCAGCCCGTCCGGATTGGCGAAGGCATTGTCGCGGAAGGAAAGCACGGCGCCCTTCGGCCCGGCATCGACCTTCTCGACATTGGCGCGACGGCACAGGCTCTTGATGGTCACGACCTTGAGCAGGTGTTCGACCTCCTGCGGCAGCTTGCCGAAGCGGTCCACCAGCTCCGCGCCGAAGCCCTCGATCTCGCGCTCGTCGTCGAGATCGGACAGGCGGCGATAGAGCGCGAGCCGTACGGACAGGTCCGCCACATACTCATCCGGGATCAGCACCGGCGTGCCGATGGTGATCTGCGGCGACCAGCGGTCCGCCACCGGCTCGGCGATGCCGGACTTCAGCGCCGCGACGGCTTCCTCCAGCATCTGCTGATACAGCTCGAACCCGACTTCCTTGATATGGCCGGACTGCTCGTCGCCCAAAAGGTTGCCCGCGCCGCGGATGTCGAGATCGTGAGAGGCGAGCTGGAAGCCCGCACCCAGCGTATCGAGGGATTGCAGCACCTTGAGCCGGCGCTCCGCCTGCGGCGTGATCTTGTGCTCCGCCGGCAGCGTGAACAGCGCATAGGCCCGCGCCTTGGAACGGCCGACGCGCCCGCGCAACTGATAAAGCTGCGCAAGGCCGAAACGGTCCGCACGATGGACGATCAGCGTATTGGCGTTCGGAATATCGAGGCCGGATTCCACGATGGTGGTGGACAGCAGCACGTCATACTTGCCTTCGTAGAAGGCGGACATGAGGTCCTCCAGCACACCCGCCGGCATCTGGCCATGGGCGACGGCGACGCGCATCTCCGGCACATGCTTGTCGAGGAACTCCTTACGCCCGGCAAGGTCCTCGATGCGCGGCACGACATAGAATGCCTGCCCGCCGCGATAGCGCTCGCGCAGCAAGGCTTCACGCACGATCATCGGATCGAACGGTGAGACGAAGGTGCGCACCGCGAGCCGGTCCACCGGCGGCGAGGCGATGATGGAGAGTTCGCGCACGCCGGTGAGCGCAAGTTGCAGCGTGCGCGGGATCGGCGTCGCGGTCAGCGTCAGCACATGCACCTCGGCGCGGAGCTGCTTCAGCTTCTCCTTGTGGGAGACGCCGAAATGCTGCTCCTCGTCGATGATGAGCAGGCCGAGGTCCTTGAACTTGATGGCCTTGCCCAGCAGCACATGAGTGCCGATGACGATATCCACCGTGCCGTCCGTGAGGCCGGCCTTGGTGGCTTTCAGCTCCGCCGCGCTGACGAGGCGGGAAGCCTGCGCGACCTTCACCGGGAACGGCTTGAAACGCTCGGTGAAATTCTTCGCATGCTGGCGCGCCAGCAGCGTGGTCGGCACCACGACCGCGACCTGCTTGCCGGCCATCACCGCGTCGAAGGCGGCGCGCAACGCCACTTCCGTCTTGCCGAAGCCGACATCGCCGCAGATCAGCCGGTCCATCGGCCGGCCGGCGGCAAGGTCGTCCAGCGTCGCGTCGATCGCGGCCTGCTGGTCCTCGGTCTCCTGATGCGGGAAACCGGCGGCGAATTCGTCATAAGCGCCATGGCCGATCTCGAATCGCGGCGCCTCGCGCAACTGCCGCTCCGCCGCGATCTTGATGAGTTCACCCGCGATCTCGCGGATGCGGTTCTTCATCTTCGCCTTGCGGGTCTGCCAGCCGCTGCCGCCGAGGCGGTCGAGTTCGACCTCCATGTCCTCGGAGCCGTAGCGCGACAGCAGCTCGATATTCTCCACCGGCAGATAGAGCTTGGTGTCGCCGGCATAACGGATTTCGAGGCAGTCGTGCGGCGCGCCGGAGACCTCGATGGCCTGCAAGCCGACGAAGCGGCCGATGCCGTGGTCGACATGCACGACGAGATCGCCGGTCGAAAGGCTCGTCACCTCGGCGATGAAATTCTCCGCCTTGCGCGAGGCGCGGCGCGTGCGCACCAGGCGGTCGCCAAGAATGTCCTGCTCCGTGAGCACGGCCATCTCGTCGGTCTCGAACCCGCTCTCGATGCCGACGACGGCAAGCGCGATCTCGGGCCGCGGCATCGCCTGCCGCTCGCGCCATGCGCCGATGTCGTTGAGGTTCACCAGCCTGTGGTCGACGAGCACATGGCGCATCCGCTCGCGGGAGCCGTCGCTCCACAGCGCGATGGTGACTTTTCTGCGCTGCTGCTGAAGATCGGCCACATAAGCCGCGACAGCCTCGAACACGTTGCCGCCGGCGGCGCGTTCCGGCGCGAAGTTGCGGCCCTGCCGGATGCCGATATCGATCACCGCACCGTCACTCTCCGGCTCGCTGAAGGGCGACAGCCGCGCGGCCCTGCGCTTGCCGAGAATGCCGGACCACTCGTCTTCGGTGAGATAGAGCCGGTCCGGCGGCAGCGGGTGATACGGCGTGCCCCCCGCGCCGCCATCAAGCGGGTTCTTCCGGGCCTCGTAATAATCCGCGATCTGCCTGAAGCGCTCGGCCAGCGCGTCGGCCGCCAGATGCTCCAGCACGACAGGCGTATCCGGCAGATAGTCGAACAGCGTGTCCAGCCGATCGTGGAACAGCGGCAGCCAATGCTCCATGCCGGGGCTACGGCGGCCCTCGCTCACGGTGTGATAGAGCGTATCGGCCGGCGTCGGCGCGCCGAAGGCTTCGACATAGCTGGTGCGGAATTTGCGGATCGTCTCCGTCGTCAACTGAAACTCCGCGACCGGCACGAGGTCGAGCCCGCGCAACTGGCTGCGGGTGCGCTGAGTCTCCGGATCGAACGAGCGGATCGACTCCAGCGTGTCGCCGAAAAAGTCGAACCGCACCGGCTCGTCCATGCCCGGCGGAAACAGGTCGAGGATGCCGCCGCGCACGGCATAGTCGCCCGGCTCGCGCACCGTGGAGGCGCGCAGATAGCCGTTCAGCTCCAGCCAGCCGATGATGCTCTCCATGTCGAGCCGGTTGCCTGGCGCGGCGGAGAGCGATTGCTTCTCGACGAGCATGCGAGCCGGCACGCGCTGGGCCACGGCGTTCACGGTGGTCAGCAGCACGGACGGCTTCTCGCGGCCCTTGAGCCGCGCGAGCCGCGACAGCGCCGTCATCCGCTGGGCGACGATGGCGGCATGGGGCGAGACCCGGTCGTAGGGCTGGCAGTCCCAGGCCGGGAATTCGTGCATCTCCACATCCGGCGCGAAGAAGGCGAGCGCGCGGGCAAGCTGCGCCATGCGCGGGCCGTCCCGGCAGATCACCAGGAGCGTGGTCGCCGCCGCGTCCACCTGCGCGGCGATGGCGCGGGCGAGATCGCCGGCGACAAGCCCTTCAGCGCCATCGGCCACCCCGGCCAGCGTCACGACGCGGCCGGTGGCCAGCGCCCCGGCGGGGGATTTTCCGGAGGATTTCCCCGCCATCACAGCCCCTCGGGCCGGTGGCTGTCCCGCATCCGACGGAACAGCACGGTGTCGTATTCGGCCGGCACCGGCCGCGCGCCGGTGACCCAGGCGAGCAGATCCGGGTCGGGCAATTC
>Ga0180218_1001841_pt1 | contig 12094 bp, 9 predicted proteins | sample eDN3rd37CKraftBY_FD_151334 | JGI IMG/M metagenome (GOLD analysis project Ga0180218, IMG submission 151334) | Enriched backyard soil microbial communities from Emeryville, California, USA - eDNA 3rd pass 37_C Kraft BY (version 2) (version 2) | ecosystem: Environmental > Terrestrial > Soil >... | reverse complement strand
CAATCCTCCGCCGTGCCGAGGCGCTGCAGGGGAATGGTCTTGCGCGTCGCCTCCAGCTTTTCCGCCGAGGAATAGCGCGCGTGGAAATCGGTGGTGATGGTGCCCGGCGAGACGCAGTTGACGCGGATGCCGTCGGGCGCAAGCTCCCGGGCAAGACCTTTGGAATAGGTCGAGACGAACGCCTTGGTGGCCGAATAGATGGCCGAGCCCGGGCTGCCGCCCGTCAGCGCCGAGATCGAGACGGTGTTGACGATGGCGGCATGGGGCGCACGGCGCAGCGAGCGCAGCAGGCCGCGCGTCACCTCGACGACGGAGGTCTGGTTGAGGCGCACGACGGTGTCGTACTGCTCGTCCGTGAGGTCCGCCGCGGGAAAGCGGCCGACCATGGTGCCGGCATTGTTGATCAGCACGTCGACATGCGGGAAGAGGCTGTCCACCCGCTGCAGCAGCGCGCCGATGCCGCCTTCCTCCAGGAAATCCGCATAGACGACGTGGGCGCGGGCCTCCGCGACGGCGTTTTCCAGGAAATCGGGCAGGGGGCCTGCGGCGGCGCGCCCGCCGTGCAGCAGCACATGGGCGCCGCAATCGAGGAACTGCCGCGCGATCTCCAGCCCGATGCCGCGGCCCGCGCCGGTGACGACGACATTGGCGCCCTTGAACAGAGACGGATGAAACATGCGCTTTCCTCCCGGTATCGCCACGGCCTGCCTTCGCCCAGTATCACAAAAAGCGGGGCGCTCTCCAAGAAGGCAGGATCGATCAATTGATGTGCTTTCGTTTTTGCATATTATGAAACCAAACGAAAGCAATGGGAGGTGCCGATGTTTCTAACGGGTCGCCAGGCGGAGATCCTCGATCTCGCCAAGGCGGAGGGCCGCGTGCTCGTGGAGGATCTTGCCACGCGCTTCTCCGTGACGCCGCAGACCATCCGCAAGGACCTCAACGACCTTTGCGACAGCAAGGCGCTGACGCGCATCCATGGCGGCGCGCTGTTTCCCAGCGGCAACGAGAACGTGAAATACGAGGCGCGCCGCTCCATCGCCGCGCCGGAGAAGCAGGCGATCGGCCGCGCCGCCGCGGCGATGATCCCGGACAATTCCTCGCTCTTCATCAATATCGGCACGACGACCGAGGCCGTGGGCGAGGCGCTGCTCGAACATCGCGAGCTGATGGTCATCACCAACAATATCAACGTCGCCAACCGCTTGCGCGTCTATCCCTCGATCGAGGTGGTGATCGCCGGCGGCGTCGTGCGCGGGGCGGACGGCGGCATCGTCGGCGAGGCGGCGGTCGATTTCATCCGCCAGTTCAAGGTGGACTATGCCGTGATCGGCGTCTCGGCCATCGACGAGGACGGCGCGCTGCTCGACTTCGACTACCGCGAGGTGAAGGTGGCGCAGGCGATCATCGCCAATGCCCGCCACGTCATCCTGGTTTCGGATTCGACGAAATTCGAAAGAACCGCGCCGGTGCGCATCGGCCACCTCTCGCAGGTCCACACCTTCATCACGGATAGCTGTCCTTTCGAGGGGATTCGCGTCATTTGCCAGGAGCACGACGTCCGGCTCGTGGAGACCGCTTCACAGGCCTGACACAGGGGCCTGCTATTTCTATCTACATTCGTTTGACATTCGGAATGTTTTCGTTTTAACTCTCCTTGCTTTCGCAACTGCGCAGGATTGTGCAATGCGAAATGGGAGGGGACATTGGACGGCGACGTGATCCGCGATATTTTCGTCATCGGTGGCGGCATCAACGGCTGCGGCATCGCCCGCGATGCAGCGGGTCGCGGCTATTCGGTCGTGCTTGCCGAGATGAAGGATTTCGCCTCCGGCACGTCCTCGGCCTCCACCAAGCTCATCCACGGCGGCCTTCGCTATCTCGAACATTACGAATTCCGCCTCGTGCGCGAGGCGTTGATGGAGCGCGAAGTGCTCTGGGCGATGGCGCCGCACGTCATCTGGCCGATGCGCTTCGTGCTGCCGTTCCAGAAGGGCGGCCTGCGTCCGGCCTGGCTCATCCGCCTCGGCCTCTTCCTTTACGACCATATCGGCGGGCGCAAGCTCCTGCCGGCGACCGCGACGCTGGACCTTGCCAGGGACCCGGCGGGCGGCCCGCTCAAGAAGCTCTTCCGCAAGGCCTTCGAATATTCCGACGGCTGGGTGGACGATGCGCGCCTCGTCGTGCTCAACGCCCGCGATGCCGCCGACCGCGGCGCAGATATCCGCACCGGCACGAAGGTGGTCGCCGCCCGGCGCGAGAACGGCCACTGGAACGTCGAGACGGAGAATGTCGAGACGGGCGACCGCGAGACCGTCCGCGCCCGCATGCTGGTCAATGCCGCCGGCCCCTGGGTGGACAAGGTCCTGTCCTCCGCCTTCGGCCGCAACGACGTGCACAATGTCCGCCTCGTGCAGGGCAGCCATATCGTCGTGAAGAAGAAATTCTCCGATCCGCGCGCCTATTTCTTCCAGAATCCGGACGGGCGCATCATCTTCGCCATTCCCTACCAGGAAGAGTTCACGCTGATCGGCACCACCGACCGGGACTACAAGGGCGATCCGCGCGAGGCGCGCATCAGCGACCAGGAGATCGACTATCTATGCGCCTCGGCCAGCGAATATTTCGCCGAGCCGGTCGAGCGGGACGATATCGTCTGGACCTATTCCGGCGTGCGCCCGCTCTTCGACGACGGGGCCAGCAAGGCGCAGGAAGCAACGCGCGACTACGTGCTGAAGGTCGACGGCGAGAGCGGTCAGGCGCCGCTCCTCAACATCTTCGGCGGCAAGCTCACCACCTACCGGCGCCTTGCCGAATCCGCGCTCGACAAGATCGGCGATGCGATCGGCGCCAAGGGCGAGCGCTGGACGGCGCGCTCGCGCCTGCCGGGCGGCGATTTCGCCATCGACGGTTTCGACGCCGAGGTGCGCTCGCTTGCGAAGCGCTTCGCCTTCCTTTCGCCTGCCCATGCGCGGCGGCTCGTGCGGCTCTACGGCACGCGGGCGGCGGCCATGCTGGACGGGGCGAGCCGCATCGAGGATCTCGGGCGGCATTTCGGCAGCGACCTCTACGAGTGCGAGGTGCGCTGGCTGATGCACGAGGAATGGGCCCGGCACGCCGAGGACGTGCTGTGGCGGCGGACCAAGAGGGGCCTGCATCTGACGGCCGCCGAGGCGGCCGCGCTGGAAGACTACATGGCCGGGGCGCCTGCCGCCCCGCATTAGCCGCCGCGCGATCCGGTGGCTGGGAGGAACATTGGAGACATGAATGCTTGAACTCAGAAACATCGCGAAGGTGTCGGGGGCGGAAACGCATATCCACCCGACGAACCTCGTGCTGGAGCGCGGCTCGCTCAACGTGCTGCTCGGCCCGACGCTGTCCGGCAAGACCTCGCTGATGCGGCTGATGGCCGGCCTCGACAAGCCGACCTCCGGCTCCGTCCGGTTCGACGGCAAGGACGTGACGGGCGTGCGCGTGCAGGACCGGGGCGTCGCCATGGTCTACCAGCAGTTCATCAACTATCCGGCGCTGACCGTCTACGAGAACATCGCCTCGCCGATGCGCATCAAGGGCGCCGATGCCGCGACCATCGACCGCGAGGTGCGCAAGGCGGCCGATCTCCTCAAGCTGACGCCCTATCTCGACCGCACGCCGCTCAACCTTTCGGGCGGCCAGCAGCAGCGCACGGCGCTTGCCCGCGCCATCGTCAAGAACGCCAGCCTCGTGCTGCTCGACGAGCCGCTCGCCAACCTCGACTACAAGCTGCGCGAGGAATTGCGGCTGGAGCTTCCGAAGATCTTCGCCGCGTCCGGCGCCATCTTCGTCTATGCGACGACGGAGCCCTCCGAGGCGCTGCTTCTCGGCGGCAACACGGCGACGCTGTCGCAAGGCCGCATCACGCAGTTCGGCCCCACCATCGAGGTCTATCGCCGGCCGAACGACCTCATCACGGCCCGCACCTTCGCCGACCCGCCGCTCAACACGATTACGGTCACGCGGAAAGGCGGCCATTTCGAGATCGGCGGCAAGCCGGTTCTGCCGGTGCCGGCGCACCTTGCCGGCGTGCCGGAAGGGCCGTGCACCATCGCCTTCCATCCGCACCACCTGGCGCTCACGCGCCAGAACGCCGCCGCCGCGCCCCTTTCGGTGCGCACGGCGATCTCGGAGATCGCGGGGTCGGAAAGCTTCATCCATATCGAGTTCGAGGGCACCCGCTGGGTGATGCTCGCGCCGGGCATCCACGACATCGAGCCGGACGCGGTGATCACCGTCCATGTCGACACGCGCCACCTGATGGCTTTCGGCGCGGACGGCAGGGCGATTGCCGAGCCCGCGGCCGCGGCGGCCTGAGGAGGGGACCATGGCACGCATCAATCTCGACCATATCCGCCACGCCTACGGCGAAAAGCCGAAGTCGGAAGCCGACTACGCGCTGAAGGAAGTCCATCACGAATGGAACGACGGCGGCGCCTATGCGCTGCTCGGCCCGTCCGGCTGCGGCAAGACCACGCTGCTCAACATCATCTCGGGCCTCCTGCAGCCGTCGGAAGGCCGCATCCTGTTCGACGGCAAGGACGTGACCTACCTGTCGACGCAGGAGCGCAACATCGCGCAGGTCTTCCAGTTCCCGGTCATCTACGACACGATGACGGTCTACGACAATCTCGCCTTCCCGCTGCGCAACCGCGGGGTGGCCGAGCCCGAAGTCGACCGCCGCGTGCGCGAGATTTTGGAAATGATCGACCTTGCCGGCTGGGCGAAGAAGACGGCGCGCGGGCTCACCGCCGACCAGAAGCAGAAGATCTCACTCGGCCGCGGCCTCGTTCGCAGCGACGTCAACGCGATCCTCTTCGACGAGCCGCTGACCGTCATCGACCCGCACATGAAATGGGTGCTGCGCTCGCAGCTCAAGAAGCTGCACCGCCAGTTCGGCTTCACCATGGTCTATGTCACGCACGACCAGACCGAGGCGCTGACCTTCGCCGACAAGGTCGTCGTCATGTACGACGGCCAGATCGTGCAGATCGGCACGCCGGCCGAGCTCTTCGAGAAGCCGAGCCACACCTTCGTCGGCTATTTCATCGGCTCGCCCGGCATGAACGTGCTGCCGGCCGCAATCGACGGCAGCACCGTCAGGGTCGGCGAGGAGACGATCACGCTCGACTACGCGCCCGCGGTTTCCGCCGGCGCGAAGACCGAGCTCGGCATCCGCCCGGAATTCATCGCGCTGTCGCGCGAGGGCATGCCCGTCTCGATCGGCAAGGTCGAGGATATCGGCCGCCAGAAGATCGTGCGCGCCGAATTTGCCGGCAAGCCGATCGCCATCGTCGTGCCGGAGGATGGCGAGATCCCCGCCGATCCGCGCGTGACCTTCGATCCCGCCGCCATCAACATCTACGCCGATAGCTGGCGTGTCGGCAGGGAGGGCTGACCGATGAACAAGACCTGGAACAACAAGGCCTGGTTCATGGTCCTGCCGGTGCTGCTGCTCGTCGCCTTCTCGGCGGTGATCCCGCTGATGACGGTGGTGAACTATTCGGTGCAGGACACCTTCGGCAACAACGCGTTCTTCTGGGCCGGCACCGACTGGTTCGCCCAGGTGCTCGCCTCCGACCGATTCTGGGAGGCGCTCGGGCGCAACCTCCTGTTCTCCGCCATCATCCTCGCCCTGGAAATCCCGCTCGGCATCCTGATCGCGCTCAACATGCCCAAGAAGGGCCTCGGCGTGCCGGTCTGCCTCGTGCTGATGGCGCTGCCGCTGCTCATCCCGTGGAACGTCGTCGGCACGATCTGGCAGGTCTTCGGCCGCGTCGACATCGGCCTGCTCGGCCGCGTGCTCGACGGCATCGGCTTCGACTACAACTACGTCAACGACGTGTTCGACGCCTGGGTGACGCTGATCGTCATGGACGTCTGGCACTGGACGAGCCTCGTCGTGCTGCTGTGCTATGCCGGCCTCGTCTCGATCCCGGAGGCCTACTACCAGGCCGCCAAGATCGACGGCGCCTCGCGCTGGGCCGTGTTCCGCTACATCCAGCTTCCGAAGATGAAGCGCGTGCTGCTCATCGCCTTCCTCCTGCGCTTCATGGACAGCTTCATGATCTACACCGAGCCCTTCGTCGTCACCGGCGGCGGCCCCGGCAACTCGACCACGTTCCTTTCGATCGACCTCGTCAAGATGGCGATCGGCCAGTTCGACCTCGGCCCGGCCGCGGCCATGTCCATCATCTACTTCCTGATCATCCTGCTGCTGTCGTGGATCTTCTACACGGTCATGACCAGCAGCGACGACCAGGCGTGAGGGAGGAGAGACCCATGACCTCACAGGCAATCACTGCAAACACCGTCCAGCCGGGTGCGAAACGCAACCTCTCCTGGATCGTGCCGACGCTCTACATCGTCTTCCTGATGCTGCCGATCTACTGGCTCGTGAACATGAGCTTCAAGGAGAACACGGAGATCACCGGGGCCTTCACGCTCTGGCCGCGCCAGCCGACGCTGCACAACTACGCCGTCATCTTCACCGATCCGGCCTGGTATTCCGGCTATATCAACTCGATCATCTACGTGGTGCTGAACACGGTCATCTCGGTCTCCGCGGCGCTGCCGGCGGCCTATGCCTTCTCGCGCTACCGCTTCCTCGGCGACAAGCACCTGTTCTTCTGGCTGCTCACCAACCGCATGGCGCCGCCGGCCGTCTTCGCGCTGCCGTTCTTCCAGCTCTATTCGGCCTTCGGCCTCATCGACACGCACATCGCCGTCGCCATCGCGCACTGCCTGTTCAACGTGCCGCTGGCGGTGTGGATCCTCGAAGGCTTCATGTCGGGCGTGCCGAAGGAGATCGACGAGACGGCCTATATCGACGGCTACTCGTTCCCGCGCTTCTTCACGAAGATCTTCGTGCCGCTGATCGCCTCGGGCATCGGGGTGGCCGCCTTCTTCTGCTTCATGTTCTCCTGGGTCGAGCTCCTGATCGCCCGCACGCTGACGACGACGGACGCCAAGCCCATCGCCGCCACGATGACGCGCACGGTCTCGGCCTCGGGCATGGACTGGGGCGTGCTCGCCGCCGCCGGGGTGCTCACCATCATTCCCGGCGCGCTCGTGATCTACTTCGTCCGCAACTACATCGCCAAGGGCTTCGCCCTGGGGAGGGTCTGATGGCCGCCGTCGCCAACCGCAACACCCGCTGGCCCGTGGCGCTCGCCGCCGTGCTGGCGATCTACGCCGCCGCCGTCGTCCTGCTCGTCATGGCGCTGCCCGTCAAGGACGGCGCGCGCGACTGGTTCGCCACGCTCATCCCGGGGGGATGGATGGCCTGGTCGTTCCCGACCGCCATGTTCTTCCTGACGATCTTCCTCCTCATCGCGCTGATGGCGGTGTGGGAATATGCCCGGCCGGGCGGCGCCCCGCGCGTCGGCATCCTGCGCTTCGAGACGACCCGCGGCGACCGGCTCTTCGTGTCGCTGCTCGGTTCCGCATTCATCCAACTCGCATGGCTGGGCCTCGTGGGTCCCAACCTGTGGTGGGCTCTTGCCCTGTCCGTGGTCTACGCCATCGGCGTATTCCGCTTCGTCTAGGGCAATCGAACGGAGGCCCCGGGGAGACATAGGGGCCTTCGCACTTGCAATCGCAAAACCTTAAGGGAGGACAAAATGCGAAAGCAACTTCTGATGACGACGGCAGTCATGCTGCTGGCGTTTACCGGCTCCGCATTCGCGGACATGGATGCCGCAAAGAAGTTCCTGGATTCGGAAATCGGCGACCTGTCGTCGCTCTCGCGTGCCGACCAGGAAAAGGAAATGCAGTGGTTCGTCGACGCCGCCAAGCCGTTCGCCGGCATGGACATCAAGGTCGTCTCCGAAACGCTGACCACGCATGAATACGAATCGAAGGTGCTGGCGCCCGCCTTCACCGCGATCACCGGCATCAAGATCACGCACGACCTCATCGGCGAGGGCGACGTGATCGAGAAGCTGCAGACGCAGATGCAGTCGGGCGAGAACATCTACGACGCCTATGTCAACGACTCGGACCTGATCGGCACCCACTGGCGCTACCAGCAGGCCCGCGCGCTGACCGACTTCATGGCCAACGAAGGCAAGGACGTCACCAACCCGAACCTCGACATCGACGACTTCATCGGCAAGTCGTTCACGACCGCGCCGGACGGCAAGCTCTACCAGCTTCCCGACCAGCAGTTCGCGAACCTCTACTGGTTCCGCTACGACTGGTTCAACGACGAGAAGAACAAGGCCGACTTCAAGGCGAAGTACGGCTACGACCTCGGCGTGCCGGTCAACTGGTCGGCCTATGAGGACATCGCCGAATTCTTCACCGGCCGCGAGATCGACGGCAAGAAGGTCTTCGGCCACATGGACTACGGCAAGAAGGACCCCTCGCTCGGCTGGCGCTTCACCGATGCGTGGCTGTCGATGGCCGGCAACGGCGACAAGGGCATCCCGAACGGCCTGCCGGTCGACGAATGGGGCATCAAGGTCGACGAGAACTCGCGTCCGGTCGGCTCGTGCGTCGCGCGCGGCGGCGACACCAACGGCCCGGCCTCCGTCTATGCCATCCAGAAGTATCTCGACTGGATCAAGGCCTATGCCCCGCCGTCGGCAGGCGGCATGAACTTCTCCGAATCCGGTCCCGTCCCCTCGCAGGGCGAGATCGCGCAGCAGATGTTCACCTATACGGCGTTCACCGCCGATTTCGTGAAGGAAGGCCTGCCGGTGGTGAATGCCGACGGCACGCCGAAGTGGCGCTTCGCCCCGTCCCCGCATGGCGTCTACTGGAAGGACGGCATGAAGCTCGGCTACCAGGACGCCGGCTCCTGGACGCTGATGAAGTCCACTCCTGACGACCGCGCCAAGGCCGCTTGGCTCTATGCGCAGTTCGTGACCTCCAAGACCGTCGACGTGAAGAAGAGCCATGTCGGTCTCACCTTCATCCGCCAGTCGACGCTCGACCATCAGTCGTTCACCGACCGCGCGCCCAAGCTCGGCGGCCTGATCGAGTTCTACCGTTCGCCGGCCCGCCTGCAGTGGTCGCCGACCGGCACGAACATTCCGGACTATCCGAAACTCGCCCAGCTCTGGTGGCAGGCGATCGGCGATGCCGCTTCCGGCGCAAAGACGGCGCAGGAAGCCATGGATTCGCTGTGCGCGGAGCAGGAGAAGGTGCTGAGCCGCCTCGAACGCGCCGGCGTTCAGGGCGACATGGGCCCGAAGCTCGCCGAGGAGCACGATCTCGAGTACTGGAACAAGGATGCCGTTTCCAAGGGCAACCTCGCTCCGCAGCTCAAGATCGAGAACGAGAAGGAAAAGCCGGTCACCGTCAACTACGACGAACTGGTCAAGAGCTGGCAGAAGTAAGAAGCTGACAGGGTCGCGGGCGGCCTTTGCCGCCCGCAGCCGATTTTGAAATCCGATCCCCTTTGCCCGCGCCCCGCAAGGAGCGCGGGTCTTTTCGTTTCCGCGCTGCGGCCATTTGCCGGATTCCATGCATTGCACAGCGCGGGGTCTTCCGCTAAGAACCCCGCGGTTTCCCCGCGCGCTCGCGCGAACATCGAAAACAGCGGTACACCCATGGCACGCATCGTGATGAAATTCGGCGGAACGTCCGTCGCCGACCTCGACCGTATCCACAATGTGGCCCGCCATGTGAAACGCGAGGTCGATGCCGGCCACGAGGTCGCCGTCGTCGTGTCGGCCATGTCCGGCAAGACGAACGAGCTCGTCGCCTGGGTGCAGAACATGCCGAAGGTGACGGGCGCCAGCTCGCCCTTCTACGACGCGCGCGAATACGACGCCATCGTCGCCTCGGGCGAACTCGTCACCGCCGGTCTTCTTGCCATCGCGCTCCAGTCGATGGACGTCAACGCCCGCTCCTGGCAGGGCTGGCAGATCCCGATCCGCACCGACAACGCGCACGGCGCCGCCCGCATCCTCGAAATCGAGGGTGAGGAGATCGTGCGCCGCATGGGCGAGGGCCAGGTCGCCGTCGTCGCCGGCTTCCAGGGCCTCGGCCCGGACAACCGCGTCGCCACGCTCGGCCGCGGCGGTTCGGACACGTCCGCCGTCGCCATCGCCGCCGCCGTCAAGGCGGATCGCTGCGACATCTATACCGATGTCGATGGCGTCTACACGACCGATCCGCGCATCGAGCCGAAGGCCCGGCGCCTGAAGAAGATCGCCTTCGAGGAAATGCTCGAAATGGCCTCGCTCGGCGCCAAGGTGCTGCAGGTCCGCTCGGTGGAGCTTGCCATGGTGCACAAGGTGCGCACCTTCGTCCGCTCGTCTTTCGAGGATCCCGATGCGCCGGGCATGGGCGATCTTCTGAACCCGCCCGGTACGCTGATTTGTGATGAGGATGAGATCGTGGAACAGGAAGTCGTAACCGGCATCGCCTATGCCAAGGATGAAGCGCAGATCTCGCTCCGCCGCGTCGCCGACCGGCCGGGCGTTTCGGCCGCGATCTTCGGCCCGCTGGCCGAGGCCCATATCAATGTCGACATGATCGTCCAGAACATCTCCGAGGACGGCTCGAAGACCGACATGACCTTCACGGTTCCCTTCGGCGACGTCGAGAAGGCGCTGAAGGTGCTGGAAGGCGCCAAGGAACAGGTCGGCTTCGACGTGATCCAGCACGAGACGGGCCTCGTCAAGGTCTCCGTCATCGGCATCGGCATGCGCAGCCACGCGGGCGTCGCCGCCTCGGCCTTCCGCGCGCTTGCCGACAAGGGCATCAACATCAAGGCGATCACCACCTCGGAAATCAAGATTTCCATCCTGATCGACGGCCCCTATGCCGAACTCGCCGTTCGGACTTTGCATTCCGTCTACGGTCTCGATAAGAAGTAAGGACCGGCCGACTCGGCGCCGATCCATGGGGATCGCCGGCGCGGCGCGCGCCGGTGTGGGGTAACGTCATTTTCGGGAGACGCCACGCGATGAGAGACCTCTCCGCGGGCCCGCGCGTTCTTCTCAAGCGGCTGCGCGAACTCATGGCGGAGCCGCTGGAGCCGCAGGAACGCCTGGACCAGATCGTGCGCCAGATCGCGCAGAACATGGTCGCGGAAGTGTGTTCCGTCTACGTGCTGCGCTCCGACGGCGTCCTCGAACTCTACGCGACCGAAGGCCTCAATCCGAGCGCCGTCCACCTTGCCCAGCTCAAGATGGGCCAGGGCCTCGTCGGCACGATCGCGGCCTCCGCGCGGCCGCTCAACCTTTCCGACGCCCAGTCGCATCCCGCCTTCACCTATCTGCCGGAAACGGGCGAGGAGATCTACCACTCCTTCCTCGGCGTTCCTATCTTGCGCACCGGCAGGGCGCTCGGCGTGCTTGTCGTGCAGAACAAGGCGAGCCGCACCTACCGCGAAGACGAGGTGGAGGCGCTCGAGACGACGGCGATGGTGATTGCGGAAATGGTGGCGACCGGCGAGCTGAAGAAGCTCACAAGGCCCGGCCTCGAGCTCGACCTTTCCCGTCCCGTCGCCATCGAGGGGGCGAGCTTCGGCGAGGGCATCGGCCTCGGCTATGTCGTGCTGCACGAGCCGCGCATCGTCGTCACCAACCTGCTCAACGAGGATTCCGAGCACGAGCTCGGCCGGCTTGCCGAGGCACTCGGCTCGCTGCGCATCTCCATCGACGATATGCTGTCGCGCCGCGAGGTGTCGATGGAGGGCGAGCACCGCGAGGTGCTGGAGACCTACCGCATGTTCGCCCACGACCGCGGCTGGGTGAGGAAGCTCGAAGAGGCGATCCGCAACGGCCTGACGGCCGAGGCCGCCGTCGAGCGCGTGCAGAGCGAGACCAAGGCGCGGATGATCCGCCTGATGGACCCGTATCTGCGCGAGCGCATGCACGATTTCGACGATCTTGCGAACCGTCTCCTGCGCCAGCTTACCGGCTATGGCGCAAAACTCTCGGCCAGCAGCTTCCCGAACGACGCCATCGTCGTCGCTCGCGCCATGGGTGCGGCCGAGCTGCTCGACTATCCGCGCCAGAACGTGCGCGGCCTCGTGCTCGAAGAGGGCGCCGTCACCAGCCATGTCGTCATCGTCGCGCGCGCCATGGGCATTCCCGTCGTC
>Ga0180218_1001840_pt1 | contig 12100 bp, 8 predicted proteins | sample eDN3rd37CKraftBY_FD_151334 | JGI IMG/M metagenome (GOLD analysis project Ga0180218, IMG submission 151334) | Enriched backyard soil microbial communities from Emeryville, California, USA - eDNA 3rd pass 37_C Kraft BY (version 2) (version 2) | ecosystem: Environmental > Terrestrial > Soil >... | reverse complement strand
CCCCGCGCGACGGCGACGTCGCGTCGTAGGGCTGCAGCCGCGCCCGCGTGATCAGGGCGGCCAGGACGGGGAACGACTCCTGCAGCGCGGGCGGGTACAGGCCGCAGTCGGTGAGGTCGATCCCCTGTCCCGCGAACGGGCCCGCCGCCGAACCCAGGATGCCCAGCACCGGCTCCTCGACCGTGCCGCTGACCACCATCTTCGCCTTGTTGCGGAACGCGGCCTCGGGGCCCGTGACGGCGGGCAGCCAGTCGATGCGGTCGTCCGCCAGCAGCGCCCGCACGTGCGCCACCTTCTCGTCCACCTGCGTGGGGTACGGCGTCGCGAGGAGGGTGCACGAGTGGCAGCGGCCGGCGTCGAAGTGGGGGCACTGCACGGACCCATTCTCCCGCACCCGCCCCGCGACGCCGAGATCGAGGCACCCGTCGCGAGATCGACCTTCCGTGGGTCGATCTCGCGCCGGGTACCTCGATCTCGGTGGGTGTCAGTGCTTCTTCGGCGGCGTCACCTTCACCGGGGTCTCGACGACGGTCACGCCCGGGACCTCGTCGGCCACGAGCTCGGTGTGCACGACGCCCTTGCCCGGCCGCGTGCCGCGGAGGGTGACGTCGTACGTGAGCGTCCCGCCCGGCGTCGGGTCGGTCGACGTGACGACCTTGTCCGTGCCGTCCGGCAGCTCGGAGACCATGTCACCCGCCCCGGCGGCGTTCTCGGCGCCGACGAGGAAGGCCATGCCGGCCGGGTCCGCCATCGCGTCCGCGTAGGTGAACGAGACGTCCTGCGTGCCGTTCGTGCCCACCCAGACCTGGAAGGCGCGGGCGTCCTGGGTGCCCCACACGTACACGTCCCACTGGAAGACGAGCCAGCTGTTCGTGCCGTCGGTGAGGCTGCCGACGCGGATGCCGTCGGCCTCCGTGCCGTCGCCGGCCACGCCGTTGAGGTCCGTCCAGAACGGCGCGAGGACGTCGTTCGGGCGGTTCGGCGAGGGACCGTCCGGGAGGTCGCAGCAGTTGTTGTCCTGCGACGTGGCGCCGCCGGCCACGAGGTAGCCGTTGGTGTCCACCCCGACGGTCGTGTACGCGCGACCGTTGTAGGTGAAGGCGGGCACGGTGAAGTTGACGACCGACTCGTCGCCCACGGCCGTCGGGGCGATCCCGAACGCCTCCAGGTCGAGGAAGCCGCCGCCGGGCGACCCGCCGGGCACGTCGTCCACCCCCGGCACGCCGAGCTCGGCGCCGGCGAGCGTCGCGCTCACGGTCCGCGACCCCCGCAGGGCGCCCTCGCCGGACGTCGTCGCCGTCACGGTCTGGTCGTTGAACGACTGGTTCGTGGCGGTCACCGTGCAGGTGACGTCCTGCTTGGCCGGGACCGACGCCCGGTCGCACGACTGGTCGACCGTGACGTCGCCCTGCGTGGGCACGAACGCGACGGGGATCCGCGCGTCGCCCCGCGAGGTGCGGAACGTGATCGCCCCGAACTTCTGCTCCCCGCTCGCGGACGTGTCGGTGAGGGTGATGTCGAACGACACGCTCCCGCCGGGGCGCACGGTCGCCGTCTTCGGACGCACCTCGATCGAGGAGCCCTTCGGCGCGTCGACCTGGGGCCGGACGACGATCGTGCGGCCCGACGTGTTCTCCAGCGTGCGGGTCGTGGTGAGCCGGCCGGGCAGGGTCGGCGCGTTGACGGACGGGATGTTGAGGTCCACCGCGTGCAGCGGGTCGCCCGCGAGGGCGGTGAAGTTCGCCGTGGTGTCCTCGATCGTCACCGGCGGGGTGAGGGACGCGGCGACGTCGACCCGTCCGGCACCCATGTCGAACGGGTCGGCGGGCGTGGTCAGGTCCTCCTTGACGACGTCGGTGGTCGCCTGGGTCATGATCGCCGACTTGATCTGGCCCGGCGTCCAGTCGGGGTGCACGGCCTTGAGCAGCAGGCCGACGCCGGCGATGTGCGGCGACGACATCGACGTGCCCGCGATGGCCTGGTAGTACTCGCCGGCCGGCCCGCCCTCGGGGGAGAGCGGCGTGGGGGTCATGGCCGCCAGGATCTGCACGCCCGGCGCGGTGACGTCGGGCTTGATCACCGGCCCGGCGGGGCCGCGCGAGCTGAACGCCGCCATGACGTCGCCCTCGCCCTCGGCAGCCGCGCCGTCGGTGAACGACCCGGTGACGTCGGCGTGCGCGTCGAGGAACGCCTCCAGGTCGGTCCCGTCCGCCACGTGCACCGCGGGCAGGAAGTGGTTGTCGGTCGCGACGTCGGCGAGCGTCGGGTTCACCAGGATCATCCCTGCGGCGCCCCCGGCCTTCACGTTGTAGCCCTTGAGCACGCGGGCGTTCTCGCCCCGGACGCAGACGACGATCTTCCCGTCGAAGGTGCCCGCCGGGGCCGGCTCCTGGCACAGCGGGTCGGAGTACGGCGCGTCGCCGGCGTGCACCACCGGCAGCGGGTCGTGGACGCCGGCCACGATCGACGCGCCGTCGGTCGTGAAGACGTCGCCGCCTGCGGCGGTGAGCGTGATCGTGGACGAGAACTCGCGGGTCTGGGTCGACGCCGCGACCGTCGTCAGCCACGGGCTGACGTGGTTCGCGGTCGCCGCCCCGGGGCCGTCGTTCCCGGCGGACGCCGCGACGAAGACGCCCGCGTCGTACGCGCCGAGGAACGCGAGCTCGACCGGGTCGCCCACGGTCGTGCCGCCCGAGATCGAGTAGTTGATGGCGTCCACCTGGTCCACCACGGCCTGCTCGATGGCCCCGACCAGGTCGGACGTGTACCCGCCGCCCGGGCCGAGCGCCTTGTACTCGACGATCTTCGCGCCGGGCGCGACGCCCTGGATCCTCGCGATCTCGGGCCCGATGGTCTGCACCCCCTCGACGACGCCGCCCGCGCTCGTGCCCGACGTGTGCGACCCGTGGCCCTCCGCGTCGCGGGCCGTGCCGCGGTACAGGTAGTCGCCCGGGTTGAGCAGGTCGTACATGTCGGTGAACGCGTAGCCCCCGACGAGCTTGTCGTTGCAGACGAACGGGTCGTCCGCGTCCGTGGTCGGGTCCTCGCCGAACTCGCAGGGCAGGTCGGGGCCGTCGTACGGGCTGAGGTCGCCGTCGTCCGCGAACGACGGGTGCTCGGGCCAGATGCCGGTGTCGATGTTGCCGAGCACCAGGCCGTCCCCGGCCGTGGAGTCGGAGCCGAGCGCCTCGTAGGCGGCGGGCGCGCCGATGAAGTCGGTGCTCGAGTCGGTGAGCGGCTGCTCGAGCCTGTTCTCCTGCACGGCGACGACGCCCGGCACCGTGAGCAGCTCGGGGATCTCGTCTCCGGGCACCAGCGCGGCGACGCCGCCGTAGACCGTGTCGTACGTCGCGACGACGTCCGTGCCGGGGACGGCGGCCTCGACGTCGGCGGTGATCGCCCGCGACTCGCGCTGCACGAACCCGCGGTACCGCTGCGTGTCGGCGTCCTTGCCGCGCAGCGCCTTCCCGGTGACGGACGGGCTGGTGGCGTCGTAGCCCGGCACGGTGCCGGTGTACGACGCCACGGGCTCGACGTCGTACTTCACCATGACCGGGACCTTCTTCGCGGACTCCAGGGACAGCAGCCGCTTCGACGTGGTCGCCAGGGCGCTCGACGGCGCCTTGGTGCCCTCCTCGGTGGAGGTCGCGGTGGGCTGCGCGTCGCCGAGCCGCAGGTCGTCGGGGTCGATCGGGGCGGCGGACGCCGCCGTCGCGGTGAGGGAGGTGAGGGCCAGCGCGGCGCCTGAGGCGGCGGCGACGAGGCGGAGTCTGGAACGGTGTTCTCGCAAGCGCATGAGGGCGCACCCTTCGTCTCGGTCCGGACGTGCGATACCTCCGGGGCCGGGTCGCCACGACGGTGTGGGGTCGCCCGGCGTCGGGCGGTGATCCGGAAACTACGCCCGTTCGGGGAGGTGCACCCGTCGAACGACCGGCGAGGGCGCCGTCGGACCGGCGAAAAAGTCAGCCCACGAAGAGGCAGAACGGGTGGCCGGCGGGGTCGGCGTAGACCCGCAGCGGCTCCTCCGGGTCGTCGGACCGGTCGAGCAGCAGCCGCGCGCCGAGCGCGACGGCGCGCTGGTGCTGGCGGTCCAGCGCGGCGACGTCGGGCACGGTGGCGTCGAGGTGCAGCTGCTGCGGCACGCCGTCGTCGGGCCAGGTGGGCGGCGGCAGCGACGGCACCTGCTGGAACGCGAGCGGGACGCCGCCCGGGTTGCGCAGCACGAGCCAGTCCGCGCCCCGCGGGTCGGGTGCGCCGGGCGCCGGCGGTTCGTCGCCGGCGCGGTAGGCGAGCCCGAACAGCTCGCGGTAGAACTCGGCCAGGGCGCGCGCGTCGGTCGTGTCGAGCACGACCTGCCGGATCGTGGGGACGTCGGGGTCGGTCATCGGGACTCCTCGGGGAACCGCTCCGCGATGCCGCGCAGGGTGGCGGTGTACGCGGTGTAGTCGAACCCGTCGGCGAGGTTGTCGTTGCCGGGCCACATCCCGACGGCGCCGTCGGCCTCCTCCCGCAGGATGTCGGCGTGCCCGGCGTGCCGGCTCAGCTCGGTGGACACGTGCACGAGGATCCGGTGCAGCGTGACGTCGCGGTGGCCCTCGCGCCACCACCAGACGTGCCCGGGCGCGTCCAGCGGCAGGGCGTCGATGGTGGCGTCGGCGAAGTCCCACACCTGCCGGTACAGGCCGACGATCCGCTCGGCCGGCTCGTCGGCGGTGGCGAAGAACTCCGCCTGGAGCGCGTCGGCGTCGGCGTCGGGAGCGTCGGCCGCGGCCAGCCACGGCGCGTCGTCGGGGCGGGGCCACGGGCGACCGAAGACGTCGCCGAAGTAGCCGATCTCCACCGTGGCCGCGTGCTTGACCAGCCCCAGGAGGTTGGTGCCGGTCGGCGTGCGGGGCATCCGCGCCTCCCGCTCCGAGAGCCCCTCCACCTTCCACACCAGCGCCTGCCTCGCCTCGCGCAGGTAGCGGTGCAGCACGGCCTTGGCGTCCTGGGGAAGCTCGCTCGTCGTCATCGGCCCAGCCTGCCGGGCGGTACCGACAGCTCGCACGACCATGCTTCGGAATCAGGGTAGGCAACCCTTACTCTCGCTGTTATGGTGACGCCACGTCGTGACGTCCCGTCATGACGCCCGAACGCTGGAGGTCCCATGACGGTGCTCGCCGAGCCCGCCCCGCTCTCGACCCGCCTGCGCGAGGGCACGCGCGCCGAGCACTCGCAGGCGGAGTCCGAGGGCTTCGTCGACCGGCTCCTGTCGGGCGGGCTCGACGTCGCCGCGTACGCCGACCTCGCCGCGCAGCAGCTCGTCGTCTACACGGCGCTCGAGCAGGCGAGCGACCTCATGCGCGCCGACGAGCGCGGCCGCACCCTCGTCTTCGACGAGCTCACCCGGGTGCCCGCCATCGAGCGCGACCTCGCGCACCTGTACGGCGCCGGCTGGCGCGACGTCGTGCGCGTGCTGCCCGCCACCGAGCGCTACGTCGCGCGGCTGCGCGTCGTCGGGGGCGACGTCGCCTGCTACGCGGCGCACGCGTACACCCGCTACCTCGGCGACCTCTCCGGCGGCCAGGTCATCCAGCGGATGATGCAGCGGCACTACGGCATGGGCGACGCGGGCCTGGAGTTCTACGACTTCCCCGAGATCCCCAAGGCGAAGCCGTTCAAGGACGTGTACCGCGAGCGCCTCGACGGCCTCGAGCTCGACGACACCGAGGTGGACCTCGCCGTCTCCGAGGCGCAGGAGGCGTTCCGCCTCAACCGTGCGATGTTCGTCGAGCTGGGCGTCGCGCACCCCTGACGGCCCTGCCCGCCCGGGTCAGCGCACGCGGGCGGCGAGCACGGCGACGTCGTCGCGCTGCTGGCCGTGCACCATCCGGTCGACGAGCCGCTGCGGCAGCTCCGCCGTCGGGGCGCCGTGCAGCTCCGCCAGCACGGCGCGCAGGTCCGCGGCGCGGGCGGCGAACGTCGCGGTCCGCGACTCCACGAGCCCGTCCGTGTACAGCAGCAGCGTGTCGCCGGGGCCGAGCTCGTCCGTGTGGTCCCGCCGCACGACCGACGGGTCGACGCCGAGCATGAGGTCGGGGCGGCCGTCGAGCTCCTGCACGTGGCCGTCGGCGCGCAGCACGACCGGACGCGGGTGGCCGGCGCTGGCCCACCAGAGCCGGCACCGGTCGTCGCCGCTGCCCGGCTCGCCGCGGCCGGTGCGGTCCAGGCGGGCGACGACCGCCGTGCCGCTCGCCGTCAGCCCCAGGCCGCGGTTGGCGCGGTCCAGCTCGCGCAGCAGGCGTGCCGGCGGGGCGTCCTGGCACCACGCGAGGGTGCGCAGCATGGCGCGCAGCTGGCCCATGCGGGCGGCGGCCTGCATGTCGTGCCCGGTGACGTCGCCGATCATCAGCACCGTCGAGCGCGCGTCGAGCTCGACGGCGTCGTACCAGTCCCCGCCCACCTTGTCGGTGCGGGTCGCCGACGCGTAGGTGGACGCGAGCTCCAGGTACGGCACCCGGGGCAGGTCGGTGAGCATCGCGGCCTGCAGGGTGGTGGCCACGCGGTGCCGGTCCTCCAGCACCCGGATCCGCACCAGGGCCTGCGCCACGCACGACGCGAGGGTGGCGGCCGTGCGGCGGCTCTCGTCGTCGTGCTCGTGCGGGCCCCGCCACAGCAGGACGACGACGCCGATCAGCCGGTCGTCCACGACCATCGGCACCAGCGCGAGCCCGCCGAGCGACGGGTCGATCCACGGCTCCCAGGTGGGCTGGGCGCGCAGCGCGGCGGCGCCGTCCCGGTAGAACGCGGCCCGGCGGGCGCGCGTGACGGCCGCCACCGCCGGGTCGTCGAAGCGCCAGTGCCGGGGCAGGTACGGGTAGGCGCCGTCGCGCTCCACGAGGGTGAGGCCGGACGCGCCGGGCTCCGCGAGCGCGAGCGCGGCCCACACGGTGCCCAGCCCGGGGCCCGACGCGCGCAGCGCGTCCACGATCTCGTCGAGGGTGGTCGCGGCGGCGAACCGGTCGGTGAGGTCGAGCAGCATCCGGGTGCGGCGGGTGGCGTGCACCGCCACCTGCTGGATGCGGTGCGCGCGCTGCCGCTCCAGGCGCAGGCGCAGCTCGGCGGTGCAGGCGGCGGCCAGGTCGGCGAGGGTGGCGAGGTCGGTCGCGCTCCACGCGTGGGCCTCGGTGTCCAGCGCGCACACCGTGCCGACGGCGGTGCCGTGCCGGTCGAAGATCGGGAAGCCCGCGTAGGACCCCATGCCGAGCTCGGTGACCGTCTCCCGGCTCGCGAAGCGCGGGTCGGCGCGCAGGTCCTCGACGACGAGGGGCGCGCCGGAGCGGATGGTCTCGCCGCACAGCGGCTCGCTCAGGGTGGTGCGCCGGGTGGCCTGGAACGGGTCCGGCAGCCCGAGCGCGCCGGGGTACACCTGGGAGTCCGGGAGCACGAGCGTCACGAGGGCGGTGGGGACGCCGAGCTGGCGCTGCACCAGCCGGGCGAAGCGGTCGAACGACTCGTCGGCGACCGGACGGGCGAGCCCGGCGGCGACGAGCGCCTGCACCGCGCCGCTGGTCGGTGCGTCCTGGGCCGGCGCGGCCCGGTCGAAGGATCGAGAGGTCACGAGCACGCACCCCCGTCACGGCTGTGCGCTCCGCGACCCGCGACCATGCCCCGGATTCTCCCACGCAGGCCGCCGGATATCCTCGCCGGACGATGGACGTCACCCGCCGTGCCCCCGCCGCGCTGCCGCGGATCCTGGCCGCCGCCCTCGTGTCCGCGTCGGCCGTGCTGCTGTTCGCGGTGCACGTGCGCCCCCTCGCCTACGTGCCGCTGGTGGCCGGCGTCGCGCTCGGGCTGCTCGTCGACCGGCGGCTCGGCCGCGACCTCGCGCTGATCGCCGTCGCGCTCGGCATCATCTCGACGATCTCCCTCGAGGCGGACCTGTCCGACGCCGGGATCGCGCGCTTCGCCGTCGTCCTCTCGCTGGCGGTGCTGGTGCCCTGGGCGGCGTCGCGCTACCTGTTCCGGGACGACGACGGCGCCGGCGCCGTGCGCTTCCCCGTCGCGACGGGACGACGGTGGTCACGCGGGCAGTACGTCTACCTGGTCGTCGTCGTGGCGGTGGGCTACCTCGTGCTGCCCTGGTACTTCCTGGGCTCCGGTGCCTACCTCAACTGGCCGGAGCTCGAGGGCGGGCAGGACGTCGCCCGGCTGTTCGTCGGCGTCAACGCCGTGGGCATCTGGGACGAGCTGTTCTTCGTGTGCACGGTGTTCGCGCTGCTGCGCCGCCACTTCGGGCTGTGGACGGCGAACGTGCTCCAGGCGGCGATCTTCGTGTCGTTCCTCTGGGAGCTGGGCTACCGCGAGTGGGGGCCGCTGCTCACCGTCCCGTTCGCGCTCGTGCAGGGGTGGATCTTCAGTCGCTACAAGAGCCTCACCTACGTGGTGGCGGTGCACCTGCTGTTCGACCTCGTCGTCTTCGCGGTGCTGGTGCACGGCCACCACCCCGAGCTCTTCGACGTCTTCGTCACCGCCCCCTGAGCGGCCCGGGCCGCGACGCGGCGGCGCCTGCGGGTTTGGAGCCGCCCTGCGCGGCGTGGGATGGTTCGCTCGCGCACGTCCAGAAGCGGCTGCCGCGCACTGACGAGGCCGGGACGAGGCTGATCGACCATGCAGAGCTCCGCCCCCTCGAGTGCCGACGACGCCGACCTCGACGTCTGCGCGTCCGAACCCATCCACGTGCCGGGCTCGATCCAGCCCCGCGGCGTGCTGCTGGCGCTCGCCGACGGCGTCGTCGTCCAGGCGTCGGAGACCACCGAGGACCTCCTGGGGACGGCGGCCGAGGACGTGCTCGGGTGCACCCTCCCCGCCCTGCTGGGGGACGCCGCGGCGGAGGCGCTCCAGCTGGACGACGTCACCGAGGGCGGGCCGCTCGCCGACGGCCTGCGGCGCGTGGTGCTCGACGGCCGCACCTGGGTGGCCTCCACCCACCGCAACCCGCAGTCCGTTCTGATCGTCGAGCTCGAGCCGCTCGCGGACCAGCACGCCGACCCGGCCGAGCCGTACCGCGCCGCGTACACCGTGCTCGGCCAGGCTGCGACGGCCGGCTCGCTGGAGGAGCTGTACGAGCTCACCGCCCGCGGGGTGCGCGAGGTGACCGGGTTCGACCGGGTGATGGTCTACCGGTTCGACGAGGACCACCACGGCCAGGTCGTGGGCGAGGCGCGCCGCGACGACCTCGAACCCTTCCTCGGTCACCGCTACCCCGCCGGCGACATCCCGCCCCAGGCCCGCGCCCTGTACGAGAAGAGCTGGTTGCGGCTCATCTCCGACGTCGAGGCCGTGCCGCGGCACCTGGTGCCGGCGCTGCTGCCGGGCACCGGCGAGCCGACCGACCTCTCCTTCGCGACCCTGCGCGCCGTGTCCCCCGTGCACGTCGAGTACCTGCGGAACATGGGGGTCCGCTCCTCGATGTCGATCTCCCTGCTGCGCGGCGGGCGGCTGTGGGGGATGGTCGCGTGCCACCACGTCGACGGCCCGCACGCGCCGTCGCTCGAGGTCCGCGCGGCGGCCGAGGCGCTCGCGTCGGGGCTGTCGCTGCAGATGGTGGTGCGTGCCGCCGCCGACGACGCGCAGCACGCCCGCGACGTCTCGCGCGCGCTCGAGGCGCTGGTGCAGGTGGAGGACGACCCGGTGGCCGACGCCGTCGCCCAGCCGGAGCTGCTGCGGATCCTCGGTGTCGACGGCGCCGTGGTCCGCACCGGCGAGGTGACGGCCACGGTCGGGCTGGTCCCCGACGCCCCCGACGAGGTGGTCGACGTGGTGCGGCGCACGTCCCGGGCGCGTCGCGACGGCGGGACGGAACCCGTGTACGCGTCGCACGACCTGCGGACCGAGCACCCGGGGCTGGCGGACCGGCTGGGCGAGGTCGCAGGCGCGCTCGTCGCCCCGCTGCCGGACGGCGACCTGCTCGCGCTGTTCCGTCGCGAGGTCGCGCGCGAGGTGACGTGGGGTGGCGACCCGCGGGCGAAGACGGTCGACCGGGACGAGAGCGGCGCGGTCGTGCGCGTGAGCCCACGACGGTCGTTCGCGGCGTGGCGCGAGGCCGTGCACGGCACCTGCGAGCCCTGGTCGGACCACGACGTCCGTGCGGCCCTCGTGGCGCGCCGGACCGTCGTCGAGCTCCTGTACCGGCGGTCCCGGCCCGACCTGGGCGCGGCGCTGGTGCTGCAGCACTCCTCGCTGCCGGCGGAGCTGCCGACCGTGCCCGGGTGGCGGCTCGAGGCCCGCTACCGGCCCGCGGACGGCGGCAGCGTCGGGGGCGACTGGTACGACGCGTTCGAGCTGCCCGACGGCCGCACCGCGCTCGTCATCGGGGACGTCGCCGGGCACGGCCTGCCCGCGGCGTCGGCGATGAACCAGCTGCGCAACGGCCTGCGCACCCTGCTGCTGGAGCACCGTGACGTCGCGACGGCGGCGGCGGGGCTGGACCGCCTCGCCCGGACCCTCCTCACCGACGACATGGCCACGCTGCTGGTCGGCATCCTCCAGGTCGACCCCGGTACCGGCGCGGGCTCCGTCGACTACGTGTGCGCCGGTCACCTGCCCCCCGTGGTCGCGGACGCGAAGGGCGCCCGGTTCGTCGAGGTGGTCCGCAACCCTCCGGTCGGGGCGATGCGCGAGACCGTGCGCGCCGGCCGGGTCGACCTCGCCCCCGGGGAGTCGCTGCTGCTCTACACCGACGGTCTGGTGGAACGCCGCGGCACCCGCCTCCTGGAGCGGCTGGAGGACCTCCGCTCCACCGTGGGCCTCACCCGCGACCTCGAGGTCATCGAGCACAAGCTCGCCGGCCTCGAGTCCGACGACGACTCCACGATGCTCCTGGTGACCGCCCTGGGCCGGGCCTGACCGCGACGGTCCTCGCCCACGTCATCGCCGTCGCCGTCGCCGTCGCCGTCGTCCTCGTCGTCCGCGGCCCCGGCGTGGAGCACGAGCCACTCGCCGGCGACGGCACGGCGCGCGGCGGGTGCGGCCGCGGCGCGGTGCCGCCGCCGGACCGACGCCGGGGGCAGCCGCCGCGCGGGCGCAGGGCGGTGCAGCGGGCGCGTGTGCCGGCGCAGGCCCGCGTGCTCCCGGGGGCGTGCGGACTGCTCGACGACGAGGGGTGGGCGCATGGGACCTCCTGGGGGCTGCGGTCGCTCCGGCCGTGCGGGCCGTTCCCAGGCTCGCCGCGCCCCCGGCACGGATCAACGGTCGATCCGGCTACGCTCGTTCACCCCGGGTCAACGATCGGTGCCCCGGGCTGAGGGTGCACGGCGGCGAGGGGTGCGACGGGGCGTGGAGCTGCGTGAGATCGAGATCTTCCTGACCCTCGCGGAGGAGCTGCACTTCGGCCGGACGGCGGAGCGGCTGCACCTGTCGGTGTCGCGCGTGAGCCAGTCGATCCGCAAGCAGGAGCGGGCCGTCGGGGCTCCGCTGTTCGAGCGCACCAGCCGCAAGGTCGAGCTCACCACGGTGGGGGAGGTGCTCCGCGCGGGCCTGCTGCCCGCGTACGAGGGCATCGGCACCGCCGTCGCCGCCGCGACGGCCGCGGCGCGTCGCCTGGCGGGCACGCTCACCCTCGGGTTCATGGGCGGGCAGGCGCACGAGCTGGAGCCAGACCTCGCCCGGTTCCGCGCGCGACACCCCGACGTCGAGCTGCGCCTTCACGAGGTCGTCTTCAGCGACCCGTTCGCCGCATTGCGGCGCGGCGACGTCGACCTGCTGACGACCTGGCTCCCCGTCGTCGAGCCGGACCTCACCGTGGGCCCCGTGCTGCGCTCCGAGCCGCTGCGGCTCCTCGTGGCGACGGGCCACCCGCTCGCCGCGGCCGGCCGGGCGGACGTCGAGGTGTTGGCCGACCACGCCGTCCCCGCGATCCGGGGGGCGGCGCCGCCGGCGTGGCTGGCCGGCGTCTTGCCCGAGCGGACGCCGTCCGGGCGCGAGGTCCCGCGTGGGCCGGCCGCCGCCACCTACCAGGAGATCCTCGCCCTCGTCGCCGCGGGGAAGGTGGTGTGCCCCGTGCCCGACGAGGGCCGCCGCTACTTCCCGTGGCCGGGCGTCACGTACCTCCCGCTCGACG
>Ga0180218_1001839_pt1 | contig 12105 bp, 11 predicted proteins | sample eDN3rd37CKraftBY_FD_151334 | JGI IMG/M metagenome (GOLD analysis project Ga0180218, IMG submission 151334) | Enriched backyard soil microbial communities from Emeryville, California, USA - eDNA 3rd pass 37_C Kraft BY (version 2) (version 2) | ecosystem: Environmental > Terrestrial > Soil >... | reverse complement strand
GGTGCCTGCAGAAATTGGCGTCCTCGGAGGCGATTACGGTCCGGGGCAGGACGGCTGCGATATCGTCCAGCGGGCGGTAAATTCGCGTCACCGGCTGAAAGGTGACATACCGCCAGAGCATCGGCGTGGAAACCGGCCGCATCACGAGATAGAGCGGGGTGAGGAGATAGGGCAGCAGCAGGGCGATCAGAGCGACCGTCGCGACGATCCGGATGACGCGGCCAAAGCTCATCTGGAACGTCTCGAGTGTTGTTGCGATAAGGTCACCTGGATGTCCCCCCGTAGACACTCTCGGGCAGCGTGACAAGAACTAGGAATGCGGCCGCGCCGCGAATGTGACGGATGATGAAGACCAGCTTTACCTCTGCCCTCGATACTGCAGCCGCCGACACCGAAAGCCTGCTCGAGCGATTGTTCTCGGTACAGACCGCCGATGGCGAGATTGAGCGGCCGAAGCGGCTGCTGGACGCCATGCGCTATTCGGCGCTGGGCGGTGGCAAGCGTCTGCGTCCGTTTCTTGTGGTCGAGAGCGCCGCGCTGTTCGGCGCGCCGCGCGAGCGCGCGCTGATGGCCGGCGCTGCCCTCGAATGCATCCATTGCTATTCGCTGGTGCACGACGATCTCCCGGCAATGGACAACGACGAGCTTCGCCGCGGCCGTCCGACGCTGCATCGCGCCTATGACGAGGCGACCGCGATCCTGGCCGGAGACTCGCTGCTGACATTTGCATTCGACATTCTGTCGCGTGACGAGACGCATCCCGATCCCGCGATCCGCATCGCGCTGGTGCGCGAACTGGCGCGCGCTTCGGGGCTCGGCGGCATGGCCGGCGGGCAGATGCTGGATCTCGCGGCCGAGGGCCGCTTCGGCGCGATGCCCTCGGGCGACGACAAGTTCATCATCACCATGCAGGCGATGAAGACGGGTGCGCTGCTGCATTTCGCCTGCATCGCCGGCGGCATCCTTGGTGGCGCATCGGCAAGTGAGATGACGGCATTGTCGAGATACGGCCGTGCCGTGGGTACGGCGTTCCAGATCGCCGATGACATTCTGGACGTTGAAGGCGACGCGGCCACCGTCGGCAAGGCGACCGGCAAGGATGCGGCGGTCGGCAAGGCGACGCTGGTGTCGATCCTCGGGGTTCCGGCGGCCCGCGAGCGCCTGGCCGGTGTCGTGGCCAATGCCGAAAGCGCACTGGCGCCGTTCGGTGAACGTGGCGAGATCCTGCGCGAGACGGCCCGCTTCGTCGCTGCGCGCGAAAAGTGAGGCGGCAGGGCAGGCGGCCCGGCGCCGCCTGCCTCGGCGACAGTAATTGTGTCTAAGTGTGTCTGCAGGCTGTATAAAACGTAAGGTGACGCGGCCCCGTTCCACCACTAGATCTGGTTCCCGGGGTAGACGACCATGCGCAAGTTGCCAGTTGTAGTTCTGTGTCTCGCCGTGATCGCCGCGGCGGCTCTCTATTTTGTGCCCGGCTGGAACGGCGCTCCTGCCGACAGCAGCTATCGCACCGCCAAGGTGGATCGCGGCGACGTGGTCGCGACCGTCAGCGCGACCGGCACCATCAATCCCACGACCACGGTCATCGTCGGCTCGCAATTGTCCGGGCAGGTCGTCGAGATTCTGGCCGACTACAATTCCGAGGTGCAAGCCGGCCAGGTGGTGGCGCGGCTCAACCAGGATCAGATCCGCGCGCGCCTCGATGCGGCCCGAGCCGATCTTGCGCAGATGCGCGCGCAGAAGCTCGTCGTTGAAGGCCAGATCGAAAAGGTAAAGGCCGAAACCGAGAAGGCGCGCGCGGCGCAGACCGACATGGAAGCGCAGGTTGTGCGCAACGAAGCGCTGCACGCGGATTCCGATCGCATCTACAAGCGCCAGAACGATCTGCGCACGCGCGGCTTCGCCGCCGACGCCGCGGTCGATACCGCGCGCGCAACCCGCGATGCGCAGGAAGCCGCGCTTGCCTCCGCGCGAGCCCAGGTGAATTCTGCCAAGGCAGCGCTCACCGGTCTTGCCGCCGACCTTCGGGTCGCGCAGGCCAACCTTGCAGCTGTTGCCGCGCAGATCCAGCAGCGTGAAGCTGCGGTGCGCCAGATCGAGGTTGACCTCTCGAACACCGAGATCAAATCGCCGGTGTCCGGCGTGGTCGTGCAGCGCAATGTCGAACTCGGGCAGACGGTCGCTGCATCGTTGCAGGCGCCGGAATTGTTCCGGATCGCCGACGATCTGAGCAAGATGGAGATATCCGCCAATATCGACGAAACCGATATTGGCCGCATCAAGCCGGGACAGCGCGTGACGTTCACCGTCAACGCATTCCCCGGTCGGACTTTCGAGGGCGTGGTCAAGCAGGTGCGGCTGGGCTCGCAGAATGTCCAGAATGTCGTGATCTATACGACCATCGTGTCGATCGAGAATCCGCGACGCGAATTGCTGCCCGGCATGACCGCAAACTTGCGCGTCGAAACCGAGCGGCGCAACGATGTCGTGCGCCTGCCGAATGCAGCCTTGCGCTGGCGCCCGGCCGCGCTTGCCGATCAGCCGATTGCGAGAGGCGGGTCCGGTGGACCGGGTGCAGGTGCGCCGGGCGCGCCGCAGCGGCGCGCAAGCGGCGGCAACAGCGCGGAATTCCTCGACGCGATCAAGACCGAAATCAAGCCGGGTGCTGATCAGCTGCGTGAGATCGAGGCGGCCTTCGCGGACATGCGCAAGAGCTTCCTTGCCGGCGCCGGAGACGGCGACGCCAGCGGGCGACGCGAGCGCATACTCACAGCGCGCCGCGAACTCGAGCAGCGCATCGCCGGCATCCTGACGCCCGCGCAGAAATCCGTTTTCGACGAGATCGTGAAGCGGCAGGCGGCTGCCGGCAGCGGCCGCGCGTCCCAGTCTGCGCGCGTGTTCATCGTCGGACGGGATGGCAAACCGCAGGGCGTGACCATCAGCACCGGCGTGACCGATGGCGCTTCGACCGAAGTTGTTGCGGGTCTCGAGCCCGGCGCCGAAGTCATTGTCGGCGGCACCGGGCAGAGTGCGGCTGCGGCGCAGCGCAGCGGCCCGCGCTTCGGGTTCTGACGAGCGGATGCCGAGATGCCGCTGATCGAGACTGAAAACCTCTCACGGCTTTACAAGCTCGGCGGAGAGACCGTCACCGCGCTGGATGGCGTGTCGTTGTCCGTGGACCAGGGTGATTTCATCGCGGTGATGGGTCCGTCCGGATCCGGCAAGTCGACCTTCATGAATGTGATCGGTTGCCTCGACAAGCCGACGTCCGGCACATACCGGCTCGACGGCGAACTGGTCTCCAGGCTGAGCGGGGACGAACTCGCTGCCGTTCGCAACCGGAAGATCGGCTTCGTCTTCCAGCAATTTCATCTCCTCGACCGGCTCGATGCGCTTTCGAATGTCGAACTTCCGATGGTCTATGCCGAAACAGACCGCGCATCGCGCAAGGACAAGGCGGTTGTCGCGCTGAAGCGCGTCGGCCTTGGCGAACGCATTCACCACCGGCCGACGCAATTGTCCGGTGGTCAGCAGCAGCGCGTCGCGGTGGCGCGCGCGCTAGTCAACAATCCGAAGATGCTGCTGGCCGACGAGCCGACCGGCGCGCTCGACAGTCGCACGTCGGTGGAACTGATGGCGCTGTTCCAGGAACTCAATCGCGACGGCACGACGGTCGTGATCGTTACGCACGAACCCGACATTGCAGCCTATGCCAACCGGCTGATCCGCTTCCTCGATGGCCACGTCCTGTCCGACCGCCGCCAGACGCCGGTCAATGCGGCCGAACAACTGGCCGAACTTATGAAGCAGCCACCCCATCACCACGAGGCGGCCGAATGACGAACCGCGACGCTATCGCCTCTGCTCTCGATGCGCTGCGATTGCACAAGCTGCGCAGCGCGCTGACGATGCTTGGCATCATCATCGGCGTGGCTGCTGTCATCGCGATGGTCGCCGTCGGCGGCGGCGCGCGCGAGCAGGTGGTCGCGCAGATCCGCAGCCTCGGTTCGAATCTTCTGGTGGTCACGCCGGGCAACGTCACGGCCGGCGGCGTGCGCATGGGCTCCGGCGCTGCGTCGACGCTTACCGATGACGACGCGGCTGCCATCATGGCGGAAGTGCCGGGCGTGCAGGTGACTGCGCCGAACATGCGTGGCACCGGACAGATCGTGGCTGGCGGCATGAACTGGGCGAGCGCCGTTTTCGGTGTCGATTCCGGCTGGTTCGAGGCGCGCGACTGGGATGTCGAACTCGGCCGCGCGTTCGAGCCCGAAGAAATCGCGCGCGGTGCGCAGGTCGTCATTCTCGGGCAGACGGTCGCACGCAACCTGTTCGGAGGAATTGATCCGGTCGGGCAGGAGCTGCGCATCCGTAACGTGCCGATGCGCATCATCGGCGTCATGAGCCGCAAGGGTCAGACCACCTGGGGTCAGGATCAGGATGACGTCGCGTTCGTGCCACTCAATACGGCGCGGCAACGCGTGCTTGGCCGCAATCAGGCGAACGCGCGTGCCGTCGGATCGATTTACGTGAAGGTCAAGGACGGCGAGAACATGAGCCTCGTTGAGGACGAGGTGAAGACGCTGGTCCGGCAGCGCCATCGGCTGCAGCCGGGACAGGAGGACGATTTCTCGATCCGCAATCTCGCCGATATCGCGGCGACCCGTGAAGCGAGTGCGCGGACGCTCGCGATCCTTCTGGCGGCGGTCGCAGGCGTGTCGCTTGCGGTCGGCGGCATCGGTATCATGAACATCATGCTGGTGTCCGTCACCGAACGCACCCGCGAGATCGGACTTCGTCTCGCGCTCGGCGCGCGTCAATGGGACATCCTGCGGCAATTCCTGTTCGAAGCGACTGGACTTGCCGCGATTGGCGGATTGATCGGTGTGATCATCGGCGTCAGCGCGGCCTACATCATCTCCAATGCCGCCGGCTGGCCGTTGCTGGTCGAACCCGCTTCGATCGTGATCGCGGTGGTGTTCTCCGGTCTCGTTGGCGTGTTCTTCGGCTGGTACCCGGCGCTGCGCGCATCGAAGCTCGATCCGATCGAGGCGTTAAGGCACACTTAAGCCACGACCGACACTGGCGGCTCCGGCACCGCACGCATCGCCTTCGGCGCGGTGATCTGTCTGATGTTCGCGATCCGGGCCGCGCGTCAATTCTGGCGAAAATACATCGCGCAACGATAGGCGCCAGCCGGCTCAGCGAAAGCGGCCGAACCAGCCCTGGATGCGCTGCCAGGTGTTCTGCGCCGAGCCCGAGAACATCGCGAAGGCGATCCCGACAATCACCAGCGGGATACACAGCAGCACCAGCGCCGACAGCACGACAAAGGACAGCGCGACGGCGACGCCCGCCGCCAGCAGCATCAGTACGATGGTGAAAGGTCCAGGCCTCTTGAACTGGATGCGCTTGATCCCGTCATCGCCTTCCTCGACGCGCAGGAACAGGCTGTCGAAGCCGCGCTGACGCGATTGTGCGCGAGGCGGGATTATCTCCGGTTCGACGCGGGGGCGATTGTCGTACGGATCGCTGGGATCATTAAGCGGCATTGTAGACATATGGGCCGACAGCCCGTGCGTTGCAATGGTTGAGCCGTGGCGCTGCCGCGATTGTCCCGGCTAGAACCGGAAATAGATGAAGGTCGAACTGCGGTCCATAAAGACCAGAGTCAGCACGAAAAGCATCCCTAGGGATATATTGCGAAATACCGCCGCCCGCCCCGGTTTGTTTTCCGAAATCCGATAGAAATCCACCGTAAAGCAGATGACCGCCGCAAGGATTAGAAACGCGCACATTTCGAGACTCACCTGATCGGGGCGAAGGCCATTGGATGTCAGCGCACTAAGAAAGCGCGCTGCATCGCGGAAGTCGAACAGGAACAAAATCCACAAGAGCGATACGGCGGTGAAAGTCATTGCAACGCGCGAGGTCACTGGCAGCGGATCCCAATAGTTGCGGCCAAGATGGTACAGGCACACGAGCAGCGCGTGTCCGAGCCCCCAGAGCACAAAATTCCAGCCGGCTCCGTGCCACAGGCCGCAAACCACAAACACAATCAGGATATTCCTCAGATAGTGCTCGTTACCTCCCAGCGGCCGGTACAGGTAATCGCGAATCCAGAATGACAGGGTGATGTGCCAGCGCCGCCAGAAATCACGAATGTCTGCGCTGAGATAAGGCGAGTCAAAATTCTTCGGAAATTGGAATCCGAATAGACTGGCCACTCCGATGGCAACCAGCGAATAGCCGAAGAAATCGAAATAGATTTGGAAGCTGTAACCAAAAATTACGAACGCGCCAGCGGCCTGGCCGAGGTCATCAAGATTGCTGCGTAACTGTGTGATGTAATTTCCGAGCGTGTCCGCCAGCAGTACTTTCGAGGCGAGGCCGGTCGTCGTGTAGCCAACAAAGCGTGCGACATCGTCCAGCCTCAGCCGGAATTTGGTGATGGTCTCGATCGAGTTGGCGACATCGGGATAACGTAGGATGGGTCCGGCAACGAGATGCGGAAAGAAAGACATAAAAAGAAGGAATTGCGGCAGTGAGGGGGCCGCGAGCCGTCCGGCATGACGATCGAGTGCGTATGCCAGCAGGTGGAAGGTAAAGAACGATATGCCGGCGGGCACGATAACGTTGCCGAAGATATGGAAGGATTTCGAAACATCGGACGTGCCGACGCCAAACGTGGTGAGGAGGAAACCGAGATATTTGTAATAGATCAGCGCGAGCAGCGGCGGGGCGATCGCGAGCGTGAGCCGCAACCGACTGCCGATTGCGGCGTCTGTCCGCACCAGCACCCACACCCAAACGGTGCCGATCAATAGTACCACCGCATGATCGACCCCGGAAATGCCGTAGAAGGCGAAGGAGGCGACGATTAGAATCGCGGTGCGCAACCGTGGAAATGCCAGAAAGGCTGCCACGGTCAGCGGCAGGAAGACGAACAGGAATTCGAACTGATTGAAGATCAACGTGCGGCCTTCCCGCACGACCCCGCATTTTCGGTTATGGCCGTAATCGCCGCCCCCAGTGCGGTCGCGGGGGGGTGCGTAGCATCATCCCAAACCACATTGTCGGATTGCCGCAGCGCGACTGATCTATTGAGCAAGCAGTCTAGATTGTTGTCGCGGCATGCGCGAGCGATAACGTTGCGGTAGTGTGCTGCTGCAGCGCTCGGACTGTCGCCGAGTTTGGCGGCGACCGGCGGCGCGAGCGGACTTTCGTAGATCACCACGCTTCGCGGCGCTCCGGGCTGGTCGACCAGCCGCTTCAATCGTTCAATGTCGCGGCGCAGAAGAGGCTCGATGATCTGATATCCGCTAGCTGCGGCAAAACGATAATCGGGCGTTACGTTCAGGTTTTCTAGCCGGCTACCGTCGGATCGGTACGGCCGACCGATGGCCTTGTCGGGGGCGAGCGCAAGCATGGCTCGTGCGATGACGAGATCGGATGAAAACGCGCGCTTGAATGTGTTCCAATGCAGGTAGACGTAACGCCAGACGATGCGTGCATAATCCTTCGACAACGCAAATGTCGCAACGAGATCGGAAACCATCAGCCGGACGGTTAGCATGGTCGATAAGTATTCGGGATGGCCATCATCTGGATTTCAAGATTGTCCAGGCTAATGACTGCAAGATTGGGGGCCCGGTTCTGAGCGGCGAGCGCTTCCAGCAACGCAACAGATGTCCGGAATGTCGTGCCGGGAATGGAATAGTTGAAAAAGCTGCAGGGCGTGTCCAGCTCCTGCGAGCCGACCATGATGCTGCGGCTGTTGCCAAACAGACCGATATCGAACGTGTGCCGGACGCCAAGTTTCAATTGGGTCAGGGCGTCTGCGGAGAGGGCGTCAAGATACGCCGATTTTGTACCTTGGGAGGAGAAGTCGTGCGCTGGAGCATGGAAGACAGCTGCGACGGCTCCGATGGTAGCGGCCAGAGCCCCCAGACAGAATGCGATCAGTCGCAGCATTTCAATTAATCTACGCTGTTCGCCACTCCACCACAAATATGACACCACACTCTCAAAAGGCCGTCAATTACTCCGCCGCGGTCTTGCCGGCGCTGCCGGCACCGTAGCGCTGCTCGATGTAATTGATGACCAGCGCCTTGAAATCCTCGGCGACGGTCGCGCCACGCAACGTCACGGCCTTCTTGCCATCGATGAAAACGGGTGCCGCCGGCGCCTCGCCGGTGCCCGGCAGCGAGATGCCGATATCGGCATGCTTGCTTTCGCCGGGGCCATTCACGATGCAGCCCATCACCGCGACATTGAGGCCTTCGACGCCGGGGTAGCGCGTCTTCCATTCCGGCATCGAGGTGTGAATGAACGACTGAATGTCGCGCGCCAGTTCCTGGAACGTGGTCGATGTCGTGCGTCCGCAGCCGGGGCAGGCGGCCACCAGCGGCACGAAGGTGCGGAAACCCATGGTCTGCAGGATTTCCTGCGCGACCTTCACTTCCAGCGTGCGATCGCCACCCGGCTCCGGCGTGAGCGACACGCGGATGGTGTCGCCGATGCCCTGCTGCAGCAGGATGCCAAGCGCTGCGGATGACGCGACGATGCCCTTCGAGCCCATGCCGGCTTCGGTGAGGCCGAGATGGATCGCGTAATCGGATCTGCGGGCGAGATCGATATAGACGGCGATCAGGTCCTGCACCGCAGACACTTTCGCGGACAGGATGATGCGGTTCTTCGCAAGCCCCATTTCGACCGCGCGATCGGCCGAAAGCAGCGCCGACTGCACCATCGCCTCGCGCATCACCGCCCGCGCTTCGAGCGGACGCGCGGACTTCGCGTTCTCGTCCATCAGATGCGTCAGCAATTCCTGATCGAGCGAACCCCAATTGGCGCCGATGCGCACCGGCTTGCCGTGACGGATCGCGGTCTCGATGATCGCGCCGAACTGTTTGTCCTTCTTGTCCTTGAAGCCGACATTGCCCGGATTGATGCGGTACTTGTCGAGCGCTTCCGCGCAGGCCGGATGATCCGCCAGCAGTTTGTGTCCGATGTAATGGAAGTCGCCGATCAGCGGGACGCGCACGCCCATTTTAGCGAGCCGGTCGCGGATATGCGGAACGGCGGCCGCCGCCTCGTCGCGATCGACGGTGATGCGGACGAGTTCCGAGCCCTGCCGCGCCAGCGCGGCGACCTGCCGCGTGGTCTGCTCCACGTCGGCTGTGTCCGTATTGGTCATGGACTGCACGACGATCGGGGCGCCGCCGCCGACCGTGACCCCGCCGACATCCACGGCAACAGAGGTGTGGCGCGACGCCGGTGCGCCGAGAGCGTCCTGGGAGGTAATTTGATCCATCTGCCTAATCTAGCATCTCAACGGGAAAACGGGAGTACGACCTTCGCCCCGGGAACTGCGACGACAGGTATAGGGCGCGCCACGCTAAAGGAAGCCTTACCGCGGCCGATTTACCAGGATCAGCCCCCCGATCACGAGCGCCACGGCGCCGGCGAAAGCCGGGGTGATGGGGTCGCCCAGCACGAGATGGCCCGCGAACACGCCGAATAAAGGCGTCAGAAATGTGAAGGCCGAAAGACGGCTGGCCGAATACTTCGCCACCATCATGAACCAGAGCAGGAAGGTCAGAGAAACCACCCAGACCGACTGATAAATGAGCGATGTCAGCGCCAGAGCGCCTGGCATCTTCGTCATCGTCTCACCAAGCAGCCAGGCCGCTACCGCAAGCATCGGCACCGAGACCACCAACTGATATTGCAGCGTCTTTTCCGGCGCCGCGCGCGCCAGCGAGGTCGCCTTCACCACCAGCGTCGTCAGGCCCCACGCGATTCCGCCCGCGAGAGCGAGGCTGTCGCCGAGCAACTGGTTTGCGTTAGCGGAAGGTGTCGGTAAGCCGAAAGCAAGCACCAATCCGGCAAAGGACATCAAGAGGCCGGCCCATTGAGACCAGCGAAAGCGATCGTTCGGTACGAGGAAGTGCGAGCCGAGTACGACCACGAATGGCGCGACATAGATGAACAGTGACGCGCGGCTCGCCGTGGTGAACATCAGGGCGGGATAGATGAAAACGAATTCCAGCCCGAACAGGAACCCGGCGAGCAGGCCCGGTTTCAGCGTTTCGCCGCGAAAGTCGAGCGAGATGCCGCGCGCGCGCGCATAGACCCAGATGATCAGCGCAGCGAATGCCGAGCGGATCCAGGCCTGGGTTAGCGGCGGAATGTCGGCGATTGCGAGTTTCACCGCGACTTGGTTGAAGCCCCAGCACAGGCACAGGAAGATGACGAGCACGGACGCACTCAATTCGAGCGGACGCGTCGCGGCCGTATGCTGTGCCTGCGTGGTTGACGTCATTGGGGGGTCCCGGCAGGGATAAAGCGGTCCGTTTCTATCGAAGAATCACTTGGGCGAACAGCAAGCGCGCGTCATGGCGGGCATGTGCCGCCGCTTGCCTGAGATGAAGCAGCTGCAGCTATCGGCAATTTCCGCAAATGCCGGAAATCTCCAGCACCGGAGTCCTGGCCGTGAAGCCGGCCGCCCGGGTCGCCGCTTTCAGCGAATCCGCGACCGCCTGTGAAGGGGCTTCGCCGACTTCGCCGCAGCGCTCGCAGATCAGGAACACCACGAGGTCGCTCGCACCGTGGCGATGGCCGCAGGCGATATAGGCGTTGCGGCTTTCGATCCGGTGGGCGAGGCCGTTTTCGATCAGGAAATCGAGCGCGCGGTACACTGTCACGGGAGCATGACGCGTACCGTGGCGCTTCGCCGCCCGGTCGATGATTTCGTAGGCCCCCAGCGGCGTGTGATTTTCGAGAAGGGCTTCAAGCACCTGGCGGCGGGTCGGCGTCAGCTTTTGTGCGCGCTGGTCGCAAAGCGTCTCCGCATGCCGGAGCGCCTCCGCACTGCAGCGATCGTGATCGTGGTCGGGTGCTGGAAAGACCGGACTGCTCATTCCTTCCTCTTACAGCCGCCTTATACAACCGCAAGGCATGCACATTTGGCGCAATTCTGTTCTGCAATGCACAATTTGGTTTATTGCAATGCAACAATTCCGGCCTAGGTTCGTTCCGTTGGGGCGGCCAAACCGGAACTCTGGATGTTGAAAGATATGTCGGCCGGTGTGCACCGGCTTTTGACGGGAATAAAGCCTCGCCCTGGCGCCAAACGGGTCAATCTGGCGCTGCAAGGTGGTGGCGCGCATGGCGCCTTCACCTGGGGCGTTCTCGATTATTTTCTGGAAGACGGCCGGCTGGCCTTTTCCGCCGTGTCGGGCGCCTCTGCGGGTGCAGTGAACGCGGTCATGCTCGCCGATGGTCTCGCGCGCGGTGGCGCCGAAGAAGCCCGAAAGCGTCTGGCAGAATTTTGGCGCGCAGCCAGTCTCGGCGGCGATTTGCCGGGGCCGCAGCGCATCGTGCTCGATCGCATGCTCGCATTGTTTCCTGTTGGCGGCTCGCCGCTGCAATTTTTCGTCGATGCGATTGCGCGTCTGATGAGCCCCTATGACTTCAACCCGCTGAACATCAATCCGCTCAAGTCGTTGATCGAGCGCTTCGTCGATTTCGATGTGATCCGCGGATACGGCGGTCTCGACCTCTTCATTTCCGCGACCAACGTGCATAGCGGACGGCTCCGTGTCTTTCGCCGCGAGGATGTCAGCGCCGACGTGGTGATGGCGTCGGCGGCCCTGCCGCACGTGTTCCGTGCCGTCGAGATCGACGGCGAGCCATACTGGGACGGCGGCTTTACCGGGAACCCTCCAATCCTGCCGCTGATATCGTCGAACAGCGACGACGTGCTGCTCATCCAGATTGCGCCGCTGCGGCGTGACGATACTCCGACGACGGCGCGCGACATCCTCAACCGCGTGAACGAAATCTCGTTCTCGTCGTCGCTCGCCGCCGAGCTGCGCGCGCTCGAATATGTCGGTCGCGGCACCGCGCGAAATGCGCCCGGCATCAACGTGCACCGCATTCTCCTGGATGGCCTCGACAAGCGGCTGAACGGTTCACGCCTGAAAACCGATTACGACTTCTTCGCGCTGCTGCATCGCGCGGGACGGCGAGCGGCGCGTCGTTTCCTTGACCGGCATTTCGACGACATCGGGCATCGCTCCACGCTCGATCTCGTGAAGGAGA
>Ga0180218_1001837_pt1 | contig 12108 bp, 12 predicted proteins | sample eDN3rd37CKraftBY_FD_151334 | JGI IMG/M metagenome (GOLD analysis project Ga0180218, IMG submission 151334) | Enriched backyard soil microbial communities from Emeryville, California, USA - eDNA 3rd pass 37_C Kraft BY (version 2) (version 2) | ecosystem: Environmental > Terrestrial > Soil >... | reverse complement strand
GGCAGAACTCAACCTCAGCGCTTCGCGCTTCGGGATTCGGACAGGCTGTCGCCGAAAGCCCCCGACCGAACACGAGAAATTCGGCGCCGCTGAACGGCCTGGGAAAAGGGCACGCCGCCACTTACCCTAGCAGTTGCGTAGCTTGTACGAGTCTCGGGGCCGCCCGTTGGTGTGGGGGCGTGTCTTGATTGGGGGTATGGGCCTAGACCGTGCCCAGCAATCGTGCCAGGCTGCGTACTGCTTCTTCCCGGCGGGGGCTTTCTTCTTCGTGTTCGGGCAGCAGGCCGGACCAGTGGGGCTGGCTGCGTGCCTCGGTAAGCTCGGCGGGCAGCTTGCCCGAGCGCAGGGCCTTGCGCACGGACGATTCGGGTTCCTGGGCGGCCGGTTCGGCCATGGGGGCGTCTGGGTGGAGTGCATCGGCATCCGCAAGGGCCGGTGGCTGGGGTGGGCCGGCGTCGATGACGATGGGGGCCTGCGCGGCATGGCCGCGCCGTTGCAGGGCGTCGACCAGGGCGAGTTGGCGCAGGGCGAGCAGGCGCAGCACGCCGTCGTCCACTGAAATTTCGCGATAGCCCTGGATGCGGCCCATGATTCTTTTGCCGAGGCGGTCGGCGCCCTGCCACAGGCCGCCGGCCATGGCGCCGACCAGGGCGGCTGCGCCCAGGCTGAGCCCGGCCGTGAACAGGTCGACGGTGACGCCGGCCATGGCGCCGGCGGCCATGCCCTTGCCCAGATGTATGCCGACGTCCTTCAATGCCTGAGGGTGGAAGAGGTCCATGCCCCAGCGTTCGCCCTGCAGGGGCAGGGCGTGCCGGGGGAAGTCTTCGGCGCGAAAGTTGTAGCGGCGCAGCAGGTCGCGCACGCAGGCGTTTTCCCGTTCGCGCACCAGCTTGCGCAGTTTTTCGCTGGTGTGCTCGACGCTTGCCTGGTCGGGCCTGGAGGGCAGGCGCAGCGCGGCGACGTCGACGAGCAGTTCGGCCACCATGCGTAGGGCGTCGTCGCGGCGTATGGCCTGCTGTTGCAGTACGTCTTCCTTCAGCGCCAGCAGCAAGCCTGCGCGCGCATCCAGCATCAGCGCCAGCTTGTCGTAAAGCCGGGATTCGCCGTCCAGGGCGGGGGCGACGGAATCGAATTCGACGGCGGCATGCAGGCCCAGGCGGGCCAGGGCGGTGCGCCATTCGTCTGCCCGCTGGCGCGGGCTGTGGGTGAAGTTGAGCACGGGCAGCAGGGGGCGTCCGCACAGGCCCAGCACGGCCAGTTCGTCGCGGTGTTTGCCCAGCACGGGGTCGCGCACGTCAATCACGTAGAGCCCGGCATCGCATTCGAGCAGCTTGCGCAGGACGCGGGCCTCTTGCTCGAAGCGGCGGGTGCTTTCCGGGGAATCGAGGAAGGCGAGTATGCGATCGGGGCCTTCGCGCCTTTGGGCGGGCGGGCTCAACTGGTCGAGATAGTCGAGCAGCCCCATGCCGTCTTCCATGCCGGGCGTGTCGTACAGCTCGACTGCCTGCGCGCCCGCCAGCAGCAGGCGCGCGCCTTCGACCTGCCGCGTGGTGCCGGGGCTGTCCTGCACCCGGCCGAAGTAGGGGTCGCGCGTTAGGGTGCGCAGCAGGGACGTCTTGCCGGTATTGGTATGGCCGACGACCGCCAGGCGCAGCGTGGCCGAGGGGTCAGGGCTGGACGGTTTCATGGCGGGCTCCGGCCAGCCAGGCAAGGGCCGGGCCAAGCGTGGAATGGACCTGGCCGGCGTTTACGCCGACAGCCTCGAGCTGGGCGCGCCATGCCTGCTGGCGCGATTCCTGGGCCTGCGCGCCGGCCGGCGCGTCCATGAACGAGACCCGGGTCTCGCCCGACTGGGCCGCCAGTTGGGCAATATAGGCCAGGGTGCCCCGGTCGGGAGTCTGGTAGCCGTCGCACACGACCAGCAGGCGGGGAACGGGATGGACGTGCAGTTGATCGAGCAGGGCATGCCGCTGCGCGCGGCTGTCCACGACGCCGGCGTTCTGGGTCTCGGGGCCCAGGCCGGCCGGAGGCCAGGCTGTGTCGGGAGCCAGTTCCAGGCCCACGATCAGCGGACCGTCATGGAAACCCGTGCCTGCGGGCAGCGCGGCGATGTGGGCATGGGTTTCCGAGCCCTCGGGCGCATCGGGGGCGATGCCTTCGCTGGGCGGCATCAGGCGCGGGCGCAGGCTTGCATAGCCGGGCAGCGAGGTGTCCAGTACGGCGGCCCGCCGAGTCTTGCGCCAGGCCAGCAGGGCGCTTGCCCCGAATGCGATCAGGCGCGGAATAATGCCGTACACCACCACGCAGCCCACCAGCCAGCTCGACCACAGGGCCAGGGCCTCCTGGGGCAGGGGGTGCAGACCGTCGCTAAGCCGGATTACCGCCTCGGAGGGCATGGCGAAGCCCAGGCGGGCGGGCAGCCAGCCCAGGGCTTGTGTCAGGGCCACGAAGGCGTCGGGCGAAAGCAGGGTGGTTTCCCAGTTGAATGCATAGCGCCGCGCCGAGAGCAAGGCCAGCAAGGTGGCCAGCAGGCTGAGCAGGGCGGCAAGCCACAAAAGATGGCTGACCGCGCCGAGCGACCATCGCAAGGCGCCGCTGCGTCCCAGCAGGCCGCCCAGCGCCCTGGGCGCCAGTGCGGCGTCCGGGCCTCGGGCAAGCTTGCGTGTGGCGTCGAGCCAGAGGCGTCCCAGCCAGGCGCCGCCGCCATTGCCCCGGATGCCCAGCCCCGCCAGCCACAGCAGAAAGGTAAGCGCATGCAGGCCCAGCATGGCCGTGACAGCCAGCAGCAGATTGACCGGGCGGGAGCCGTCGCCCAGCGCCGCCAGCGCCATGCCGAACCCTGTGACGAGGGCCAGGGCCACCATGGCCGCCAGCGACCAGCGTGCGATCTGAGCCCAGTTGTGCAGCGTCTGGTCCAGTTTTTCGCGGCGGCCGAGCAGGCGTGCCCGGTGCACGACGCGTTGCGGGAAGCTGCCGCCCTGGCTGCGTGCCCTGCGTACTTCGGCGCTGTCTTCGAGCGGCCCCCAGTGGGCTTCGCGCAGGCGCAGGGTTTCGGTCAGCCAGGCCTGCCGGAAGGAGCCGCCCGCCGACATTCAGGTTTCGGCCTGCCGGGGCGTGGGCCGGGCGCGTGCGCCCAGCCACTGGTCGACCTTGCCGTGGGCCTGCGCCTTGATCTGCGGAGTGATGTAGAAGGCGACGGTGCCCAATGCCGCGACCATGACGCTGAGGTCGTCGGTATAGCCCACCAAGGGGGCCAGGTCGGGAACGGCGTCGAGGGGAAGAATGAAATAGCCCAGCGCGCCGTACATGACGCGCCTGGCCCAGGCCGGCGTGGCCGGGTTCTGCGCCGCATAGTACAGATACAGGGCCTTTTCGAGCGTGCCCCGGCCCGCCGTGGCGGCGTGCCGGGCGAGCTTCCGCCAGAACTGCGATGCGGTGTAGAGATGTCGGTATTTGGATAGATTCATGGTGCCTCCGTGCGGGCAAGATCCATGGCCCCATTGTAGCCAGACGGCGGGACAATGCACGGAAGAGGATAAGGCCCCCGCGCTGCGCAGGCCCGCGCCTGCATGCTGCTCCCGGCGGAAAAAAAGGCAGGCCCCGCGGCCTGCCCCTTCGTGGCCCTTGATGGGCCGGTCAGGACTTCTTGACGATGAGGCCGTAGATGAAGAGCACGATGATGGCGCCTATGATCGAGGCGATCCAGCCTGCGCTTTCCCCGGCCTGGTACCAGCCCAGCGCGATGCCGATGTAGCCCGCCACGAGGGCGCCGACGATACCCAGGATGATGGTCATGATGATGCCCATCTTTTGTTCCCCGGGCATGATGGCCCGGGCGATGAGCCCTACGATGAGCCCGACGATGATCATGCTGATGATACCCATGGTGACGACTCCTTGGCGGTTGGTTGGACTTGCATGAAAGCCTGCGGCCATGGCGAACCCTGGCAACGCTCCTAATAATAGGTGGGGGCGTGGCAGCCGTCCAGCGCGTCGTTAAAGTTTTCGTATCAAAAAGTAGTGTTTTTCCCAGGCTGTTTTTCTGCCCTGAGCCTGGAGCCTGTCAACGCTGAAGGACGGCCGCATTGTCCTTGAGCTGCCATCAGTTTCTAGGGGTTTCCCCCATAAAGCGGATAGTTGGTTTACCAACTTGTTGACTTACCAACAAACTGCCGATAGCATCTTCTCTGGCGATCATAGGCATGCAGAAACATGCCTGTGGCCGGGCAGGCGGCTTTGTCCGCACCGGCGCGCCCACACAATAAACAGGAGACAGACAATGAAAGTGCTACGCATTGGCGCAGCCGCGCTTGTGGCTGCGTTCGTATCCGGCCAGGCCCTGGCCGACACCGTGAAGGTCGGCATCATCGCCCCGTTCTCGGGCCCCTTCGCCCACTACGGAAAACTGTTCAAGGACGGGGCCGAAGCCTACGTCAAGACGCAGCAGGGCAAGTTTGCCGGCCACGACATCCAGTTCATCTACCGCGACAGCGGGGGGCCCAACCCGGGCGGCGTAAAAACCGCCGCGCAAGAGCTGATCGTCAATGACAAGGTCGATTACCTTGGCGGCTTCGTCTTCACGCCCAACGCCATGGCGGTGGCGCCGCTGATCCAGCAGTCCAAGACGCCTACGGTCATCTTCAATGCGGCCACTTCCTCCATCACCCCCAAGTCCGACTACTTCGTGCGCAGTTCGTACACCTTGTGGCAGGTGACCGTGCCGCTGGCCCAATGGGCGCACGAAAAGGGCCTGAAAAAGGTCGTCACCGCCGTCATGGACTACGCGCCCGGCGTCGACGGCGAAAAGGCCTTCGACACTGAATTCACCAAGCTGGGCGGAGAGGTGGTGGACCGCATCCGCATGCCCATGAGCACCAATGATTTCAGTCCGTTCGCTCAGCGCATCAAGGCCTCGGGGGCGCAAGCCGCCTACATCTTCCTGCCGGGCGGGCCGCCCAACCTCGGCTTCGTCAACGCCTACAACCAGAACGGCTTGCGCGAGGCCGGCATCGAGTTCCTGGGCACGGCCGAAATGGACGAGTTCGACCTGCAGAAGTTCGGCGACGCCGCCCTGGGCCTGATGACTTCCTTCCATTACTCCGCCGCCCACGATTCCGACGCCAACCGCGAGTTCGCCAAGGCCATGAAAGAACAGGCCGCCGACTCGCTGCTCAACTATGCTTCGGTCGGCGCGTACGACGGCATGCGCCTCATCCACAAGATGGTCGAGGCCACCGACGGCAAGAAGGACGGCGCCAAGGCCATCGAGGCGATCAAGGGGTTCGAGTGGGAAAGCCCGCGCGGCCCGGCCAAGATCGACCCTGAAACCCGCCATATCACCCAGAACGTGTATCTGCGCAAGGTCGAGCGCGGCGCCGACGGCAAGCTGCAGAACACCGAGATCGAGAACTTCGGCCCGCAGGCCGACCACGGTCTCGAGTGATTCCACCGTCAATCTGATATCGGGGGCCGATTGTGCCGCAGCTGAGCAATATCCTGATCGACGGCGTCGTCTACGGCATGGTGCTGTTCATCATCTCCGTGGGCCTGTCCGTCACCATGGGGCTGATGCGCTTCATCAACCTGTCGCATGGGGCCTTCGCCATGGCGGGCGGCTACGTGGCGGCGCTGCTGATACGCGAACAGGGCTTTTCGTTCGCGGCGGGCGTCGTGCTGGCCATGTTGTTCAGCATGGCACTAGCCGCGGTGCTCGAGATGTTCGTCTTTCGCCATCTGTACAAGAAAAGCGAACTGCAGCAGGTGCTCTTCACCATAGGCTTCACCTTCGCCTGTATCGCCACCGCCAACTTTCTGGCGGGGGCCTATATACAGACGCTGCCGCTGCCTGAATGGATGCAGGGCTCGATGGCGCTGGGCCAGCGAACCTTGCCCAAGCAGCGCGTGGTGGTGGTGTTTGCCGGCCTGTTCGTGGTGCTGCTGCTGTGGCTGCTGGTGGCGCGCACGCGCTTCGGCATCTGGCTGAGGGCCTCGGTCGACAACGCCGGCATGTCGTCCTCGCTGGGCATCAACATCCGCCTGGTCCAGTGCGCCACCTTCGCGATCGGCGCGGGGCTGGCCGCACTGGGCGGCGTGCTGGGCGCCGAACTGATGCCGCTCGAGCCCTATTACCCGCTGAAGTACCTGGTGCTGATGCTGGTGGTGGTGGCCGTGGGCGGCCTGGGCAGCATCTCGGGCACGCTCTGCGCGGCGCTTTTCCTGGGCATCATCGATACCGCGAGCCGCTACCTGGCTTCCGATTTCGGCAACCTGTTCTTCTACGCCGCCATGATCCTCCTGCTTGCCGTCAGGCCCCATGGAATCCTTCGGAGATGACCATGCAGACCACCTCCGCACTACCTCGCCTGCCGGGCGCCACCGGGCGCATTCCCTGGCACGTCTACCTCATAGGGCTGGGCCTCATCCTTGCGCTGTACTGGCTGTTTCCCGGCAACATGCTGATCATGACGCGCATTGCCATCATGGCCATCCTCGTCATGTCGCTCGACCTGGTCACCGGCTACGGGGGCCTGCCCACGCTGGGCCATGCCGCCATGTACGGCGTCGGCGCCTATGGGGCCGGGCTGTGCGCCAAATTCCTCACCGGAGACCCCCTGGCGGGCCTGGCCGTGGCCGCGGCGGCCGGTGCCCTGCTGGCGCTGGTGTCGGGCGCCTTCCTGGTGCGCTACCAGGGCCTGGCCTTCCTGATGCTGACCATCGCCGTCGTCGAGATCATGCACAACCTGGCCAGCAAGATGCAGCACGTCACCGGGGGCGACGACGGCCTGTCCGGCTTCACCATCGATCCTCTTCTGGGCAGGTTCGAGTTCGACATCTTCGGCGTGACCGGCTACTGGTACAGCGCCATCGCGCTCTTCCTGTGCTACCTGGTCTTGCGCCGGATCATGAACTCGCCCTTCGGCCTGTGCTGCGAGGGTATACGCGAGAACCGCGACCGCATGAGCGCCAACGGCACGCGCATCTATCCCCAGTTGCTGAAGCTGTACGTGCTGTCGGGCGCGTTCGCCGGCATTGCCGGGGGACTGTCGGCGCAGATCACCCAGGTTGTGGGCCTGGACAGCCTGGGCTTTACCCTTTCGGCCGAGGCCCTGGTCATGCTGGTGCTGGGCGGAACGGGCAATCTCGTGGGTGCCATTCTGGGCACCGCCCTGTTTACCGGCATTCATCATTTCGCCGCCACGGCCAACCCCTTCCACTGGCTGTTCGTCATCGGGGGCTTGCTGATGCTGGTCGTATTCCTGCCCCGGGGCTTCGTGCAGGCGGCGCTGAGGCAGCTGGCGCGCCGCGCGGCGAGCGCAATGGGGAGGCGGGCATGAGCATGCTGCATGTAGAAGGCCTGAGCAAGTCGTTCGGCGGCCTGAAGGTCACCAACGATGTCTCGTTGTCGCTTGAGGCCGGCGAGCGCCTGGCCCTGATCGGGCCCAACGGCGCCGGCAAGACGACTCTGGTCAACCAGATATCGGGCTTTCTCGGCGCCGACGCCGGGGCCATCCATCTGCAGGGCCAGAACGTGACGCACTGGCCGGCCCACCGGCGCGTGCGCCACGGCCTGGTGCGCACCTTCCAGATATCGAAGCTGGCGCCCGCATTGACGGCCATCGACCAAGTCGCCCTGGCCATCCATCAGCGCGACGGCTCCATCAACAATATGTGGCGGCGCAAGACGTCTTACGGGCTGGTGCTGGACGAAGCCCGCTCCATTCTGGAGGCGCTGCAATTGGCCCGCCTGGCACACACCACGCCCGCCGAGATGGCCTATGGCGACCAGCGCCTGGTCGAGGTGGCGCTGGCGCTGGCCCTGAAGCCCAGGGTGCTGCTGCTGGACGAACCCATGGCCGGCGTGCCCAAGTCAGAGGCGCAGCTGATCCTCGATGCGCTCGAACGGCTGCCCGCCGACCTGGCGGTGGTCATCATCGAGCACGACATGGACCTGGTGTTCCGGTTCGCCCACCGCATACTGGTGCTGGCCAACGGCGCCGTGCTGGCGGCGGGCACCCCTGACGACATCCGCCGCAACGAGATCGTGCGCGCGGTCTATCTTGGCAAGGCGGGACAGCTATGACGACATTGCTCGAACTGGACGGCCTGGTGGCCGGCTACGGACCTCTCACCGTATTGCACGAAGTGTCGTTTTCCATTGAGGCCGGCGCCCGCAGCTGCCTCATCGGCCGCAACGGGGTGGGAAAATCCACCGTCCTCAAGTCCATCATGGGCCTGACCGACTGGCGCTCCGGCGCCGTGCGCTGGCAAGGCGGCGACATCGCACGCCGAAGCACCGTCGAGCGCGCCCGCCTGGGCATAGGCTACGTGCCCCAGACGCGCGACATCTTTCCTTCGCTCAGCGTCGAAGAAAACCTGATCGCGGGCCTGCGCAACCGGCCCGTCTCCGCAATACAGCGGGCCTACCAGCTGTTCCCGCGCCTGAAAGAGCGGCGCCACAACGGCGGCACGCAATTGTCGGGCGGAGAGCAGCAGATGCTGTCGGTCGCCCGCACCTTGCTGGGCGAACCGCAACTGTTGTTGCTGGACGAGCCGCTGGAAGGGCTGGCGCCCATTATTTGCGAAGAGCTCATTGCCGCATTCGATGTGCTCAGCCGCGACGAGGGGGTGGCCATACTCCTCGTCGAGCAGAAGGTCCAGGAGGCGCTGGCATTTGCCCAGCAGGCCATTGTCCTTGACCACGGCACGGTCGTGCACGCCGGCGCCAGCGCCGAACTGCTCGAAGACCCCGCCATTCTCGACAGATACGTATCGGTAACCCAGGTGCCGGTACACGACCACTAACGCCTGGCCTTGCAGGAGACAAACATGCAAACCATTCAAAAGCACGAGGCGCCTGATTCGTCGGTGCCCAGTCTGGACATCGATCCGTTTTCAGACGATTTCCTGACCAATCCCTATCCGTATCACGAGCGCATGCGCGACGCCGGCGAACTGGTATGGCTTGAAAGCTACGGCATCTGGGCATCGGCCCGCCACGAAGCCGTGCGCGCCGGGCTGAACGACTGGCAGAATTTCATTTCGTCGGCCGGCGTCGGCCTGGCCAATTTCCGCACCGAAAAGCCCTTTCGGCCGCCCAGCCTCATCCTCGAGGCCGATCCGCCCCAGCATACGCGCTCGCGCACTGTGCTGGCCCGCATTCTGTCGCCCCGCGCCATGCAGCAGGTGCGCGAAGATTTCCAGAAAGAGGCCGAGCTGCTGGTCGACCGCCTGGTGCAGCAGGGCGACATCGATGCCGTGAAGGAACTGGGCGAGGTGTACCCGCTGAAGGTGTTTCCCGATGCGGTGGGCCTGACCGAAAAGGGCCGCGAGAACCTGCTGCTGTACGGCAACATGGTGTTCAACGCCTTCGGACCGCGCAATCACATTTTTCAAGAGGCGGTCGAACGCTACGAACCGGTGCGTGAATGGGTCATGAACCAGTGCCGGCGCGAAGAACTGCGGCCGGGCGGGTTCGGAGACCAGATCTACCAGGCCGCCGATGCGGGCGAGATCAGCTACGACGAAGCCCCCATGCTGGTGCGTTCCTTCCTGTCCGCCGGGGTGGACACCACGGTGAATGGAATCGGCAACGCCCTGTTCAGCCTGGCCGGCCACCCGGACCAGTACGCCAAGCTCGTCGCACGGCCCGAACTTGCCCGGCCCGCCTTCGAAGAAGGCCTGCGCTACGAATCGGCCGTGCAGACCTTCTTTCGCACGGTCAACCGTTCGGTGGAGTTCTGCGGACTGCCGCTGCGCGAGAACGACAAGGTGTTGTTCTTCCTGGCGGCGGCCAACCGCGATCCGCGCCAGTGGCCGAACCCCGACGTCTTCGACATCGAGCGCAAGCCCGTGGGCCACATGGCCTTCGGCTCGGGCATCCATGGCTGCGTCGGACAGGCCGTGGCCAGGCTCGAAGGCGAGCTGATACTGACCGCGCTGGCCAAAAGGGCAAAGCGCATCGAGTTCACCGGCGAGCCGGTGCGCCGGCTGAACAACACGCTGCGGGCATTCGATTCGCTGCCCATGCGCCTCATACCTCATTGACCTACAGGAAGCTTCGAAGTGGCAACCATCAAGTACATCGACCAGGCGGGAGGCGAGACCGTGCTTGCCGTGCCCGCCGGCACCAGCGTCATGCAGGCCGCCATCAACAACGGCTTGCCCGGCATCGTGGGAGAATGCGGGGGGTCGGCCATGTGCGCGACCTGTCATGTCTATGTGGACGAGCATGACATCCACAAGTTCGAGCCGCCCGGCGCACCCGAGCGCGAGATGCTCGAGTGCACTTCGGCCCCATTGCGCGAGACCAGCCGCCTTGGATGCCAGCTTGCGGTCAGAGAAGGCGATATGATTACCGTCCGCTTACCCGAAAGCCAACAATAGCGGCGAAGGTCTTCTTCGCCAGGCATGATGCAATGAAGAAACCCGCTTCGACATCGAGCTCGCCCAAGGCGACCAAGACCGGCAAGACCAAGGCGGCAAAGGCCGCGCAAGGCGAAACGCCTGCCGTGCCGTGGCAGGCGAACGGGCTTGATCTCGAGAACTACGCGCCGGCGTACTTCACCTTCGTGGCCACCAAGCTGGCGTCGGGGGCGGCAGCGGTCTATCGCAAGCATTTCGGCGTCGGCATCGAAATATGGCGCGTGCTGGTCATGCTTGCCCTGGACGAAAAGGTTTCGGTCAACATGGTGTGCAAGCTCATCGGCATGGACAAGGGTTCGGTCAGCCGCTGCTTCAAGAGCATGTACGAAAAAGGCTTCATTACTTTTTCGCACGATCCGCGCGACGGCCGCGTGCGCTACGCCACGCTGACCCCCGCGGGCTGGCGCAAGCACGACGAGATCAAGGCCGTGGCGCTCGAGCGCCAGCGTGCCTTTTTGTCATGCCTCGAACCCGAAGAGTCGCGGCAGCTGATCGACCTGCTGCACAGGCTGCATGCCAATCTGCCCAATGTCGAGCGCGCAACCCAACGGTACCTGCGCGAGCACGTGGTCAAGCCGGGCCACGAAAGGCCGGGCCACGAGAGGCCGGGCCACGAGAGGCCGGGCCACGAAAAATAAACAAAGGAAGCACAATGATGAACATCGTCGTGGTGGGGGGCGGACACGCCGCCGCCCAGCTAAGCGCCAGCCTGGCCGAGCACGCTTTGCCGGCAAAGGTCACGCTCGTAACCGAAGAGGCGCACCTGCCGTATCACAGGCCGCCGCTGTCCAAGGCCTATCTGAAGGACGCCGAACCCGCGGCGGCATGGCTGCGCAGCGCCGATTTCTATGCCGGCGCCGGCGCCCAGTGGCGCCTGTCGAGCAGGGTGGTGCGCATCGTGCGCGACGAGCGCCGCATTGAGCTGGCCGGCGCAGAGAGCCTGCCCTATGACCGCCTGGTGCTTGCCACCGGGGCCAGGGCCCGCAGCCTGCCGGGCCTGCAGGAAGGCCTTGGCAACGTCCATACATTGCGCAATCTGGACGACGCGGCGCGCCTGCGCCACCGCCTGTCGGCGGCCGAAAGCGTGTTGGTCATCGGCGGCGGGTTCATCGGCCTTGAGATCGCCGCCACCGCGGCCCAGCTGGGCAAGCGGGTGGTCGTGCTCGAAGCCGCGGCACGCCTGCTGTCCCGGTCGGCCTCGCCCGAGGTATCGGATTATCTGCTGGCCAGCCACCGGGCGGCGGGCGTCGACATCCGCTTGAACACCGCCATCGAAGCCTTCGACGTGCAGGGCGGGCAGCTTGTCGCGGTGCGCACGGCCCAAGGCGCCGTACCGGCCGACCTCGTCGTGGTGGGCATAGGGGCCGTGCCCAATGACGAGCTTGCGCGCCAGGCCGGCCTGCTTTGCGACAACGGCATTGTGGTGGATGCCCACATGGCCACCAGTGATCCGGCCATACTGGCCATCGGCGATTGCACGGCTTTTCCGTTTGCGCCCCTTGGGCGCCGCATACGCCTGGAGTCGGTCCAGAACGCCAACGACCAGGCCCGTTGCGCGGCCCTTGCGCTTGCCGGTACGGCCGAGGCCTATTCGGCCCTGCCGTGGTTCTGGTCCGAGCAGGGCGCCTTGCGCATCCAGATCGCCGGCGTGCCCGAGGCTCATCATGAGCGCATCGTGCGCGGCGA
>Ga0180218_1001831_pt1 | contig 12128 bp, 8 predicted proteins | sample eDN3rd37CKraftBY_FD_151334 | JGI IMG/M metagenome (GOLD analysis project Ga0180218, IMG submission 151334) | Enriched backyard soil microbial communities from Emeryville, California, USA - eDNA 3rd pass 37_C Kraft BY (version 2) (version 2) | ecosystem: Environmental > Terrestrial > Soil >... | reverse complement strand
TGCGCCCGTCCACTTCCAAGGAGTTGCGCGTTCACCGGCTCGCTCAGGATGATCTTGGTCTCGGGCCGCTCGCGGCGCAGCACCCGTCCCACGCCGGTGACGGTTCCACCCGTGCCGTACCCGGTCACGAAATAATCCAGTCTCTGCCCCCTGAAGTCGCCGAGGATCTCGCGTGCTGTGGTCGCCTCATGGATGTCAGCGTTGGCCTCTGTCTCGAATTGCCGGGCAAGAAACCAGCCATTCGCCTGCGCAAGCTCGACGGCCTTCCGATACATTCCAAAGCCCTTGGCAGCGCGTGGGGTGAGCACGACCTGGGCACCGAGCATCCGCATCAGCTTGCGCCGCTCGACTGAGAAGCTGTCAGCCATGGTGACGACCAGCGGATAGCCCTTCTGGGCACAGACCATTGCCAACCCGATCCCCGTATTGCCGCTGGTCGCTTCGACAACGGTCTGGCCGGGCGTCAGCACGCCCGAGCGCTCGGCCGCCTCGATGATGCCGATGGCAAGCCGGTCCTTGACCGAGGCCGCAGGGTTGAAGAACTCGGCCTTGACGTAAATCGTGACCTGCTTGGGTGCGAGATTGTTGACCCGGATGCAGGGCGTATCACCGATCGTGTCGACAATGCTATTGAACAGCCTCCCGCGACCGTCGGTGGTCCGGAGCAGAGACGTCTGGTCATCCATGACTGGCCCTCCTCGTGAGTTTCTCAAGCGTATTAAACGGGCAGAAGGAGCTCCGGAGTGTCGGAGCGCGACTGGCTGTGGCGATTGCCCGTGCGATATTCCGTAGTGACCGGCGCTGACGTGCGGCATGCGCGCACCATCCCAGTACCGTGGAAATTGGACACGGTGAGGGCATGAGGAACGTTCTAAAGGTGCCGTCCGAGAACACGAACCTGTACCAGGATGCTTTGTCCATGGCAGGGGCTGACATAAGCCGAACTTCAGCAAGAGCAGGGTGAAGGGGACATTCACACGGCTCGCAAAAAGGCTCACCTTGACCCATTCCGGCCTATTCGCCTGCTCTATTCCATAACGTCCCGTGAGACGGAAAACCTCGTCTTGACCATCTGGATCCGCCTCTTAAGGACGCCCTGGAGGCTGCTCTCGCGGGAACTTGTCTTCGTGGACGACGGCTACGGCCTGCCGGAGGTCGTCCGTTACTTCAAAGCCGATCCAATGCCCGTCCATGAGGTGGGTCTGTCTGGCGCAGGCCAGGAAATAGCTCCCGGACTGCTGCGCCATAAAGCTGAGTTGCCGCCTCTCATTCGTGTAGATCCCCTCCGGTGGATCGGTGTAGGCGCCCCAGATCGCGTCCTTCGCCTCCAGCTTCACCGGCATCTCTGAAGGGGCATAGACACGGGTCACCATCAGGCTGTGCCGGAACGACTGCGAGCCATTGATGAAGTCGATGGTCACCGACCAGCCCGTGGGCACCATGATCGTGAGATTACCGCCCCAGTAGCCGTTGAAATCGATGATATCAGTTCGGATGCTGTCCTTGGCGTAGCGGGCGACCTGGTTCCAGTCGGCCACGATCTCCATCGCCACAGTCTTGGCGGCGGGATCGTTCCTGATCCAACTCGGGACGAAGGGCTCCCCGGCCTCTGCAACTCTGGTGAGCAAGCCGAACGTGAGGACAACGGGAGCAAGACGAACAACGCGTGCCACCATCTGATCCTCCCCTGCAAGGCGGCTCTAGCACTTGCTAAAGCGCAAGAGACTGCGCCGGAGGTTGATGCAACGGTAGGTTACGCTTATCCCGCTATGCTTGCAACTTGACCGTTACACATACGGCGCTACCGAAATTCTCGCCGTAAGCCCTAGATGGATGAAGCACGCAACGGGCTCCACGATCAGAAGGTCTCAGAATAACACTTCGCGGACGAAGGGCGAGTGTCTACTCTGGCAGCGAATACCGGACGTTCCTGAAGGGGAGGGCGCTACCGTGCCCGACCCGGCGCAGACCTTCCGCGAGAGACCTTACCCGGGAGCACGCCCACCAGCCAGCATGCTCGGCCTTGGCACCCACCGGCGCTGCTGCGCGTTACGTTGTCATGGCAAACCCTCTCAAGCTCGTCTCCATCCATCCGGAAGTCAGCCCCGGCGTGGTCGCCGCCGCTGCCTATGCCGACGGCCGACGCGTAGCGGAGATTCCGCTTGAGGCGGCGGGGGAATGGTCGCGCAAACCTGGGCACGTGGTCTGGATCGGCTTGCACGAACCCACCCTGGATCTCCTGCGCCAGCTCCAGCGTGAGTTTGGCCTACACGATCTGGCGATCGAGGATGCCCTCAAGGCCCATCAGCGGCCGAAGCTCGAGCAATACGGCGAGGCGCTATTCGTTGTCGCGCGAACCGCCCAGATGGTGGGCGGGCGCATCGCCTTTGGCGAGACCCACCTGTTCCTCGGGCGCGGTTACGTCGTCTCGGTTCGCCATGGTGCGTCGACAACCTACACCCCCGTGCGCGAGCGTTGCGAGGCTGCACCGGCGGCGCTCTCGGATGGCGAGGACTTCATCCTCTACGCCATTCTCGACTTCATCGTCGACAACTACATGCCGGTGATCCAAGCCATCCAGGAGGAGGTGGAGGAGATCGAGGACAGCATTCTCGCGGAAACCGCGACCCGCTCCCATGTGCAGCGGCTGTATCAGCTCCGCCGGGACCTCCTGCGTCTGCGCAATGCGGCCGTTCCGCTGGTGGAGGTCTGCCGCCGCCTCGAGCAGCCTGGGCTGCCCGGGATTGATGCTTCGATGTCCCCGCTGTTCCGCGACGTGTCCGACCACATCCGTCGGGTCCAGGAGGAGATCGAGTCCCTGCGCGAGGTGCTGGCCTTCGCATTTGAGACCAGCCTGATGACCGGACAGGCGCAGCAGACCGAGATCACCCGCAAGCTAGCGGCCTGGGCCGCCATCCTGGCGGTTCCAACGGCAGTCGCCGGGCTGTACGGCATGAACTTCGACGTCATGCCTGAGCTGCATTGGCAATACGGCTACGCCCTGGTGCTGGCGGTTGTCAGTGCGGTGTGCGGCTGGTTGTACTGGCGCTTCCGGCGCAACGGATGGCTCTAGCCGCGAGCAGCGATGCAAGGCTTCTGCTGCAAAGCCGAAGCGCGCTGCCTGCTCGGGGTGCATCGGCGTGGCACATGACCCTACATTCGGCTCACACGGCTACCTCTTCTTGCAACGAACCAAATTCCTGTTTTTCTGTCGCTTATTACAGTTTCGCCAGGGTCGGAGTTGCAAGCCGGGATAGGGATCAAACACCGCGCCGGTTCGCACCGGTAGGAACATGAAAGGGGACGATACGCATCCCGGACACGGGACCCGTTTGCCAAGTCATCTTGCAAGTGAAGAGCGGAAGGTCATGATGGCGGGAATCTCTAACTGCCTTTATGTGGCACATACGCCGAACCGCAGAAAGCGCGCTCCGGCCCGATTGTTCCGAGGACACCGCCATGACCCGCGAAGCGGCGATCAGCAAGGCAGAAGCCTATTTCGATTCCGGTGCCTTCAAGGCTGATCTTGCTCGCCTAGTCGCCATTCCCACCGAGAGCCAGAATCCCGACTGTGCGGGGAACCTCCTGACCTACGTCGAGACGGAGATGCGGCCGCTTCTGGAGAGCCTCGGCTTCACGTGCAGGATATTGAACCATCCGAAAGCAAAGGGACCTTTCCTGCTCGCCGAGCGTATCGAGGATCCGTTGCTCCCGACGATCCTCGGGTACGGGCATGGGGACGTCATCCGAGGGCTGGACGAGACCTGGAACGCCGGACTGTCGCCCTGGATCCTGACCGAACGCGATGAGCGCTGGTATGGGCGCGGTGTGGTAGACAATAAGGGTCAACACGCGATCAACATCGCGGGCATGCGGGCGGTGCTGGAAACGCGGGGGAGGCTCGGCTTCAATGCCAAGTATCTCATCGAGATGGGTGAGGAGATGGGCTCGCCCGGCCTTCGGGAGCTCTGCCACGAGCAGAGGGAACTCCTGTCAGCGGACGTGCTCATTGCATCGGACGGACCGCGCCTCAACGCGGAGCGACCGACTATCTTCCTCGGTGCCCGCGGTGTCGTCACCTTTGACCTGTCCATCAATGTCCGCGACGGAGGCCACCATTCCGGCAACTGGGGCGGACTGCTGTCGGATCCGGCGATCCAACTCGCGCATGCCCTTGCGTCCATCACGTCGCCCACGGGTCAGATCCGTATCCACGAATGGGTACCGAAGGAACTTCCTGCGGCAGTCCGCCGGGCTCTGGCCGATTGCGAGGTCGACGGAGGACCGGATGGGCCGACCATCGATCCTGAATGGGGTGAGCCGGGTTTGACGCCAGCCGAGCAGGTGTTCGGATGGTGCTCGTTCGATGTGCTTGCCATGAAGGCTGGGGTCCCCGAGACACCTGTCAATGCAATCCCGCCCAGCGCTTGGGCGCGGTGCCAGTTGCGCTTCGTCGTCGGGATCGATCCCGACGATATCCTTCCGGCGCTACGCCGTCATCTCGACCGACACGGCTTCCCGATGATCCAGATCTCCGAGAGCGACGATCCCTTCAACGCAACCCGCCTCGACCCTGAGGATGCATGGGTGACGTGGGTGGCAGCCGCGCTCGCCAGGACGATGGGTATGCCGCCTGCCATCCTTCCGAACCTCGGGGGATCATTGCCGAACGACATCTTCTCCGAGGTCCTGAGCCTGCGAACGATCTGGGTGCCGCATTCTTATCCCGGCTGCTCGCAACACGCCCCCAACGAGCACTTGCCCATCGGGATCGCCCGCGGGGGACTGGCGATGATGGCCGGGCTTTACTGGGACCTCGGCACAGGAGAGACGCCCCCGATCGATTGAGATCGCCTTCAGACTCCGGCTCTTCCAGCCGCCGAAGCGTGACCGTCTTGACATGGCCGTACCCTGATAAGGAGCCGTTCCGGAGGGGATGTCACATTAACAGCTAATACTACGCTGTACTCGTCAACGAAAAATCCCACGGTGAGGAAAATCAATGACTTGGGCTGTGCAGAATGAGACCTTGTCGACCAGCTCAATGGCTATACTCGGTTAATGTGACATCCCCTTTAGGCTGCAGCTGACACCGTCACGATCCGTGCCACCTTGCGCTAGCTGAACACGTGTGCATAGACTTTTTGTGTGAGCCTGAGGGCTAAATCCCTCTCGGATCCCATGAAGCCTGTTGACCTCAGGCAGAGCATAGATCGACCGGAGCAACTCCTATGGTGGCGTCTTCAGACCGCGAAGATCGTCTGAAGCGCGACCGGGCGACACGCAACTTTGTAACCGCAGAAGATGTGGCCCGCTTGGCTGGCGTTTCTCGCTCAGCCGTGTCGCGCACGTTCACGCCGGGAGCCAGCGTCTCAGCCGATGTGAGGCTCCGGGTTCAAGAGGCTGCCAAGACTTTGGGATACCGGGTCAATCGCTTGGCGCGGAGCCTGATCAGCGACCAGTCCAACCTCGTGGGCGTCGTCGGCGCCAACCTGTCCCTGCCTTTCATGGCGCGACAGCTGGACGAACTAAGCCGAGCATTGCTCAAGCGCGGGATGCAGTGCCTGCTCCTGAATTCTGCGGAGGCGGAGCAGGGGATCACGCCGCTGATCGAATTGATCCTGGAGTTCCGCGTGCGGGCCATCGTGGTGATGTCCGGCTCGCCCCCCTCATCCATCATTGACGAGTGCATGGCCAACGGCGTGCGGGTCATTATGGTCAATCGACAGGCCGATGACACTGACGCGGATACAATTATCAGCGACGACCTCGGTGGCGCCCGCATTGCGGCCGAGCGACTCCTTCGTGCCGGGTGCCGGCGGATCGGCGTCGTCGGCAGCGGGGCTCGCACGCCGACGCAGATCCGCCGGCGCGTTGCCTTCACGGACTGCATTGAAGAGGCTGGGATCAAGCCCATCGTCTGGGCCTCGGGCGAGACGACCTACGAAACCGGCATGGCGGCCGCCGAAGGTTTGCTTGGCTCTCACGATCTCGATGCAGTGTTCTGTGTCACCGACCTTATGGCGCTTGGCTTCCTCGATGGGGCCCGCAAGATGGGCCGGTGCATCCCCGAAGATCTCTCCGTCATCGGGTTCGACGATATCCCACAGTCGGCTTGGGCTGCCTACCGCCTGACAACCGTCCGGCAGTCGATGAGCGATCTGACCGGGTCCGTGCTGTCAGCCATCGAACGGGAGATGCACGGGAACGGTATGAACCTCATGCATGAAGTTCTTCCGGTTGAGCTCGTCGAGCGGGCGACGATCCGCTCCAACACCGGGGCCTAACCACAGCCCTTCTTCTTAGCCAGAATGCCTCTTGCAAGCGATGCACACGTGTGCAAGTCTTATCGGACTTCACTCCTATGATCCTCAGATGGCCAAGTGTGCCACAGCAGGCCAGGGGGTGAAGAGCGCGAGCTGACCGCCCTCCGGCCAAGCCGGACGAGAGCACACAAAATCAGCCGCCAGTGGGAAACGCTTTTGAGCCGGCTCCCGGCTCCGGGAAGGACATGACGGAATGACGAGTTCGGCGGCGCCAGCACAAATCCCATCAAACGGATCTTCCGCCAGAGCTGTCCTGGGTCGTCTCCGGCACTTCATCACCCGGCCGGAACGCCTCCTCGGCATTCTGCTCGCCGTCGTGCTGGGCGCACTGGTGCTTGTGCCGCTGTTCGAGCTGATTCGGGAAACCCTCACCGTTCAGCCCTATGATCGCGCCTATCTGCCGAAGGCCCAGCCGGGCGAGTTCACGCTGTTTCATTATGAGCGCGTCTTCGCTGGCCGGTTATCCTGGGCGATCTTCTACAAACCCTTCTTCAATTCGTTGGTCACAGCGTTTGCTGCCACCGCCATCTGCTTGAGCTTCGGCGCGGGCCTTGCTTGGCTGATCGTGCGCACGAACATCCCATTCCGGAACTTCCTGCACACGCTGGTGATGATCCCGTACATGCTTCCGTCGTGGGTGATGGCACTGGCCTGGATCACGTTCTTCAAGAACGATCGCATCGGCGGAGCGTCGGGTGCCTTCGCGTACTTCTTCGGCGTGCAGCCGCCGGACTGGATCGCCTATGGCCCGATCCCGATCATCATCTGCCTGTCGCTGCACTACTACGTTTATTCCTATCTCTCGGTGTCGAGCTCGATCACGAGCGTCGACAGCCAGCTTGAGGAAGCAGGCGCCATGGCGGGCCTCTCGCGCCTCAAGCAGTTTCTCTGGATCACCGCGCCGCTGCTGCTGCCTGCCATCGGCTCCGCGGTCGTGATGACCTTTATCCGCGTGGTTGGATCGTTCGGAACGCCTGCCGTGCTCGGTATGCCGGTTCGCTATTTCGTGCTGCCAACCCAGATCTATGCGGCCATGGGCACGCGCAATGCGGGCGACGGTTTCCTGCTCGCATTAGTGCTTGTGGTTCTCGCCTGCCTGTTCATCTTCATCAATCAGCGCCTCATCGGCGTTCGCAAGAGCTTCGTGACCCTGTCTGGCAAGGGCTTCCGCAGCAAGGAGATCGACCTCGGACGCTGGCGCTGGCCGCTTTTCATCCTCGTCATGCTGCTGATGACGGCGGCCGTTGCGTTCCCGCTCGTCCTGCTGATCCTGCAATCGCTGATCAAGACGGCGGGCAACTACAGCCTCAGCAACCTGACCCTGCACTATTGGATCGGAGGGGGCGGCGAGGGCGTCGACCCGCTGCAGGCGGCGCTCGTCGACAACGGCAACATCATCGATGCCACCTGGAACAGCCTCAAGCTGGCGTTCCTCACCGCCATGGCGACCGGCATCTTCGGCTTTCTCATCGGCTATGTGGTGGTGAGGACCCGCGGCTCGCTGACCTCGCGCGCCCTGGAGATGGTGGCCTTCTTGCCATACATCTTCCCGGCTTTGGCCTTCGGTGCGATCTATATCGGCATGTTCGCCCGTCCGTTCGGGCCGATCCCAGCGCTCTATGGCACCTTCGCGTTGCTCGTCCTGATCTGCTCGGTCAAGACGCTGCCCTTCACGTCACGTACCGGCATTGCGGCGCTCCTCCAGATCGACAAGTCGCTGGAGGAGGCAGCCCGGGTCCAGGGCATCGGCTGGGTCCGCCGCATGCTGCGGATCATCGTGCCCATCGCGGCCGGCGGGCTTCTCTCGGGCATGCTGCTGAGCTTCATCAGCATTATGCGAGAACTGTCGCTGATCATTCTGCTCGTCACGCCGTCCACCAATGTGCTCGCCGGCGTCATCTACAACTACCAGAACCAGGATATGCCTCAGCTCGTCGGCGTCGCGACCGTGCTGCTCGTCGCCCTCGTGATCGCGGTCAACCTGGTCGTCCGTGCCTTGTCAACGAAGGCGAGGATCGGAGCGGCCTGACCGCTCCATCCGGATCGACACAACGAGAAACGAAGGAGGAAGCCCATAATGACACCGACTTTCCGCAGTGCCAAAGCCTGGCTCGCGGCCGGAGCCCTTACCCTTGCGTTGGCCGTGCCGGCCTTGGCGCAGCAGGCCGACCCGAAGTGGGATGCCTGGCTGCAGAAAAGCCAGCTCGGCCCTTACCAGAAGAACGAGAACTGGGACGAGGTCATCGCCAATGCAAAGAAGGAGGGTGAGGTCGTCGTCTATTCCTCCACGGGCACGATGCTGAAGGTGGCGGAGGACTTCGCGAAGTTCTATCCAGAGATCAAGGTCAAGGCCTACGACCTCGGCTCTGAGAAGACGATCGAGAAGGTCGTGCGTGAGCACCAGGCTGGCGTATACGCGGCCGATGTGATCTATACGGGCGGCACGGAGCAGATGGTGTTCGACCTGCTTCCCAACCATCGCATCGTCAATTACGTGCCGTCGTACCTGGTCGACAGGATTCCCGCCGAACACCGGGAGCCGCTGCTGACGCATGTGATCGAAGCCTACGGCGTCCTTTACAACTCGGAGACATACCCGGAGCCGCCGATCAAGAGCATCTGGCAGCTCACCGAACCGCAATGGAAGGGCCGCTTCTCCATGAAGTCGCCGGCCGGTTCGCTCACCACGCTGATGATGCTGGCGGCCATCGTCGAGCACTCCGATGAGATGCAGAAGGCCTATGAAGAGCATTATGGCAAGAAGCTCGAACTCTCCTCCGGCGTCGAGAACGCCGGCTACGAGTTCCTGCACCGGCTGATCGGCAATGACATCGTTATCTCCGACAACAGCTCGAAGATTGCGACGGCCGTCGGTCTTCGCGGCCAAGCCAAGCCGCCGATGGCATTCTCGGTCATCCACTACCTGACCAAGAACCAGACCGACAACTACGCCAATGCGATCCCCTATGACCTGAAGCCCGCAGCGTTGTTTTCGTATCCGACCTATGTGGCCGTTGCCGGACAGGCGCCGCATCCGAATGCCGCGAAGCTCTTCGTGTCGTTCCTCATGGGCAGCAAGGAGCTGAACAGCAATTCGGAGCTGAAGGCACCGTTTCGGTCTGGAAAGTCCCTGGACCTGCTACAGGGGATGGCGGCCTTCTACCAGATCGGCACTTTCTCGCCGCGCACGGACGTGCCGCCGCCGCCCTACAGCGAGATGTGGCCGAAGGCCAATAAGCTCACCGCGTCGCCCGAGTTCGTGAAGGACAATATCGCGAAGATCAGCGACTTCTGGATGGCCGAGACGAGCCGGTAACCCGACCTGAATGGCTTCCGCACGAGAGAGTGCCCATGTCTGAAATCACCCTCAGAAACATCACCAAGTCGTACGGAAGCCACCTGGCTCTTCCGAGTCTTGACCTCGATATCCCGAAGGGCAGCTTCGTGACCCTCCTCGGGCCGTCGGGTTGCGGCAAGACCACGACCTTGCGTGTCATCGCCGGCCTCGAGCAGGCGACGACGGGCGAGGTCGTGCTCGGCGGCAAGACGGTCTACTCCAGCCGAACCGGCGTCTTCGTCCCGCCTGAGCGGCGCGGCCTCGGCTTTATCTTCCAGAGCTACGCCCTGTGGCCCAACATGAAGGTCGACAGGAACATCACCCTGGCGCTCTCGGAGGCCAAGCAGCCGGCGCAGGTCATCAAGGATCGCCTTTCCGAGGCGCTCGCAAAGGTTCAGCTGACTGGACTTGCCGATCGCTATCCGTCGGAGTTGTCAGGCGGCCAGCAGCAGCGGGTGGCGGTGGCCCGCCTGATCGCGGCCCGCAATGCGATCCTGCTGATGGACGAGCCGCTGTCAAACCTCGACGCGAAGCTCCGGACGGAGATGCGCTCGGAGCTGAAGCGCCTGCATCGCGAGTTGCAAGCCACAACGGTCTATGTCACGCACGATCAGGTCGAAGCCTTGACCATGTCGGACATCATTGTGGTGATGAAGGACGGCGTCATCCAGCAGCAGGGCTCTCCTTACGAAATCTATCACAACCCCGCTAACCTCTTCGTCGCCGAGTTCATCGGCGATCCGAAGATCAATCTTCTTGACGGCGTGCTGCGGACGTCTGGAAGCGAGCGGGTTGTCAGCTTCGACAACGCCGAGATTCCCGTCCCTGCCGGGTTGCAGGGCGCCGACGGCGCTGTGACCTTCGCCATCCGCCCGGAAAACATCACGATCGTCGAGCGACAGGGGCCGCACAGCCTTCCGGCCGAGGTCGACATCGTTCAGCCGACCGGATCGCAGACGATCATCTCGCTCTCGGTCAAGGGACACCGGATCACGGCGCTCATTCCGCGCTTCGAAACCTCGCTGCCGAAGAAGAACATCTGGATCGAGTTTCCCTCCGATCAGCTCACCTTCTTCGACAAGACAAGCGGGAACCGGATACCGTTGGAGCAACCCGTTCTCGGAGCCTCCCACGCGGCTTGAGGCGGCCCGGCGCGGGAAGGCGAGACAGACTATAACCCCGCGGCTCACCGGTCGGATCGTCGCGGCAACAGGATAATGAATTCAGGATCTGAGATGGCAACGCAGTTCAACTTTCCCCGTCCTTCAATGAGTCCGATCGTCGAGGATCTTCCGCCATTTGGTGTCAAGCTCTTCGTTGGGGATGCGAATGCAGCATCGGACAGGCAGCTGCTCGAGAGCAACGATATCGCCATCGTGGTGAACTGCGCCGTCAATCTCGATATCGACTACACCGCAGGCGTCGGAGCATCCGACATCGCCTCGCCGCATGGACCGGTTCGGAACTACAAGCTCGGCCTCATCGACGATGCCGGCAACCCGGATACGATGCTGCTCGCCGGCTATTATCTGCTCGACGGCGCCCTGCATCAGCAACTGCCGGATCGCTACACCTACCCGCATCGCCGCCGCGGCAATGTTCTGCTGCATTGTCGCGGCGGACGCAGTCGGTCCGTGATCCTGGCGGCTCTCTACATCCACATCCAGCTACCGGAGCGCTTCCCGACCCTCGACGCGGCGATCGATCACCTGCGCGTGACCCGCGAGCTTCATCCCGACGAATGGATGGAGACGCCGAAGCCGATGCTGATCGAGGCGGCACGCCATGCCGCGGCCTGGATCCAACGGATCGATTGTGAGAAGCACCCGGCGCCGCAGCCCCTTTCCTCCAGCCAGTAAGCAGGATCACGTTCATGCCCGTCTCCACCATCGCCAGAGCCGCGGATCCCACCCCCTTGTCCGCCGTCGAGAAGGCCGACCTCAGGCTCTCCGTTGCATGCGCCGTGGCGCGCGAGGCGGGCGCCCTGGCGCGACGCCGTTTCGATGGGCGGCCCGGCACGACAGGCATTAATCTCAAGGGCAATCAGGACTATCTCTCAGCGGTCGATGCCGAGGTGGAGGGCCTGCTGCGCAGCCGGCTTCTCGAGAGCTTTCCAGCGGATTCCTTCTTCGGTGAAGAGGGGGGCGGTTCGTTCGACAACGATGTCTGGGTGGTGGATCCGATCGACGGCACGGCGAATTTCGTGCGTGGAATCTCGCAGTTCTGCATCTCCATCGCCTATGTCCGCAATAGCCGGACGCAGATCGGGATCATCTACGACCCCATGCACGACGAGCTGTTCGCCGCGGAGCGTGGCCGGGGAGCGAGCCTGAACGGTGAGCCGATCCGCGTGAGCGGGCTGGACGATATGAAGTCCGCGACCATCGAGGCCGGCTGGTCGACCCGGCTGCCGCTCAGCCGCTATGTCGAACTTGTGGACCGGATCCTGGCGGATGGCGCCGGCG
>Ga0180218_1001829_pt1 | contig 12141 bp, 10 predicted proteins | sample eDN3rd37CKraftBY_FD_151334 | JGI IMG/M metagenome (GOLD analysis project Ga0180218, IMG submission 151334) | Enriched backyard soil microbial communities from Emeryville, California, USA - eDNA 3rd pass 37_C Kraft BY (version 2) (version 2) | ecosystem: Environmental > Terrestrial > Soil >... | reverse complement strand
CGCAATGGTCGGACCTGGGCATGTATCTGCAGAACGTGATGCTGCTGCTGCGCGAGGCGGGCCTGGACAGCTGCCCGCAGGAATGCTGGGCGATGTATCCGGAAACGATGCGCCGCTTCCTCGGCACGCCGCCCGAGCGGATGCTGTTTACCGGCATGGCGATCGGCTACGCCGATCCGGACGCCCCGGCGAATCGCCTGTATGCGCAGCGCGCGCCGGTGGAGGAGTTTGCCGAGTTCATCGGCGTCTGAGCGCCGGCACGCCGGCTAGTTTCCGGTGAAGCGGGCGGGCCGGCGCTCGATGAAATGCGCGACGCCCTCCTTGAAGTCCTCGCTCTGGATGCTGGCATACATGGCCTCGTTGGCGACCCGCGTCGCCTCGGCCAGATCCTGGAAGGGCACGGCCCACAGCTGCTGCTTGATCACGCCGATCGAGCGAGGCGATACGTTGCGCGCCAGGTCGTCGGCATACGCCAGCGTCTCGGGCAGCAGGCTCTCGGGGTCGTAGAGCCGGTCGACCAGTCCGATCCGCAGCGCTTCGGCCGCCAGCACCTTGCGCGCGGAGTACAGCAGGTCGGCGGCGTGACCGGGCCCGACCACGCGCGGCAGCATCCACGCAATGCCATGCTCGGCGATCAGGCCGCGCCGCGCGAAGGCGGTGCTGAAGCTGGCCTGCGCGCTGGCAAAGCGCATATCGCTGTACAGCGCGAACACCAGCCCGAGCCCGGCAGCGGGACCGTTGATCGCCGCGATGATCGGCTTGCGCATCGCCGGGAAATAGCCGTAGCGCGTCTGATAGTCGGCGCGGCGGTTCATGTCGAACGGCCGCATCCATTGCGCTGCGCGGATGTCGCCCGGCGGCAGCACCTCCAGCTCCTCGATGTCCATGCCGGCACAGAAGCCGCGGCCCGCCCCGGTCAGCACCACGACCCGCACGGTGTCGTCGCGGTCCAGGTCTTCGATGGCCGGGCGCAGCTCGGCCTCCATCACCCTGGTCAGCGCGTTGAGGCGCTCGGGCCGGTTCAGCGTCAGCACGGCGACATGTTCGCCCTCGCCGGCGCGCGTCAATTCGATTTGTGTTGCCATGATGTCCTTGTCCTTCGCTGCAATCTCGCGGCGATCCCGCTGCAAGCCCACTTCAGATTCACTGCGATCCCGCTTCGAGTTCACTGCAACTGGATGGCCTTGGGTTCCAGGAATTCCTCGAGCCCGAAGCGGCCGCCTTCGCGCCCCACACCCGACAGGCCGAAGCCGCCAAAGGGCGCCAGCGGATTGAAGCGTGCGCCATTGACGTCGACCTGGCCGGCGCGCAATTGCCGCGCGACCGCCTCGCCCTGCGCGTCGCTTGCCGCCCACACCGTTGCCGCCAGTCCGTAAGCCGTGCCATTGGCCAGTGCCACGGCATCCGACGGGCCGTCGTGGCACAGCACCGCCAGCACCGGCCCGAAGACTTCTTCATTGGCCAGCCGGCTGTCGCGCGGAACCTGGCCGAACACGGTCGGCGCGACGAAATACCCGCGCGGCGGTACCGGCGCAGCGCTGCCGCCCGCGATCCGGTCGAAGCCGGCCTGCTCCGCTTCGGTAACGAAGGCCCGCACCCGCTCGCGTTGCGCGCCCGACAGCAGCGGCCCGATGCGGGTTTCGGCGTGTTCCGGGTCGCCCAGCGTCATGCCTGCGACCTGCCGGGCCAGCAGGTCGCGACACGCCACATAGTCCTTGCGCGGCACGATCAGGCGCGTGGTGGCGCTGCAGGTCTGCCCCGCGTTGAGCATGCAGGAGGCCAGCGTTGCCTTGACCGCGCGCGCGAGGTCGGCGCCGGGCAGCACCACCGCGGCCGACTTGCCGCCGAGCTCCATCGCCAGCCGCTTCATGTCGGCTGCGGCGATCGCTGCGATGCGGCGGCCCACCGCGGTGGAACCGGTAAAGGACACCATATCGACGTTGGCGTCCGCCACCAGCGCCTGCCCAGCGGACGCGCCGCCCAGCACGACATTGACGACGCCCGGGGGCAGCCCGGCCCGCTCGATCGCGTCGATCAGCCGGACGGTGGTAGCCGGCGCCAGCTCCGACGGCTTGAGCACCACCGTGCAGCCGGCCAGCAGGGCTGGCGCCAGCTTGGCGGTGATCTGGTGCAGCGGATAGTTCCAGGGCGTGATCGCCGCGACCACGCCGACCGGGTCCAGCACGATGCGCGAATGGTCGATCGCATGCTCGAAGGCAAAACTGTCGGCCAGCGCCGCGGTCGCACGCCAGGCCGCGACCGGCGCGTCGAACTGAATCCGCTGAGACAGCTTCAGCGGCATGCCGACCTCCCTGGCGATCTCGCGCGCCAAATCGGCGCCATGCTGCTCCAGCGCATCGGCGATCGCGCGCAGATAGCCGGCACGTACCGTCGGCGCGAGGGCCCGCCACACTGGCAACGCACGCCGCGCCGCCTGCGTCGCGGCCGGTACGTCGGTGCTGTCGCCCAGCACGACGGTGGCGATCGGCGCCTCGGTGGCCGAGTCGTGCACGGTGACGCGCCCGGCCGGCGTGACGGGCACGCGTGTCCCATCGATATAGTGCTCGTCCAGCTGTCTCATGATGTCTCTCCGCCGTTGTCGGCCTTGCCGCCATCGCGCTTGCGCAGGAAGGCGGCCATCACGCGCTGTGGCTCGCCATCGGCATAGCATTCGAGCTGGGCGCGGATGCCGGCCACACAGGCGTCGTCGAATCCCGGCTGCGACATCGCGCGCAGCCGCTGCTTGGACAGCCGCATCGCGGTCGGCGGCAGCGCCGCAAGCTGCCTGGCCCGCTCCATCGCTCGCGCCATCAGCCCCTCGTCGTCTTGCAGCTCGGTGACCAGGCCGATCTCGAACGCGCGCTGGCCGCTGATCAGCTCGCCCGACAGCGACAGCTGCGCGTTGTGGGTATGGCCCACGTGCAGCGTCATCAGATACGAGCCCACGATGCTCGCCAGGCCGGCCTTGACCTCCGGCTGGCCCCAGCGGCTTTGCGGCGTCGCGATGCGCCAGTCGGCGCACAACGCCAGCTGGAATCCCGCGCCCGCGGCCACGCCCTGTACCGCGGCCACGCACGGCTTGTCGAGGTCGCGCACCGCCTGGTACATCGCGCGCTGGCGCTCCAGCCATGGCACGAGTTGCTGCCATTGCACGGCGGCCGCCTCGTCCAGATCCTGGCCGGCGCAGAACGCGCGCGCGCCGGCGCCGGTCAGCACCACGGCGCGCACCGCCGGATCGCGATTGCATTGGGCGAGCGTGTCGATCAACTGCGTTCGCAGCGCGCCGTCGACGGCATTCATCCGATGCGGACGGTTCAGCGTCACCAGCGCCACGCCTTCCTCCATTGCCACGGTCACTTCCATCGTTGTCCTCCTGCGCGGCAGACCTTGCACGCCTGCCTCGCTTCCATGGGTCCTGTCATTGCCGCATTCATTGCCGCATTCATCGCCGCATTCATCGCATCTCCACGACGGCGTCCACCGCGATCGCGCCCTGCCCCGCCGGCATCACCATCAGCGGATTGATGTCCACCGACCTCAACGTGCCGCGACAGGCCAGCGCAAACTCGCCCAGCGCCACTGCGGCGTCGGCCAGTGCGTCCAGGTCCAGGGGCGGCATATCGCGGTAACCGTCGAACAGCGGCGCCACGCGCAATCGCCGGCATGCCTCGCGCGCGGCCGCCCGATCGAACGGGGCCAGCAGCGTGACGATGTCCTGACGCAGTTCCAGCAGCGTGCCGCCGTCGCCGATCATCACCAGCGGGCCGAGTTGCGGGTCGACCGTCACGCCGAGCGCGAACTCGTGCATGCCCTTGACCATCGGCGCGACCAGCACGCGCGGCGCTTCCACGCCAAGTCCGGCCAGCTTGCCGAGGCACGCCGTCGCCGCGGCCCGTACCTGCGCCGCGCCCGCGAGCCGCAGATGCACCAGCCCGTGTTCGCTCTTGTGCGGCACGCTGGCGGCGCAGCCCTTGACCACCACGGGCGCGTCGCCGGCCGCCAGCGCGGCGGCGGCCTGTACCGCCTGCTCCGGCGTTTCGCACAGGCGCTGCGGGACCACCGGGACGCCGTACCGGCCCAGCAGCGACAGGCTGGCGTACTCGTCCAGCAGGCCGGTGCCGGTGCCGGCGTCGGACGTAGGCTGGGCCGCGTCGGCGCGAACATCGGCGCGACCATCGACGCGACCATCCGCGAGAGCACCGGCGCCAGCTTCGGCGCAATAACCGGCATCGGAATCGAAGCGCTCTCCGCGTGCCGCCGCCTCCATCAGCCGCTTGTGCATCGCGTACTGATGGAGCGCGGCGATGGCGTCCGCCTCGGTGACATACGTCGGCACGCCGCGCCGGTCGAACACGGCCCGCACGGTGTCCTGCGGGGCGCTGACCACCAGCGGCCTGGCATGCGCGTCGACAAAGCCGGCGGCATCGCGGGCCAGCGCCTCGACGTCGTAGCCGGGCCCCGCCACCGGAATGCCGATCATCACCATGTTGGCGCCGGGATCGCTGCCCAGCGCGCCGAGCGCGCGCGGAAACAGGTCGCCCTGCCCAAGCAAGGCGGCCGTCATGTCGAGCGGATTGGCCGCGGTGCCGAAGTCGGGCAGCACTTGCGCGAGCGCGTGCTGCGTCGCGGGCGCGAGATCCGTCAGCGGCAAGCCGGCCCGCTCGGCGAGGTCGGCGGCCATCACGCCGACGGCGCCGCTGTGGCTGATCACGACGGTGCGGCCAAGGCCGGGATCGTGCCCCTGCAGATACAACGGTGCGGCGCGCACGAACGCCGCGATATCCGGGGCACGCCAGATGCCGTGCCGCGCTAGGAACGCATCGATCGCGGCATCGTTGCCGACCATCGCGCCGGTATGCGAGGCGGCCGCGGCCGCGCCGCGCTTGCTGCCGCCGCTCTTGAGCACGACGACCGCGGCGCCGCGGCGGCGCGCGATCGCCGCCGCTGCGGCAAGCCGGGCGGGATCGGACAGCGATTCCAGATAGACCAGAACCAGCCTCACCGCCTCGTCGGCGGCCACCGCCTCGGCCATCGCGCAGGCATCGAGGTCGGCATCGTTGCCGGTGGCGACCAGGTAGCGCACGCCGAGGCCCGCCTGCCGCAGCAAGGCATACGGCATCACGCTCGCGGCACCGCTCTGGCTGACGATCGCGATCGGCCCGTCAGCGGGCGCCACCTCCATGAACATCGTGCTGAAGTTCAGCACCGCGCCGCTGGCGAAGTTGGCGGTGCCCTGCGCGTTCGGCCCGACGATGCGCATGCCGCCGGCATGGGCCGCGGCAACGAGCTCGTCCTGCCGCCGGCGCCCGGCGTCCCCGGTCTCCGCGAAGCCGGAGGCCATTACCACCGCGGCGCGCACGCCGGCGGCGGCGCACCGGCGCACCTGTTCGAGGGCCGCGTCGCCGGCGACGGCGATCACCGCGGCGTCGGGCACCGTGTCGAGCGCGTCCAGGCTCGGATAGGCGCGACGCCCCTGGATCTCGTCGCGGCCGGGGTTGATCGGATAGACGCGTCCGGCGAAGCCGTACCGACTCAGATAGTGGACCGGCCGTCCGCCGACCTTGTTGGGATTGTCCGAGGCGCCGATCACGGCGATGGAGCGCGGACGCAGCAGCGCGTCGATGGTGGAAGCATTCACGGCAGCAGAGTGGATTGGCATCGAGGGAAATGGCGGCGCGCGGCGCGCTAGTCGACGGTCGCGCCGGACGCCTTGATCACCGCCGACCATTTCGCGGTATCGCGCTGGATCAGGCCGGTGAAGGCTTGCGGCGTGCCGGGCAAGGGCCGGGCGCCCAGTTGGGCGAGCTGGGCACGCACCTCCGGCTGGGCCAGCACCTTCTGCAGATCGCCGTTGAGCCGGGCCAGCGCGTCGGGCGGCGTGCCTTTCGGCGCGGACAGCCCGAACCAGATCGTCACGTCGAAGCCCGGCAGGCCCGACTCGGCGATCGTCGGCACCTTCGGCAACGCCTCGGAGCGGGCCGGACCCGTAACGCCGAGCGCCTTGACCTTGCCGGCGTTCAGGTATTGCACCTGGCTCGAGACCGTGTCGAACATCATCGAAATGCGGCCGCCCAGCAGGTCGGTAAAGGCCGCGCTCGAGCCCTTGTAGGGCACGTGCACGATGTCGATGCCGGCCATCGACTTGAACAGTTCGCCCGACAGATGGTTGGAACTGCCGTTGCCGGCCGAGCCGAACGTCAGGCTGCCGGGCTTGCGCCGCGCCAGCGCGATCAACTCCTGCAAATTGCCCACGCCCAGCGATGGCGGCACCACCAGCACGTTCTCGGTCGCCGCCACCGAGCCCACCGCATCGAACGCCTTCAGCGGATCGACGTTCATCGTCCTGTACAGCGACGGATTGATCGCCATCGTGCCGGTGGTCGAGAAGAACAGCGTATAGCCGTCGGGCGTTGCCGCGGCCGCCGCCTCGGTGGCGATGGTGCCGCCCGCGCCGCCGCGATTGTCGATCACCACCGGCTGGCTCAATTGCTGGGACAGCCGCTGGCCGATCAGCCTGGCCATCGCATCGGTGGGTCCGCCGGCGGGGAATGGCACCACCAGGCGGATCGGCTTCTCCGGGTAGGCACCAGCGGCCTGCGCCGCCGGCACCGCCGCCAGCGCGGTCATGCCAAGAACCGTGGTCAGGGCGGCGGCCAGCAACTGGCGCCGGCGGGCAATGGAAGTCATGACGGGTTGTCTCCTTGCTGATGTTCATTCCCCGCTCGGTTGGCGGGGATGACGGCAGTGTAGGGACTGGGGCGGCTTTGCATAAGCGTAGAATCCGCTATACCTGTTATCACTGAATTGCATGGCCTGCGGCCGGCGCTGCACCCTTCCCGGAGCCACACTATGGCGATGAATCTGAAGCAACTCGAAACGCTGGCGCTGGTCGCCGAGCTGGGCTCGCTGTCGCGCGCCGCCCGCACGCTGGGCGTGGCGCAGTCGCTGGTCAGCCGCGGCATCGGCCAGCTCGAGGCCGAATGGGGCGACCGGCTGTTCGAGCGCACCGGCCGCGGCGTGGTGCTGTCCGAGTTCGGCCGGCGCGTGATGCCGCAGGTGGAACTGCTGCTGGCGCAGTCGGCGCGCCTGCGGGACGAGATCAAGGACAGTGCCGGCGTGCCCTCGGGCGTGGTCAGGATCGGTGTGCTGTCATCGATGGCGCGCCAGCTGGTGGCGCGCCTGTTCGAATCGCTGCGGGCCCGCGCGCCCGGTGTGCGGCTGCATTTCACCGAGGGCTTCAGCGGGCAGCTCGACGAACAGCTCGCCTCCGGGCGTCTCGACATCGCTGTGATCAGCCGCTATGGGCCCGCCGCGCGGCAGGACGAGGACGTGATGGGCCAGGTGGCCACATACCTCGTCTGCGCGGCGGGACACCCGCTGGCGCGGCGGCGCCGCATCGCCCTGCGCGAGCTGGCGGGCCTGCCGCTGGTGCTGCCGCCCGCGCCCAACGGACTGCGCTCGATCCTGGACCAGCATGCGCGCCAGCTGGGCATCGCACTCGACATCGTGCTCGAGGTCGAATCGCTGGCCACGATGAAGGACGTGGCGATGGGCGGGCATGCGATGACGATCCTGCCGATGCTGGGCGTGGACGAGGAAGTGCGCAACGGCCGGCTGGCGGTGATCGAGATCGTCGAGCCCGCGCTGCCGCGCACGATCGCGATCGGCCTGACGCGCCACCATCCGTTGTCCCGCGCGGCGCGGCTGGTGCTGGCCGAACTGCATACGCTGGTGCCCGCGCTGTTGCCGGGCGCGGCGCAGGCGGGCCGCCGGCGAACCGGCTGACGATGACGGTCGCAACGGCTCGTCCGGTTGCGTAACCGATCGGCGCTATGATCGCGACATTCTCAACCACCGGTTGCCGATCATGGACAAGGCCCGCGTCCTCACCCTCTTTATCGGCGTGGTGCGCGCCGGCAGCTTCCGCCGCGCGGCGGTGGAGGCCGGCGTCACCCCGCAGGCGGTCAGCAAGGCCGTGCGCACGCTGGAGTCCGATCTCGGCGTCCGCCTGCTGCACCGGACCACGCGCAAGCTCAGCCTGACGACCGAAGGCGCGCGGCTGTTCGAACTCGCCGCGCCCGGCATGCGGCAACTCGACGAGGCGCTGGAGCAGATCCGCAGCAGCCGCAGCGAGGACGACGGCATGATCCGGCTGACCGCGCCGCCCTCGCTGGGCAGCCGCGTGCTGGTGCCGCTGGTGCAAGGCTTTCGCGCGCAGTACCCCGGCATTGTCTTCGACGTGGTGCTGAGCGATCTGTTCACGGATCTGGTCGAGGCCAGGATCGACGTGGGATTTCGCGTCGGCACCAGTCCGGGCCAGAACCTGGTGGCACGGCGGCTGTGCGATGTACCCATGGTCATCTGCGCGGCGCCGGACTATCTGGCCCGGCACGGCGAGCCCACCACCCCCGACGATCTGCTGCGGCACCAGTGCACGGGCTTTCGCCGCCCATCGACCGGCCGCATGGTGCCGTGGGAGCTGCAGATCGACGGCAATCTCGTCTACCAGGAAGTGCCCGCGGTGGCGAGCTTCAACGACCTCGAAGCCGAGGTCGAGGCCGTGCGCGCCGGTATGGGCATCGGCCAGCTGGCGGCGTACATGATCCACGCCGACCTGGTCAGCGGGCGGCTCAAGCCGGTGCTGACCGACTACAGCGCCAGCAATATCGGCCTGTACATGTATTTCCCCCATCGCACGCAAATGCCCACGCGCGTCCGCCGCTTCATCGATTTCGTGGTGGAGGCCAGCCGCGGCGCCGAGCAGTCGCTGTCGAGGCTGGCGGGGCTGGTGCCCTGAGGCCGGTGCCGGCGACCGCTGACCGACAACGGCAACCGGCAAACGGCAACGCGCGACCCGCAACGCGCGACTGGCAAACGGCAATCGGCAATCGGCAATCGGCAAACTCGCAACCAGAGACTCCCTAACGAGAAATTAACAACTTCCGGTTGCTTCTGAGTCGGCATTGCTCGCTCTAGTGCCACAGTCGCTCCCCATCTAGATTGGTCTCAACGGCGGCTGCATTGCGAAACCGGGCAACACCGGGAAACGCGCCGCAGCCACCGTCCCAAATCGAAACCAATCGAGACCATTCTTCAGGAGCGACATCATGATTGCCCAATTCACCCGCATCCTCGTTCCCGCCGCCGTTTCGCTGGTGGTCGGCCTTTCGCTGCAGAGCGCCAACGCCGCGCCGATCGACAGCACCCCGGCCAGCACGGCACGCAGCCACGACGTGTTCTCTGAAGGACTGCGCCAGGGACCGTTCAACCCGTACTCGGAAGGCGCCTACAGCAATGGCCGCACCGGCATCGTGGCAGCGCGCGCGCATGACGTCTTTACGCAGGGCCTGCGCGATGGCCGCTTCGACCCGTACTCCGAGGGCGCGCGTGGCGCAGGCGAGAGCGCGCTGGTCGCGGGCATGGACCGCAGCGGCGTGTCGGCCCCGCCGGCCCGGCAGTTCAATCCGTACTCCGACGGCGCCCGCACCGTCGACGGCGATCCGCGCGCACGCGGTGCGGCGCTGGCCGGCGTATCGGCCTTCGTGTAACGGCGCTCTGCGCCGCCAGGACACGTACCGCCGCACACACCGCCCTATTGCCAGACCTTTTTTTCAGCATCCTCAAGGAGAATCACCATGTCCGCCAACATCACCATCCCCGCCAACATCGCCACCAACGACAGCAAAGTCTGGTTCATCACCGGCGCCTCGCGCGGCTTCGGCCTGGAGCTGACGCGTGCCGCGCTGGCTCGCGGCGACCGCGTTGTCGCCACCGCGCGCCGTCCCGAAACGATCGCCGCCGCAGTGGGCGAGCACGCGAACCTGCTGAGCGTGGCGCTGGACGTCACCAGCGAAGCGCAGGCCATCGCGGCCGCCGAGGCCGCGGTCGCGCGCTTCGGCCGCATCGACGTGCTGGTCAACAACGCCGGCTATGGCCTGCTCGGCGCGGTGGAAGAAGCCTCGGCGAAGGAAGTCGAGCAGCAGTTCGCCACCAATGTGTTCGGCGTGCTGGCCGTGACGCGCGCGGTGCTGCCGCAGATGCGGCGCCAGCGCAGCGGCCACGTGATCAATATCTCGTCGATCGGCGGCTATGCGGCCTATCCCGGCTGGGGCGTCTACGGCGCGACCAAGTTCGCGGTGGAGGGGCTGACCGAGGCGCTGGACGCGGAACTGGCGCCGCTGGGCGTGCGCGCCACCGTGGTCGAGCCGGGCTTCTTCCGCACGGACTTCCTCGACGACAGCTCGCTGGTGCGCGTGCGCTCGGAGATCGACGCCTACGCCGAGACCGTCGGCGCGATGCGTGGCCACATGGCCGCCGCCAACCACCAGCAGCCGGGCGATCCGGTCAAGCTGGCCGCCGCGCTGCTGGCGCTGGCCGACAGCGACACGCCCCCGGTGCGGCTGCCGCTGGGCTCGGACACGGTGGCGCGGATCGCGGAGAAGCACCGCAAGGTCGAAGCGGAACTGTCGGCATGGCGCGCGCTGGCGGTGTCGACCGACCATGACGACGTGCGGGTGTAATCGCAGTCCTGGCATACCACTGCAGCGTCGGTGCCGCCCCTTCCCTCTCCCGCAAGCGCCGCAAGCGGGAGAGGGATCGCCTCGCCAGCGCAGCGGTCCCGCGCCAAGTGACCGCAGCGGCCCGACATCAAGCCCGCCACCCTTGATCGGCAGGCAACAGTCATTTGACGGTCCGGGGCTGTTTCCTCCGCGCGTTCCGCACCACAATGCCCGGAATCCGCAATCCCTGACCCCGAATTCCTGGAGCTCACCATGACGCAGACCATTCCCGCCTTCGGCCTCGGCACCTTCCGCCTGACCGGCCAGACCGTGATCGATTCGGTCAAGAACGCCCTGTCGGTCGGCTATCGCCTGATCGATACCGCGCAGATCTACGGCAACGAGGCCGAGATCGGCCAAGCCATCGCAGAGAGTGGCGTCGCGCGCAAGGACCTGTTCCTCACCACCAAGATCTGGACCGACAACCTGGCCGGCGACAAGCTGATCCCGAGCCTGAAGGACAGCCTGGCCAAGCTGCGCACCGAGCAGGTCGACCTGACGCTGATCCACTGGCCGTCGCCCAACGGCGCGGTGCCGCTGCCCGAATACATGGCCGCGCTGGCCGAGGCCAAGGCGCAGGGTCTGACGCGCCTGATCGGCGTGTCGAACTTCACGGTGTCGCTGCTGGGCCAGGCCATCGATGCGGTCGGCGCCAGCGAGATCGCGACCAACCAGATCGAGATCCACCCGTATCTGCAGAACCGCAAGCTGGTCGACTACGCGCGCGCCCAGGGCATCCATCTAACCTCGTACATGACGCTGGCCTACGGCAAGGTGGTGCAGGACCCTGTGGTCCAGGCCATCGCGCAGGCGCATGGCGCCACGCCGGCCCAGGTGGCGCTGGCCTGGGCGCTGCAGCAGGGCTTCGCGGTGATCCCGTCGTCGACCAAGCGCGAGAACCTCGCCGGCAATCTGCAGGCGCAGCAGCTGCGCCTGACCGACGACGAGATGGCGAAGATCGCCACGCTCGATCGCGGCGAGCGGCTGGCCAACCCGGAAGGCATCGCGCCCGCCTGGGATTGAGTCCGTTCACCGGTGTTTCGGTCGTCCCCGCGCGCACGGGGGACGACCCCCGGTATTTCGGTCACCGTTCAGCGGCTGGGCTGCAGCGCCTTATCGTTTCCCTGCGCGCTTCCCTGCGCGCTTCCCTGCGCGTTTCCTTGCGCGTTTCCCTGCGCGCTTCCCTGCGCCACCGCATGCGGATCGCGGCGCGGCACGCCGTTGAACAGCAGGTTCAGCAGCACCGACAGCACGCAGGCCAGCAGGATACTGCTGTGCATCAGCGGCTGCAGCCACCTGGGCAGATGGTGGAACAGCGTGGGCGCGAAGGTCGGCAACAGCGAGATCGCCAGCGTCGCCGCGACGATATAGACGTTGTGCCGCTGCGATTCGAAATCGACGCGCCCCAGCGTGCGCACGCCCGCCGCGGTGACCACGCCGAACATGAACAGCGCGGCGCCGCCGAGCGCGGGCAGCGGCACCGAGGCCACCACGGTCGCCATCTTGGGGAACAGCCCCAGCACGCACAGGATCACGCCGGCCGCCACCACGACCCAGCGGCTCTTGACGCCGGTCACCACCA
>Ga0180218_1001828_pt1 | contig 12149 bp, 12 predicted proteins | sample eDN3rd37CKraftBY_FD_151334 | JGI IMG/M metagenome (GOLD analysis project Ga0180218, IMG submission 151334) | Enriched backyard soil microbial communities from Emeryville, California, USA - eDNA 3rd pass 37_C Kraft BY (version 2) (version 2) | ecosystem: Environmental > Terrestrial > Soil >... | reverse complement strand
GAGCTTCTGCGCCGGCATGAGCTTCCTCGCCATGGGCGCCTGGCCGGTCATGGGCTTTTTCGGACTGGATGCTTTCCTGATCTACGGCGCCTTCAAGCTGAACTACCGCGCCGGCCGCCGCCTCGAGGTGGTCGAGATCACGCCGGAGGATCTGAAGCTCGTCCGGGTGCATCCGAACGGGCAGCGCGAAGAGATCGCGCTCAATCCCTACTGGGCGCGCACGCACCTTGCCGAGCGCGAGGACGGCGCCAACCGGCTCTATCTGCGCTCGCATGGCCAGCACTACTCGGTCGGCAGCTTCCTCACGGATGACGAGCGTCGCGACCTGGCTGACGCGCTCGACCAGGCCCTCGCCGACGTCCGGCGCGGCTGATGCTTTCGGGGAGACGGCAATGATCGACCATCTCTCCATTGCCGTGCGGGATCTTCAGACGAGCGCCGCCTTTTATGCGGCCATCCTCGGCCCCCTGGAACTGACCCGCCTCGTCGAGCGGCCGCACACCATCGGCTTCGGCAAGCGCTATCCCGAGATCTGGCTGAATGCACGCCCCGGCATGGTGCCGATCGCTCCCGACACCGGCGCCCACATCGCGCTGAGGGCTCCGAGCCCCGAGGCCGTAACGGCCTTCCATACCGCAGCGCTCGCGAGCGGCGGCAGATGCGACGGCCCGCCCGGCCCCCGCCAAGCCGCCATGACCACCTACTTCGGCGCCTTCATTCGTGATCTCGATGGTAACCGCGTTGAGGCCGTGCACTTTCCGCCAGCGCCAAAACCCTGAATCATGGCACTCATCCGCAGCAGCAATAGCTGGATGAGTTGCACATCATGGTTCTACGCAGACCTTGCATCGGCATCCTGACAGCACTCGCGCTGCTCGCGGGCGGTGCCGCTACGGCACAGGACAAGGCGCCCCCCTCCCGTCCCATCGATCAGGTCACGGGGATGCTGCTCTACTGCATGCCCGTTGCCGCCGATCCTTGGACCAAGGATCTCTGCGCTGCCATCGACAAGGAGGCGATCGCGCGCGCCAAGGCGAACGACATCCGCTTCGTCGCCCTGACGACCCAGGACACCGACACGACGAACAAGCAGAAGGCGCGCGCAGCCGGCTTCGATCCCGCGAATGCCGAATGGGTGCTGGTGAAGGTCCAGCGGCTGACCCGCGCGGAGAAAGGGTGGAGCATCAGCTTGAACGCCGACGGCATCGCGCTCCAGCAGCCGGGCGCGCACGGCCTGCAGCGCCGCATCATCTATACGCAGGGCGCCATTCTCAGTGCCACGATCAGTCGGGCCGAGGCCGAGAAAGCGGGCAGGACGTTGATCGAGGGCCTGTTCCAGTATTTCACCAGCCCGAACAAGGCGGCCGCGCGTTGAACGGTTGAGTTCGCGCCACAGCTCCAAACAGTTACATTCCCCGCCTACGTTGCATTGCCAAAAAGCACGTGCAATCAGGATACGAGCCGCAACGGACGGCGAATCAGCGTGAGCACGCCGCACGGCACGGGTGGGAGAGACGGGCATGACGAGCGCAGCAGCAAAGCTTGAGGAAGGGCTGATCTTCATCGGCCAGAGCAATGCCGGCGACGGCGGCGGGCCGGAATGCCTGGAGCTGAAGCTCGCCAACCGCCACGGCCTCGTCACCGGCGCCACCGGCACCGGCAAGACCGTCACGCTGCAGGTGCTCGCCGAGGGCTTCTCAGCCGCGGGCGTCCCGGTCTTCGCCGCCGATATCAAGGGCGACCTCTCCGGCATTGCCATGAAGGGCGAGCCCAAGGACTTCCTGCTGAAGCGCGCCGAGGAAATCGGCCTCGAGGACTACGAGAACCACGCCTCGCCGACCATCTTCTGGGACATTTTCGGCGAGCAGGGCCATCCGATCCGCACGACCGTGCAGGACATGGGCCCGCTCCTGCTCTCGCGCCTCATGGAGCTCAACGAGGTGCAGGAGGGCGTGCTCAACATCATGTTCCGCGTGGCGCAGGACGAGAACCTGCCGCTGCTCGACCTCAAGGACCTGCGCGCCATGATCGCGGACGTGGCAAAGCGCGGCAAGGAGCTGCAGACCAAGTACGGCAATGTCTCCGCGACCTCGGCAGGCGCGGTGCAGCGCCGCCTGCTCGTGCTGGAGGAGCAGGGCGCCAACCACTTCTTCGGCGAGCCCGCCTTCGACATCAAGGACTTCATCCGCACGGCGCCGAACGGCCGCGGCATGGTCAATATTCTCGCCGCCGACAAGCTCATGAACACGCCGCGTCTCTACGCGACGTTCCTGCTGTGGATGCTCTCGGAGCTGTTCAACGAGCTCCCTGAGATCGGCGATCCGGAAAAGCCCAAGCTCGTCTTCTTCTTCGACGAGGCGCATCTGCTGTTCAACGAGGCGCCGAAAGCGCTGCTCGAGCAGATCGAGCGCGTCACGCGCCTCATCCGCTCCAAAGGCGTCGGCGTCTACTACGTCACGCAGAACCCACGCGACGTGCCGAATTCCGTCTCGGCCCAGCTCGGCAATCGCGTGCAGCACGCGCTGCGCGCCTTCACGCCCATCGAGCAGAAGGGCATTCGCGCCGCCGCCGAGACCTTCCGGCCCAATCCGGCGCTCGACGTCGAGCGTGTCATCCAGGAGCTGAAGGTCGGCGAGGCGCTGGTCTCGGTGCTGCACAACAAGGGCGAGCCCTCCATGGTGCAGCGGACCATGATCCTCCCGCCCTCGGGCCGCATGGGGCCTGTCACGCCCGCCGAGCGCCAGAAGCTCATCGATACGAGCCCCATTCAGGGCAAGTACGAGGACGTGGCCGACCGCGAGAGCGCCTACGAGATGCTGCAGAAGCGCGCCGAGGCGGCGGCTGCGGACGCGGAGAAGGCCAAGGAGGCGGATGCCGGCTGGGGCGGCCAGCTCGGTAAGACGATTTTCGGCCGCGGCCCGCGCGGCGGGATGTCGATGGGCGAGCAGATCACGCGCGACGTTTCCCGCTCGATCATGCGCTCCATCATCACCCAGGTGAAGAACGCGATCATCAAGTCAGTGTTTGGGGGGAGGAGGTAGGGGATATGGCAAGCCAGCGAAGTACTTTCAGGCCTGGCCGCTTCTTGCTGCCCGCGCAAACTCATCGACCTCATCGAAGCTCAATGGGAACATCGGCTTGGACTCGGCACTCATGACCAGTATGTCCCGCGACCGTAACTCGAGAAAGTACTGGGCCGACTTCGCCCGGATGCGCCAGGACCAAATGCCCTCTCCGGACTTTTCCAGAACAGCCACGGACTGAAGCTCGTCCTTGAGACGCTTGCAGACGAGCGCCGCTGCCGCCACTATTTGTGATCGTGCAGCCAACTCGATCGCTTCTGCAATCAAGGGAGACGGCAATCGGCCCAACTCCTTAGAGGTAACGTCTGCGAATGTAGTTGCGGCGCCCATATCCTTCTTCGTTAAGAGCTGATTGCGAATTTTGGCCATGAGCGCGTATGTGAGCATGCGGCCATCAGGCAAATACTGCCCACAGAGTAGGGCATCGCGATCGTCCAGAAACATTATGAGCGGCGCTTGCTGGGAGCTCACACGCCAACCTATCACCTTGCGGCCATCGGGCGCCTTGGCTGCTGGATCCCCCACGCCGCTCAGGCTCAGAGGCAGAATTCCCAGTTTGTGGCCAAGCAACTGGGCCGCAACCTGCAAAGGCTCTGAAAGAACTCGCGACAGGTTCGCCTGCAGGCGCGCATATTTTCTGACATCCGCCTGCGGATTTTGCAGAGTAAGATGCTCGATGGCGTCCCTCCATTTCTCGTCTGGTAGGACTTGCAGCTCGGGCCAGGACTTTATCCAGCGCCCATTGGCCGGCATCAGCGTTTTGTAGCATTCGAGATTCATGAACCGGTCATTGAGATCGTTTTCTTGTGCCGCGGGAACGCCAAATCCGAAATTTCCTGCAATGGCGTGGGCCGGGTCTGGTTTATCACTCCACAGGCGCACTAAATCGTCGAAGATGTCCCTGAAGGATTTGATGCCGATGGAACGGAGGCCTTCACGAACATCGCTGATAAGAAGCGGCTCCATGCCGCTATTGCCCATGAACTGGCCATGCCCGCCATTCGCGACCTGCGCCATGTAGTAGTCGACGTGATAGGCCTGCAGTGCCTTTGCCGGCAATTCAGAGCGCGTATAATATCCCCGTTCCAAGAGGGGATTGACGTACTCATCGACGAGAGCTGTGACGATCCTTTTATCGTCGACGTCGTCGAAAACGGACGCGCGAACCAAGATGGGTGTCGTGGAATTGGTGTCCGGCATTACCGATCTCTTCGCAGCGGCTACGCAAATAGGATCACGCAATGCGGCCTACGTCGAGGCTGTCACCGGAACCCGTTGCCCTCGATATGCGTGCGCGAAGCGCGTGCGTATCGAGGGCAACGCAAAAGGGCCGAGGCTATTCGGCAGGCGAGCGGCGCGACAGCCGGCGAACGCGGCGCCTAACCCCTCCGCAACACCCCCACCACGAGCGCGGCCATGGCGCCGACCTGAAACACCGCGCCCGCAAGGTGCGAATACTCCCACTGCGCGCGGAGCTGCGCCCAGTTCTCCGGCTGCACGCGCCACTGATCCGTCGCGACGTTGGCAGGGAACGTCCACATCCAGAAAACCGCCTGCGCCGCGACGAGGCACGCGAGCGCCACGACCACCGGACGCAGCACGGCGGGTTCGCGCCAGTACAGGACGATCAGCGCCAGCATTCCCGTGGCCTGGATGGCGAGCAGTAACGCGAGCCGGTTCCAGCCCGTATAGAGCTGCTGCGCGACGAAATAGTGCTCGCGGCTCATGCCGATCTTGTTCGGCAGTTCGAGCGCATGGGCGAGCGCCCCGCCGAGCGCCAGCGCGGTCGCCATCAGCGCGATGAAGAATGCGATATCGCGACCGCGCGCGTGCGTATGGGACATCGTGGACATGGGCGGCGCCTCCGCTCGGGTCATGCCCTCCTAAGGCACACACCGCGCGATGGTTCCCGCCTGCGCTAACGCGACGCCGCTACTCCGCTGCCATGCGCCGCCCGCGTCCGACGCCGTCGAGACGCTGGCGCACGAGGTCGATCGCGGAGCGCAGGATGTAGTATTGGTCCGCGAACCAGATGGGCAGCGGGATGTTGCGCACGGCCTCGTCGATCACGTCGAGCTCGGCGCGGTGCAACTGGAGATCCTGCGCGCTTTCCTTCTCGCCGATGACCGCCTCCAGCGCCTTGAGGCGACCATACCAGTAGATGAGCCGGCGGCGGATCTGCCAGCGGTAGAGCGCCGGCACGCCCTTGAAGAGCGGGATCATCACGCCGACGAGCGGGAGCAGCAGCACCGTCATGCGCTCGATCCAGTTCGCGAACCAGAAGGGCAGCGTGCGATTGAGCCAGTTCGGACCGGTGCGGTAGGCGCGCTCGGCGTCGGAGGACATGTCGAGCTCGGGGTCCTGCGCCTTGGGAAACTCGCCCACGGCATGAAAGAGGCCGCCCGGCGCGTGCACCGTCTTCGCCGCCTCGACGAGCAGGGAAACGAGCGCCGGATGCAGGTCCTTGTGCGCGGCGAGCACCGCCACCGGTGCCACCATGTGCACGTCAGCGGGCGGCTGGTTCGTGGCGAGGTCGATGGCGCCGGCGGGCAGCGTGATGTGTGTGAGATAGCGCAGATTGCGCACGTACGCCTCGGCATGCGCGAGGCTCATGAGGCGCACGCCCGGCGCACGCAGCAGCGCCTGGATGAGCGGCGCGTCGGGGCCGGATGTGAAAAACGCCACGTCCACCTCGCCGCGCTGGAGCATGTCGGCGCCGGCCTGCGCGGGGGCCGTGAGGAAGGTAGCATTGGTCGCGTCGACGCCGCTGAGCGCGAGCAGGCGAAGCGCGAGCGCGCGCGTGCCGCTGCCCTCGCCACCGACGATGATGCGCTTGCCCTTGATGTCCGTGAGACGATCGATCGTGGCGTCGCCGCGATAGAATATCCACATGGGCTCGAGATAGAGGCGGCCGAGCGAGACGAGGTCCGGACTAGCCTTGCGGTTCGTGGTGCCGCCCTGGAGCAGCGCCACCTGTACGCCGGAGCCGGGCTTCTCGAGGAGGCCCACGTTCTCGTCCGAGCCGGCCGTCGCGCGCACGTCGAGCGTGACGTGGGACTGCGCCAGAATACGCGCGTATTGCTCGCCGATGGCATAATAGCTGCCGGTCTCGCCACCCGTCGCGATCTGGATGCGGCTCGGTGGCGCCTGCTGCACGAAGAGCGAGGCGAACCAGAAGCTGGCGATGATGAGGGCCAGAACCGGCCCGAAGATCAGTGCGCGCTCGCGGAATTTCGCGGCCGTGATCTCGCGGAGGCGCTTGTTCAGCGCCAGATTGAACATTTCTTGATTTCTCTCGGTATTTTCCATTCGATCGCGACCGTCGCGCAGGGCGCCGGCCCGACTTGCACCCCGCAAAGCCGGCGGCCAGGGTTAAAGCCATAAGCCGGTCAGCTCAAGGCCGGTTCCCGACGATAGGAACAGCCTTCTCGGCCCTCGCCTTCGACCTTGCCTAAGTCCGGCCGCTCCCCTATAACCGCGCTCGTTCGAGCCGCCCGGCGGGGCATGCCGTGGCGGCTTAGATGCTTTGCATGATGCCTGCATTTCGCGGGCTCACGCGGAGAAATCTGCGTAAAATCAAGAATATGGAGAGCCAAATGCCCAAGATGAAGACCAAGAGCGGCGCCAAGAAGCGCTTCAAGATCACCGGGACGGGCAAGGTTCTTGCCGCGGCCCAGGGCAAGCGCCACGGCATGATCAAGCGGACGGCCAAGTTCATCCGCTCGGCCCGCGGCACCATGACCCTCAACGACAGCGACGCCGGCATCGTCAAGAAGTACATGCCGTACCACCGCTGAACGGCCCCGCCGTCAGCCCCCGCTGTCCAACGTAAGATTTTGAAGCTCGAGGAGAATTCCCATGGCCCGCGTCAAGCGTGGCGTGACCGCTCACGCAAAGCACAAGAAAGTCCTGGACGCCGCCAAAGGCTATTACGGCCGGCGCAAGAACACGATCCGCGTCGCCAAGCAGGCCGTCGAGAAGGCCCTGCAGTACGGCTACCGTGACCGCAAGCGCAAGAAGCGCACGTTCCGCGCGCTCTGGATCCAGCGCATCAATGCCGCCGCCCGCGAGCACGGCATGACCTACGGCAATTTCATCCATGGCCTGTCGGTCGCCGGCATCGAGGTCGACCGCAAGGTGCTGGCCGATGTCGCGGTGAAAGACCCGGCCGGCTTCAAGGCGCTCGTCGAGCAGGCGAGCGCGGCTGCTTCCAAAGCTGCGTAAGTCTCGTCCCTCAATTCGACGAGGCGCGCCATGACCGCCGACCTTTCAACCCTCGAAACCGAGCTGATCGGTGAGATCGAGCGCGCCGACAACCTCGGCGCCATCGAGCAGGTGCGCATAGGCGCGCTCGGCAAGAAGGGGCGCGTGTCCGAGCTCATGAGCCAGCTCGGCAAGATGGCGCCCGAGGAGCGCAAGGCCTTCGGCGCGGCAGTCAACCAGCTCAAGTCGACCGTCACGGAAGCGCTCGAGCGCCGCAAGGGCGTACTCGAGGATGCAGCGCTCTCGCAGCGTCTCGCGAACGAGACGGCGGATGTGACGCTGCCGGTGCGGCTCGGGCCGCAAGCCGATGGCCGCATTCACCCGGTCAGTCAGGTCTGGGACGAGGTCACGGAAATCTTCGCCGATATGGGCTTCGCCGTCGCCGAAGGCCCGGACATCGAGACGGACGACCTCAACTTCACCAAGCTCAACATCCCGCCCGAGCATCCCGCGCGCCAGGAGCACGACACGTTCTACCTGAGCCCGCGCGCGGACGGCTCGCGCATGGTTCTGCGCACGCATACGAGCCCGGTGCAGATCCGCACGATGTTGAGCCAGAAGCCGCCGATCCGCATCATCGCGCCCGGCCGCGTCTACCGCTCCGACAGCGACCAGACGCACACGCCGATGTTCCACCAGATCGAAGGTCTCGTCATCGACGAGGAGACGCATCTCGGGCATCTGAAGTGGTGCCTCGAGGAGTTCTGCAAGGCCTTCTTCGAGGTCGACGAAGTCAAGATGCGCTTCCGCGCCTCGCACTTCCCCTTCACCGAGCCCTCCATGGAAGTCGACGTCGATGCCGCCGCGATCGGCAAGCCGGGGCGCTGGCTCGAAATCCTCGGCTCCGGCATGGTGCATCCGAATGTGATCGCCGCGTGCGGCCTCGATCCGGAGAAGTACCAGGGCTTCGCCTTTGGCATGGGCCTCGATCGCATCACCATGCTGAAGTACGGCATCCCCGATCTGCGCGACATGTTCAGTGCCGACATGCGCTGGCTGCGTCACTACGGCTTCCTGCCCTTCGACGTGCCGACGCTCGCGGGTGGCGTAAGTAGCTAATCGCTTCGCGAGCGAGGGCTAGCCCTCGCGCTCCCACCCTCCCGGACCCACCCGCATTCATGAACTCCCAAATCATAAAGAACGGGGGTGCGGGGGTGTCCCCCGCGCGGGTGCAGGGCCTGCGGCCCTGCTCGCGCTGAAGGCGCGATCAGAAATCCAGCGGCAACACGCGCACGGTCTCGCCCGTTGACACGGCCGCAGCCTTCGGCGGGCGGACGATGAGGCAATCGGCGATCGCGAGCGGCGAGAGGAGCGAGCTGTCCTGCGAGCGCACGGGCGTCACGCGCGGCAAGCCGTCGACGCTGGGCGTCAGCGTCGCGCGCATGTAGTGCTGGCGCGGGCCGTTCGCCTCGATGGCAACCGCCGCCTCCGCAAGCCGCGTCGCTTCCGTGGCCACGGGCCGTCCCGCCAATTGCTCGACCAGTGGCGCCAAGAAGACGCGCGCGCACACGAGCGCCGATACAGGATTGCCGGGCAGGCCGATGACGCGCAACGCGCCGAGACGCCCGCTCATCAGCGGCTTGCCGGGGCGCATCGCGATCTTCCAGAAGGCCAGCTCCATGCCCTGCTTCGAGAGCACCGGCGCGACGAGATCATGATCACCGACCGAAGCGCCGCCGATCGTCACAAGCACATCCGCATCCTTGGCACGCGCGACGTGGTCCATCAGGCTTTCCGCCGTATCGCGCGCAATGCCGAGCTGGATGACCTCGGCGCCGAAAGCGCGCATCATCGCGCCGATACCGAGATGGTTCGAGGCCACGATCTGACCTGCGCCAGGCGTTTCGCCGGGACGCACGAGCTCGTCGCCCGTCGAGAGGATCGCCACCTTGGGCCGCCGGAACACCTCGACCTCGCCGTGCCCCATGGACGCCGCGAGCGACAGCTCGCGCGGTCCGAGACGGCGGCCGGCGTCGAGCAGCACCATGCCTTCGCGGAAATCGCCGCCGCGCGGACGAATGTGATCGGTCTGAACATCATCGCCCTGCACGAGAACCTGATCGCCCTCGCGCTCCGTGTGCTCCTGGATAACGATGCCGTCGGCGCCTTCGGGCACCGGCGCCCCCGTGAAGATGCGGACCGCCTCGCCCGCTCCAAGCCGACCACCGAACGGATGCCCCGCGGCAGATTCGCCAATCACTTTCAGCTTCACCGGCAATCGTGCGACGTCCGCGGCGCGCACAGCGTAGCCATCCATCGCGGAAGCGGCGAACGGCGGTTGCGTCAGTCTGGCAGCGAGTGGCTCGGCGAGAATGCGGTCGTGCGCGGCCTCGATGGCGATGCGCTCGCGCCCGAGCGGTTGGGCATCCGCAAGAATGCGGGCGAGCGCGTCCTCGACGGAGAGCAATGGCGATGCCATGGCCTCAATCCTTTGCGCTCGACGGCGCCGCGCGCCAGGTACCGGAACGGCCGCCACTCTTCTCGACGAGTTGCACGGGCCCGATGATCATGCCGCGATCCGCAGCCTTCAGCATGTCGTAGATCGTGAGGCAGGCGACCGATACGGCCGTCAGCGCCTCCATCTCGACGCCCGTCTGACCGCTCACTTTCACCTCGGCGCGCACGGCGATGCCGCAGGGCTTCTCGCGCATCTCGAAGTCGACACTCGCCTTGCTGATCGCGAGCGGATGGCAGAGCGGAATCAGCTCGTGCGTGCGCTTGGCCGCCATGATTCCGGCGAGACGCGCCGCCGCGAGCACGTCGCCTTTCTTGGCCTCGCCGGTCGTCACCAGCGCCAGCGTCTCCGGCGCCATCGACACGAAGCCTTCGGCGACAGCGGTCCGCGCGGTCACGGCCTTGTCGGACACATCGACCATGACGGCATCGCCCGCCTCGTTGATGTGCGAGAGGCGGCTCATGACGTGCGTCCCGTCAGCAATTCGCGCGTCGCGGCCGTGACGTCCTCCTTGCGCATGAGGCTCTCGCCGACAAGGAAGGCGTGCACGCCGACCTTGGCGAGACGCTGGAGATCGGCGTAGCTCGCAATGCCGCTCTCGCCGATGACGATGCGGTCCTTCGGGACACGCGGCGCCAGCCGCTCGGTCGTCGCGAGCGTCGTCTCGAACGTCTTGAGATTACGGTTGTTGATGCCGATCAGACGACACGGCAATGCGAGCGCGCGATCGAGCTCGGCATCGTCATGCACCTCGACGATCGCATCCATGCCCCAGGCCTGTGCGGCGGCCGCGAGATCGCGCGCCACGGCATCCTCGATCTGCGCCATGATGATGAGAATGCAGTCCGCACCCCACGCGCGCGCCTCGGCCACCTGATAGGTGTCGAGCATGAAGTCTTTGCGCAGCGCCGGAAGCCGCGTGGCTTTGCGTGCCGCCGTCAGATACTCTGGTGCCCCCTGGAAGGACGGCGTATCCGTCAGCACGGAGAGGCACGCCGCGCCGCCCGCCTCGTAGGCCTTCGCGAGCGTGGGCGGATCGAAATCGGCGCGGATGAGGCCTTTCGACGGCGAGGCTTTCTTGATCTCGGCGATCAGCGCGAACTGGCCTTCGCGGACGCGGCGCTCGAGTGCGCCGGCAAAGGACCTGACTGGCGTCGCGCGGCGCGCCGCCTCCTCGATGGCCGCCTCCGGCCGCACACGCTTCGCCTCGGCGATCTCGGCGAGCTTGTACTTGGTGATCTTGCTGAGGATGTCGCTCATGATTGCCCGTATACCGCGCCGGGGCCCTGCCTTTCCAGCATGAACGCCCGCTAGGCCGAACACATCAAGAGGATTGCTTAAGGCCCGGCGTCTTTGCCGCACCTCGGCAGCTCGCGTATAAGGCCCCACATTGATCATAGCATGGCAGGTCCGGACAGAATGGCGGCCGCAGACAGGAGCGACGCGGAGTTCACGCTCGCGCACCTTTCAGACGTGCACTTGAGCCCGCTGCCGCCGATCGGCGCGCGTCACTGGAATGTGAAGCGTCTCCTCGGCTGGCTCAATTGGCAGCACCGGCGCCGCCACTTCTACAGCCGCGACGTCCTCGATCGCATCGTCGCCGACATCGTGGCGCAGGCACCCGACCACATCGCTGTGACGGGCGACCTCGCGAACCTCGGGCTGCCGGCCGAGCACGAGGCCGCACTCGCCTGGCTCCGGGCACTCGGCGATCCCGAACGCGTAACGGTCATCCCCGGCAATCATGACATCTACAGCAGGATCGGCACCGACGTCGGCACCGCGCGCTGGCATCCGCACATGTCGCCGAACACAGCGGCGGCCGACTACGCCATCGCAGAAGCGCTGAGCGAGGCGGCCGCGTTTCCCTTCGTGCGCCGCTTCGGAAAGCTGGCGATCATCGCGCTGAACTCGGCCGTGCCGACGTGGCCGTTCTACGCCATCGGCCGCATCGGGAAAGCGCAGCTCGAACGCCTCGGCCGCATTCTCGATCGCCTCGGCGCGGAAGGTCTCACGCGCGTCGTCCTCATCCATCATCCGCCGCTGCCGGGTCTCGCGAAAGCCCGCCACGATCTCGAGGATGCCGATGCGCTTGCCGACGTCCTCGCGCGTCACGGCGCCGAACTCGTGTTGCATGGTCATGAGCATATCGCGAGCGAGCACTGGCATCCGTCTTCATCCGGCGCCATCCCGGTCATCGGCGTGCCGTCCGCGTCGCTTGCGCGCCCCTATAAGAAGGAGCCGCCGGCTCGCTATCACCTCTATCGCCTCGCGCTCAATGACAACCGTCCCTCCATCGAGCTGATCTCGCGCGGCCTCGCCGAGCCGGACGGACCGGTTGTGGAGCT
>Ga0180218_1001827_pt1 | contig 12174 bp, 11 predicted proteins | sample eDN3rd37CKraftBY_FD_151334 | JGI IMG/M metagenome (GOLD analysis project Ga0180218, IMG submission 151334) | Enriched backyard soil microbial communities from Emeryville, California, USA - eDNA 3rd pass 37_C Kraft BY (version 2) (version 2) | ecosystem: Environmental > Terrestrial > Soil >... | reverse complement strand
TGTGGCGTGCATCGAGACGGCTTCGTGCCCTGTCGGTCATCACATCTTCCGCAACGCGGGCGCCCGGAGGCTTGTTCCCGCGGTCACGACCCGCGACAGGCTCGTCACGCACCCTTCACAGGCTTGTCGTGCGGCGCGGCGACCCGCTCGTCGTCCGGCTCGTCGTCCGGCGCGTCGTTCGTCGCCATGTCGCCCGCGGGCGACGGGTCGCCCCAGGCCTCGAGCGCGAGGGCCAGCACGGCCCGCACCACCCCCGCCCGAACCTCGGCACGGGTGCCGGCGAGGTCGAGGCGGCGGCCCCGGTCGCCCGCGGGGGTGCTCACGGCGACGTACGCCTCGCCCGGGGGGTGCCCGTCCTGCGGGTCGGGCCCGGCGACGCCGGTCGTGGCGAGGCCGACGTCGGCGCGCAGCGCGCGGCGCACGCCGGCCGCCATCTGGGCGGCGACCTCGGGGTCCACGGGCCCTCTGCGCGCCAGGAGGTCCGGGTCGACGCCGAGCGTCGCCGCCTTGAGGTCCGTCGCGTACGCGACGACCCCGCCCCGGACGACCGCGGACGCCCCGGGCACGTCGACGAGCGTGGCCACCACGAGCCCGCCGGTGAGGGACTCCGCCGCGGCCAGCGACCAGCCACGGCCCCGCGCGCCGTCGAGCACCGCCCGCGCGAGCGCCCCCGGCGTCCCGGCCGCCGGGCCGGCGGGGTCCGGCGTCACGCGGCGGGCCGGGGCCCGGCCTCGCGCCGCCCCGCGGCGAGGAGGCGTGCCCCCTGCGCGAAGTAGTCGACGCCCGTCACGACGGTCACCGCGATCGCGGCCCACAGCACGATCCACGCCACGACGTGCACGACGCCGGGGAGCGCCGCCAGGGGCAGCAGGAAGAGCGTGATCGCGACCGCCTGCAGCACCGTCTTCAGCTTGCCGCCCCGCGAGGCGGGCATCACGGCGTACCGGAGCACCACCATCCGCAGCACGGTGACGGCCAGCTCGCGCACGAGGATGACGGTCGGCACCCACCAGGGCAGCTCGCCCAGCGGCCAGCAGAGCAGGATCAGGGCGGCGCCCACGAGCGCCTTGTCCGCGATGGGGTCGAGGATCTTGCCGAGGTCGGTCACGAGGTTGCGCGAGCGGGCCAGGTAGCCGTCGACCCGGTCGCTCACGGCGGCGACGACGAACACGCCCGTCGCCACGAGGCGCCAGGTGACCGAGTCGCCGCCCTCCATGAGCAGCGTCCACGCGAACACGGGGACGAGCGCGATGCGCGCGAGGGTCACCGCGTTGGCGACGTTCCAGGGCGAGGGCGCTTCGTTGACCACCCGACCACCCTAGCGGCGTCGCGGCCCCCCGCGTCCCCGCGATTCACCCGCTGCCCCCGCGAGCGTCGGCGCGGGGACGGCATCCGCGGCAGTACCCTCCTCGCGTGGCACGGCACGCGTCCGACGACGGACGACCCGCCCGATGGCCCTACGCCGTCGCCGCCCTGGCCGCCGCGGCCGCGGGCGCCGCCGTCGCGCTCGCCTGGAGCGGATCGCCGCCCGACGTGGGCGCCGGCGCCGCACCGCCGTCCGCGACCGGTGACCTCGACGGCTCGCCCGCCTCCTCGCCGGGCGCGACACCCAGCCCGACGCCCAGCCCGACACCGAGCCCCGCGGCATTCACGCTGCTCGCCGCGGGCGACCTCCTCACCCACGACCCGGTCGTCCGTTCGGCCGGCGGCCCGCGGGACGCCGACTTCACGCCCCTGCTGGCCGGGCTCGACCCCTGGGTGCAGGGCGCCGACCTGGCCCTGTGCCACCTGGAGGTGCCGGTGGCGCCGAAGGGCACGGACCCCAGCGGCTACCCGCTCTTCGGCGCGCCCCCGGGGCTCGTGCGCGACCTCGACGAGCAGGGCTGGGACGGCTGCTCGACGGCGTCGAACCACTCGGTCGACCGCGGGTACGACGGCGTCACCGCCACGATCCGGCGCCTGTCCGCCGCCGGGATGGGCTTCGCGGGCACGGCCCGCAGCGCGGCCCAGCAGGACGAGCCGCAGCGGTACGTGCTGACCCGCGAGGGCCGGGAGATCACGGTCGCGCACCTGGCCGCCGCCTACGGCCTCAACGGGCTCCCGCTGCCCGCGGACGCGCCGTGGGCGGTGGACCTCATCGACGCGGACCGTCTCGTGCGGCAGGCCCGCGACGCGCGGGAGGCCGGCGCCGACGTCGTCGTCGTGAGCCTGCACGCCGGGGTCGAGTACACCGAGGTGCTCACCGACCAGCAGGAGGACGTCGTGCGGCGGCTCGCCCGGTCCGGCGACGTCGACCTGGTGATCGGGCACCACGCGCACGTGCCCCAGCGGATCGACCGCGTCGGCGAGGGCCCCGACGGCGACGGCATGTGGGTCGCCTACGGCCTCGGCAACCTGCTGTCGAACCAGAGCGCCGACTGCTGTGACGCGCGCACCAGCAACGGCGTCATGCTCTCCGCCACCGTCGTGCAGCGCGCCCCGGACGAGCCCGCGCGCGTGACCGACGTGACCTGGACCGGCACCACCGTCGACACCGGCGGCGGTCACCGCGTGCTCGCGCTCCCCGACGCCCTCGCCGACCCCGCTGCGACCACCCTGTCCGCCGCGGAGCTCGAGGCTCGCGAGGACCGCGTCCGGGACGCGGTCGGCGACGCCGCGCCGGAACGGCAGGAGCCGTCCGTCGCCACGGGCCCGCCGCCGGAGGTGCTCCCCCGCGACGACTGACGGTGCGGATCGCCCGGGAGGCCGGCGTCCGGACGTCAGCGCCAGCCGTTCTCCGGGTCGGTGTCGGCGTCGTCGTGGTAGTCCTTCGCCACGGGCGGGGCGTGCCCGTCGGTGCCGTCGGCGTACGGGTCCGCCGCGCCCGCCGCCGAGCCGTCGTCGGCGTCCTGGTCGTAGGCCTGCGGCGTCTCGCCACGGATCAGCGCGAGCGCGGACGGCAGGTCGTCCGGCGTCACCAGCACCTCGCGCGCCTTCGAGCCCTCGGACGGGCCGACGATCTCGCGGGACTCGAGCAGGTCCATGAGGCGGCCCGCCTTGGCGAAGCCGACGCGCAGCTTGCGCTGCAGCATGGACGTCGAGCCGAACTGGGTCGTGACGACCAGCTCCGCGGCCTGCAGCAGCAGGTCGAGGTCGTCGCCGATGTCCTCGTCCACCTGCTTCTTGGCCGCCGCGGGCGCGGTGACGTCCTCGCGGTAGACGGGCTTGAGCTGTTCCTTGACGTGCTCGACGACGCTGTGCACCTCGGACTCGGTGACCCACGCACCCTGCACGCGCATGGGCTTGGCCGCGCCCATCGGCAGGAAGAGCGCGTCACCCTGGCCGATGAGCTTCTCGGCGCCGGGCTGGTCGAGCACGACGCGGGAGTCGGCGAGCGACGACGTCGCGAACGCGAGGCGGGACGGGACGTTCGCCTTGATGAGGCCGGTGACGACGTCCACCGACGGACGCTGCGTGGCGAGCACGAGGTGGATGCCCGCGGCGCGCGCGAGCTGCGTGATGCGCTGGATCGAGGCCTCGACGTCGCGCGGGGCGACCATCATGAGGTCCGCGAGCTCGTCCACCACGACCAGCAGGTACGGGTAGGGCGCGATCTTGCGCTCGGAGCCCGGCAGCGGCTTCACCTTGCCCGCCCGGACCGCGGTGTTGAAGTCGTCGACGTGCTTGTAGCCGAAGGTCGCCAGGTCGTCGTAGCGCGCGTCCATCTCGCGCACCACCCAGTCCAGGGCCTCGGCGGCCTTCTTGGGGCTGGTGATGATGGGCGTGATGAGGTGCGGGATGCCCTCGTAGATCGTGAGCTCGACGCGCTTCGGGTCCACGAGGATCAGGCGCACCTGCTCGGGCGTGGCGCGCATGAGGATGGACGTGATCATCGAGTTGATGAAGCTCGACTTGCCCGCGCCGGTGGCGCCCGCGACGAGGATGTGCGGCATCTTCGCGAGGTTCGCGACGACGTAGCCGCCCTCGACGTCCTTGCCCACGCCCATGACCATGGGGTGCTCGGTGCGGCGGGCCGCCGACGAGCGCAGCACGTCGCCGAGGACCACGGTCTCGCGGTCGGAGTTCGGGATCTCGATGCCGATCGCGGACTTGCCGGGGATCGGCGACAGGATGCGCACGTCCGCGCTCGCCACGGCGTACGCGATGTTGTTGGAGAGCGACGTGATGCGCTCGACCTTGGTCTTGGCCCCGACCTCGACCTCGTACCGGGTGACCGTCGGGCCGCGGGTGAAGCCGGTGACCTGCGCGTCGACCCCGAAGTCCTCGAACACCTTCGTGAGCGACTCCACGACACGGTCGTTCGCCGCCGACCGGGTCTTGTGCGGCGCGCCCTTGCCGAGGGAGTCCTCGTTGGGCAGCAGGTACACCGTGTCGCCGTCGAGCATGGGCTGCTCGGCGCGTCCCATCGGGGGCAGCTCGCCCGCCGGCGGGGCCGCGGGCTCCTCCGCGGGCACGGCCTCCACGGGGGCGGTCGCGGCGGCGCCGACCCGCTGCGTGGCTGCGGCCTTGCCGGCCTTCGCTGCGGCGGCGCGACCGGCCGCGGCCTCCTTCTCGAGCAGCGCCGCCTTCTCGAACGCCTCGTCGCCGGCGTACTCGTCGAGGCCGTCGGCGGCGGCCGCCTCCGCGGCCCGCTGCGCCTTCGTCTTGCGCGTCCGCTTCTTGCGCGGCGCCGGGTCGGTGCCGTCGTGTCGGGAGACGCCCTCCGCGAGCGCGAGCCCGTCGTCGTCGACCGGGTCCTCCCGGTGGTTGCCGGTGAGGCGGTCGTACAGGCCGCGCAGCCGCTCGGGGATGCGGTGCACCGGCGTGGCGGTGACCACGAGGAGTCCGAAGAAGCCCAGCAGCAGGAACAGCGGGACCGCGACCCACTCGGTCAGCCCGGTCACGACCGGCGTCGCGGCCAGGTAGCCGATGATGCCGCCGGCGTCCTGCAGCGCGGCGAACCCGTCGGCCGGCGCGGGCGTGCCCTCCGCGATGGCGACCAGCGCGCACACCGACACGACGATGAAGATCAGGCCGATGGCGACGCGGGAGTTGGCCTGCCCCCGCTCCGGGTGCCGCATGACGCGGAATCCCAGCCACAGGAGCAGCACGGGGACGGCCACGCCGGCGAGCCCCACGGTGCCGGCGACGACGGCGTGCACGACGGTGCCGAAGGTGCCGGAGATGCCCCACCACTCGCGCGCCGCCACGACCAGCGCGAGGGCGATGAGGAAGAAGGCGACGCCGTCTCGGCGGTGCTCGGGTTCCAGGTCTCTTGCTCCCTTGGTGATGCTGCGGGTCAGGCCGCCGAGCCCGTGCGCGACGCCCAGGTACAGGCCGCGCACGGCCCGGACGGGCCACGACTGGCGCGCCGGTCCCGACCGCGCAGGCCGCCGGGCCGGCGCCTTGCGCGTGCCCGAGCCGCGGCCGGAGCCGGAGCCCTTGCCCGACGAGCGGGTGGACGACGACCTGCCGGACGAGGACCGGGCGGGCGCGCGCCGGGTCGGGGCGGCCACGGATGCGGTCCGCCCCGTTCGTGCCGTCCCCCGCGGAGTCCCGGTAATTCTGCGGGCGGGTGTCCGGGTCGCCATGATGCCCCCACGGTACCCGCGCCCGGGGTCACGACGCCGCAGGTCCCGGGCGCGTGTTGCCGGTCCCCCGCGGGACCGTCAGCCCGCTGTGAGAAGCCCCACGGCCAGCGTCACCACGCCCGCGGCGAGGACGGCGGCCCCGGCGGGCAGCAGCAGCACCGCCCGGTTCGGGGCCGTGCGCCCGGCCCCCACGGCCGAGAGGAAGAACCCGGCCGGCAGGAGGATCGCGGCCACGAGCACGCCGGTCGCGGCGAGCCAGCGCCAGCCGCCGGAGAGGTCGGTCGCCTCGGCGAGCACCACGCACAGCAACCCGAGGAGGACGAGCACCCCGGCGTGCGCGTGGCCCGCCCGGAAGAAGGACGTCTGGAACGGCGTCGCGGGCACCTTCCCCGTGACGACCTTGACGAGGAACCACCCGCCGGACTCGATGCCGACGACGGTCAGGAGCACGATGCCCGCGGTGATGCGGGCGGCGTCGGTGAGCTCGAGCACGGGGACCTCCGCTGGGTGAGAGTGGCCGGACGACGTTTGCGAACACTGTTATAGAACACCGTTCGCAAACAGTCGTCAAGAGGTCTAGGCTCGCCGCATGGCCCGCCCCCGCCTCCACGACGACGCGCTGCGCACCCGCCTGCTCGAGGTCACCTCCGAGGCCCTGTCCACCGGCGGCGAGCCCGCCGTCACGGTGCGGTCGGTCGCGGCCGCCGCCGGGACCAGCGCGTCGGCGGTCTACGCCCTCTTCGGCTCGCGCGAGGACCTGCTCGCCGCCGTCAGCGCCGAGGGGTTCCGCCGGTTCGCGGTCCACCTCGCCGCTGTGCCGCGCACGGACGACGCGGCCGCCGACCTGCGTGCGCTCGGGGTGGCCTACCGCCGCAGCGCGCTCGCGGACCCGCACTTCTACCGGACGATGTTCGATCGTGCGGTGCGCCCCGGCGCGGACGCCCCGCCCGCCGTCGACCAGCCCACCTTCCGCGTGCTGCGCGACGCCACCGCGCGCGTGCTCGGGGTCGGGCCCGACGACGCCGAGCACGTCGCCGTCGGGCTGTGGGGGCTCGTGCACGGCCTGGTGTCCCTCGAGCTCGCGGGCCTGCTGCCCGGGGACGAGGCCGCCCGCGCGGCGCGCTACGACGCCGCGGCGGGCGCCGTCGGTCCTGCCCTGCTGGCGCGCTGACGGCCCCGCCCGGACGCTGCGCTCAGTCCCTGGGCTGCTGGGACTCGCTGCTCGACCTGCGCCACTCCTCGACGCCGGCCACGTGGCGCGCCACCGCGTCGGCCGGAAGGAACGACCCGCGGAACGACGCCGCCGCGAGGTCGGCGCGCTGGTCACGGGTCAGGTGGAACTGCGCCGTCACGGCGTCGTCGACCTCGTCGACGTAGCCGCCGAAGTACGACGGGTCGTCGGAGTTCAGGGAGACGTTCAGGCCCGCCTCGAGCATCGCCGGCAGCGGGTGCTCCGCGAGCGACGGCACGGCCCGCAGCCGCACGTTGGAGACGGGGCAGACGGTGAGCGGGACCTGGTCGCGCACCAGCCTCGCCACGACGTCCGGGTCCTCGAGCGAGCGGATGCCGTGATCCACCCGCTCCGCGCCGAGCACGTCCAGCACCTCGGTGACGTGCCAGGCGGGGCCCTCCTCGGCGGCGTGCGCCGTGCGCCGCAGCCCGTGCGCGGCGGCCTTGGCGAACGCGGGCGCGAACGGGGCGGCCGAGAACCCCACCTCGGTGGACGCGAGCCCCACGCCGGCGACGGGGGCGTCGAGGGCCAGGAGGTCGTCGAGCAGCGCCTCCGCCTCCGAACCGGGCCGGTGCCGCAGGAAGGCCGCGATGAGGAGGCCGGAGACGCCGAGCTCGGCCTCGCCGTCCGCCAGCCCCTGCGTCACGCCCGCCACGACCTCCGCGAGCGGCACGCCCCGCGCGACGTGCGTCTGCAGGTCGACCATGAGCTCGGCGTGCCGCACCCCGCCCGCCGCCGCACGGCGCAGGTACGCGACCGTGAGGTCCGCGAAGTCCTCCGCCGTGCGCAGCACCTGCGACGTCGCGTGGTACAGGTCCAGGAAGGACTGCAGGTCCGTGAAGTCGTACGCCGCGCGCAGCGCGGCCGGGTCCGCGAACGGCAGGTCCACCCCGTTCCGCTCCGCGAGCGCGAACGCGAGGTCCGGCTCGAGGGTGCCCTCCAGGTGCAGGTGGAGCTCGGCGCGGGGCGGTCGCTGCGGGGTCGCCGCGAGCGGGTGGGACGGCGCCGGGGTCGAGGGGGTCGGGGTCATGCCAGGCAGCGTACGGGTCCCCGCTCGCCCGTCAGGCGACCGGGGCGAGCCTGGCCCGCAAGCCCCCTGTGATCTCGCGCACCAGGCCGACCCAGAGCATGCCGCCCGCCACCACGGCCACGGTCGCGAGGCCCTCGAACACGGGGATCGTCTCCGGGTCGCGCGAGGCGAGGCCCAGGGATGAGAAGGCCGCCTGGTTCGACGCCCACAGGCCCACCAGCCAGCACGCCCACCACCAGCCGAGGCGACCCGGCGTCCGGCCGCCTCCCACCACGGCGGCGCGCACGTCGCGCACCACCTGGAACGGGAACCAGAGGGAGACGACGGGGACCGCCCAGCCCAGCCAGACCCACACCGGCCCACGCACCTGCCGGACCGTCGGGGCCAGCGCCACGGCGGCACGGCGGCACTGCTGGAGCCAGAGGCAGGCGACGACGAACGCCGCGACCTGGAGCGGCAGGAGGAGGTTGCCGAGCGCGTCGTACGAGGTCGAGACGTCCAGGAGGGACCCGCCCGCCGCGAGCGCTGCCTCGTAGGGCGCGACCGCCCGGAACGAGGCGACGAGGAGGACCACCTGGATCGCGCACCAGGCCACGGCGAGGGCGGCCGTCGCCGTCGCGAGCCCGGTCGGCGCGGCCAGCGGCGGGGCCCAGCCCGCCGGGACCGCGGGCGTGCCGGGCGGCGGCGCGTATCCCGCCGGCACGTACCCCGGCGGCGCGTACGCGCCGTACCGCGGCTGCGGAGCCTGCGGTCGGACGGGCGGTGCGGACGGGGTGGTGCCGGACGGCGGGGCGGGCGGGGTCGTGCCGGACGGCGGGGCGAACGGGTCGGGGGTCGTCATCGAGTCCTCCGGGGACGGCGGCGGGGCCGCGCCAGCATAGTGGCGCGGCCCCGCCGCTCGTGCGCCCCGACCAGGGCCTTCGTCGGGACGGTCAGGCCTCGACGACCACCGGCACGATCATCGGCCGGCGGCGCAGGCGCCGGTTGACCCACTGGCCGATGACGCGGCGCATCACCTGCTGCAGCTGGTAGGTGTCCGTGGCGCCGCCGGCGATCGCGTTCTCGAGCGCGGCCACGACGTCGGGCTGGATCTCCTCGAAGACCGCGTTGTCCTCGGCCATGCCGCGGGCGAGGATCTGCGGGCCGGCGATCACCTTGCCGGTCGCGGTGTCGACGACGGCGAAGACGGAGACGAAGCCCTCCTCGGACAGCGTGCGGCGGTCCTTGAGCTCGTTCTCCGTGACCGCGCCCACGGTCGACCCGTCGACGAAGACGTACCCGCATGGCACCGCGCCGACGACGGACGCCTTGCCGTCCACGAGGTCGACGACGACGCCGTCCTCGGCGAGGATCACGCGGTCGGCGGGCACGCCCGTGCGGACGGCGAGCGCGCCGTTCGCCACCAGGTGGCGGACCTCGCCGTGCACCGGCATGACGTTCTTCGGCTTGAGCACGTTGTAGCAGTACAGGAGCTCGCCGGCGCTCGCGTGGCCGGACACGTGCACCTTCGCGTTGCCGGAGTGCACGACGCGCGCGCCGAGGCGGGTGAGCCCGTTGATGACCCGGAACACCGAGTTCTCGTTGCCCGGGATGAGGGACGACGCGAGGATCACGGTGTCGCCGTGGCCCACCTGGACCTTGTGGTCACCGTTGGCCATGCGGCTCAGGGCGGCCATCGGCTCGCCCTGCGACCCGGTCGACATGTAGACGATGCGGTCGTCGGGCAGGCTCGCGGCCTGCTTGAGCTCGACGAGGACGCCCGGCGGGACGTCGAGGTAGCCGAGCTCGGCCGCGATGCCCATGTTGCGCACCATCGAGCGGCCGACGAGCGCGACCTTGCGGCCGTGCGCGTGCGCGGCGTTCAGCACCTGCTGCACGCGGTGCACGTGCGAGGAGAACGACGCGACGACGATCCGCTTCTCGGCCTGCGCGAAGACGCTGTCCAGGACCGGGCCGATCTCGACCTCGTTCGTGACGAACCCCGGCACCTCCGCGTTGGTGGAGTCGACCATGAACAGGTCGACGCCCTTCTCGCCGAGCCGGGCGAACGCCCGCAGGTCGGTGATGCGGCCGTCGAGCGGCAGCTGGTCCATCTTGAAGTCGCCGGTGTGCAGCACCGTGCCGGCGCCGGTCGTGACGGCCACGGCGAGCGCGTCCGGGATCGAGTGGTTGACGGCGACGAACTCGCAGTCGAACGGGCCGAACCGCGCGGTCTGGTCCTCCGCCACGACGCGCAGCACCGGCTTGATGCGGTGCTCCTTGAGCTTCGCCTCGACGAACGCGAGGGTGAGGCGCGACCCGACCAGCGGGATGTCCCGCCGCAGCCGGAGCAGGTACGGCACGGCGCCGATGTGGTCCTCGTGCCCGTGCGTGAGGACGATCGCCTCGATGTCGTCGAGACGATCCTTGATGTACTCGAAGTCCGGCAGGATCAGGTCGACGCCGGGCTGGTGGTCCTCGGGGAAGAGGACGCCGCAGTCGATGACCAGCAGGCGGCCCTCGTACTCGAGGACGGCCATGTTGCGGCCCACCTCGCCCAGACCGCCGAGGGCCACGATGCGCAGCCCCTTCGACGGCAGGGCGGGGGGCAGGGGAAGTTCGGGGTGAGGGTGGCTCACGGGGCCTCCAGGCCGGTAGGTCTTACGGAAGTGTGGTGGCGCCCGCACGGACGCCGTCGTTCAGGTAGCCCGCCGTCGCGAGGGCGTCGCGCACCAGCGCGACGTCGTCCTCGGAGGCGGCCACGTTGGGCAGGCGCAGCTCGCGGTTGTCGACGAGGCCGAGCGCCTCGATCGCCGCCTTGGCCATCACGGCCTGCGCGCCGGCGCCGTTGAGCGCCTCGATGACGGGCACGGTGGGCAGGTAGGCCTGCAGGGCGCCGGCGGTGTCCCCCGCGTCCCAGCGGCGGACGACCTCGGCGAACGCCCCGGCCACGACGTGCGCGGACACGGACACGACGCCGGCGCCGCCCATGGCGAGGAACGGCAGCAAGAGGCTGTCGTCGCCCGAGTACCAGGCGAGGCCCGTCGCGGCCGCCAGCGGCGCGACGGACGACACGTCGCCGGTGGCGTCCTTCGTCGCGACGACCTGCGGGTGGCGCGCGATGCGCTCGTAGGTCGACGCCGCGATCCGCACGCAGGTGCGCCCCGGGACGTCGTAGAGCATGACGGGGAGCTCGGTGGCGTCGGCGACGGTCGCGAAGTGCCGGTACAGGCCCTCCTGCGACGGCCGGGAGTAGTAGGGCGAGACGACGAGCAGGCCGTGGGCGCCCGCCTCGGCCGCCTGCTCGGCCATGCGCACGGCGTGCACGGTGTCGTTGGACCCGGCGCCGGCGAGGACGTACGCCCGGTCGCCCACCGCGTCCACCACGGCACGCACGAGGTCCGCCTTCTCCGGGGCGTGCGTCGTCGGCGACTCGCCGGTGGTGCCCGACAGCACGAGCCCGTCGTTGCCGTCGTCCACCAGGCGCTTCGCCACCTTGACCGCCGCATCCAGGTCCAGGTCGCCCGAGGGCGTCATGGGGGTCACCATCGCGGTGAGGACGGCGCCGAAGGGGCGCGCGGCGGAAGCGGCGAGCGTCATGAGGTCAACCGTACCGGGCGCGACCGGGCACGACGGACGGGACTCACCCCTCGAGCAGCCGCCCCAGCCGCGCCGCCAGGTCCGGGACGCCCGCGCCGTCGGCGGCGACCTCGATCGTGCCCGGCGCGCGGGCCACGTCGTCCAGGCCCGCCGCGTAGGCCTCCCGGGCGGCGGCGTCGAGGCCGGCCCGGTGGGCCGCGCGGCCGGCGGCGTCGTCGGCCGCCGTGCGGCGCGCGAGCGTCGGCGCCGCCACCCGCAGGATCGCGTGGACGAACCGCGCGCCGCCGTCCGTGGCGGCGCGCGCGAAGCGCGCCACCTGGTCGGGCCGCGCCACGAGCTGCGGGACGACGACGTCCGCACCGGTCCGCAGGTGCGAGCGCGCCATGTCGAGGGCGAGGTGCCGGGCCTGCTCGGCCGTGTCGACCGGGTCGGCAGGGTCAGCAGGGTCGCCGGAGATCAGCGTGCGGACCACGTCGACGTCGAGGACGAGCGTGCCGGGCCGCCCGGCCGCGAGCGCCCGCGCCACCGCCGACTTGCCGGCCCCCGGCAGCCCGTTGAGCAGCAGCAGCGTCGTCCCGCCCGCGCCCCGCCCGTCAGCCATCCGTCGATCGTAGGGAACGTCACGGGTGACCGGCCGCGGGCGAGGTCTGCCGTTCCCCGTGTCGAGCGGACCGGCCCCTGTGCATACTCGGGGCATGAGCTCGCTGTCCCCCGCGCTCGTGGCCCACCTGCCGACCGGCATGCTCGCCGACGGCCAGTGGACC
>Ga0180218_1001824_pt1 | contig 12192 bp, 10 predicted proteins | sample eDN3rd37CKraftBY_FD_151334 | JGI IMG/M metagenome (GOLD analysis project Ga0180218, IMG submission 151334) | Enriched backyard soil microbial communities from Emeryville, California, USA - eDNA 3rd pass 37_C Kraft BY (version 2) (version 2) | ecosystem: Environmental > Terrestrial > Soil >... | reverse complement strand
CAGCGCCCGCGTCGCGAGATAGAGACACTTCAGTGCGGCCTGCTCGGTTGGGAAATGCCCACGGGCGCGGATCGCACGCCGGTAGCGGGCATTGATCGACTCGATCGCGTTCGTACTGCAGATCACGCGTCTGATCTCCGGGTCGTAATCGAGGAACGGCACGAATTCGCTCCACGCGCTGTGCCACAACCGGATGATCGCCGGATAGCGCGGACCCCATTTCGCGGCGAACTCGTCGAACCGCTCGCCGGCCGCGGCCTCGGTAGCTGCCGTGTAGACCGGCCGCAGATCCCGGCTCATCTCGTCCCAGTACCTGCGTGACGCATAACGGAAGGTGTTGCGCAGCAGATGGATCACACACGTCTGGACGATCGCGCGGTCCCACACCGTGGTGATGGCCTCGGGTAGACCCTTGAGTCCGTCACACACCACGATGCACACGTCACCGGTGCCGCGGTTCTTGATCTCGGTCAGGACGGCGAGCCAGAACTTCGCACCCTCGCCGCCGTCACCGGCCCACAGTCCCAGGATGTCGCGGTGCCCGTCGACGGTCACGCCGATCGCGACATAGACCGGCCGGTTGGTGACCTGCCCGTCGCGAATCTTGACGTGGATGGCGTCGATGAACTTCCGCCGGATACACCGGGTCGAGCGGCCGGACGGACCACTCCGTCATCTCGGCGAGCACCTTGTCGGTGGGGGTACCTCCCTGCACGCAGTGCTCGGGGGAATCTTGCTGATCGTCTCCTTCGACACCGTCGCGCCGTAGACGTCGTCGAAGTGGGCGGCGATCTCACCGGTGGTCAGCCCTTTCGCCGACAGCGACAAGATGATCTCGTCGACCCCGGTCAGGCGCCGCTGGCGTTTCTTGACAATCTGCGGATCGAACGAGGCGTCGGTGTCTCGCGGAACCTGGATCTGCACCGGCCCGATCTCGGTCAGCACGGTCTTGCTGCGCCGGCCGTTACGCGAGTTGCCGGTGTTTCTCCCTTCTACCTGGTGTTTTTCGTAGCCGAGGTGCTCGTCCATTTCCGCTTCGAGGGCGGTTTCGAGCACCGAGGCGGTGAGTTGGTTGAGTAGTCCGTTCGGGCCGACCAGCTCGACGCCGTCGGTCTTGGCCTGGGCGAGCAACTGCTGCGCCAGCTGCTGGGGATCGATCTTCGGCTGATCCATAGGATCGAGTGTTTCGGTCATGATCGTGCCTTCTCGCCAAGCAAGCTCGGCGTGTCGGCCAAAACCAGATCAACCTTTATTCCGACAGTCCCGGGCGAGGCGGGCGTCGCAAATGGTGGCCTTCATATACGAACTGCTGATGTAGACGGTTTTTTGGTCTGAGAGCAGCAATGTGAGGGCCGATAGGCATCGACGCGCTGTGCCCGAGAACTGGGTGTCGGCGGTCAGATCGGGGTGCCGGTGATCGTCGTAGCCAAAGCAGCGCGGACTTCGTCGACGGTGCTGATCTCGGCCAGTAGTGCGAGGGAGTCGATGCTGGCTTGATGCGCTGCGAGAGTGGCCGCAGAGCATGCATCCTCGACGATCACCACTCGGTATCCGAGATCGCCTGCGACCCTGGCTGTTCCCTCGACGGAGGCGTTTGTGGCCACACCGGCGAAGAGGAGGGTGGTGATGCCTTTGCTGCGTAGGATGGTGTCGAGGTCGGTACGGGCGAAGGCTCCGATGCGCTGGTGAGTGAGCACGATGTCCTCATCATGCGGCGTCAGGGGTTCGATGATCTCGGCGAGTTCGCTGCCTTCCTTGAGGCAACCGGATTGGGCGACCATGCCGAGTAGGGGCGAGTTGGCGTCGAGATCGGACAAGTCCGGCTTCCATGCGACCCGGGTGTAGACGATCGTGGTGTGGGTGGTACGGGCGGCGGTGATGAGAGTGGCGATGCGGTCGATGACCTTGCGCTCGGTCACCTGCTGGTAGAAGAAGTCGGCGAAGGCGCCGGTAGGTTCGACGACGTCGCCTTGATGTTGCGGGTCATGACGTTGTAGACACCGGAACGAGGGGCTGACGAAGGCGGACGGGTCTTCCGGCGGCAGGATGGGAAGTACCACCAACTCATCCGCCGAACGAAAGAACCCGTCCGTGCTCCACCGTAACGCCCCGCTGTCCGTCGAAGGTCGCCGCCGTCTCGTCGAGCGCTGCCAGACCCGCCCGCTGTCCCATGTCGCCGCCGAGATGGGGATCTCCCGGGCCTGCGCCAGCAAATGGATGGCCCGCTACCGCGAACACGGCGAACTCGGTCTGCTCGATCGTCCCAGCGTTCCGCACCATCAGCCCACCGCGACTCCGGCCGAGACCGTAACGCGGATCGAGACACTGCGGCGGAGCCGCAAGTGGTCCGCCGCTCGTATCGCCCACGAACTGGGCGCCGACGGCATCAGCATCTCGGTGCGTACCGTCAGCCGGCACCTCGCTCACCTCGGCCTGAACCGGCGGAAATTCCTCGATCCGAACGGCGAGAACAATCGCCAGCCACGCCGGATCATCGCCCGCTGGCCCGGGCATATGGTGCACGTCGACATCAAGAAAGTTGGCCGTATCCCCGACGGCGGTGGCTGGCGGGTCCACGGTCGTGGCAGCGAGCAGGCGAAGAAGGTCGACCGCGCCAAAACCGCCGGCGCCCGCGCCGGCTACGTGTATCTGCATTCGGCGGTCGACGGATTCTCCCGTCTTGCCTATACCGAGGCGCTGTCCGACGAGAAAGCCGTGACGGCAATCGGGTTCATGCACCGGGCGCGGGTGTTCTTCGCCGCCCACGGCATCGTGCACATCCACCGGGTCGTCACCGACAACGGGTCCTGCTACCGGGCGAAGGACTTCGCGAAGGTACTGCACGGTGGCCGGCACCAGCGGATCACCCCGTACACGCCTCGTCACAACGGGAAGGTGGAGCGCTACAACCGGATCCTGGCCGAGGAGTTCCTCTACGCCCGCGTCTGGGCCAGTGAACGGCAACGCGCCCAGGCGCTACTAGTGTGGAATGTGCACTACAACTATCATCGCCCGCATACTGCCGTCGGTAACCGACCGCCCGCGAGCAAACTCCGGACCGGTGTCACCAACGTCATGGCCTCATACACCTTGACAGTGGACAGCCACGAGCGCAGTGGTACGCGGGTCGAGTTCCATCAGTATCTCCTGGGCAGAACGGGGAAGGATCAGGCGTGGGCGAGGATCGAATGCCCGATGTTGTCGATGTCTCGGGCGGCTGTGCGTGGGTTGGACAGGAAGACTTGGAGGATGTCGACGCCGGCCTCGCGCATCAGGGCTGTTTTTTCTCGTAGCTCGGAAGGAGAGCCGTACAGGCACCAGTAGTCGACGAGTTCCTTGGTGATGATCGGACGGTGCCGAGGGTCGAGGCCGCGCAGGTACTTCGCCCAGACGTCGAGGTAGTGCGGTTGGTCCGCGGCTTTCGGGTCGCCGAGGTATTGCTGGGCGGCGGTGAGTGAGGCGTCGACGATCGAGTCGCCGAGTTCGTCGCGGTGTTGGTCCATCAGTCCGGCGTTGGTGATGCATGAGCTGATCGGGCCGGAGCCGAAGCCGTTGGTGACGCCGTCTTCCCAGGTTTCTCCGTTGCCGAGTTGGTAGAACCAGGACAACGAGACGAGCTTGACCGAGCCTGGCGCTCGTCCGGCATCGGCGACGGCTTTGTCCAGGAGCCTGCGAATCATCTGGATCATGTCGATGTTCGGTCCGAGGCAGTAGACGACGGCGTCGGCGTACTTCGCTGCTTCGGCGAGACCGCGGGGCCCGCCGGCAGCAACCCAGATCGGGATGTGGTTGGTGACGTTGTAGAAACCGCTTTCTTTGTCGAGGAACTCCACTTCCCGGGACTGTCCGAGCCAAGTGTGGTTGACCCGGCGGCCTGCCATCAGTTCACGGGAGACCTCGATGGCGTGGGACAGTTCGGAGATCTTCGCGGTGCGGTTGCCCATGGAACGCAGCGCATTGTTGGCGGTACCGATACCGAGGAAGGTTCGGCCTGGCGCCAGGGCGTTGAGCGTGGCCATGGAGTTCGCGGTGACCGGGGCGATGCGGGTCAGCGGGTTGGTGACCATGGTGCCCAGGTGGATGTCGGTGGTCTGCTGCGAAGCCAGTGCGAGGAACTGGTACGGATCGGAGAACAGCAACGGGCCTTCCCCGACGCCGAAGTGAGTGACCCCGAGGTCCTCGGCCTGCTTCACCATCGCGACCTGATCGATCTTGGCGCAGGTGCCGATACAGAATTCCATAAGTTCTCTCCTTGCACGGGGCCCGGTGGTGTGCACTCGGCTCGTCCTACCCGTCGTAGCGGGGATGTGTCCGACGGCCTCACTGCGGGTGTGCATGCCTCCGGAGTGGATTCCGCGATCGGGGATGCTGCCTGCTGATCGCGAACTGGAATGCTAGCGTTCCAGATGAACGTAGCTCACAGTGACTCACACCACAAGTACTAGAATGCAAGTCGCTGCCTTCAACTCCCAGCACCACCCGATAACCGACGGAAAGCCTGAGCCGATGACCTCGACCGATCCCGGCCCTACGGCTAGCACCGAGGCTGCCGCCCTCCTTGCGCACGTCCGCACCTCCGGGGCACGCCTGTCCTCCGCGCTCTACGACATCTTGAAGACCCGATTGCTCGAAGGCCGCTATACCGCTGGCGAGAAGATCGTCGTCGAGTCGATTCGGCAGGAATTCGGGGTGAGCAAACAGCCGGTCATGGATGCCCTACGTCGCCTCTCGAGCGACAAACTGGTCTACATCGTCCCCCAGGTCGGATGCGAGGTCGTTTCCTACACCCCGCGTGAGGTCGAGGACTTCTTCACCCTGTTCGGTGGTTTCGAAGGAGCCATTGCTGCGGTGGCGGCCACGCGGCGAACCGAAACCCAGGTGCGGGAACTGGATCTGATCTCTGCACGCGTCGACGCGCTGATCGCCTCCGACGACCCCGAGGTCCGCGCCCACGGATACCGAGTTCACAATAGGGAATTCCATGCCGCCATCCATGCGATGGCGCATTCACGGATCATGGAGGAGACCAGTCAGCGGATGTGGGATCTGTCGGATTTCCTGATCAACACCGCCGGCATCACCAACCCGCTCGCGAGCGCGCTCCCCGACCGCCAGCACGACCATCACGAGATCGCCGAGGCGATCCGAAATCGCGATGCCGCTGCGGCGCGTGAGGCGATGGAGCGCCATATCGTCGGCACGATCGCGGTCATCCGCGACGAATCGAGTGCTCAGCCATCGCGCTGATGGTGAGCCCGCTCCCTATAACGGATTCTGCACGACCGGGCAGGCCTACAGGCTTCCGCCCCGCCTGCGGCGCTGAATCTTCAGGCAGCGCCGCATCACATTGATCGCCACAGAGCGATCCAGCCTCCTCCGACAGAGACTTGCGTCACCATTCGCGCTGGAGTAGCTTCGCAGCTAGACGTCTAGCATTCCAGTTGCTCGGCCCCTTTCTGCGGCGGCCCTCTTCGACATCCCGACGAATCTCAGACGAAAGGCGCGGCCATGACGACCGCCTCGCACCCAGCATTGTTCGCAGTGCCAGCCTGCTCCGACACTCGCAGCGGGGGAACCACACCGTGACCACCGCGCCGACTTCCGCAACGAAGACCTCCCCGATGCGGGTCGCCCTGGCCAGCTTCGTAGGGACCACCGTCGAGTACTACGACTTCTTCATCTACGGCACTGCGGCCGCACTGGTCTTCCCCACCTTGTTCTTCCCCGATGTCTCACCTGCTATCGGAATCCTGTTGTCCTTCGCTACTTTCGGCGTCGGATTCCTCGCCCGACCCCTCGGAGGCATCGTCTTCGGCCACTTCGGTGACCGGGTCGGCCGCAAACAGATGCTCGTCATCTCTCTCGTCGGTATGGGTGCCGCCACAGTACTGATGGGACTGCTACCCGGTTACGCCCAGATCGGCATCGCCGCTCCGATCCTGCTCACTTTGCTGCGCCTGGTTCAAGGCTTCGCCGTAGGCGGTGAATGGGGTGGCGCCACCTTGATGGCCGTCGAGCATGCCCCCACCGCGAAGAAAGGATTCTTCGGCTCCTTCTCACAGATGGGTGCTCCCGCCGGGACGAGCATTGCGACCCTGGCGTTCTTCGCCGCTTCTCAACTCCCGGACGAGCAGTTCCTCAGTTGGGGCTGGCGGCTACCGTTCCTGTTCAGCGCGGTCCTGATCGTAATCGGCCTGTTCATCCGCCTGTCCCTGACCGAAAGCCCCGACTTCGCCGAGATCAAAGCCAACAGTGCTGTAGTGCGGATGCCGATCGCCGTCGCATTCCGCAAGCACTGGAAAGAAATCTTCCTCATTGCCGGCACCTACCTGTCCCAGGGAGTGTTCGCCTACATCTGCATGGCGTATCTCGTCTCCTACGGCACCACCGTCGCCGGAATCAGCCGCACCTTCGCCCTGGCCGGCGTGTTCGTCGCCGGCCTCGTCGCCGTCCTCCTCTATCCCGTCTTCGGCGCCCTGTCGGACACCTTCGGCCGCAAGACCATGTACCTGCTCGGCGCCGTCACCATGGGGGTGGCGATCGGCCCGGCCTTCGCACTGATCGACACCGGAAACCCCTGGCTTTTCATGACCGCGCAGGTACTGGTCTTCGGCATCTCCATGGCCCCCGCCGCCGGAGTAACCGGATCGCTGTTCACCATGATCTTCGATGCGGATGTGCGCTACAGCGGCGTCTCGATCGGCTACACGATCTCCCAGGTCGCGGGCTCGGCGTTCGCCCCGACCATTGCGACCGCCCTGTACGCCTCCACCAACACCAGCAACTCGATCGTGCTCTACCTACTGATCGTCTCGGCCATCTCGGTGGTCTCGGTGATCCTGCTGCCCGGCGGCTGGGGACGCAAGGGCGCGACACGCCAACTGGTTGCCGACCAGCGCACCTCGACACCGAATGCAACTGCCACCGCATCCTTTTCGGCTCCGCCCACCATCGACGCCGCACAGTCCCTGCGGACCTTGGACAAGTGAAGTGACCACCATGAACGACCACGACTCCACGTACGACACCGATGTCATCATCGTCGGACTCGGTCCCGCCGGCGGCACAGCCGCTCTCGCCCTGGCCACCTACGGTGTACGCGTCCACGCCGTCTCGATGTTCCCCTGGGTCGCAAACTCACCCCGCGCGCACATCACCAACCAACGCGCCGTCGAAGTACTCCGCGACCTGGGCGTCGAAGACGAAGCCCGCACATACGCCACCCCGTGGGACCAGATGGGCGACACCCTGTTCACCACCAGTCTGGCCGGTGAAGAAATCGTCCGGATGCAAACATGGGGCACCGGCGCCCGGTACGGCGACTATCTCGCCGGCAGCCCGTGCGCGATGCTCGACATCCCTCAGCCCCTGATGGAACCGGTACTGATCAAGAACGCGGCCGAACGCGGTGCGTTGATCAGTTTCAACACCGAATACCTCGATCACAGCCAGGACGAGGACGGTGTCACGGTGAGATTCCGGGATGTGCGCTCGGGCACCGAGTTCACCCAGCGAGCGCGCTTCCTGCTCGGCTTCGACGGTGCCCGCTCGAAGATCGCCGAACAGATCGGACTGCCCTTCGAAGGCGAGCTCGCCCGTGCCGGCACCGCCTACATCCTGTTCAACGCGGATCTGAGCAAGTACGTCGCTCACCGGCCAAGCATTCTGCATTGGATCTTCAACTCCAAGGCCGGTTTCGGTGAGATCGGCATGGGTCTGCTGCGGGCGATCAGACCTTGGGGCCAGTGGATCGCCGGATGGGGCTTCGACATGTCCCAGGGCGAACCCGACATATCCGATGACGTTGTGCTCGAACAGATCCGTACCCTTGTCGGCGACCCTGAGCTGACCATCGACATCGTGTCGCGCTCGTTCTGGTACGTCAATCAGCAGTGGGCCGAGCATTATCAATCCGGCCGGGTGTTCTGTGGCGGCGACGCCGTACATCGGCATCCGCCGAGCAGCGGCCTGGGCTCGAACACCTCCATGCAGGACGCATTCAACCTTGCCTGGAAGATCGCCTACGCCGTCAAGGGATACGCGGGACCGGGACTGCTCGAGTCCTACTCCCCCGAGCGGGTCCCGGTCGGCAGGCAGATCGTCGCGCGCGCCAACCAGTCCCGCAAGGACTACGCCGGTCTGCGCGAGTGGTTCGATCCCACCAGCGACGACCCGGTCACCGCCGGCCTGATCACGCTCAAAGCCCCCTCCCCCGAAGGCGCGGCCCTGCGCGAGCGCCTGTACGAGGCACTCGAGGTCAAGAACACCGAGTTCAATGCCCACGGCGTCGAACTCAACCAGCGTTACGCCTCGTCTGCGGTGGTCCCCGACCTTGAAGCCGGTGAGGAGGTATGGGGACGCGACCGGGAACTGTACCTGCAGGCCACCACTCGTCCTGGCGCCAAGCTGCCACACGCCTGGTTGGTCGGCCCGGACGGTACCCGGGTCTCGACCCTCGACGTCACCGGCAAGGGACAGATGACCCTGCTCACCGGCATCGGCGGCCAGGCATGGAAACGTGCCGCTGCCACATTGGACCTACCGTTCTTGCGCACCATAGTCATCGGTGAAGCGGGCATCAACGACTCGTACGGGTACTGGCGGCAGATCCGTGAAATCCATGAGGCCGGGGCTCTTCTCGTGCGCCCCGACGGCTACGTCGCCTGGCGGTACAGCGCTCCGGTATGGGACGACAGCGAAGCACTCACCCACCTCGAGAACGCGCTCACCATCGTCCTCGACCGCGCCCCGCACGAGACCCCAAGCGCCAGGAACGGCGGTACGCCCCAGTACAGCACCCACGCCGTACCGATCGTCGTCCCGCACGTCACCGCCGACGACGCAACACCAGCCTCCACAGCCAGCATCACACCAATCGAGGGAGCACACGCATGACCCGCCCGTACACCAGCGTCTGGGACGATCTGAACCAGGTCGAGTTCAGCCAGGGGTTCATCCAGGCCGGCCCATACCGCACCCGCTATCTGCACGCCGGGGACGACTCCAAGCCCACACTCATTCTCCTACATGGCATCACCGGCCACGCCGAAGCATATGTCCGCAATCTGCGTTCACACGCCGAGCATTTCAATGTCTGGGCCATCGACTTCATCGGCCATGGCTACTCCGCCAAACCCGATCACCCGCTCGAGATCAAGCACTACATCGACCACGTGCTGCACCTCATGGATGCCATCGGCGTCGAGAAGGCATCCTTCTCAGGCGAGTCACTGGGCGGATGGGTCACCGCCCAGTTCGCTCACGACCACCCGGACAAAGTCGAGAGGATCGTGCTCAACACCATGGGCGGCACCATGGCCAACCCACAGGTAATGGAACGGCTCTACACCCTGTCGATGGAAGCCGCCAAAGACCCGAGCTGGGAACGCGTCAAAGCACGCCTCGAATGGCTCATGGCCGACCCGAACATGGTCACCGACGACCTCATCCGCACCCGCCAGGCCATCTTCCAACAACCGGACTGGCTCAAGGCATGCGAAATGAACATGGCCTTGCAGGACCTCGAAACCCGCAAACGGAACATGATCACCGATGCCACCCTCCACGGCATCACCGTGCCAACGATGGTTCTGTGGACCACCAAAGATCCCTCCGGTCCGGTCGACGAAGCAGAGCGCATCGCCTCCCACATCCCCGGCGCCAAGCTGGCGGTCATGGAGAACTGCGGACACTGGCCCCAGTACGAAGACCCCGACACCTTCAACAAACTGCACCTGGATTTTCTCCTCGATCGCAGTTGACAGATGCAGTCGGTGCCGCCCTCCCCTGAACCCCCTGGCGGCACCGGCAGGACCCACCCATCCGACGAACCTCATCCGCTCTCGCTCGAACCATCCGGGCAGAGGCCGTGAAGTACCAGCAAGGAGACTCCGCGATGCCTGTGGCGCTGTGCGCGATGTCGCACTCCCCCCTGATGGGACGCAACGACCCCGATCAAGAAGTCATCGACGCCGTCGACGCCGCCTTCGACCACGCGCGCCGGTTCATCGCCGATTTCGCCCCAGATCTGATCGTCATCTTCGCCCCCGACCACTACAACGGGGTCTTCTACGACCTGTTGCCACCGTTCTGCATCGGAGCCGCTGCGCAGTCCGTCGGCGACTACGGCACCGAAGCTGGCCCCCTCGACGTCGACCGCGACGCCGCTCACACTATTACGCGCGAAGTACTCGACAGCGGCATCGACGCGGCGTTCTCCGAACGCATGCACGTCGACCACGGTTTCGCCCAGGCACTACAACTACTCGTCGGATCGATCACCGCAGTACCGACTGTGCCGATCTTCATCAACTCCGTCGCCGAACCCCTCGGCCCCATCAGCCGAGTTCGGCTGCTCGGCGAAGCTGTCGGACGAGCAGCCAACAAACTGGGCAGACGCGTCCTGTTCGTCGGATCCGGAGGACTCTCCCACGACCCACCGATTCCGCAGTTCACCACCTCGCCTGAGCAGGTGCGCGAACGGTTGATCGACGGCCGCAATCCGAGCGACGCCGAACGCGAAGTCCGCGAACGACGCGTCATCGCCGCCGGGCGAGATTTCGCTGCCGGTACCGCCACCATTCAGCCGTTGAACCCCCACTGGGACCAGCATCTTCTCGAAATTCTGGCATCCGGCGAACTTGAACAAATAGACACGTGGACCAATGACTGGTTCGTCGAGCAGGCCGGCCACTCGTCCCATGAGGTGCGCACCTGGATCGCCGCCTACGCCGCGCTCCACGCAAACGGCCCCTACCAGGTCACCTCAAGCTTCTACCGCGAAATACCTGAGTGGATAGCAGGATTCGGAATCACGACAGCCTTCACCCGATCCTCGAACCACATGAAGTGACCGGCAGCTGCACCCCCAGAAAAGGTCTGTCGTCTTCGACAAGTCCAACTGAGCGCGACCATAACCGCACCGCCGCGGTTATCAGGCAATGCACTACTACAGGCCCACTAGTCACTCTTCCCAAGCCGGGCCCATATTCCAAGTACATCACTACGCAAGGCTGAGCAGTGGAAACCACTGTGAAGCAACGCTATCGGCTTTGGATCGCCGTTACCGGAGCTCGAGTGCATCGATGAGCTTGCGACGCTCGTCATCGGTGAAGTGCTTCCGCACCGCCGCGGCCAGCACATCCGGATCCGCCCCCAGACGCTTGAGCGCCTGAGCCACCTTGTCCACCGGCTCGAGCTTGCTCGCAGGTTCTTTCGGCTGCGGCGCCTCAGGCTCGGCAGTCTCTGCGTCGGCTTCAGGTGCCGGCTCAGGGTTCTGGGCTGCTTCCCACGCCGCGACCTGGTCCTCGAGCGGAACCCGCGCCAGCGAACGGGCTTGCCGCACAGCGAGATCACCTGCCCGCAGGGCTGCTTGCAACTCGGGGGCGAGTTTGAGCAGAGCACGACGCTGGGACACCCAGCCTTTGGAGCGGCCGAGCTTCTTCGCCGCCGCATCCGCACTACCGAACTCGGAGACCATCAACTCCACGGCCTTGGCTTCTTCGAGGACGTCGAAATCGCGGCGGTCGATGTTCTCACTCGTTGCCGCCCACAGGATTTCGCCCTTGTCGACGGCGATGCTGTCGCGCAGCACCACATCGAGGCCGGGGCGGCCGTACTTCTGGGCCGCAGCGAGCCGGCGGTTGCCGTTGACGACGATGTACTGCGCTGCACCGAGATCGTCTTCATCCTCGGGCCACAGCTTCAACCACGCCGTGCGGCTGACCACGGTGCCCGGTTGCAGCTGCCGGTCGGTAATGGTCGCCAGATCCGACAGATCCCCGAGCTCGTCACGCGGGTTGCGCGGGTTGGCGATGAGCTGATCGACCGGAACATCGGCGAGCAGTTGACCTTCGAGCGGCTCGATCGTCGTCTTCGTCTTCGTGGGTGCGGGGGTGCGCTTGCGGTCGACCGGAGAATTGTCGCCGACTGCTCCGACGAGGGAGGCGAAGTTCGCGCGCCCACCCTTGGGCGGCATCAGCGACCACCGTCCGCGAGCTCGAGGCTGAGCTTGTAGAAATCCTCCCGTGCCTGCAACGAGACGCGGTTGGCTTCGTACTCGGTAACGACACGGCCTTCGGCGGCGGCGCGGGTGTGGACCTTGTAGTGCCGCACCACCGTTCGCGCCAGCGGCCAGCCGTTGGCCTGGACGAACTCGCGCGTCTGCTCGAGGTCGACCTTGCCGTCGCGGGG
>Ga0180218_1001823_pt1 | contig 12193 bp, 11 predicted proteins | sample eDN3rd37CKraftBY_FD_151334 | JGI IMG/M metagenome (GOLD analysis project Ga0180218, IMG submission 151334) | Enriched backyard soil microbial communities from Emeryville, California, USA - eDNA 3rd pass 37_C Kraft BY (version 2) (version 2) | ecosystem: Environmental > Terrestrial > Soil >... | reverse complement strand
TCATCCACAAGACCGAGATCGGAGGTGTCCAGATCGGCGTACACCTTCCCGATGTGCCCGCGGTGGTCGAACAGATCCGCGCCGCCGTCACCACCGCCGAACCCACCGCCGACATCGAAGGGGTCATGGTTCAGCAGATGGCCGAACCCGGCCTCGAACTGATCGTCGGGATCGATGGCCCTCGCGACGGGTACCCACCGGTGCTCACCGTCGGCATCGGCGGATCTCGCGCCGAACTCTATGCAGACATCGCCTCCGACCTGTGCCCCGTAACTCCCGCCGGAGCCCTGGAGATGCTGCGCAGCCTGACCGCCTGGCCGCTGCTCGACGGTTATCGCGGGAGCGCCCCGGTGGACGTCGACGCCGTCGTCGACGCCGTCGTCACCCTGTCCCGAATTGCGGTAGCCCTCGACGAACGACTGCTCGATCTCGAGATCAATCCTTTCATCGTCCGTGAACACGGCGCAGCCGCAGTCGATCTCGTTCTACGACTGCGGTGAGTCGTCCACCCTCGAATTTCCTGTGAAGGACCGTGCATGAGATTTCCTCCCACCACCCTCACCGGTGACGAACTCACCCTGCGCCACCAGGTGCGCGAGTTCCTCGCCGACCATCTTCCGCCCGGCACCCCAGCCCTCGGTATGGGGACCGTCGATCACGAGTTCAGCCGGGCGCTGGCCGCTCGCGGCTGGGTCGGCATGTCCATCCCGATCGAATACGGCGGTTCGGGCCGCACCGCAGTCGACCGGTTCGTCGTCAGCGAAGAGCTGCTGGCGGCCGGGGCCCCGATCTCCGCACACTGGACCGCCGATCGGCAGACAGCACCTACCCTGCTCAAGTTCGGCTCAGAAGAGTTGCGCCGCGAGTTCCTGCCGGCCATCGCCAAGGCCGAATGCGGCTTCGCCATCGGCATGAGCGAACCCGGCGCAGGCTCTGATCTCGCATCGGTGCGCACCACTGCCACCAAGGTCGACGGTGGATGGACAGTCAACGGCACCAAGGTGTGGACCTCCGGCGCACACTGGGCCGACTACTCCATCGTGCTGTGCCGCACCAGCCCTGCAGAAACGACCCGCCATCAGGGACTGAGCCAGCTGATCGTCGACTTGCACGCCGACGGGGTCACCGTCAACCCGATCATCACCCTCGACGGCCGCCACCACTTCAACGAGGTCATCCTCGATGACGTGTTCGTCCCGGACCGATATGTCGTCGGAACCATCGGAGACGGATGGAAGCAGGTCAGCAACGAACTGGCCTACGAACGATCCGGTCCGGATCGATGGATGACCCCGTTCGTCCTGCTCCGCGAGTTCGTCGATCGCCTCAACAACGATTCGCCGGCCGAGGCCCTCGCAGCAGTCGGCGACCTGGCCGCCCGCTACCGCACCCTGCGGAACATGTCCCTGTCGGTCGCCCGGATGATCGACGACGGGAAAGCGCCCGCCGCAGAAGCCGCGCTGGTCAAAGACCTCGCCACGACCTTCGAGCAGGACGTGATCGAACGCATCCGCGAACTGTCCGCTCTCGAACTCGATCCCGACTCCGAGGACACCTTCGAAGAACTACTCGCCCGCGCCGTGCAGCGCTCACCCATTCTCACCATCCGCGGAGGAACCAGCGAAATTCTTCGCTCGGTCGCTGCGAAGGAGCTCATGCGATGACGACGACTGTCGACCCGATGCTGACCGACACGGTGCTTCGCGCCACCGCCGCCGAGTGTGACACCGAAGCCGTGCGAGCCTGGGAACGTACCGGCACCGATCTTCCCACAATCTGGAAGACCTTCCGAGAGTTGGGCCTGCTCGATTTGGCTGTCCCGGAAGATGACGGCGGTTCCGGCGGAGACCTCGTCGACGCACTCGAAGTGCTCCGGTTGTGCGCCGCCGGATCGCTGCCCCTGCCCTACGCCGAGCACGTCGTCCTCGCCGGCCAATGGCTCACCGCCGCAGGACGATACCGTGACGTGCAGCACGAACACGTCGTCACCGTTGTACCCGATCCCCACACGATGACCCTTACCTCGACACCCGCCGGCCCACAACTCGACGGCACCGCGCGACGGGTACCATGGGCGCGCCACTCCGACCAGATGTTGATCCCGTGCCGCCGCAATGACGAGCATCTCCTGATACTGGCTGATACCGCAGCACTCGACATCACCGGCCGCCGCAACCTCGCCGCTGAACCCCGCGATACCGTCCGGGCATCGGCGCTGACGGTCACCGATTCGATGATTATCGGTCCTGTCGATCAGGCCGCCTGGACCTTGGCCGGCGCCCTGGTCCGCTCGGTCACGTTGGCCGGAGCCACGCAACGCGCGCTGGACCTGAGTATCGAGTACGTCAAGGTCCGTGAACAGTTCGGCCGTCCCCTCGGAAAATTCCAGGCCGTCGGGCACATGCTGGCCCGTACTGCCGAGGACACCGCCGCCGCGCGCATGGCCACCGAATCAGCGATCAACAACGTGTCACAACTCCTTGTCGAGCATCCCTGGGAGCAGGCGCTCCGCGCCGCCGAAACGGACATCGCCACCGCGAAGATCGTCACCTCCCACGCAGCGACCTCCGTCGCCCGCACAGCACATCAGATGCACGGGGCGATGGGCACCACCGTCGAATACGACCTGCAACTGTCGACCCGCCGAATGTGGTCCTGGCGGGAGGAATTCGGCGGCCACACATTCTGGTCCCGCCGCCTCGGTCGCCTCGCGACCACAACCGGCGCGCAACACCTGTGGGACCTGATCTCCCGCTGACACCACTTCCCTCCCAGCATCCGGAAGGACTTTCATGGCCCCCACCCCGGCCCCCAGACACTCGACGAACTGCTCGGATTCGATGACCTTCTCGATGACAAAGAACGCGTGATGCAGCGCACACCGCCCACGACTTCTGTTCCGAACGCATCCGCCTTCATCTTCCGGAGGGGTCCGAAAGCACCGCCATCCCTGTACGCGGCCCAAGAACAAGAACGACTCGGTGTACTGGGGTTACACCTCGACGCGAGTGCTGCACACTGCTTGCCGCCAACGAAAACACCCTCGAATACCCTGTCATCCGACATATCCACAAGATCGAATCGGTTCCGACCCACGCAGGTACCTGCAAAGTGCACCAACTGGCCTTCGGCCAGGCACTGACCGAAGAATCCGCATCCCGCTGAGCACTCGAGCATGCGGAAGCCTCATCGGAACCGGCCCAGCGAAAGGTGACTGAAGTGGCAACAGATGGACCGGGGACGTCGGCAGCGCGCCGTGAACAGTACGGCAAGGGTGAAAACGCCAAAGGAAAACGCACCCGCGCCCTGCTGATGAAACACGCCCGCACCGTGTTCGAACGGGACGGATACATCGACGCCAGAGTCGCCGACATCGCAAAAGAGGCCGGCGTCTCCCACGGCACCTTCTACACCTACTTCGAATCCAAGCAGGAAATCCTGAGGGCGATCATCGCGGAGATCTCCGACGAATACGCTGCTGCGGCCAAGTCGGATACGGACACCCTCACTGAGGAGACCGACCCGGCGCGCCGCGAATGGCTCCGCATCGACACCGCCAACCGCCGATTCCTCGAGGTGTACCGCCGCAATCGCGGGATGATGAAGATCTACGAACTCGTCTCCGCCATGGATCCATACCTGGAAGAACAGCGTCTGATCGGTAGACGCCGCAGCATCGCCCGCATCGAACGCAGCATCTCGAGATTGCAGCAGACGGGCATGGTCGACCCGACACTCGACGCCCACACGGCCGCTGCAGCCCTGTCTGCAATGGTGGGAAACTTCGCATATTTCTGGCTGGCACTCGGCGAGGAATTCGACGAACAAGTCGCTTACAAAACATTGACCCAACTATGGGCAAATTCCCTCGGTGTACGAAAGGTTCTCGCCGAACACGAATAAATCGGCGCGCGAATCTGCCACATTCTGCGGGACAGCCCATCGGACCTTCCTTCGGGACCTCCCGGAAAGGATCAACGATGAAAGTCTCATTGTCGAAGCTGAACCTCACCTACGGAGACTTCACCGCCGTCAAGAGCTTAGATCTGACCATCGACGATGGCGAATCCGTGGTACTGCTAGGGCAATCCGGCTGCGGAAAAACCAGCACAATGCGCTGCATCGCCGGCCTGGAACAACCCACCGGAGGATCCATCACGCTCGGCCACACCACCGTGTTCGACTACAACTCGAATACCAACGTGCCCTCCTTCAAACGCAACGTCGGCATGGTGTTCCAGTCCTACGCCGTCTGGCCCCACAAAACGGTCCTGGAAAATGTCAGCTTCCCGCTGCAACTGAAAAAGGTCCCCAAAAAGGACATCCGGCGCCGCGCACTGGCCACCCTGGAAATGGTGGGTCTGGCACACCTCGCCGACCGCGGCGCCAGCCAGCTCAGCGGCGGACAGATGCAACGAGTCGCGCTGGCACGGTCGATGGCGATGGAACCGAGCGTGCTCCTGCTCGACGAACCACTATCGAACCTGGACGCACGCCTGCGCGACGACCTGCGCGTCGAACTTCGACGCATCCAACTCGAGCGGGGGCTGACCAGCATGTACGTCACCCACGACCAACAGGAAGCCCTCGCTTTGGCAGATCGCATAGCGATCATGCAGTCCGGATACATCACCCAGCTCGCCGCCCCGGCCGAACTGTACCGCCGACCCAACAGCGCCTCGATCGCACGTTTCCTCGGCGTCGCCAACGTCTTCTCTATCGGCTCGACCCTCGGTAACGGTCGCTACGAGCTCTCCGCTCATCCCATGAGTGTCCTGGCCGAAGACCAATGGGTTCACGGTGATGCGAGCGTCTGTTTCCGACCCGAGGACGTCCTGGTCGAGTCGTCCTCTGCAACCCCGGAGACGGGGGTACCCAACAGTTGGAACGGCACAGTGACCGTAGCCGTCTTCCAAGGTGCGACCGTGCGATACCAGATCGAACTCGACAGTGGAGCCCGCATCGAAGCCACGTCCACTGAGGCACCCGGGTCCGCCCGGTCGGCCGGCGAACCCGTCACAGTGCGGGTGCGACCCGAATGCGTACTTGTCCTGCCCGACGACACCGTCCCCTCCGACACCCTCGAGGTCGCAGCATGAGCATCGACACCGTGGCACCGGCGGCACCACCGTCCCCATCGACCGACTCCTCGAAGGCGCCCGCATCGCGCACACGCGCACGCTCGCGAAACAACTGGCGGCCAAGCCTGCCGCTGCTCATCGTTCTCGGTTTCCTGATCCTGATCCCGGCAGGCTTCGTTCTGCTCGGTGCCTTCAGCGTCAATATTCCGCGTCCAGGCAGCATCTCGCTCGATTTCACCCTCAGCAACTTCGCTGTGCTCGCCGACCCGGCGATCCGCGGAGCAGCGCTGAATTCGCTGCTCATCGCTGCGTCCTCGGCGGTGCTGGCCGTTCTCATCGGCGGAACGGTGGCCTTCCTGACAGCCCGCACCGACATCCCGATGCGGCCGTTGGTCTACCTGATCGGTCTGACCCCGATGTTCCTGCCGTCCTATGTCGGCGCACTGGCCTGGTCGATCCTCGGCAGCCCCGGAGCCGGACTTCTCAATATCGCCTCGCGCGATATCGGCCTCGGCATCGAACTGAACGTCTACAGCATTCCCGGCATCGTGCTGATCATGGCGATGTTCTACGCGCCCTACGCCTTTCTGCTGATTCACTCGTCAATGTCGATGATGAACCCGGACTTCGAGGACGCCGCTGTCGTCCACGGCAGCTCGACCTGGCGGATGATCCGCCAGGTGACCATCCCGCTGGCCTTGCCCGCGATCCTGGGCTCGACGCTGCTCATCTTCGTCCTCGTCTTCGAAAACTTCCCCGTCGCTCAGGTACTGGCCAGCCCCGGTGGCATCGACACAGTCCCGACATTCATCTACCGGATGATGAACAGCTACCCCTCCCGTGGCAACGAAGCCGCTGCCCTGGCCGTGCTCATGGTCGCGGTGGTGCTCCTCGCAACATGGCTCCAGCGCCGAGCCCTGGCAAAACGCTCCTACACCACGGTCTCCGGTAAAGGCGTCAAAGCCCGCAGGATCCGACTCGGCGCCATGCGGTGGCCGGCTTTCGCCCTGGCCCTCGGCTACCTGCTGCTCGCGGTGATACTTCCGCTGATCGCCCTCACCGTGATCGCCGTGCGGCGCGCCCAGTACACCGGCTCGCTGTCCGAACTGTTCGAACCCGGCGCGCTCGGTCTCGAATCGTTCCAGACGGTGCTCGGATCCGTCTCCTTCTGGAAGATCGCCAGCAACAGCATCGTCGTCGCGCTCGGCGCCGCCGCAGTCGGCACGGTGATCGCATTCCTGGTCGGCTACGTCGTCTACCGCACCTCTGCCCGCGGTCGAGGTCTGATCGAGTCGGTCGCAATGCTGCCTCTGGCAGTACCGGCCATCGTGCTCGGCATGGGTCTGCTGTGGACGTGGCTGATGATGCCGATCAAGCTCTACGGAACTCTGTGTGTGCTGGTCATCGCCTTCATCGCCGTGCAGATGCCGCAAGGCGTGCGAAGCATCGCGGCCGCAATCCAGTCCACCGATCGCGACCTCGAAGACGCCGCCGTGTTGCTCGGCGCGCGCCGCCACCGTGCCATCTCCTTCGTCACCGTTCCGCTGATGCGCGTCGCGATCTCGTCCAGCTTCCTGATGCTGCTGATGTTGAGCATGCGCGAACTGACCGTTCCCCTGTTCCTCTACACCAACGACACCAAGATCCTGTCGATCGCCATCTTCGACCAGTTCGAGAACGGTGGCGCACTCCAACAGGCAGCAGCCTTGAGCCTGGTCTACTGCGTGATCGTGTTCATCTTGTCCTACCTGCCGCGCCGGTTCGGCAAGAGCATCGCCGAGTGAGCCACCACGGCCCTGACACCATCGAGGTACACACATGAAGCGCATCGCTCTGGCAGCGCTCGCTACCGCCGCGGCCCTGACCCTGACCGCGTGCAGTACAGCTCCACAGTCCACCACCGAAGATCTACTCCCACTACCATCGATCAGTACCGACCACGGCCTGGTGATCGACGGGGAAGAGATCGCCGACGCCGAACTCTACGCCGCTGCCCAGGATCAGTCCGTCAGTCTCGTCAGTGGGATGAGTTACGAAGCCGAGCAATTGACCGTGGAGCGATTCACTCGGGAGACCGGCATCGAGGTCGAATTCACCCGGATGCCCTCGAACAAACTCCTCGAACGCGTGCTCAGCGAGGCAGGGGCAGGACGCCTGTCGGTGGACGTCATCCGCACCACAGATATGAAGGCCGCCACCACCCTTGCCGACAACGATGTCCTCGTCCCGTACACCACCCCGAACCAGGAACAGCTGAACTCCGACGGTGTCGTGTTCGGTGACGGAAAGTTCGTCTCCAGCTTCTACTCCCTGTACTCGTTCGCGTTCAACAACCGCGTGCTCACCGATGGTCAAGTACCCGTCAACTGGGAAGATCTGCTCGACGAGTCCCTACGCGAACGAATCGGTCTCGTCCAGGTGGGCGCCGGCAGCTACAACCTGGCACTGATGGACTTTCTGATCCGCACCTTCGGCGAAGACTATCTGGCGGACATGGGAAAGTTGTCTCCCCGCGTCTACGACAGTGCGTCAGTGCAGATCGAAGCGCTCACACGCGGAGAAATTGCCGTCGCGACTCTCGGGTTGAACAATGGCGTCGCGCTGGCCCGCTCGGGGGCACCAGTGACAATGGTCCTTCCCGCGGCGGGAGCCTCGGGAGCCTATACCCCGCTCGGATTGACCTCCCGTGGTCTCGACAACCCCGCCGCGCGAGTCTTCATGAACTGGCAGATGTCGAAATCCGGGCAACGCTTCGCCGCCGCTCAGGGATTCGTCCCCTCGCGTTCGGATCTGGGAGAGCTCGACAGCAACGGTTACGCGCTTCCCGGACCCGACGATCCGACCTTCCAGGTGTTCACCCCCGAAGATCAGGCCGCACGTCAAAAAGATGTGGTCGCGGTATGGAAAGACGCCTTCAACTACAACAGCTGACGCACCTTCGAGGAAGCCATGACAGACGTGTTCTTGATCGACGGTGTCCGCACCCCGATCGGTAAATACGGCGGCGCCTTGGCCCACCGACGCCCGGACGACCTCGCCGCCCAAGTCCTGAGCACCGTTCTCGAACGCACCCGCGTGCCCACCGACTGCGTGGACGAGGTGATCTTCGGCGCCACCAACCAGGCCGGGGAAGATAACCGCAACGTCGCACGGATGGCGGTCCTGCTCGCCGGCCTGCCGAACAGCATTCCCGGATACACGGTCAATCGACTGTGCGCCAGCGGACTGACCGCGATTGTCTCTGCAGCCCAATCGATTCGATGCGGCGACGCCGATGTGGTCGTCGCCGGCGGCACCGAATCGATGACCCGCGCCCCCTGGGTCTCGGCCAAACCGGCCAAATCGTGGGCCGGCCCGGGACCGGCTTTCGACACCGCCATCGGTTGGCGCTTCACCAATCCGGCCTTCCTCGATCACGATGCGACCGCCGACGAGCCGATCACCTTGAGTATGGGAGAAACCGCCGAAGAGGTCGCGGCACTACACAACATCAGCCGGACTCGAAGCGATGCCTTCGCGCTGCGTAGCCATGCCCGAGCCGTCGAAGCCATCGACAACGGCCGTTTCGACGACGAAATCGTTCCGGTCCCGCACGGGGACACCTTGGTGATGCAGGACGAGAATCCGCGGCGCGCTCTGGACCTCGGCACCCTCGCCACATTGCGGACCGTGTTTCGCCCCGACGGCATCGTTACCGCCGGATCCTCGTCGGCCCTTGCGGATGGAGCAGCGGCTGTGGTCCTGGCCAGTGCGGAGGCAGTCACTCGTCACGGGCTGGTCCCCAAGGCACGAATTGTTGCCAACGCTGCGGCCGGGGTCGCTCCCTACCTGATGGGTTTGGGACCTGTACCAGCTACACACAAGGCACTCACCCGTGCCGGCTGGAGCACCAACGATCTGGACGCAGTCGAACTCAACGAGGCATTCGCCGCTCAAGCCCTGGCCGTTCTCGACGAACTCGACCTCGATCCCGACATCGTCAACCGCAATGGTGGGGCCATCGCCCTGGGTCACCCGCTCGGCAGTTCTGGCGCCCGGATCGTGGTGACACTGCTGGCCCGAATGAAGCAGGAACGTGCGCGCCGGGCCATGGCCTCCCTGTGCGTAGGGGTAGGACAAGGCGTCAGCTTGCTCATCGAAGCCGCATGAATGCACGCTCCGACGTTCAGGTTCACTGAACACGGGAACGGACCGATATATGCAATCTGCTGCGGATCGTCCCTGATCGTCGGCTCTTTGAGTCCACCCGCAACCGGACAGATACGACTCTGCCGGAACACCTTTCAGTCAGGCAAGGCCGCTCGCGCTTCGACACCACCCTTCGACACGTTGACGTGATGCCACAAGGTGCCGATTTCAGTCGGCGGCATCGCACCCACGGTCGGTTCCCGCACAGCAACAGATCGCTGCAGAGAAGGAAAACATGAACGCTATACCGAAGATCGTCGGTGTCCTCGGCGGCGGCAGAATGGGCGCCGGAATCGCCCAGGTATTCGCCTCCGTCGGAGCCAGAGTCGTTGTCACCGAACCCGCCGATGCCCTCGGCGTGCTCGACCGCGTGGCTCGAGGACTCGAGCACTCGCACAAACGAGGACTGCTCAACGACACGCCGCAGAACATCCTCCGGCGCATTGAAGTCGTCGGCACCCCGTCGGAACTACCGACCGAGACCGAACTCGTAATCGAGGCAGTACCCGAAGTACCCGAAATCAAGGTTGCGGTACTGACCGAAGCGGAAAACCGCATCGGGGATACCGCTGTTCTCGCCAGCAACACCAGTTCACTGAGTATCGCGGAGCTGGGATCGGTGCTACAACAACCGGAGCGGTTCCTGGGTACCCACTTCTTCAACCCGGTACCGGCCTCTGCGCTTCTGGAGATTATTCGTGCCGAGGGTACCGATCCCGAGGTGGTTACTGCTGCGACCGAATGGGCAACCGACCTCGGCAAGACACCGATCGTCGTGAACGACTCCCCCGGATTCGCGACCAGCCGGCTCGGCGTGATGCTGGGACTCGAAGCCATCCGCATGGTCGAGGAGGGTGTCACCGACATCGAATCTATCGACAGAGCAATGGAACTCGGATACCGCCATCCGATGGGTCCCCTGCGCTCCACAGACCTGGTCGGCCTGGATATCAGGCTCGCCGTCGCCGAATACCTGCACGACAAACTCGGCGAACGATTCGCACCACCGTCCCTATTGCGCACCATGGTCGCCCGCGGCGACCTGGGCAAGAAGACCGGACAAGGCTTCTACACCTGGTAATCCTCCGCACACGGGAACGAGTCCGGCATGAAGCACTGGTATACCCACGTCCTGATCCTGACGGCCTTCACCCAAGCGACGTACTCGGGTGCTCGTGTCCTCGTCTCCTACCGAGTCCTCGAGCTCGGAGGCAGTGTTGCTCTCATCGGCGTATTGACCGCAGCGTTCTCGTTGGCGCCGCTCCTGCTGGCCGTACCGACCGGGCGAACTGTGGACCGGCGGCACGCACTTGCAGTGCTTCGATTCGGTGTCGTTCTCACCGTCATCGCTCCGGCGCTTATCGCCTTCGGTCCCGGCCTCACCGCCACAACCGCGGGATTCGTTCTCCTCGGGTTCGCGCAGATGCTGACCACGATCGCCGGTCAAGGCATCGTCTCTGCGATGTCCTCACCCCGACGCAGGGACCGTCGATTCGGAGGGTGGAGTCTGGCAGTGTCCTTGGGGCAACTCGTCGGAATTCCCCTCGCTGGAGTGTTGGCCTCGGCAGGAGTCGGAGGCACGAGTCAGCAAACGACCGTGGCGCTTGGCGCCATGGCGGTCGTAGGACTCATTTCGGCGCCCTTCGGATGGTTGATCACCCGCCAAGACCGCCGCACCGATTCCGATCCCTTGGAATACCAAAAACGTTCCATTCCATCACTATTGAGAGAAAAGGGGATGAAACCGGCGGTCTACAGCAGCCTGATGGTGTTGGTTGCACTCGATCTGCTGGCAGCCTACCTGCCGGTCCTGGGGGAACAGCTGGGGTTGAGCGTGCTGACAGTGACAGTTCTGCTGACTGTACGCACCCTCGCAGCCATTGCCTCCCGCGTCCTGCTGCCGACAATACTGCGGTATATCGATCGAAAGTTGCTGTTGATCACCGCTCCGATCCTCTCCGCCATCCCCATGGCACTGATCGCCGTGGTGTCTGATCCGGTTGTCATGGGCGTGCTGCTGACGGTCGCGGGATTCTTCTGGGGTGTCGGTCAACCACTCACAATGACCTGGGTTGTCGGAATCGCGGGTCGATCGAATCAAGCCGCGGCTCTGTCGTTACGACTGACTGCCAATCGACTCGGACAGGTCGTCATCCCTGCAGGTGCCGGAATTGCCTCGGGGATTACAGGTATCGGCGCGGTCTTCCTCGTCACCGGAATCCTTCTGGCCTGTGCTGGAGGTGTTACCTGGCGCAGCCTCAGAGCATCCACAGAGAAGAACACGGTAAGCTCTGCACCCGCGGCACTGTGACACAGGTTCTTACACCCGCCCAGGACCGCTGGTTGCGCGTCGAGGCCGTTCCCGGTGGCGTCCGTCCGGGTACCACCACCGACGAGGCGAAACGCATTGCCGAACTCGAACGTGAGAACCGAGAACTGCGGCGTGCCAACGAGATCCTGAAAACAGCCTCGGCGTTTTTCGCAGCAGCGGAGCTCGACCGCAAACTCAAGTGATCGTCGACTACATCGACGCCCACAAGACCGATCACGGGGTCGAGCCGATCTGCCGGGTCCTGAGCCAGGCCGGAGTCCAGATCGCCCCGTCGACGTACTACGCCGCCAAAACCCGGGGCGCGACAGAGCACGCGCGTACGTGTGCGACCATCGCCACTCAGGTACGACTCGGACTTCCGAAACGGGTAGAGGTAGCCGGAGAGCCGGTAGTAGCCGACCGCCTTCAGAAGTGCAGCCGCACGGTCTCGGTCCCCCACCTCGACTCCGCTGCTCGCCAACTGCTCGACCTGTTGCTCGAGAGATAGCCAGGGCTTCGTGTACTCCACCATGAGGTTCCTAGAATAGAAAATCAGCCCGCGCCTTGCGGCAACGGGCTGATCATGATGTGAGCCATGCTAGCACACGGGCAC